>Ga0307282_10000440_pt1 | contig 13136 bp, 12 predicted proteins | sample ER_DNA_121_FD_194475 | JGI IMG/M metagenome (GOLD analysis project Ga0307282, IMG submission 194475) | Bulk soil microbial communities from the East River watershed near Crested Butte, Colorado, United States - ER_DNA_121 | ecosystem: Environmental > Terrestrial > Soil > Floodplain | place...
CACCCAAACCCCCATTGCGAGCGTGATAGCGCGTTTGTCTAGAGGTTTCCTTCCGCATCGTCAATTCCGGTTTTCACTTCCTGAAGTGAGGGGGCAGGCGACGGGCGGGATGGCGGGGCAGCGGGGGCGCGGGTGGCACGGGGGAGCGGGTTGCGCGCGAGCCGCTGACCGGCCGCGTCAGTCGCGTGCGATCCCAAGTGGTGGGGAGCGGACCGGTAGGCGAGCGCGCGACCCCGACCCCGGGACAGGACCCGCGCCCCTGGGAGAGGCCCTAGTCGTCCTTGCCGGATGACGATGCGGTGCGGATCGACTCAACGACGCTCGAATCTGCCAACGTCGTCGTGTCGCCGAGCGGGACGCCATTGGCGATGTCTCGGAGCAGTCTTCGCATGATCTTGCCGGAGCGGGTCTTTGGCAGCTCGGGCGTGAACATGATCGTTTTGGGGCGCGCGATCGAGCCGATCGCTTTCACGACGTGCTCGCGAAGCTCCTTGGAGAGCTCCTCGCTTCCCTCGTTCCCGCCACGCAGCGACACGAACGCGAAGATCGCCTGTCCGGTGATCGGGTCTTCTCGGCCGATCACCGCGGCCTCGGCCACCTTTGGATGCGACACGAGGGCCGACTCCACCTCGGTCGTCGAGATGCGGTGCCCGGAGATCTTCATGACGTCGTCGACGCGGCCCATGAGCCAGAGGTAGCCGTCCTTGTCGCGGCGCGCGCCGTCTCCGGCGAAGTACTTCCCGGGATAACGGCTCCAGTACGTCTCGCGGTAGCGCTTGTCGTCTTTGTAGATGCCGCGCAGCATCGCCGGCCACGGGCGCGACAGCACGAGGTACCCGGCGCCGCCGAGCGGCACGGATTTCCCGTCCTCGTCCACAACGTCGGCTGCGACGCCGGGAAATGGGAACGTCGCGCTGCCTGGTTTGGTCGTCGTCAGACCGGGCAGAGGTGTGATGAGGATCATCCCCGTCTCGGTCATCCACCACGTGTCGACGATCGGACACCGTCCGCCGCCGATCGTCTCCTGGTACCAGAGCCACGCTTCGGGATTGATCGGCTCGCCGACCGACCCGAGGAGACGCAACGACGACATGTCGTGCTTGCCGGGGTACTCCGCGCCCCACTTCATGAACGTGCGGATCGCGGTGGGTGCGCAGTAGAGGATCGAGACCTTGTACTTCTCGATGATGGACCACCAGCGATCCTTGTCCGGGAAGTCGGGCGTGCCCTCGTACATCACGCCGGTCGTTCCGTTCGCGAGCGGGGCGAAGACGATGTAGCTGTGGCCGGTGACCCAGCCGATGTCGGCCGCACACCAGTACACGTCGTTGTCCTTCACATCGAAGATCAGCTTGTGGGTCGTCGCTACGCCGGCGAGATAACCGGCCGACGTGTGCACGATGCCCTTCGGCTTCGCCGTCGTCCCCGATGTGTAGAGCAGATAGAGCATGTGCTCGCTGTCGAGCGACTCGGCAGGGCACTCGGGCTTCTGACGGTCAACGATCTCGTGCCACCAGACGTCACGCCCGTCGGTCCACGGCACGTCCTGCTTCGTGCGCCGAACGACGAGCACCTTCTCGACGCCCTTGGTTAGCGCGATCGCCTCGTCGGCGTTCTTCTTGAGAGGGACCACGCCGCCCTTGCGATAGCCGCCGTCCGCCGTGATCAGTACCTTCGCCTCGGAGTCGTTGATGCGACCGGAGAGCGCCTCAGCGGAGAATCCACCGAAGACCACGGTGAACGGCGCGCCGATCCGGGCGCAGGCGAGCATCGCCGCGGGAAGCTCCGGGATCATCGGCATGTAGATGGCGACCCGGTCGCCCTTCTTGACGCCGAGCTCCTTGAGGGCGTTTGCGGCGCGGGAGGTCATCTCGAGAAGGTCCTGGTAGGTGATGGCTCGGGCGTCGCCCGGCTCGCCCTCCCAGTAGTAGGCGACCTTCGAGCCCTTTCCCGCCTTGACGTGGCGATCGAGGCAGTTCTCCGAAACGTTGAGCTCACCGCCGAGGAACCACTTGGCGTACGGGGGCTCCCACTCGAGCACCTTCCTGAACGGTTTGCGCCAGGCGAGCGTTTTTGCCTGCTCGGCCCAGAAGCCCTCGAGGTCTTTCTCCGCCCGCAGGTAGATGCCGGGATCCTTCGCGTTTGCCTGCGCCGCGAACTCTTTCGGCGGCGGGAACGTCCGATCCTCGCGGGCGAAGGTCTCGAGCGCGGTCGACGATCTGGCTTCCGTGGCCAAGAGATGGCCTCCCCTACAGGGCGCTCGGCCGGCCCCGGTCGAGCGCCTCGAGATGTGCTCGGTAGTGCTCTGGCAGCATGAGGAGCCAACCAAAACAATTCAAATCGCCGTAGTACGGGTGCCGTGCGGTGGCCGTCGCGTTGGGCTCGGCAGGGAACTCGGCAACGAGACGAGCGGCCGTCGCCAGGGCCTTCCCGGCCAGGGTCTCGATACCCGCCCTCGTCACTGCGGACGCGGCCGGCCGGGGCTGGCCGGTGGGGCCCGGCTCCTCTCCGCTGGCCAGGCGCAGGCCGATTACGGAGACGCCACGCTCGACGATCAGGAGGTGGGTCGCCACCTGACCGAGCCCCCAGTCGTCGTCCGACCCCCTCGAGAGCTCCGTATCCGACGCCCGGGCGACCCTGGCGAGGAGCCGCTCGCGCTCCGCGGCGGTCCCCCCGGTCAGCAGGCGGATCGTCTCCCGGAGCCATTCGGGCCTGTCCGGCGGGTCATCGACGACCCGAAGGGTCACCGTCGCATCATGCGCTCTCGTGCGTTCGTGCAGAATGCGGCGCGAACCAATCAGGCCAAGGGCCGCACTACTGGAGGAATACGTGGCTGGGATCTCAAAATCGGAGACCCTGAACCGGTTGTCCGAGAAGACCGGGCTGACCAAGAAGCAGGTGGGGCAGTTCCTCGATGAACTCGCCGCACTCGCGTACAAAGAAGCCCGGAGCGGCTTCACCATCCCGGGCGTCGGCAAGCTCGTGATCGTCGACCGAAAGGCTCGCATGGGGCGAAACCCCGCGACCGGTCAGCCGATCTCGATTCCCGCGAAGCGCGTGCTCAAGTTCCGGATCGCCAAGCAGGCGAAGGACTCGGTGCTCGCGAAGCGCGGCAAATAGCAACAGCGCCGCTGTCCTAGCACTCATTCGAGCGAGGTTCGCCGCCCGCGGGAGGGCGGCGGGCCTCGCTCTCGTTTCCGTGTGACGATGTTCTGATGCGACGCATCGCGGTGATCGGAAACGGGGGCGGCGGCAAGTCCACCCTCGCGCGCGCCCTCGGCAAACACCTCGGCATTCCGGTCCACGAGGTGGACGAGGTGCAATGGCAGCCGGGTTGGCGGCGGGCGCCGCTCGACGAGGTCGCGCCAATCCTCGAAGGCTGGGCGGCGAATGATTCGTGGATCATCGACGGGTTCGGGCCGTGGCCGGTGATCGATCGGCGGATGGGTCGTGCAGACACGATCGTCTATGTGGACCTTCCGTTCCGCACGCATCTCTGGTGGGCCGCGAGACGACAGGTGGTCTCGCTGATCCGCGGACGGGCCTGGGCGGGACAGACATCGCCTCCGCCATCGCTCCTGCTTCTTCGAACCCTTCGCCGCGTGCATGCGATGCGATCGGATCTGCTCGAGCTCGTCACGAAGAGCGGCCGCGCCACGAAGCTCGTACATCTTCGGTCGCCGCGCGAGATCGCCCGCTGGCTCGGCGAGGTCACGCGGCCGACCGCGGAGGTGGCCGACTGATGCCGGGTCCGAACGTGCCCTTCCCGCCGATGGAGGCGCTCCTCGTCGAGAAGCTCCCGGAGGGCGCGCGCTGGCAGTACGAGCCGAAGTGGGATGGATTCCGCGGAGTACTCGAGAACGATGGCGGCGAGCTCGCCCTCTGGAGTCGAAACGAGCGGCCGCTGCTTCGCTACTTCCCGGAGCTGCGCAAGCTCGGTGATCTCATGCCGCCCCACTCCGCCCTCGACGGAGAGATCGTCATCGAGCTCGACGGCAAGCTCGAGTTCGACGCGATGCAGAACCGCCTGCATCCCGCGGAGTCGCGGATCCGAAAACTCTCTGCCGAGACGCCGGCGCGCTACATCGTGTTCGACATCCTTCTCTGGAACGGCGAGCCGATTCACCAGCGCCCGCTCGCGGAGCGCCGCCAGGAGCTCGAGCGTCTTGCGAAGGGCTTTTCGCTTTCGCCGATCTCGAAGGATCCGAAGCTGGCGCAACAGTGGCTCGAGCGGCTCGAGATGATCGGGCTCGACGGCGTGATCGCGAAGCGCGTCGACCTTCCGTACAAACCCGGCGCGCGCGACGCCGTCTCGAAGGTGAAACACCACCGCACCTGCGACTGCGTGATCGTCGGGTACCGCACCAGCGGGGAGAAAATCGCGAGCCTCCTTCTCGGCCTCTTCCGCGAGGACGGCACCCTGGATTTCGTCGGTCACACCTCAGGCATCGCGGGTCCGCTGCAGGCGCAGCTGCAGAAGATGCTCCCGCCGCTCCTCAAAGAGGATCAGCACATCGAACGGGAATGGGGCCGCACGCCCGAGGGCGGATCGCGCTGGTCGCAGGGGAAAGACCTTCCGTGGCACGAGATCCGTCCGGAGATCGTGTGCGAAGTCCGATTCGACAAGATGGAGCAGGAGCGGTTCCGCCATGGCACGCGTTTTCTGCGGTTCCGCCCGGATAAGGATCCAAAGCAATGCACGTGGGAGCAGGTGAAGCCCACGCCAAAGCCCGGAGATCCACGCCTGGACGATCTCCTCCGGGGAAATCTCGGCTAGGTCGACTGCGGCCGCAGCGACCGCTGGCGGAGGGCTGGAACCGTCGACGCGATCCCGAGAACGAGGGCAATCGCGATCACGAGAAGCGAGCCGGCGGCGTCGGGCTTGACCGTCATCAGGAACACGACACCGATCGCAATGGCGGCACGCGTCCGCACCGACGCGAGGAACAGCGGGGCCTGAAGGTGCGCGCGCAGATCGTCGGCGATGGATCCCTGGCCCTCACTCGCGGCCGCGAGGAGCCGGGAAAGCCGGACGCCGCTCACCGCCCCGAGCACCGCGATAACCAGAAGCGACAAGAAGCCAATCGCGATCCAGCCGGTCGGACCCCAGGTCACGGCGGTCATGTAAAGACCGAAGACGAGAAGCGCGGCCACGGACGCGCCGCCCAGCCCGCGAACGACTCGGTATACGCCGACCCATTCGCGAATCTGCTCGACGGTGCGGGCGCGCCGCAGATTCGCGATCCCGACCCAGTCGAGCGCAAGCGCGGCGAAGATCCCAAGCGCGCCCACGATGTGCAAAAAGAGAGCGATCGAATACACCGTCACCGCATCCTCCAGATTGATTACTTCAAGAGACGATTGCGTTTGCTTGTGAATAGGGCGTGAACGTCGCGCGGAGATGTCGTGAGAGCGAACAGACGCGGGCAGTGGTCCTAGTACCGCCCGCGGTGCACGGTCCCACGAGAGGAGGCGTTCTCATCACAGGACCGGTGTTTTCCGGCCCGGTGGAAGGAGCCCTCGATGCTCTCGCGCTCTGTCATCGCCCGCTATCTGCTGGTGGCAATCGTCTCCGCATTTGTCGCGATGGCGACGGCCGCGTCAATGACGGCCACGGCGCACAACGACGGATTCAACGAGCGGATCTTGAACTGCATCGAAACGCACGACGCGAACAGTGACCAATGCATGGCCGCGCTCGAACTGAGCCCGGTCGACTCGAATTTCTTCCGGGTCCTCGGAGACAACCTCGACAACATGCCGGCGAAGGAAGAGCCCAAGCCGGAGGTCGATCTCTATGCGCTCGTGAGGGAATGTGCCGCGACGCAGGACCTCGAGAGCGAAGAGTGCGTCGTCGCGCTCGAGCAGAGCGGACTGTCGCTCGACGAGTTCAAGGCGAAGTTCGCCGCGAAGCTCGGCTACCTCGCCAAGACCGATCAGATGACCGCGATGATGCGGACCTGCCTCGACCTCAAGGTGTCGCTCAACGGCAAGTCGGCCGACGAGCTGCACGATCTCGTCGAGAAGGTCAACTACGCCTGCCGTAAGGCACTCGTCGAGTCGCGCATGAACCCAGCGCAGTTCTGGACGAAGTACCGCTAGAGAACAGCCCCCTGCCTCCGCAGCGGCCCGGGTCAGCAATGGCTCGGGCCGCGGCATTTCAGGCTGTCCGCCGAGGCGGCGCGAACCGAATCGCGCCGAGTGCTGTATGACCTTGCGATGCGCAGGGCGCGCGCTATCGGAACACGCCTGACCCCAGTCCTCGCGCGTGTGTTTCTCGACGGGCTCCTGCCCCTCGCGGTCGCGTTTCTGGTCGTCACCTACCTCGCCGACCCAGCGCATATCGATACGAGCGAGCTCCGCGCGAACTCGCTTCTCATGAACACACGCCAGCTCTTTCGCGAGGAGTCGAACCCGTTCGCGGCAGCGGTCGGAAGCAGCGCGATCCTTCTGCTCGTCTCTGTGGCAGGGGCGGTGGCGGTCGGAGTCCCGGCCGGCATCGCCTACGGATGGTCCGGCAATCGCGTGTTGAAAGCGATCGCGTGGTCGGCAAGCACGCTCGCGGCCTCGCTACCCGCGTTCTTCTGGGCCGTAGCGATCGAGCTCCTTATGGTGCTGATCTGGGTCCAGATGGGGATCCGGTGGTTCCCGATCGCTGGATTCGGGATCGACGAGCACCTCGTCCTGCCGTCGCTCGCGCTGGGCATCCGACCCGCCGCGTACATCTTTCGGCTGACCGCGACCGCGGTCGAGGAGATCCGGCACACCGACTACGTCCGCACGGCGATCGCGAAGGGTCTCGGCGCGCGCCAGATCCTCCCCCGCCATGTTCTTCCGAACGCGGCGCCGAACATCATCGCGGCGACCGTTCTCGGCGCTCGAGGAGCGCTCTCGAGCCTCGTGCTCATCGAGTACGTGTTCATCTGGGGCGGCGCGGGTCTCACCTTCGTGCAGGCCCTCGGCAATCGACGATTGGATGTGGCGACGGCCCTGGCCCTCGCGTTCGCGGTCGGAAGCGCGCTGCTTGCGCTTGCCGCTGACTTTGCCCGCGCGCGCGTGCGAGTCGACGCTTGAGCTCGCGTCACGAGCTCCGCCGCATCTTCTCGAACCCTGCGCTGCTAATTGGCCTGGCCGCGACGTTTGCTTTGCTGGCGATGGGAGTCTTTGGGAGCGTGCTCGCACCGTACGACCCGAGCGCGAACGCGTCCTCGATCATCAGAGTCCTTCCCGACGGCAGGACGTCGATCGCATTTCCGCCGACTCTCCCCGACTCGCAGCATTGGTTCGGGACGGATCCGATCGGACGCGATCAGTGGTCGCGCGTCCTCGCCGGAGCGTGGCTCACCCTCTCGGTCGTCGTGGCGGCGGCGCTCGTCCGCCTCGGCATCGGTTTTTCGCTTGGCCTCACGAGCGGCTGGTACGGTGGGCCGTTCGCGCGAATCGTGCGTATCGGGGCGATGGGCGTCGCGGCGATTCCGCAGCTGCTCCTCGCGATCATGTTGGTGCTCGTCACGCGGCCGCTGGGCGTCATCGGCTTCATCGCGTCGCTCGCGCTCGTCGGATGGCCCGAGATCAGCGAATACGTGCGCGCGGAGGCGCTCCGCGCGAAAGAGCAGCCGTTCATGGAGGCCGCGCGCGCGGTCGGCGCTCCAGGCCGGCGACTCATCACCGGTCATCTCTTCGCAACGGTCGGTCCTCAGCTTCTGACGGTCGCTGCGCTCGAGACCGGCGCGGTGCTGCTTCTCCTCGCCGAGCTCGGCCTCATCGGCCTCTTCCTCGCGGGCGCGACGTTCCTGGTCAACGACTTCGGACCGGTGGGGCCCTTTAGAGGCCGCGCTGCCGAGTGGGGCCAGATGCTGGGGGGGATCCAGTTCTACGCGATCACGGCCGAGCTTCCGACCCTCATCCCGGCGCTCTTCGTCGTCCTCGCGTCGGCCACCTTCGCGCTGCTTGCGGACGGGCTACGCGCCGCGAGCGATCCATTCAGTTCGCGGCGAGTTCTTCCTGGGACATTCGGGGTCCTTACGAAGGTCCTTGTCGGCGCGCTGTGCTTCAGCGCTGTCGGATTCATCGGCGTCAACGTGCGACCGGGCGCGATGACCATGGAGGAGGGGCGCTCGATCGCTGCGAAGAGCGCTCAAACGACATGGCCTGGCAGTGAATTCGTCGCCGGGGTCGCACGCTATTCGTCGGCGTCGCACGGCATCGACCGGCCCGAGCGGCTGACGTACTACTACCGCAATGACCGCAACGAGGTCCTGCGGATCAGCTTCATGGACGCCGACCGGCTGGCGGTCGAGGTCCGGAAGTACGAGAGCGAGGACGAGATCGACTTTACGGGACTGAAAGCCCTCCCCGCTGGTCTTAGCTCTTACGATCCCCCGCTCGCGAAAGCGGAACAGACCCTTGGTGCCGGCCGCCGTCAGATTCTCCGGACCTACATCGTGCGAGTGATCCTTACCTGGCCGAAGGATCGGGACGCGCCGGTGTATTCGGTCAGGTACGACGGGACGAGCGGTAGCCAGCAGGGCATACCGGTCTGCTGCTTCGATGCGAGAACTGGCGTCCTGGTCGACTCGCTTATCGCTCCGCGCGTCGACCCGCCGTGGGCGGTGCCCAGCGACTGCCCTGCGGCGCGCACGGTGTTTCGGCAGATCGATCGTCTTCAGGGCTACTTCGCTGACGGGTCTGGCCTCGCCGTTGGCACCGCCGTCAACCTCAACTACCAGGGCGACAACTTCTTGTATGTCCTCGGAGGACAAGGGACGCCTCAGCTCGAGGCCGCGACCAACACCGACCGCCCGTCGGCGCGGGCGGAGGTCGTGAACGCGCGACCGACCGGTGTCCTCGCCGGCCAGGTGATCTCGTTCGCGACGCTGCGGTTGACCGAGCCTGGCTGCTGGAAGGTACGGATCTCGGTCGGAACGGCGGCCGTCGAGTACACGCTGTACGCATACCCCTTGGACTGCCGTCCGCAACACGAGCAGTTCGCTCCGCTTCCCGGCGTGACGCCGCGTCCCTGCACGAAGCCTTAGGTCAGCGATGACTGGGGCCGCGTTGCGTTCCGCGATTCCACCCTGATCCGCCAGCTTTCTTCGCGTCGTACTCGGCGCGCCAGTCGCGCGGCGGACCCGTACGCGATTTACGAGGCGGGAGCGTCCGCTTGACCTTGAGGGTGTCGAAGAGCGGATCCAGACTCACCGCTTTGTCCCACATTCCCGCGGTGAGATCGCCGACCTTGGCGATCCGATCGCGCATGGTGACCATGGTGAAGTCGCCGGGCTCGACGGCCGGCACCTCGTCCCAGCGGAGCGGCGCCGATGCGCGAGCGTCCGGCACCGGACGGATCGAGTAGGCCGACGCGATGGTGCGATCGAAGGCGTTCTGTCCATAGTCGACGAACACGCCGGGACGGCCTTCGACCTTCCACTGCACGGTCGCGATTTCCGGGACGAGGACCACGATTGCCTTCGCGATCGCGCGTGCGATCTCACGGACCAGTGGGAACTCGAGCTCGGGAATGATCGGGATGAGGATGTGCAAACCGGTCACACCGCTCGTCTTCGGGTAGCAGGGCAGGCCGAGATCGTCCATGACGCGCTTGCCGGCCATCGCGATCTCGCGGACGTGCGCCCAGGGGTTGCCCTCGGAGGGGTCCAGATCGATGAGGAGGTAGTCGGGCTTGTTCACCTCGGGCACCCGCGAGTGCCAGGTGTGCAGCTCGATGCAGCCGAGGTTCGCGATCCACGCAAGACCGGCCGCATCGGTGACGACTGGAAAGTCCGCCTCGTTGCCCGATGGGTAGTTGATGTGGACGGTCTCGAGCCACTCCGGGTGCGGCACCGGCACGCGCTTTTGGTAGAAGAAGTCGCCCTCGACGCCGTTGGGATGTCGCTTCATCTGCATCGGACGTCGCGCCACGTGGTGGAGGACCGCGTCAGAAACATCGACGTAGTACTGGACGAGGTCGCCTTTGGTCAGGCCCATCTTGGGAAAGAAGACCTTCTCGAGATTGGTGACCTTGACCTCGCGGCCGGCGACAAGCACGCTGGCCAACTCTAGGCGCTAGACGAGGCTCCGATAGCGCGGCGTGTACGCCTGCGCGCGTATGAAGGCCAGGATGTCGGCTGGCCGCTCGATGCGCGCCAGCCCGCGATCGAAGATCACTTCCGCGACGCGCGCCGCCACGCGTAACTCGGTCTCGAGTATCCCCGACACCGGCGGATAGACGAGCCCCACCGCGATGTCGCTCGGCGTGACCTGCTCGGCCACACCGCTCGCCGCGGCGATGAACATCTCGTCGGTGACGCGGCGCGCGCCGGTCGCGAAGACCGCCATCCCGACCGCCGGAAAGACATAGACGTTGTTCCCCTGCCCGGAGACGAAGGTGCGGTCACCGAATCGGACCGGCGCGAAGGGGCTGCCGCTGGCGAACACCGCGCGGCCCGCGGACCACGTGTAGGCCTGCTCCGCGGTGCATTCCGACTGCGAGGTCGGGTTCGAGTACGCGAAGATCATCGGCCGCTCGTTCACACGCGCCATCGCTTCGATCACGCGCTGGTCGAACGCGCCGCCGACCGTGGAGAGTCCGATGATGCCCGTGGGTCGCAAGGTTTCGATCGCCGCGACAAAGTCGGCGATCGGCGCGTGGCGCTGCGCGAATGGGCGCTGGTAGTCGTGGAGCGTCTCGCGGTCCGCGGTGACGAGGCCCTTGCGGTCGAAGAGCGCGACCCGCGACTGCACATCGTTCTCGGGCACGCCCTCGTCGCGCATCGCTTTGACCAGAAGATCGGCCGTCCCCACGGCGGCGGACCCCGCCCCGAGAAAAAGGAAGCGCTGCAAGGCGAGCGGCGTGCCGGTGATGCGAAGAGCGCCGAGGACTCCCGCGAGTGCGACGGCCGCTGTGCCCTGGACGTCGTCATTGAAGCAGCACACGCGCTCGCGGTAGCGCTCGAGGAGACGGATCGCATCGGCGCCCGCCCAGTCCTCGAACTGGATGAGCGCGCCGGGGAACACCGCCTCGACCGCCGCGACGAACTCGTCCACGAAATCGTCGAGCTCGTCGTCGGAGATGCGCGTCTGCTTGAGGCCGAGATAGAGCGGATCTGAAAGGAGGGTCTCGTTGTTCGTCCCCGCATCGATCAACACCGGCAGCGTGTACTGCGGCGGAACGCCGCCCGCCGCGGTGTAGAGGGCGAGCTTGCCGATGGGGATCCCCATGCCGTTCGCACCGAGGTCGCCGAGGCCGAGGATGCGCTCGCCGCTCGTCACGACGATGCAGCGGACGTCGCGCTCCGGCCAGTTTCGAAGGATCTCGCGAAGGCGGCCCTTCCGTTTGATCGAGAGATACAGCCCTCGCGGACGGCGGAAGAGGTGGCCGAACTTCTGACACGCCTCGCCGACGGTCGGCGTATAGACGATCGGCATGAACCGGGCTGGGTCGGACATGAGGACGCAATAGAAGAGCGTCTCGTCGGTGTCCTGCAGCTGCGAGAGGTAGATGTAGCGCTCGAGATCGGTGGTCTTTCCATCGAGCTGCGCCAGGGCTCTCCGAAGCTGCGTGTCGAGATCGTCGATGCCCTCGGGAAGTAGGCCGAGAAGTCCGAGGGCCTCGCGTTCCTGCTCGCTGAATGCGGTCGACTTGTTGCGGCGCGGGTCATGAAGAAGATCGGTCCCGCGCGGCGTCGTCATCCGAGTAGGAGGATAAGCGCGTGGACGCGTTCGCTGTCATCGCCACGGTTGCAGCCGTGGTCGCGGGCGCGATCGCATCGATCTCCGGCTTCGGCATCGGCAGCGTCCTCACGCCGGTTCTCTCGACGCAGTTCGACGTGCGCCTCGCGATCGCGATGGTCTCGCTTCCCCACCTCGCCGGCACGTTCGTCCGTTTTCTTCTTGTCCGCACGCGGATCGATCGTGAGGTGCTCTTTGGATTCGGCGCCGCGAGCGCGATCGGCGGGCTCATCGGCGCGGCCTTGCAGACCGTCGTACAGAGTTCAGCGCTCGCGATCATCTTCGGGCTGCTCCTCGTCTTCGCGGGGATCGGAAGCCTCACCGGTTTCGCGCAGCGGATGCGTTTCTCGGGGCGACGATCGGCGCTCGTCGGTGGCGCGCTGTCCGGACTCCTCGGCGGTCTCGTCGGGAATCAGGGCGGCATCCGCGCCGCGGCGCTACTCGGATTCGACGTCACCAGGGATGCGTTCGTCGCGACGGCGACGGCGGTCGCGCTCGTCGTCGACGGCACGCGCATACCGGTGTATCTCGCGACGCAGGGACCCGCGCTCGCGCTGCAGTGGCCGCTCATCGCGCTTCTCGCCGTCGGCGCCGTCGCAGGAACGCTCCTCGGCGGCTGGACGCTGCGGCGAATAAGCGATGCGGTCTTTCGTCGGGTCGTCGGGGTGCTGTTGCTTGTGCTCGGTGCCTATACGCTCGTGCGCGCGTTCTCCTGAATCATCTCTGCGACGCGCTTGTCGTAGAGGTCGCCGTACCTTCGGAGCATCCGTGTGGCCATGAAGTCGAGGATCGGCGCTTTGATCCCGGAAGTTTTCCACGAGATCGCTGTGTCGACACGCGTCGTCGATGGCCCTTCGGCCTCGATCCGGTCGGTGCGCCATACGGTGCCCACGAAGGGAAAACCGATCTGCATCGTGATCTCGGTCGGGGCCGTGCAGCCGAGGACCTTGAACACGGTCTTCTGATTCGGTCCGTGGATGCAGTGGTACTCGGCTCCCACGAGCGAGCCTCGCGCCCCAGCCTGGAAGTCGACGCGCGGAACTCCCATCCAGATCTGTCGGAGCTTCGGATCGGTGAAATAACGAAAGACCTCATCCGGCGTCCCTGGGAAGCGCGTCGTACCGCGCATCTTCGCCGTGACCGGGTCAACGGTCGGAGTCGCCTCGCTCCACACGGCGTCGCGGATCGGCAGCAGGTCGAGGTATGACGCATCGACGTCGCCGATGTCGTAGTGCTGCGGCGCCGCGACGAACTCGCTGCGCAGGCTTTCCGGCCATGTCGCGAGGGCGGCCGCGGTCGCGAGCAGGTATTCGCGGCCAGGAACGGTGTTCTTGAGGAGCCGATGGATCAGATTGACGTCATTGCCGTGGAGTTGGACCCGGCCGGCGACCTCGTAACGCGAGAAC
>Ga0307282_10000442_pt1 | contig 13115 bp, 12 predicted proteins | sample ER_DNA_121_FD_194475 | JGI IMG/M metagenome (GOLD analysis project Ga0307282, IMG submission 194475) | Bulk soil microbial communities from the East River watershed near Crested Butte, Colorado, United States - ER_DNA_121 | ecosystem: Environmental > Terrestrial > Soil > Floodplain | place...
ACTTCATGACCGCAGAGGAAGCGAAGAGGTACGGCCTCATCGACAAGGTGCTCGCGCGCCGCTTCGAGTGACGCCCGAATGAGCCTCCGGCAAGGCAGGGCCCTGCGGGCTTCCGGCCGGAGTTCTGGGTGCAGGACCAGTCGAACTGGCCGACTCCTCTTTAAAGCGTCCGGCGTGACTGCTGTGTGCGCTGCCGGCGACCGCTTCGCTGGGTTGTGCGGCCCGAAGCCGACTAGTGGTCGGCGTTGCCGAGACTCGCAGAGATCTCCTCGACAGCGGCTCGCTCGGCGTCGCTGACCGTCTCGCCGCCCTCCCTATGGGCGCTCGCGACCCTACCTGCGAGCGTGAGAACAAAGCGCCGGTAGTCTTCGACCTCCTCCGCTGTCGTCTTCCGCTCGAGTAGTTCGACCGCGTCACGCAGATGCTGCAGCCCGTGCTGTTTGAGCTCCTCGACCGAGTGGTAACGCGTGTGGTCGCGCTCCGGCTTCGCCGCGACGATTTCGTCCAGGAGCTCGCTCTCCCCGTGTTGCCGGCGGGCCTCGACGTAGGCCTTCGCCATCGCGATCGACTCGCGGAAGGTACCTCCTCGTTGCGCGGTGACGACGATCATGCCGGCGCTCGGCGGTCCCTCCAGGACGAGCTCCCACTCCTCCTGTGTGAAATCGGCCCTTTCCGTCATCGTCCGTCTCCTTTCGGGCCCTGACGACCGAGCTGCTCTCGGGCGAAAGGCAGCATGGCACTTCACGCGTGAGCGGCGCGGGAGTCAGGTGCGGCACACGCCCCTTCCTGGCGCAAGGCCGGGAGCGCGGGGTGCGAATCAGGAAGCCGGTGAGGAGTACTCTGGTTTCGGTCATGCAGTCCCCGGACCCCGGGCTCGCCGTCGCGGAGCGGGAGAACGAACGCGCACAGCGCGCTCGGTGGCTCGGCGCTGAGCTGTGGTCGGGAGCGGCTCCTCCGGACGCTGAAGACCTGTCCCGGCTCGTCGCGGATGGGCTTGAGAAGGGGTTTCTGACCTTCGACGAGCTCGCAGCCGCGCTCGAGGACGTCGAGCTGACGAGGGAGCAGACCGAGGACTTCTACACCTACCTGGCCGAACGCTCGATCGACCTGCTCGAGGGGGAACAGCACAAGCAGCCGCCGCACGAGCAACCGGCGCTCGCTGAGGACGAGGCGAAGGCGCCGGCGAAGCTCGACTTGACCGTCGAGCCGTCGCTCGACTCGCTGCGGCTCTACCTGCGCGAGATCGGGAGAGTGCCGCTGCTGACGGCCGACCAGGAGGTCTACCTGGCGAAGCGGGTCGAGCGCGGCGACCTGGCGGCGAAGAGGCAGATGATCGAGGCCAATCTGCGGCTGGTTGTCTCGATCGCGAAGCCGCACGTCGGCCGCGGGCTCTCGTTCCTCGACCTGATCCAGGAAGGTTCAGTCGGGTTGATCCGGGCGGTGGAGAAGTTCGACTATCGCAGAGGCTTCAAGTTCTCGACCTACGCGACCTGGTGGATCCGCCAGGCGGTGTCGCGCGCGCTCGCCGACAAGGCGCGCACGATCCGCATCCCGGTGCACATCTTCGAGCGGCTGAACAAGGTCATCCACACTCAGCGCCAGCTCGTGCAGCGCCTCGGCTGCGAGCCGCGTCCCGACGAGATCGCCGCCGAGCTCGAGCTGACGACCGAGCAGGTGCGCGAGGTCCTACGCGTGGCGCAGGTTCCAGTCTCGCTCGAGAAGCCGCTCGGCGAAGAGGGGGACGCAAGACTGGGCGACCTCGTCGAAGATGAGCTGGCCGAGTCGCCCCTCGACGTGACCTCGCTCTCGCTCCGCTGCGAGGACATCGAGCACGCGCTTGCCGCGCTGCCCGAGCGCGAGCGCCGGCTGATCGAGCTCCGCTTCGGCCTCCACGGCGGTCAGCCGCGAACGCTCGAGGAGGTGGGGCGCACCCTCGGCGTCACCCGCGAGCGGATCCGGCAGATCGAGAACACCACGCTCAAGAGGCTTGCGTCGCTGCCGGAGGTGCAGCGCTTGAAGGGCACCCTCTAACACCGGCTCGCGTCCCAGTTTCAAATCCTCCCCTCCGAAAGACCGGGCTCGCACTCCGTTCCCAGAACGTTGTTGGCTCCCCGGAGCGCCGGCCGCGGCAAGCAGTTGGTCGCTCTGCTCCTGTCGAAGTGCGTAGCTGTCGCCCGTTGGCGAACTGTTCCCGCTCCTCGAAGTTCGAGCGGCGGTTACCCTGGATCGGCCGGCGCGCCGTGTTAGCGCCTGGAGTTGTGTTACAGCTCAAGGGTTTGGGCGACGAGGCGGCCGGAGGTCCAGCGACCTTCGGGCGGATCAGAATGAGAGGTAGCGCTGGCCGCAAGGGTGCTGGTGGCGACGTGGCGGGAGGCCGGTCTGGCTGGCTGCGTGCGCAAGGTACGCGCGGCCGCGTGGATGGGGCTGCCGCTCCTGCTGGCCGGCAGGCGGACCGCGGAGAGCGTGGGGGCGTACTTCGACTTGATCACTGATGAGGGACGGCTGTTCTATGGCGACAGCTTCCATCTCGGCTACTTCCCCGAGGGCGACGAGAGTCTGCGCGAGGCGCTCGATGCCCACACCGACCTGGTGGCCGAGCTGGCGCGGGTGAGGGCCGCGGGGCGCGTGCTGGACGTCGGCTGCGGAATCGCCGCACCGGCGCTGCGGATCGCCCGCCGGTACGGCTGCCGGGTCACGGGCGTCAACATCAGCCGCGAGCAGGTGCGCCAGGGACGTGAGCTGATCGCGGCGCGCGGGCTTTCCGGTCGCGTCGTCATCCAGCGAGGCGATGCGCGCGCGCTCGAGTTCCCCGACGGCTCCTTCGATGCGATCGTCTGCCTGGAAGCGGCCGGCGACATCTGCGTCACCGAGGCCGACAAGGACCGGCTGGTGGACGAGCTGTTCCGGGTGCTGCGGCCCGGCGGGCACGTCGGGTTCTCCGACCTCGCGCTGCGGGCCTACCCCTCACCCGCGGAGGATCGGGCGCTCCGGGCCGTGCTCTACCACTCCGGCGCCGAGCTCGTAACCGACTGGCCCGCGATCTTCGCCCGCCACGGCTTCCGGGTCGTCGAGTGCCGGGACATCATCGGCGAGACGCTGCCCACCTGGGTGCACGCCCGGGCCATCTACGAACGGCGTGACGGCGAGGTCACACGTCGCTACGGCCAAGGGCTCGTCGACCGCGTCGCCGCTCGCCTCGAGCGGATCCCGCTGATCCTCGCCGCGTACGGCACCTTTCCCGTGCTCTGCGCTCACAAGCCCGGCAGCGCGAGCGGCTGAATCTCTGGCGTGCAGAACTCGTCGCCTGCTTTCAGCGCCGATCGCAGTCCGACCACCCCGCCGAGGGTCGGAGCGAGCCTGAGATGCGCGGCAATAGCGCGCTGCCACGCAGTTGTGGTTCGGAGAACCGAGTTTGCGGCCACCAGCGTCGCGGTTCCGCCAGATGACGACACCGGCCGCCCCGCCCTATCTGCGTTGACGACCTCTAGCGAGGCTCTACGCTGAGCTCGTCAAATGAACGAGCCGACGTCGCCTGAGACCGTAGCCGCGTGGATCGACACGGCTCAACGTCAACGCGACCCGTTCGAGCGGGTTCGCCGCGCCTCGCATGAGCATCGGGAGAAACACGGCCCGGGATGCAGCGTGTACCCGACCTCGAGCGGCCCGCTTCTCGCTGTTCTTGCGGCCGCGATTCGGGCTGAGCGGATTCTCGAAGTCGGATGTGGCCTTGGCTATTCGGCGCTCTGCCTCACTCACGGTTCGGGCGCGCTCGTCGAGACGATCGAACGCGACGCCGAACACGCACGCCTTGCGGAGCTTGAGATCGCACGCGCGGGGTACGGCGATCGCATCCGTGTGGTCCGCGGCCGCGCCGCCGACCTCCTGCCCGGGCTCGACGGGCCGTACGATCTGATCTTCTCCGACGCTGATCCGGAAGAGATGCCAATCGCTCTCGATCACTTCCTCCGGCTCTTGCGGCCCCGCGGTCTGCTCGTCAGCGCAAATCTCTTCCTCGCTCAATTCGTCCCTGACCTCCCCGGAATCGAGCAGATGGCTCAGTACCGACAGCGGATCATCGACGACGAGCGGCTGCTGACCGGGATCGTCCCGGGTGGACTTACCTTGAGCGCCTTGCGGGGGATTCGGCGACCCAGTGAGCCTATGAGAACGCGGAGCAGCTCGCTGCTCTCGTGATCCTTGGGACGGAGCGGCCTTCCCGACGGCTCCTCGTGATGCCCATTCGGCTCGTCCTTTTTGGTCCGACTGGGGCTAAATGCCTGGTATCCCAAGCGCCCGTCGCAGTTCCCGCAATCCGCGACAGGTCGGGCCGAAGCTCGAGCTTGCACGTCGCCGGCGGCAGCTCGCCTGCGCGCCGATCGACCGACACCGCCGGTGGTGCGCCGCGTCTCAGTCGCTAGTGAGGAGCCGAACCGGTAGGTCGCCTCGGCGCCGCCTGAAATTGTTCTCGCGGCTCATCCACGCACGATCTGCCCTGTCCATTGGCGAAGCACGGTTTTGGTCAGGGTGCTATCTGTGGGTCGTGAAGGCTGCGGTCACGGGCGTTTTCTCCTACAGCGGCCGCTTCATCGCCGAGGCGTTGCTGGCGCGTGGTTCGGAGGTCGTCGCCTTCGGTAGAAGCCGCCCGTCGACGAGCGAGAGTCTGGCCGAGCGGGTCACCTTCTATCCGCTCCTGCTTGATAACGAGAAGGCGCTTGCGAGCGCCCTCTCTGGCTGCGAGGTGCTCTTCAACACCTATTGGGTGCGCTTCGAATACGGTGGCGTGACCTTCGCCCAAGCGGTCGAGCGTAGCCGCCGCCTCTTCTGCGCCGCGCGTCGCGCCGGCGTGGGCCGGATCGTCCATCTCAGCGTCAGCAATGCCAGCGCCGGCTCGCCGTTCCCCTACTTCCGAGGCAAGGCAGCGGTCGACGACGCGCTTCGACGCGGCGGTTGCGCCTACGCGATCTTGCGGCCGACGCTGATCTTCGGCGGTCGCCAAGAAGTGCTTGTGAACAACATCGCCTGGCTGCTGCGCCGGCTGCCGCTGTTCCTCCTCCCCGACGGCGGCCGCTGCCACCTGCAGCCCGTCTCCGTTTTCGACCTGGCACGGATCGCGGCCGAACTCGGCGAGACCGAAGGCAATGTCGTGCTCGATCTCGCCGGCCCCGAGACCTTCACCTTCGCCGACTTCGTGGTCCAGATCAGAGACGCCGTCGGCAGCCACGCCCGCCTCCTCGCCGCGCCGAGTCGCTTCGTCTCCGCCAGCTCGGCACTCGCTGGTTTCCTTCTGCGCGACCGGCTCCTCACTCGCGACGAACTTGGCGCACTCACGGCCGACCTGCTCGCCTGCGAGACGGCGACAACCGAGAGTCGCTTCAGCGACTGGCTCGAAGCGAATGGCTCCTGGCTTGGCAGCGACTACGCAAACGAGTTGCGGCGCAACTGGCACCCGAGCCGCTCCCACGTCTGAGCGGGGGCCACTCAGACGGGAGCGACGTTTCCACGCAGGCGTTGCTAACGCCAGCGAGCGATGTATTGCGAGGTGTGCACCTGGCGTGTGGTGTTCGCCCGATCGCTGCTATGTCGCGCTCTGTTGGAACTGCGACACGCCGGTGAACGTTCGCATCACCCTGGCAGCGCCCCGACGCCGGCCCTATCGTCAGAGACCGCTTAGGATTCGTCTTCGGAAACGACCTCCGTGAGATGCCGGATGCACCTGACAGAGCCGAACTTGAGGCCGCGATCTACCGGCATTTCAGCCTGCAACCGACTCGCGAGACGATCGAAGCGGTGATCGTGAAGGTCGCCGAGCTCGAACCGGTCACCTGGCCGCCGGATTCGAAGCAGCTCCGAGCCGGACTGTTTCTGTCCGTCCCCTTCCTCGGAGGCGACCGCACGAAGCTCGATCAGGCTCTGGCCCGTGTTCGCCAGGGCTTCAAGCGCAACGAGATCCTGCCGGGCTGGCGCGTCGAGCTCTCCGAGGAGAAGGTGTACTCCCACCGGGACGACGACGCGGGCGCGGTGCTTCTGACGCTCCCGGTCCTGTTGACGCTCACGCCTGCCTAGCTCCGGCCCGAGGCCGGCCTAGCCCTCCGACTTTCGCTCCGCGAAGCGCGTGTCGGTCCGGTGTCGTCTTCCGGCTCTTCTCCGACAACCAGAGCCGCCGGCTACGCCACGACCACCCGGGAACACCTCACTCGAAGCGGCGCGCGAGCACCTTGTCGATGAGGCCGTACCTCTTCGCTTCCTCTGCGGTCATGAAGTAGTCGCGCTCCATGTCCGTGGAAACCTTCTCGAGCGGCTGCCCGCTGTGCTCGGCGACGATCTCCTCCAGCCGCCGCTTGAGCGCGATCGCCTCGCGGGCGTGGATCTCGATGTCGCTCGCCTGGCCCTCGAAGCCGCCCCAGAGCTGGTGGATGAGGATCTTCGCGTTCGGGAGCGCCATCCGCTTGCCCTTCGCGCCGGCGGCAAGCAAGAGCGCGCCCAGCGACATCGCGATCCCGACCGAGATGGTCGCGATCGCAGGCCTGACGAACTGCATCGTGTCGTAGATCGCGAGGCCGGCGTAGACGGAGCCGCCGGGGCAGTTGATGTAGAGCGAGATGTCCTTGTCGGGGTCTTCGGACTCGAGATGGAGCAGCTCGGCGATCGTCAGGTTGGCGATCTCATCGTCGATCGGCGTGCCGAGGAAGATGATCCGCTCGTTGAGGAGGCGCGAGTAGATGTCGAAGGCGCGCTCGCCGTGCGCGGTCTGCTCGACCACCATGGGAATCAACGGGCTCATCGATTTTCCCCCCGCACTCCAAGCGTTCGTTGTTGCACCTTCAGGCCACCCACCAGGCTGTGCTGCTGGGCACTCTTGCACCTGCTTGCTCTCGAGCGCGCGGGCGAACCCGATCACTCTGCATCGGAGCGCCACTCGCAAAGCCGCGGGTGGCTCTTGGTCTCAAATGATCCGAGCTGAATCGGGCCGTCCCCCTTGTCTGCACCGCAAGGGGTCTCTCCTCGCTCCCGGAAGCGGGGTGTTCGCTAACGGAGCGATGAAAGCCTGCTGACGGCGGGAGGACTCTGAGTTCGAAGGCGCTCTGCTCGAGCCGAGGGGCGCGGCGCTCGTCAGGCCTCAACTCCACATGCTCTTCCTGACCGTTCTTCTCGTTCTTGGTTCGCGCGCGCGAGAGAACCGGGCAGGTCGGCATCGTCTCGGTTCAGTTCCCGCACCTCCGTCTCTCAGTCCGTCGGCTCTTTGCTTAGGAGCTCGACGGGAACGCGCAAGAACTCTTCTCGGGCGCCGCTCACGTCAACGCGCGTCAACTGCTGTGTGTTCGGCCGGCGGAGGAGCTCCGACGGCTCGAGACCGGTCAGGCGTCGCACGTCCTTCACTGCGACGAGCTTGAAGCCCGGCTTCCTGTACCAGGGCACGCCTCCAGGAGGGGTACGGGACGGGCCGGCATTGTCGCTCACGGCTGCCATGATCGACACGTCCGCGCAGGCCGACCCGCCTGGCGGTCTCATCCACGAAGACGAACGCGCGGCCTGAGAAAGAGTCCGATCGAGTTCCTGGCACCCCCACGCGGAACCGGCAGTCCCACAACACCACAAGGGCGGCGGAGTCGTCTTCGAGCGCCAGGAGCCCGCGTTGCTTCGACCCAGGTCGACCCCAAAGAGGTGAGGATCGCGACAGGCGGCGAGAAGACGCCGAGCCCGGGAGCATCACAGCACCCACACCAGGGCGGAGATAGGCTCAGCCGAGTGGAGGTCGTATTCAAGGTCGCCGGCCAGCCCTACCCGCTCGACGAGCGAGCGGCGACGCTCATGGCGGAGAACCTGAGGGTGAAGGCGGCGCACGAGCCTGGCGCCGAAGGAGCCGCAGGAGCTCGACCGATCGCCGATGCGATCGAGCTGCGGCTGATCGAGGACAGGGACGACCCGATCACCCTGGGCGGAGATGGAGCCGAGGCCGTTTATTACGCGCTGAGCGTCCCCAATGGCGGCAGCGGCCAACTGCGGGCGCTCTACGACGCCCTCAAACGACTACACGACGAGCGGCCTCGGCAGAAGAGCTAGGACAGCCTGCCCGTCGCGTTCGAGATCCCCGGCAAGCGCTGCGAGATCGGTTCGAGATCCCCGGCAAGCGCTGCGAGATCGGTGAGCGCCTCCTCGACCCGACCGGCCTGAGCCGCCCGCGGTCAAGCGCGCCGCCCCCGCGCAACCTGCTCCCTCGGAGCGGAGGCGAGCAGCTCCTCGTACAGGGAGGCGAAGCGATGAGCGATGTCCGCCCAGCCGTATCGGCGGCTGTCCGTCTGCCCGCGTCGGCCCCGCGCCCGGCGTTCCTCCTCGCCGTTAGCGGCGCTAACGAGCGCGTCGACGAGCGCGTCCTCGTCGTCGGGCGGAATGAGCCAGCCCGTCCTTCCGTCGGCGACGATCGCTGCCGGGCCAGGCGCCCGGCAGGCGATCAGCGGGAGGCCGCAGGCCATCGCCTCAACCAGGACGAGCCCGAAGGCCTCGGCGACGGAGGGCAGGACGAGCGCGTCGGCCGCATTGAGCGCTTGCGGCAGCTCCTCGTGCGGGCGCCAGCCGGCGAGGAAGACCTGCCGGTTCCCGATCCTCCGCGCGGTGGCGAGCGGATGCTCCCCCTCCCACTCGCCCGGATGGCCGCCGACGAGCACGAGTGGCAGAGGCCTGCCGAGCAGCTCGACAGCACGCGCGTGGGCGCTGATCAGGAGCGGCAAGCGCTTGACCGCCGTGTAGCGACCGACGTAGAGGAAGACCGGGCCGCCGGCCCGGAAGGGAGCGAGCTCCTCGTCGCGGTAGGCGATGCTCCCCGGCCGCCCGCTCTCGTCCCAGCCGCGCGGCTGCTCGACGAGCCAGCGGCGCCAGAACGCGAGCCGCTCGTCTTCGGCGAGCGGTCGCCGCGAGAAGCGCTCGAGCTCGACGCCGCTCGGGAGGCCGCGCAGCCTCGCCCGCTCGAGCCCGAGCAGGAGGGCAGCGTCCGCCTCCGCTCCGGGCGGCACGACCAGGAGGGCGCAGCGCCGCGCCCACCCTCGCAAGCGCCGGCCCCAATCCTGCGCGTAGCGCCAGCCCGGCGGCGCTCCTGCCTCGATCGTGCGCAGCATGGCGAGCTCGGTCCCGTGCAGCTGGCCCAGCACGGGCAGCTCGGGGAAGCCGCGCGCGGCGGCCTCGTTCGCGGGCGTCAGGTGGTGCAGATGGAGCAGGTCGGCGGTGCCCGCACCGGCGCGCGCGAGTAGCTCGATCCAGGCCGTGACGAGCCGTTCGTAGGCGGCCTCGTCGACGGCGGCAAAAATGCGATCGGGCGCATCCGGGCGATCCTCGTAGGAGGGCTGGAAGGGAACCGTCGCGGCCAGTGGCTCCGCGAGCTCGAGCGCGGGCGAGTAGTCGAGCGCGTGGACGTCGATCCCGGCGAAGAAGCTCGCCGCGTGGGTCGGCTCGCCCGGCTGTCCGAGCGAGCCCGCGGCGAGCGTCGGCTGCCAGCCCGCGGCCGGCAGTGCGCGAGCGAGCGAGCGCGTCACCTGTGCCGAGCCGCCGCGAGGGAAGAAGAAGAGGGCCGAGACGACAAGCCCGCGCGCGTCCGGCGTGCGGCCGCCGCGCTCAGGATGGTGCTTCCATCCCGAATCGCCTGCTCCCTGCACGGTTCGATTCTCGCCCGCCAGCCGGACACGGCGGCGCGAGCGCGGCTGCCGCTGCCGCGGGCCCTCCGAAGGGCAATGGCGGGCCGCGAACCTTCGAAGCCCTACGAGCGCTCGTTCCGCGTAGGGATCGGCGTCACCCTCGCCGCGAGCCGACCTTTCCCTATGCCTTGTCCCGGAGTCTGCACCGGAGCGAGGTCTGCCAGGTCCGCCTCCAACTGCTTCAGCGCCTGCACCTGCAGCTGGCGCACCCGCTCGCGGGTAAGCCCAAGCCCGCGCCCAACCGTCTCGAGCGACTGCGGCTCGCCCTGAAAGCCGAAGCGACGCTCGACGATCAGCCGCTCCCGTTCCGGCAGCCTTTCGAGCCTGCACCGCACCGTCTGCCGGAGAAGCGACCGCTCTGCCTCTTCGACGGGGTCGGCGGCAGCCGGATCGGCAATGGAGTCGGCGAGCTCGGTACCGCCGTCCGGGCTGACCGGCTGGTTGAGCGAGGCCGAAGCCTCGACGCAGTCAAGCGCTTGGCGGACGTGTCCGAACGGCAGGCCGGTCGCCTCGGCGAGCTCCTCGAGGCTCGGCTCGCGGCCGAGTGCGGGCGCGAGCGTCCGGGCGGCGCAAGCGAGCTTCTGCTGGCGCTCGCCGATGTGCGTCGGAATGCGGATCGTCTTCGCCTGGTTCGCGATCGCGCGCGAGACCGCCTGCCGGATCCACCAATGGGCGTAGGTCGAGAACTTGTAGCCCCGCCGCCAGTCGAACTTCTCGACCGCGCGGTTCAAGCCGAGCGTGCCTTCCTGGATCAGGTCGAGGAAGGGAACGCCGAGGCCGCGAGAGCGCTTGGCGATCGAGACGACGAGGCGCAGGTTCGCGTTGATCATCTGCTCCTTGGCAGCGAGGTCGCCGCGCTCGACCCGCTTGGCAAGGGCCACCTCCTCGGCGGCGCTCAGCAGCGGGTGGCGGCTGATCTCGGCGAGGAAGAGCTCGAGCCCGCTTTCCTTCAGGGCGGAGGCGAGCTGCGCGAGCTCCTCGGGCGGCGTCATTTTTCGAGCGATGCTCCGGCTTGACCCGGGCGAAGGTAGCGGATCGGCTCCTCGGCCGTTGGCGAGGAGGGCGCCTGGAGGGGACTTCGCTGGCGTCGGGTGCCAACGGGAAGGGCAAGGTCGTCGAGCAGCTGGGGGGAGGGCCGCCACTCAACATGTTCCCAGCGTGCCTCGCTACACATCGGGCAGCCCGGAGGTTGCCCGCAAACGACGATGCCGTAGCCGCAGGCAGCGCAGCGGTACTCGGTCCGCTTGCCCTTCCTACCAGCCACCCCCCGGAGTCCCCGGCCTCACGCACCAGGGCGACCAGCTTCGGATCGCTCTCGGGCAGCTCGACGATCGACATCTGATCGCCGTCGATGAGTGCAGCGGCTGCAGGTGCCGACTCAGATATCAGCGGAATCGCCACCGTCTCACTCTTTCCTCGGGCCTTCGCCCGATCGAGTCGCTGGCGGTTCCGCGCTAGGCTCGGAGCGTGTCGACTTCCGCCTAGTGCTCGGAGCGCGTCCGCTTCCGCCTAGTCGCGTGTCGACTTCCGCCTAGTCGCGGAACCGCCTTCGAAAGACTCGCCTTGACCCGGAGGGTCTTTCATTCCTTCCGAACGAGTCGGTGCCTAACTCCCTCCATAGGCATCACCTCCCGCTCTTCGATTTCGCGGACGGCCTCTTCGCCGATGGCGAATGTCTCCTCGTCCGTCCGTTCTCGGCCGTCCCGGCGGACAGGTTGCGGACGATCTCGAATGCCTCTTCGGGGGTCTGGGCAGATCCGAGGAAGGCCTCCTCAACCGGGAGCAGCGAGAGAGCCAACTGATCCTGGGAGAACTCGAGTACTTTCTTGCGCCGCTCGTGCTCAAGCTGACGCCATGCCTGAAGTAGCTGGCGCAGCTCCGGATCGTCAGGCGTGATCTGACCCGAGAACTGCCGCCAGGCCTCGAGGTGGTCGCCGCCAGCGGCCGCGAGCAGGAAGAGGCGGCCGGCGAAGGCGCAGACCTCCTCGCTCTGAGCATCATCTAGCTGCTCAAACTGCCGGCGCTTCTGCGCGACTTCGACAGCGAAACCTTGGGCAAGCATTCCGACTTCGCGCAACCGCTCGTGAGCCTCGGGCAGGCGCTTCGTTCGTTTGCTCTCCGCTACTTCGAAGCGGGCCTCGTCTAGGTCCTGTTGAGTCTTTGCCAGCGCCCTCTCAGCGTCGGCTAGTTCTTCCCGGAGCCGTTGCTCGCGCTCATCCTCGGCCTCGAGTCGCGCGAGCGCATCGGCGTGCTCAGCTCTGCCTGGCTCGGGCAGCGCCTCGATGGCCTCTCGCAGGAGCTGCCGTGCCCTGGCTCCCCTGATGTGTCCGGCGAAGACAAGGAGGAGCTGCGCGTCCCGATCGAGGGCTTTGGCGAGTCTTACGAGTGTCTCGGCAGCGGGCCGCTCGACCTCGCCCGCCTCGATCCGGCTGATCTGCGCAGCCGAGAGGCCACTCCGCCGCGCCAGCCCCCGCATGGAGAGGCGCGCACGCACGCGTGCCTCCTTGGTCACCTCGGCCAGCGTCTGTTCCTGGTCTTGCATTCGCAGCCTAAGTCTAGCCGGTTGTGTACCCTCGGTCAAATGCTAATGTTTGCCTCCGATGCGATCAGTTTCTGTTACTTAAAGGAACGATCCCGGCGAGATGATCGAGCCGCAGGAGCACTAGCCCTCTGTCTCGCTCAAGCGCTCTCCTTCGACGTCGACATTGCGGAAGACGATGTACAGGCCCGCGTCGTAGAGGCTCTTGAGCGCGCCGGCGATGAAGAAGGGCGCTCCGAGGGCGCCCCGGAGCGTCGCACCCGCGATCAGCGGGGCGATCGGCCGGGTGACGTAGCGGGCGGTGTTCGTGTAAGCGGCGGCCGCGGTGCGCTCGCTCGGGTCGACGATCGCCATCACGTATGCCTGCCGGGTAGGCACGTCCATCTGCGAAAGCGCGAAACGCGAAAGGAGGAGCACGATCGCCGTGGCGAGGTTGGGCGCGAAGGCCACCGCCGCGAGCAGCAGGTTCGAGGGCAGGTGGGTGAAGACCATCGTGCGCAGCAGACCGAACCTGCCGGCGAGTCGAACCGCGGCCTGGAAGGAGAGCGCCTGCAGGATGCCGATCGCGAAGAAGACGATCGCGAGCGTCTGCGGCGAAGCGTCGTACTTGCGAACGAACAGGTAGGCGATGAACGTCTGCGGGACGAAGCCGCCGCCGAAGCTGTCGAGCGCGAACAACCCCGCGAGGCGCATGACGATGCCGCGGGAGCGGTGCAGCGGCGGGAGCGGGTCTTCCTCGAGCTCGTGGCCGAGCTCGACCGCCGTTGAGAGACGGGCGGAGGCGAACAGTCCGGCGGCGGCGGCGACGGGGTACGTGAGCAGCCAGCGCGGTGATGAGCCGACGAGCGCGATCAAGGCACCGCACGACCCGGCGAGCGTCGCGACCGTGTTGT
>Ga0307282_10000445_pt1 | contig 13097 bp, 10 predicted proteins | sample ER_DNA_121_FD_194475 | JGI IMG/M metagenome (GOLD analysis project Ga0307282, IMG submission 194475) | Bulk soil microbial communities from the East River watershed near Crested Butte, Colorado, United States - ER_DNA_121 | ecosystem: Environmental > Terrestrial > Soil > Floodplain | place...
CGACGCTGTGGCTGATCCTTCTCGGCCCCGCCCTGCTCGTGGTCCTCGCGATCAAGCACTGAGGAACGGGTTAGTTCGCTTCTCCTTGCCGATCGTCGTTTTGGGGCCGTGGCCGCTGTAGACAACAGAGTCCTCTGGCAGGGACAGCAGCTTGGTGTGGATGCCCTCCAGCAACGCGCGACCGTTCGAGTTTGCGAAGTCCGACCTTCCTATCGAGCCGGCGAACAGCGCGTCTCCCGTGAAGAGGAGATTGCCGATTTTCAACGTGACACCGCCAGGGCTATGGCCCGGAGTGTGCAGCACCTCGAAATCGAGCGACCCGACCCGATAGTGGGATTGCTCCTTGAGGCTGGTCACGTTCTCAAGTCGAGGCGGCTCGGCTGCGAACTCGCGGCGCAGGGGCGTTCCGTCCACCAGCACGTGGCGCTCCGCGTCGTGGACCGCGACAGGTATCGGGCCCAGCTGCTCGAGCAGGGTCGGCAGCCCGGCGATGTGATCGACGTCGGTGTGTGTCATCAGGATCGCCAGCACGTTCGCGCCGGCTTTGCGCGCCACTTCAAGAGTCGACTCGGGCTCGTAGTTGGCGTCGATGATCACCGCGTCTTTCGTGTCCTCGTCCATGACCAGATAGGAGTTGGTGGCAAACCGCCCGTCGGCGGTCGCTTCAACGCGAATCGTCAATTGGCCTCGCGCGCCACGGTGTGCACGTCCTTCACGCCCTCCAGCTTCTCCATCACGCGCGACAGCTGCGCCAGCGAATCGATCTCGACGGTCGCGGACACCACGGCGGTCTTGTCATCGTAGACGTGCACCTCGAGCGCCGACATGTTGACCCGGTTCTCGGCCACCACTGTCGCGATGTCTCGCAGAAGTCCCTGGCGATCCCAGGCCTCGATTTTGATGTCGACTGGATAAAGGTGCGTTGCCTCCGCGTCCCAGTCCACCGGCACGACGCGCGCTAGGTCCTGCGCATTGATCGCGTTGACGCAGTCCGCCCTGTGCACAGTCACTCCCCTTCCGCGCGTGGTGTAGCCGACTATCGCGTCGCCTGGCACCGGCTGGCAGCACGGCGCGATCTTGGTGAGGATCCCCTTTTCGCCACGCACCAGCACGCGCGGCGTTGGCTGCACGTTGGGGATGAGCGGAATCGAGCGGAGGTCACCGTCCGCCGCGTCGGTGGTGAGAGCCATGCGCATTACCACCGAGTGCGGCGAGAGGTCGCCGTAGCCGATCGCAGCGAGGAAGTCGTCGATCGCGTTGTACTTGTGCAGGTTCGAGATCTCGAGGAGCTTGGCATCCGGGAGGTCAGCCAGGTTTACGCGGTGCATTCGATGAAGCTCTTTGTCGAGGAGGTCGCGACCTTTGGCCACGTTCTCCTCGCGGCGCTGGCTCTTGAACCACTTGCGGATGCGCTCTTTGGCTGAGGCGCTCTTAACGAAGTTGAGCCAGTCGCGGCTGGGGCCGTGCGGCGCTTTCGACGTCAGGATCTCAACTATCTCGCCGTTCTTGAGCGGGTAGTCGAGCGGCACCATGCGCCCGTTCGCCTTCGCGCCGATGCATCGATGTCCAACCTCGGTATGGATTCGGTAAGCGAAGTCCACAGGGGTTGAGTCCGCCGGCAGGTTGAGCACGTCGCCCTTGGGTGTGAAGACGTAAACCTCGTCCTGGAAGAGGTCGACCTTGACGGTGTCGAGAAACGACTCGGCGTCCCCCACCTCGTTCTGCCACTCGAGCAGGCTGCGCAGCCACGAAAGCTTCTGGTCGAAGTTCGTGTCCTTCCCACCCTCCTTGTAGGCCCAGTGCGCGGCCACGCCGACCTCCGCAATGCGATGCATCTCGTGGGTGCGGATCTGGATCTCTATCGGCTCGCCCGTGTGGGTGATCACTGTCGTGTGGAGCGACTGGTAGCCGTTGGACTTCGGCATCGCCACGTAGTCCTTGAACCGGCCCGGCACCGGCTTCCAGAGCGAATGGACCACGCCGAGCACGCCGTAGCAATCGCGCACGCTGTCGACCTGAACCCTGATCGCCGACAGGTCGTAGATCTCGGTGAAGTCCTTGTTCTCCCTCGTCATCTTCTGCCACACCGAGTAGATGTGCTTGGGCCGGCCGGTGATCTCGGCCCGGATCCCGACACTCTCCAGCTCCCGGGCCAGGATCTCTCGCAGGTCGGAGACCACCGCCTCACGTTCGTTGCGCTTGCGAAAGATTCGTTTGGCGACCTCGTCATAAGCCTCGGGCTCGAGATATCGAAATGCCAGGTCCTCCAGCTCCCACTTGACCTGCCCGATGCCGAGCCTGTGCGCCAGGGGCGCGTAGATGTCGAGCGTCTCCCGCGAGATCTTTCGCCGCTTCAGATCGGGCAGGGGATCGAGCGTTCGCATGTTGTGCAGCCGGTCGGCGAGCTTGATGAGGACGACCCTGAGGTCCTCCGCCATCGCGACCATCATCTTTCGGATGTTTTCCGCCTGCTGCTGCTGGTCGGACCGTAGCGAGATGCGGCCGAGCTTGGTCACCCCCTCGACGAGGTGCGCCACCTCAGGGCCGAACTCCTGCTCCACCTCTTCGGCGGTGAGGGCAGTGTCCTCAACCGTGTCGTGGAGGAGGGCGGCGGCGATCGTCTCCGCGTCCAGCTCGAGGTCCGCGAGGATGGCGGCGACCTCCATCGGGTGGTTGACGTAGTCCTCGCCAGACAGCCGGCGCTGACCGGTATGCGCGCTGGCCGCGCGCTCGTAGGCCCTCTTGACCATCGCCCGAGCCTCGGGCTCGAGGTGGTCGGCGATCCGCAGGAGCTCTGAAACCGTCACCTTGCCACTCGAACAGAAGTTTAGGAGACGTTTGAGTGAGGCCCATTCTCGCGCGCGCTCCTAGACTTAGCCGCGCCCTATATGAATTCCGATCGAGCCACCTTCGCCATTCGGATCGGCCTCTCCGCGGCAACGGCGATCCTCATTCTTGCCGGCGCCACCCTGAACGTCAGCGGCCGCACCGGCCAGGCGGCCCTGGTGGCTGCGGTCGCTTGCCTGCTTGCGCTGCTGGCCGGCGCCCTCAACCAGCTGTTGAAGGTCGCTGTGCCCCTGGGCGTCGCCGCCATCGTCGTGTCGTTGATCACCCCACCATTCCGCCTCTTCGATCTTGGAGGTTTGGTGCTGATGGGACTCGGGGGCTTCGCCGGCAGCCTTGCCTATCGGAGCTTCACCGACGCGATGCGCCGCCAGCTGGACGACATGAAGCGCCTCAATGCACAGCTCGAGGAGAAACATCGCGCTTTCCTCGCCGCGACCTCCGATGCAGACAGCGCCCAACCCGGTGACGTCGCAGCCCTCACCGCAACCATCGCCCAGCAGATCGGCTCTGGGTTCGCGTGCTATTTCCTCGCCTCGCCGGACGGCAAGCAGTTCGTTCCTCAGCCGCCAGGCATCGGCCTCGAGCGCCTTCATCCGCAGGCGGTGAACCGCGTGCCAGGTGGCGCGGGGCCGCTCGTTGCCGCGATCGAGGCGGGCAAGGAGTTCGTCGGACGCGATGAGAGCGGGCTGATGGAGATCGCCCACTACCTGCCTGACGATCTTCACGTCGACAGCCTGATGGCGGTGCCGATGCCGATCGGCGAGCACATCGGCGGGTTTGTGCTGCTCGGCAACAAGCCCGGTGGCTTCACAGACGACGACCGCCGCCTCGCCCGCACCCTGACGCTGCGCGCCGGGGCCCAGCTCGCAAGCGCTCACGCGGTCGCCCTCTCGCGCAAGGAGTCAGCGCGCTACTCCCTCATGAACGAGCTCGTGAAGGAGGCCTCGGGCAAGTCGATGAAGGAGGTCCTCGACCTGGTGCTCGACAAGGGCAAGCAGGTCATCCGATACGACGCGGGCCGAGTCGCCCTGTTCGTGCCGGAAGGCACTTACTCAATCCTCGGCGAGGCAGGCGCCTCCTTTCCCATCGCCGGCCCGATGGCCAGGGTGCGCGACGGGGAGACGGTGCTCCGCAGCCTGGTCACCGCTGACGAAGGATTGTTCAGCGGGCTCCAGCCCGGCTCCGAGGGCGGAACCGTCAACGAAGCCCTGACCCCGATTCGCGGCAAGGAGGGCGTGTTCGGCGCCATCTGCCTCGGCCGGAACGGCACGGCCGGTTTCACCCAGCGTGACGTCGCGGCCCTCGATGAGCTCGGATCCATGGCCGGCGTCGCCGTCGAGAACTCCCGCATCCTCCAGGGTGTCACCACCCAGGCGTCCAAACTTGACACCGCGCTCGACGCGCTCGGCGAGGTGTCGCAGGCGCTGACGACAGTGACCCAGGGCTCGAAGGTCCTCGAGCAGAAGACCCTGGAGACGGCTGTTCGCGTGACCATGGCCAGCGCGGGACTGCTCACGCGAACGTCAGCGGATGGCAGCCAGGCCACGATCATGTCGCTCGGGCTGCCGTCAACCGTCGACAACCTTGTCGTCCAGAACGGTCAGGGGATCATCGGTGCGGTGATGCTCAGCGGGCGGGCGACAGCGCTCGCCGACCTCAGCCAGAGCCCCGAGCTCCAGACCCCGCCGGACCTGGTCCAGTTCGGTCTGCAGGCAGCGATCTGCACGCCGATGCTGGAGGACGGGCGCCTGTGGGGCACCCTGTCCGTGTTCGACGTCAAGAAGCGCGAATGGACGCCCAACGATCGGCGCGTGCTCGCGACGCTCGGCAACCAGGGCGTGGTCGCAGTCCGGAACGCGGAGCTTTACGACAACAACCAGCGGAGCATCTGGGAGCTGCGAAACCTGCAGGAGGCCCTGCAGGCGGCGACCTCGACCCTTGACTTGAACCAGGTGCTTCAGCAGGTGCTGGCAGGAGCTGCAAAAGCGTCGAGCGCCCAGATCGGATGCCTCGCCCTGGAGGAGGCGGGCACACTGATCCTCAAAGGGGGCTTCGGCACCGACTCGCACACGGCGGAAAAGCTCGCGCTCGGCGTGGGAGGCGACATCTGCCGCGACGCGATGGCCTCAGGCAAACCATTCATGGAGGCGATGCAGCAGGACGACGCCAACGAAAGCCCTCTCAACCCTCGCGCGGTCCTCTGCGTCCCGATCACGCTCCGCGGCAAGCCCACGGGCATCCTTTTTCTGGCGAACTACCAGGTCGGCCACGCCTTCACACCCGACCACCGCAACCTTGTCACCGAGATCGCGGCACAGGCCGCTGTAGCCATCGACAACGCCCGCCTCTTCAAGGACCGCGAGGCTGTCATCCTCTCCGCCCTCGAGGCGCTCGCCAACGCAGTCGACGCACGCGACCCATACACGGCGGGTCACTCACAACGGGTCACGCAATATGCCTTGATGATCGCGCGTCAGATGAAGTACTCGCCCGAGGACCAGGCGGCATGGGTTCGGATCGAGCGCGGCGGACGGCTCCACGACATCGGCAAGATCGGCACGCCGGATGCCATCCTCCAGAAGGCCGGGAAGCTGACCGACGCAGAGTTCGCGAAGATGAAAGAGCATCCGGTCGCCGGCTTCAACATCCTCAGCGGCCTGAAGATGCTCACCGACGAGCTCGTCATCGTGCGGTCACACCACGAGCGCTATGACGGCAAGGGCTACCCCGACCGGAAGAAGGGAGACGAGCTGCCGATGTTCGCCTGGATCGTCAGCGCCGCGGACGCGATCGATGCGATGACGTCGGACCGCCCCTATCGGAAGGCCTCCCCGCTCGAGGTCGCCGTCGAGCAGGTCCGCTCGGGCGCCGGCACGCATTTCCACCCCGACGTGGCCGAGGCGGTGCTGGACGCCGCCCACAACGGGACGCTGAAAGTGATCCCGCAAGAAAATCTCTACAAAGACGCCCCAACTATTGGGGCGTTCGAAAACCCGACCGGCTAGTACGCCCGAGCCAGCGCGACCCGGTGCTTGGCAGGCTTGCCGCACACAACGCACTTTCCTGATGCCTTCTCGTCGGGGTCGATCGTGCGGACGGTCGCGCCTCCCGCTTCGGCCTTGATCCGGATTTCGCACTCTGCGTCGCCGCACCAGGGGACCCACACGAATCCGCCGCGCTCCTTGAAGTGCGCCACGACCTCGGCCAAGGTCGCCATCTCGAAGGTGTTGTCTCGAAGGAAGCCTTCGGCCCGTTCGTACAGCGCCTTCTGGAATGAGGCCAACTCATCTTTGAGTCGCCGGCCGATGCCTTCAACCGGCACCGCCCGCTTCTGCCTGGAAAGCCTGTCGACGAGCTCGACCTGGCCGGCGTCCGCATCGCGACCGCCCACGTTCAGTCGGAGGGGCACGCCTTTCAGCTCCCAATGCGCGTACTTGTCGCCTGGCCTCTCGTCGCGCCAGTCGATGCGGTGTCGGATTCCCGCCGCCTTCAGCTCGCCCGTCCAGCCGGCGATGAAGCGCTCCACCTTCACGCGGCTCTCAGCATCGCGAAAGATCGGCACGACCACCACCTGGACGGGCGCCACCATCGGAGGCACGATCAGGCCTGAGTCGTCGCCATGCGCCATCACCAAGGCGCCGACGAGGCGCGTGCTGATGCCCCACGAAGTGGAGTAGCAAAGCTCGCGCTCGTTGTCCTTGTTCGAGAAGGAGATGTCATACGCGCGGGCGAAGTTCTGGCCGAAGTAATGGGACGTCCCCATCTGAAGGGCCATCCCGTCGCGCATCAGGCCCTCGACTGTCAGCGTGTAGACGGCGCCTGGAAATGTCTCGGCGGGCGATTTCTTGCCGCCGAGCACCGGCACCGCGAGCCACTCCTGGGCGATGTCGCGGTAGTAGCCGAGGATCAGGTCGACCTCGTCCATCGCCTCCTTGGCGTCGGCATGGAAGGTGTGGCCCTCCTGCCACCAGAACTCACGGGAACGGAGGAACAGCCGCGAGCGCATCTCCCACCGCACGACGCTGTTCCACTGGTTGGTGAGCTTCGGCAGGTCGCGGTGGCTCTGGATGTAACGCTTGATGAGCGACCCGACGATGGTCTCGGAGGTCGGACGGACGGCCAGCGGCTCTTCAAGCTCCTGGTTGCCCGCGCCGGCCCTGGTCACCCAGGCGACCTCGGGCGCGAAGCCCTCGACGTGCTCTGCCTCCTTCATCAGGTACTCGCGGGGGATCAGCAGGGGGAAGGCCCAGTTCTCGTGCCCGCTCTCTTTGATCATGTCGTCGAAGGCGCGGGTGATCGCCTCCCACATCGCCCATCCATACGGACGGACGACCATCATTCCGCGAATCCCCGACCAGTCCGCGAGCTCGGCTTTCCGGATGACGTCCGTGTACCAGCGGTCGAAGTCATCGGACATCTTGGTGATGTCCTTTACGAAGTCCTGCTGCTCTTCGGCGACCTCTTTCATGCGACGCGTTCGGCGGCGATCGCGTCGATCTCGGCCAGCAGCACAGCGAGCAGCTCTGCCTGGGGCACCGTCTTGTAGAGCTTGCCCTTCTTGAAGATCACGCCCTTGCCGCGCCCTCCTGTGACGCCGATGTCAGCGTGACGGGCCTCGGCCGGGCCGTTGACCACGCAGCCCATTACCGCGACGGTGATCGGGATCTTCAGCCTCGCGATATGAGCCTCGACAGCTTTCACAGTCGGAACCATGTCGTACTCGAGCCTGCCGCACGTCGGGCAGGCGACAAGCGTCGCGCTCTCGTTTCGGATGGCGAGCGTCTTCAGGATCTCGTGCGCGACGCGCACCTCTTCGCGGGGATCGGACGTGGCGAGCGAGACTCGGATCGTGTCGCCGATTCCTTCGCTCAGCAGGATGCCCATACCCACTGCGCTGCGGATGCTGCCTGCCTCCACCGGGCCTGACTCCGTCACACCGAGGTGGATCGGATAGGGGCGTGCGGCTGCGAACTTGCGGTTCGCCATGATGTTGGTCCAGACGTCGGTCGCCTTCAGCGACACCTTGACGAACCCCGGACCGTAGTCGAGCTCCTCGAGGATCTTGCAGTGGCCGAGCGCCACCTCGACCATGCGATCCGCGGTCTGCTCGCGGTTGTCGCGGTCGATCTGATGCTCCTCGCGCATCGTCTTATGGACCTCTTCGGGGAGCGATCCCGCGTTGACCCCGATACGGAACGGGATCTGGCGTTCCTTCGCCGCGGTGACGACCTTGATCACCTTGTCGCGGTCGGGGATGTTGCCGGGGTTGAGGCGGAGGCAGTGCACGCCTGCCTCGATCGCCAGCAGCGCGAGAGTGTGGTCGTAGTGGATGTCCGCGATGACTGGCAGCGGCGAGCCCTTGACGATCTCCTTCAAGGCCTCGGCGGCCTCTTTGTCGGGAACCGCCGGGCGCACTATCTCGCACCCCGCCTCCTTGAGCTCGTGGATCTGTCGAAGCGTCGCTTTGACGTCGCGAGTGTCGGTCTTGGTCATCGTCTGCACGGCGATCGGCGCCGCGCCCCCGATCACCACCCCGCCGACGTTGACGGGTATCGACTTACGACGCGTGACCATCAGTGGACTCCGGTGAACTGTCCGGTCGCGATCCGTTGGATGTCCAGGAAGCTGATGATCGCGGCGAGTGCCAGAAGGGCGACCAGGCCCCAGCGCTGAAAGTTCAGCTCGCTGTTGCGGTCGAAAGGCTTCCGGCGCAGCCACTCGATGATCACGACGACGATCCGTCCCCCGTCGAGCGCGAGCAGTGGCAGCAGGTTGGTGAACCCGAGAGCCACCGACAGGAGCGCCACCAGGAAGATGTAGGTGGGCGGGCCCTGGTTGACCGATTCGGCGGTGATCGCGCCGATGCCGATCGGACCGGTCAGGCCGGATGGGCCGAACAGGCCGCCCTTGACCTGGCCTGTGATGAGCGCATCGAGGCCGCTGACGATGCCGCCGATCGCGACAAAGGGGAAGGTGACGCCGTCGACGACTGCCGATTGGACGGTGACGATCCTTGGCGCGACCCCGACCCCGATCAAGCAGGTGGCTGGCGTATCGCAGATCGGCGTCACGGTGATCGTGAATGGCTGTCCGTTCGGGTGAACGCCGGTCAGCACCAGGGGCGCGCCAGGGTGAGCGTTCTCCTCGCTCGAGATGAAGCCAGGCGCAGTCACCGGCTTGCCGTTGACTGTGCGGATGCTGTCTCCGACCTGGAGACCGGCCAGGGCCGCGGGCTTGCCGGCCAGCACCCTCTGGATCTTCCCGGGGTCGCTGTTGAGCTGGGTGAGGCCGAAGCCGGTGATCAGCAGCATGGCGACAAGAAAGTTGGCGATGGGCCCGCCGGCCAGGATGGCGATTCGCTTCATGGGGTGCTTGGAGTGGAACCCGTCGGGCTCCTCGAAGTCGCCTGCCTCCATCCCGCCCATCCGTACGTAGCCCAGGATCGGCAGCAGCCTCAGCGCGTACAGCGTGCCGCCCCGGGTCATCGACCACACCTTTGTCCCGGCGCCGATCGAGAACTCGATAACACGGACCTTGAACAGCTTCGCGATGAGAAAGTGCCCGGCCTCGTGGGGCGCGATCAGCAGCAGGAACATTCCAGCTATCCCAACCGCAATGAGGAGCCAGTTCAGCACGTTCGGCATCAGGCCTTCAGCCTACCGGAGTTTGCTTTCACGTACTCCCGGGCCCAGCGGTCGGCCTCGAGAATGTCGGCCAGCGACTCCCGCCCGCCGGGGAACGCTTCAAGGGCCCGCTGAACCGTCCTTACGATCCCGCTGAACTGGATGCTGCCGGCGAGGAACGCGTTGACTGCCTCCTCGTTGGCGGCGTTCAAGACGGCCGGGCGGCCGCCGCCGGCCATCGCCGCTTCCCGGGCCAGCCTGACGCTTGGAAACCTCTCCTCGTCGAGGGCGTGGAACTCCAGCCCGCTCAGCTCCTCGAGCACCGTCGGGGGAACAGCATCGGCGAGCCGGTCCGGGTAGCCAAGGGCGACCGCGATCGGAAGACGCATGTCAGGGTGTCCGAGCTGCGCCTTGAGCGACCCATCGATGAACTCGACGACCGAATGCACGACGCTCTGAGGATGGATGGTCACCGCGATCTGTTCGAGCCGGACACCGAAGAGATGATGGGCCTCGATCACCTCGAGGCCCTTGTTCATCAGGGTCGCGGAGTCCACCGTCACCTTTGGGCCCATCGACCAGCGCGGGTGGTTGAGCGCCTGCTCCACCGTCACCTGGTCGAGGTCGAGGTCGGGGTGGGCCCAGAACGGGCCCCCGCTCGCGGTGAGGATCAGGCGGCGGATGCTGTCGCGCCTCTCTCCCCACAGGCACTGCCAGATGGCGCTGTGCTCGGAGTCGACTGGCCTGATGCCGCGCTCGCCCGCCGCGCGCATCACAAGCGCCCCCGCCATGACGAGCACCTCCTTGGTCGCCAGCGCAATCTCCTTTCCCGCTTTGAGCGCTGCCAATGTTGGCGCCAGGGCACGGGCGCCGGGGATCGCGACGACCACAAGGTCGCAGCGAGGGTCGGTCACCATCGCCTCGACCCTGCTGTCGAAATCGGGATCGCCGGCCTGGCCCTGGATCAGATACTCGGCAGCGCGCTTGGCCGAACGCCTTCCTTCGGTGAGACCGAACAACCGCAATCGCGCCGGGTTGCGATCGATCACGTCAAGCGTTTGCTGGCCGATGGAACCTGTCGCGCCGAGAACAGCGACGTTGACGGGGCGTGTCATCGAAGGATGTTGAACATCGTCACGTAGAAGTAGACGAGGATCGGGGGAAACAGGATCGAGTCAAGCCTGTCGAGAAAACCGCCATGTCCCGGAATCAGGTTGGACGAATCCTTGACCTCGGCGATGCGCTTCATCTGTGACTCGACGAGGTCGCCAAGCTGGGCGCTCACGCCGACGAGGATCCCGATGGCGATGGCGTGAAGTGGAGCAAGGCCGATGATCGCGGAGACACCGATAAGCATCACGATCACAGCTCCAACAACCCCGGCGATCGCGCCCTCGACAGTTTTGCGCGGGCTGATCGTCGGGAAGAACGGATGCCGGCCGATCCTGCTGCCGACGAGAAGCGCCATCGCGTCGTTGGCGACGACCGCGAAGATCGTGAACATCGCCCACACCATGCCGTGAGGGGATGACGTGTAGAGAAGCAAGTAGTAGTTGAAGGGCATGCCGATGTAGAGCGCGCCCGCGACTCCCATCGCCCACCGCCCAAGGCCCTGCCGGCGCCCGGGCACGAACAGGAATGCGGCAAGGCCGCCGACCAGGGTCAGAGAGAGGACGAGGTTGACGTCGATCTGCTTGAGCACGGTGCCGCTGAAGATGAAAAAGGCGCCCAGCGGAAACAGCAGCCAGCTCGGTGCGCGCGAGCCCATGCCATCGGAGAGACCGCGGAACTCCCACAGGGCAAGCCCACCGAGCACTATCGCGAGCGCGTAAGCGCCGTAGGTCCCGGCATAGATCGCGCCGATGACGATCGCGAGGATGACGAAGGCGCTGAGGATGCGGACGAGCAGGGGGCTGGGTTTAGCGCTGAAGATAGGCCGGCTTTCAGTCGTCATTGGGCGGCCGCGGCACTGTCTTCCGGCCTGCCGCCGAAGTTCCGTACACGCGACGAGTAGTCGGCGATCGCCGCCTTCAGGTCCTCGATGCCGAAGTCGGGCCACAACGTCTCGGTCACGAGCATCTCCGAGTATGCCGACTGCCACAGGAGGAAATTGCTTACCCGCCTTTCCCCCGCCGTGCGGATGATGAGATCCGGGTCGGGTAGCTCAGGCACGTACAGACGTCCTGCTATGGCCGCCTCGTCGATGTCGTTTGGCGCCACTCCATCCGCAACCAACCGGCGCACGGCGTCGACCAGCTCCGCCCGGCCACCGTAGTTCAGGCAGACGTTCAAGACGCCGTTCGTGTTGCCCGCAGTGCGCTCCATCGCCTCGTCGATGCGCTCACGCATCTTGCGCGACAGCTCGTCGCGCCGTCCGCTGACGACGATGCGCACGCCGCGCCTGTGCATCTCGTCGATCTCCCGCTGCATCGTCTCGTGGAAGAGCCGCATGAGCGCCCGCACCTCGGCGCGCGGACGCGACCAGTTCTCGGTCGAGAAGGCATAGACCGAAAGTACCCGCACTCCCAGCTCTTCGCATCCCTCGAGCGCCCGCTTGATGGCGCGCACACCTGCGCGGTGACCGAAGCTGGCGGGATGTCCGCGGCGGCGGGCCCAACGCCCGTTGCCGTCCATGATGATCCCGATGTGAGTAGGGACAGCCGCTTTCAAGGGCTACAGACTACCGACCTATACCTCCATGACTTCGGCTTCTTTCCGTGCCGCGATCGCGTCGACCTTCTCGACATGGGATTCGGTCACTTTCTGCAGGCGGGCATGCGCTCGCTTTGCGTCGTCCTCGGCGATGTCGCCCTGCTTTGACATCTGATCCACGCGGTGTATCTCGTCGCGCCTGATGTTGCGGATGGCGACACGCGCCTCCTCCGCCTTCTGCCGCACGAGCTTCACGAACTCCTTGCGCCGCTCTTCGGTGAGCGGAGGGATCGGGACCCTGATCAGCTGGCCGTCGCTGGCCGGGTTGAGACCCTGCTCGCCCGAGCGAAGGGCTTTCTCGATGGCGCCGATCTGGCTCTTGTCATAGACCTGCACGATCAGCAATCGAGGCTCGGGGGCGCTGATCTGAGCCAGCTGGTTGAGCGGCGTCGGGGTGCCGTAATACGGGACCATGATCTTGTCGATGAGGGCGGCGTTCGCGCGACCTGTCCTGATCGTCGCCAGGTCGCCCGCGAAATGCTCCACTGACTTGGTCATCTTCGATTCGGCGTCTCGAATAATGGGATCGATCACTTCGTTGCGCCGACGAGAGTGCCGATCTCTTCGCCGAGAATCACACGCTCGATGTTGCCCGGGATCAACAGGTTGAACACGATGATCGGAACGTTATTGTCCATGCACAGCGTCACAGCCGTGTTGTCCATCACCTCGATGCCTCGGTTGAGCACCTCGAGGTAGTCGAGATGGTCGAGCTTGACGGCCGTCGGGTCAGTTTTCGGATCCGCCGTGTAGACCCCGTCCACCTTTGTCGCCTTGAGGATCACGTCAGCCTCGATCTCGACTGCGCGAAGCGCGGCAGTGGTGTCGGTTGTGAAGTAGGGGTTGCCGGTGCCGGCAGCGAGGATGACCACCCTTCCCTTCTCGAGATGGCGCACAGCGCGCCGGCGGATGTAG
>Ga0307282_10000449_pt1 | contig 13055 bp, 10 predicted proteins | sample ER_DNA_121_FD_194475 | JGI IMG/M metagenome (GOLD analysis project Ga0307282, IMG submission 194475) | Bulk soil microbial communities from the East River watershed near Crested Butte, Colorado, United States - ER_DNA_121 | ecosystem: Environmental > Terrestrial > Soil > Floodplain | place...
TCGGACGACTGCTTCAGCGCTTCGATGTACCCGGTGCGGTCGAGCACGGCCTCGGTGAGGTCGGCGACGGGCACGGTCTGCGAGAGCTCCCGCAGACCGGTAATGAGCGTGTTGAACCCCTCGATCGCGTGGGCCGACCGGGCCGCCAGGCCCGGCACGTCGGCCGGGCGGGCCAGCGCCTCGGCGAACGTGCTGTGCTCCCGCTGCGCGTACGCGGCCACGTACTCCTCCGCCCGGTCGCCGATGCCGCGCTTGGGCACGTTCAGCACCCGCCGCAGCGACACCTCGTCCGCCGGGTTGGCGATCAGCCGGAGGTAGGCGAGCAGGTCACGGACCTCGCGCCGCTCGTAGAACCGCACCCCGCCGACCACCCGGTAGGGCAGCCCGACCCGGATGAACACTTCCTCGAAAACCCGGGACTGCGCGTTGGTCCGGTAGAACACCGCCACCTGGCCCGGCGTGGCCTGGCCCGCGTCGGTGAGCCGGTCCACCTCCTCGGCCACGAACGCGGCCTCGTCGTGCTCGTTGTCGGCCACGTAGCCGGTGATGGGCGGGCCCGCGCCCTGGTCGGACCACAGGTTCTTGGGCTTGCGGCCCCGGTTCTGCGAGACCACCGCGTTGGCCGCGGCCAGGATGTTCTGGGTCGAGCGGTAGTTCTGCTCGAGCAGGATGACCTTCGCGTCCGGGTAGTCCTGCTCGAACTCCTCGATATTGCGGATGGTGGCGCCGCGGAAAGCGTAGATGGACTGGTCCGCGTCGCCGACCACGCACAGTTCGGCAGGCGGGATAGGGTCACCGGGGCGATCAGCCTCGACCGTTCGGGAGGAAAAGAGCGGGGCACCACCCGAGACCAGTTCCCTGATCAGGATGTACTGCGCGTGGTTGGTGTCCTGGTACTCGTCCACCAGCACCTGCCTGAACCGGCGGCGGTACTGCTCGGCCACCTCGGGCAGGGCCTGGAAGAGGTTGACCGTGACCATGATCAGGTCGTCGAAGTCCATCGCGCCGGCCGCGACCAGCCGGCGCTGGTATTCGGCGTAGGCCTCGGCCAGGGCCTTCTCCCGCGCGGTCTGCGCCCGGGAAGCGAACGTCTCGTAGTCGATCAGCTCGTTCTTCAGGTTCGACACCTGGGCGGCCATCGCCTTCGGCGGGTACTGCTTGGCGTCGAGCTCGAGCTCGCGGCAGGTGAGCGTCATCAGCCGCTGCGAGTCGGCCTGGTCGTAGATGGAGAACGAGGACGGGTAGCCGAACCTCTTCGCCTCCCGGCGCAGGATGCGCACGCAGGCCGAATGGAACGTCATGACCCACATGGACCGGGCCTGCGGGCCGACCAGCGCGGCGACGCGGGCGGCCATCTCGCCGGCCGCCTTGTTGGTGAAGGTGATGGCCAGGATCTCGTGCGGCGCGACGTCGCGCGCGGCGAGCAGGTACGCGATCCGGTGGGTGAGCACCCGGGTCTTCCCCGAGCCCGCACCGGCCACGATGAGCAGCGGGCTGCCCTCGTGTACCACGGCAGCACGCTGCTCCGGATTGAGTCCGTCGAGGAGGGCATCTATCGCGAGGGCGGCCACGTCATTAGGGTAGGCGGTCGCGCCGACAAAAGCTCCGGACGCGGAGCGCCGTGTCCGCGGCACCGGGAGTAGTCATTCGCCACTACCTGCGATAACGCGTACATATTGACGCTTATGAGGATGCGCCGGGCTAACAACGGATATATCTTCTTTTGGCACCGGACGATGACTGTTATGGGCTATTCTGGCCGTCTTGACCGTTAGTTGGGACGCGGCGGGGACCAACTCACGTACACCTCTGAAAGTGGGGTGCCATGGGGTCGCGTGGTCGATCCATTAGGCTCCGAATATATTTTCTGGTAGCGATCCCGCTGATCGCCATGGTCGGGCTGCTCGGGTACGTGGTCACCACGACCGTGGACAGCGCCGTCAGCCTGGACCGTGCGCCCAACCTGGTCAATGCGACCGCGGTGCCGGCCGCTAAATTCGGCACCTTCGTGGCGGCCGAGCGCACCGCCGCCGTCGTCTACCTCTTCCGGCCCAGCGCGGCTAACCTGCAGGCGTACCAGGCGGCAGTCGCGGCGACCGACAAGGCCAAGCCGGCCTTTACCGCCGCGATGACCTCCGAGGCCACCACCAAAACCGAGACAGCCGACGCGGCCAAGATCGTCCACGGCATCGTCACCGGCATGAACCAGCTCCCCAAGCTCCGCGACGCGGTCACGGGGCGGGCCATCACCCCGATCGACGCATTGGGCTTCTACAGCTCGGGCTTCGGGGACCAGGTCAAGCTGTTCCTCACCCAGACCGTGAGCGTGGTGGTCAACGACCAGCAGAGCCAGGCCATCGGGCTGATCGCCACCGTGCAGGCCAGGGAGCAGCTCGCGCAGGAGGACGCGCTGCTCGCCGGGATGCTGGCCGGGCAGAGGATGACGCAGAAGGACCGCGTCGCGTTCACGAACATGGCCGCCACCAGGCAGGCCGACATGGCCTATGCGAACTACATCCTGACCCCGGCGTACCTGGCCAAGTACAACGGGGAGCTGGCCGGGTCCGGCACCATGCAGCAGGATCTGGCCGGCATCGAGCAGGCCATCGTCGCGGGCACTCCGGTCGCCAAGCTGCCCATCAACCAGGCCCAGTGGCAGCACCTGGCCGGAACGCTGCTGCAGGACCAGTACAACGGGGGCGTCGCGGTCGCGGCCGCCATCCTGGAGGCCGACCACCGGATCAGCCATTCGGCGTGGACCAAGGTCGCGGTCACCGGCGGCATCGGCCTGATCGGGCTGCTCCTCACCATCGCGGTGACCATCCTGGTCGCGCGCAGCATCATCCGCCGCCTGGGCGGCCTGGAGCGCAACGCCCTCCAGCTCGCCGAGAACCAGCTGCCGGACGTGGTGGGCAGGCTCAGGCGCGGCGAGAACGTCGACGTGAACGCCGAGGCGCCGGCGTTGCGGATCGGCCGTGACGAGATCGGCCGGGTGGGACAGGCGTTCGACCTGGTCCGGCAGACCGCCATTCGGGCCGCGGTGGAAGAGGCCCGGCTGCGGCAGGGCCTCAACGACGTGTTCCGCAGCCTGGCCCGGCGCAGCCAGTCGCTGCTGCACCGGCAGCTCTCCCTGCTGGACCAGATGGAGCGGCGGGCCACCGACCCGGAGGCGCTGGACGACCTGTTCCGCCTCGACCACCTGACCACGCGCATGCGCCGTCACGCGGAAGGCCTGGTCATCCTGGCCGGCGCGCCGCCAGGCCGGGGCTGGAGCTCCCCGGTCCGGATGGTCGACGTCATGCGCGGCGCCATCGCCGAGGTCGAGGACTACGCGCGGGTTTCTGTCGCGACCCGGAGCCAGGCCGCACTGGCTGGTTCGGCCGTCGCGGACGTCATCCACCTGCTGGCCGAGCTGATCGAGAACGCCACCACGCTGTCGCCGCCGTATACCTCGGTACGAGTGTCAGGGGATACGGTCGCCAACGGGTTCGTGATTGAGGTCGAGGACCGCGGGCTCGGGATGAGCCCGACCCGGCTGGCCGAGCTGAACGACCGGCTGGCCAACCCGCCCGAGTTCAACCCGTCCGACAGTGAGCAGCTCGGCCTGTTCGTGGTCAGCCAGCTGGCCAAGCGGCACGGGGTCCGGGCCACGCTGAAGGCCTCGCCCTACGGCGGCACGGCCGCCATCGTGCTGATACCGCGGCACCTGGTGGTGACCGAGGAGGCGTTCCGGCCCGGGCTGCCCGGCGAACCCGCCATGGCTCAGCTCACCGCCAACGGTCACCACGCCGTCCCGCCGACCCCTTCGATGCCCGCCATCCCGGGCGAGCTGGCCGGCCAGGGATCCGGCTCCGGGTTCACCGAGCTCGGTGGCATGACCGAGCTCGGCCAGGCACCGGGGGTGCGCATCTCCGGGCCGCTGCGCCGCTCCCAGGGGAGCGTCCCGGGGCGGCAGGAACGGCCGGAACGCGGCGCGCACGCCGCCCCCGCCCTCGGCGCGACGAACGGCTCGGCCGGCCATGAGCCGGACGAGCTGCCGAGGCGGCATCATGACCAGCCGGGGACGCCGGGCGGCCCGGCCCAGTCATCGGCTGGCGCGGGCCCGGTGCCGTTCGGCATGCCAGCGTCCTCCTTCGACGTGTTCACGCCGCGGCAGCCCCAGGCGCCGGACGAGACGCCCGGGCCAGCCGGCGCCCGGCCCGCCGACACGCGGTCGGCCGGCGCGGGGCCGGGCACGCCCTCCCCGGGTAACGGCGCCTACACCGCGTCGCCGCAGTATCCGGCGGCCGGCTCGTCGCCGTTCGCGGGCCCAGGCTCGACGCCCTTCCCGACCGGCGGTGCGTCCTATCCTGACCAGCCCGCACCCTTCCCCGGCTGGACGCTGCACAACACGCCGGGCGTACCCGGCGGGCGGCCCGCGGCACCGGGACCGGGCGGGCCAGCGGGGCCGGCGGGGCCGGTCACCCCGATGACCCCGATGACCCCGGTCGCCTCACCGCGTCCGGGGCGGGCTTCCGGGCCGCCGTGGAAGATCTCCCCGGAGACCGGGCCGCTGCCCGCCGTACCGGGTGCGGCCGGGCCTGGAGGGCCGAACGGGCCTGCGGGATCGTCTCCATCCGAGGCGGGGCCCAACGGCGACGACAAGGGGCTGCCGCGCCGGGTCAAGCAGGCCAACCTGGCTCCCCAGCTCAGGGACGACCCGCCACCGCGGCGCACGACGCTGGCCAGCAGCGGGGCGTCCGGCGGCGTTCCCGGATCTCCGGGGTCTCCGGGCTCTCCGGGTCCAAGCCCTGCTGAGATCCGGCAGACGATGTCGGCGCTGCAGCGCGGCTGGCAGGAGGGCCGGTCACAGCGGATAGCCGAGCAGGCTACGGGTGAGTCGCCGGGCGCGGGCCCCGGTTCGCCCGCCGGCGCCGGGCCGGACACGGCTCCCGGCGATGCCCGCAATTCATCCGCGAGTAAGGAGGCACGTGGGGGTTCCGATGGATCATGACGCCGGCGCGGCCGGAGGGGTCGGCCAGCTCGACTGGCTGCTCGACGACCTCGTGCGCCGGGTCGGGCACGTGACCAAGGCGGTCATCCTGTCCCAGGACGGGATGGCGCTCGGTGCGTCGCAGTCGCTGGGCCGCGACGACGCCGAGCACCTGGCCGCGCTGTCGGCCGGGTTCCAGTCGCTGGCCCGCGGCGCCGCGCGGCACTTCGGCAACGGCGGCGGGGTCCGGCAGACGATCATCGAGATGGAGTCGGGATTCCTGCTGACCTCGGCCGCGGGCAGCGGTACCTGCCTGGCCGTCATCGCCGAGCAGGCCGCCGACCTCGGCCTGGTGGCCTACGAGATGGCCATCCTCGTCCGCAGGACCGGTGAGCACATCCGGGTCAACACGCGCGCGTCCGCGCTGAGCGGCTGGGGCTAATAAGCCATGCCGTCCAACGATGAACGGTGGCTAGACGCCGAGGCCGGACCGGTGGTCCGGCCTTACGCCCTGACCCAGGGCCGGACCAGGCACGCCGGGGAATCGTTCGACTTGGTGGCGACCGTCATGGCAACGCGGGCCGCGATCACGGACCCCGGCTCGCTGGCCCCCGAGCACATGAGCGTCCTTCAGCTGGCCCGCGCGCCGACCACCGTGGCGGATATCGCCTCGGACGTCGATCTCCCGCTCGGCGTGGTCCGGATCATCCTCGCCGACCTGCGGGAGCTCGGCCTGGTCATGATCCGCACCCCGGTCGTGATGGCCGAGCGGATCGACAAGCACACTCTCAGGGAGGTCCTCAATGGACTACGGGGTCTCTGATCCCGTCGGCGGGCACCCACGGAGCCCTGGCCAGCATCGCGCCATCAAGATCCTGCTGGCCGGGGGCTTCGGCGTGGGTAAGACCACGCTTGTCGGCGCCGTGAGCGAGATCAGGCCGCTGCGTACCGAGGAGCCACTCACCGAGGGCAGCCTACGCACCGACAGCACGGCCGGGGTGGAAGGGAAGACCACCACCACGGTCGCGATGGACTTCGGCCGGATCAGCCTGCGCAGCGATCTGGTGCTCTATCTCTTCGGCACGCCCGGGCAGCAGCGGTTCTGGTTCATGTGGGACGAGCTCGCCATCGGGGCGCTCGGCGCGGTGGTCCTCGCCGATACCCGGCGACTGGCCGACAGCTTCCCCGCCATCGACTACTTCGAGCGCAGGCAGATACCGTTCATCATCGCGCTCAACTGCTTCGACGGCGCCCGCCGGTACGACACCGAAGACGTCAGGATGGCCCTGGACCTCGAGCCCGAGCTGCCCATCGTGCTGTGTGACGCACGCAGCAAGGAATCGGCCAAGGGTGTCCTCATCGCGCTGGTTGAGCACGTCCTCGTGACCGCGTCCGAGGAGCCGCTCTCAGGGATCGCCTAGGTTCAGGGGTCACGGAGTACGGCCCAGACCGCTTTGCCGTGCCCGGCGATGGGACTCCAGCCCCACACATGGCTCAAGGCACCCACGATCTGCAGGCCGCGCCCGCTCTCCCCGCCCCAGTCGGGTTTCCTGGGCATGGGCGTCTCGTTGCCCGGATCCACCACCGCCAGCATGACCTCGCCGGCCCGCCTGAGCATGCACAGCCGCAGCACGGTCAGCCCGGCTCCGGGGCTCGGCCGGGTCAGGCCCGCCCGTGTCCCGTGCAGGACGGCGTTGACCACTAGCTCGTCCACGATCATCTCGGCGTCGTCTGCCAGCGCCTCCAGGCCCCAGCAGGTCAGTATCTCCCGGACGAACCGGCGGGCGGTTCTGGCTTCCTCCGGCCGGGCGCTCAGCGCGCGGGTGGTAACCGCCGGGGTCTCCCACCAGGCCGAAGGCACGGGCAGCAGCCGCGGCATGCCGTCACTTACCGTGGGCCAGGGAATGCTGACTTCCTCCTCGTCATCCCCGCTACCGGTAGCGACACTGAGATGCGCCAACGCAACAGCTTCCTGCATGTCATTGGGCACGAAAACCCTTGCCCATCACGGTGTTAACTGCGTGCTTAAAGACATGCTGCCTGATATATTGTGCAAATGCAAGACCAGATGCACGTTCATTCGCTTTGTGCACAGGTCTCCGAGTAGGCGCATAGGAGGCCGGCAGACAGGCAGAACGCATCGGGCAACAAGCTCACTAGTTGCTAAATGGAGACTACAGCGAGTGAATTACCAGGGCCTGACATGCGTTACCCTGTCGGAAGGGGATAAACATGGTCATTACCTACAACGGCATGCTCGCCGCGGAACTCGGGGAGGTGTGCTGGCAGAAGAGCTGGCACAGCAACCCGAACGGGGAGTGCGTCGAGCTGGCCGCGTTGCCGAGCGGTGAGATAGCGATGCGCAACTCCCGTTTCCCGGCGGGCCCCATCTTGCTCTACACTCAAGCAGAGATCACCGCATTCCTGGCAGGAGCCAAGGATGGGGAGTTCGACCACCTAACCGGCGGAACGAACCATCTTACTCGCTAGTAACAATGCTACCGTCCGGCAAGCGGCGACTCGAGGGTGAAGCCTGGCAAACTGGTACCTTACGACCTGCGCAAACGCGGAGGGATCACGACATCTATTGAATAGTCACATATCCCCCTTCCGTAAGCGTGAGATCACATGGGAGACTGGTCCACACCCCGCCAGGATCTCAGGGTGCGACGATGCGAGGAGTGCCGATGGTCTCGTCTGAAGACTCGGCCTGGGACGTTCCCCCCAGCATTTTTGGCACGCGCGCGGGCGGCCCGACCGTCCAGCGACTGGTGCTCGGCAACCAGTTGCACCGGCTGCGCGAGTCGCGGGGAATTACCGCTGAGCAGGCTGCGGAAGCCATCCGCGGCTCGCACTCCAAGATCAGCCGGATGGAACATGGCCGGGTCGGCTTTAAGGAGCGCGATGTGGGCGACCTCCTTACCCTCTACGGCGTCACCGACAGCGAGGAGCGCGCGGCCCTGCTGAACCTGGCCAGGGAAGCGAACACTCCCGGTTGGTGGCACGCTTACTCCGACGTCCTCCCCACCTGGCTGGAGCCCTACGTGGGCCTGGAAGCCGCCGCGTCGATCATCAGGACTTACCAGATCCAGTTCGTGCCGGGGCTGCTGCAGACCGAAGGCTACGCCCGCGCCCTGATCCGTCAGGGCTCCGCGGAATCCGAGGAGGAGATCGCGCGGCGGAGCGAGCTGCGGGCCAGCCGCCAGGAGATCCTCCGCAGGCCCGACGCGCCGCAGTTGTGGGTCGTGGTCGACGAGGGCGCGCTTCGCCGCCCGGTCGGCAGCCGGGAAATCGTCCGTGAGCAGCTGAAGTACCTCACCGAGATAGTGGATCACCCGGCGGTGACGCTGCAGATCCTGTCGTTCAGCGCCGGTGCGCACTCGGCCATGGGCGGTCCGTTCAGCATCCTCCGGTTCGCCGAGCCCGACCTGCAGGACGTCGTCTACATCGAGCAGCTGACCAGCGCGCTCTATCTGGACAAGCCGGTCGAGGTGGACAGCTACCTGGAGGTCATGGAGCAGCTCTGCCTCCAGGCCGAGCCGGTGGCGAACACTACCAAGGTGCTCCAGCAGATCCTCGCCGACATCTGATCGCGGTCGCTCGCCACCCTGGCCGGGGGCGGGCCTATGCCGGGGTGCGCTCTTCCAAGGCCCAGGGGGAACCGTAGTCGTTCAGCAGGTCGAGGAACGGCCGCGGCGGCAGCGCCTCGGGGCCGAGCACCCCGGCGCCAGACCAGGCGCCCGAGTCGATCAGCTCCAGCGCCACCACCGGGTTCACGGCCGTCTGCCAGACGACCGCCTGGGAGCCGTATTCGGCCATCGACCAGGCGTTGTCGACCACATGGTAGAGGTACACCTCGCGGGGCGCGCCGTCGGTGCCGGTTCCGGTCACCCAGGTGCCCGCGCAGGTCAGGCCGCTCATCTTGTCACCCAGGCTGGCCGGGTCCGGCAGGCACGCGGCCACCACGTCGCGCGGCGACACGCTGGTGCCGCCGACGCGTACCGGGTCGGCGGAGTCCAGGCCGAGCTTGTGCAGGGTCCGCAGCACGCCGATGAACTCCGCGCCGAGGCCGTACTTGAAGGTGACCCGCTGCGCCTCGACCCAGCGCGGCATCAGCAGCACCTCTTCGTGCTCCACGTTCACGCACTCCACCGGGCCGATGCCGGCCGGGAAGGTGAAGACCTCGGGCTCGCTGAACGGCTCGGTGGTGAACCAGCCCAGGCCGCGCTCCCAGATCACCGGCGGGTTCAGGCACTCCTCGATCGTGGTCCAGATGGAGAAGGTGGGCGCGAACTCGTATCCGGCCACCTCGAGGTTGGCGCCGTCCCTGACGCCGAGCTCGGTGATCTCGCCGAACAGCTCGTCGGCGGCGTACCGGGCGAACACGTCGGACAGCCCCGGCTCGACGCCCATGCCGACCAGGGCGAGCCGACCCGACCGTTCCCACTCCGCCTCCAGCGCGAACTGCTCGTCGCCGAGCTTGACGCCGGTCTGCCGGTACGGCTCATCCGGATGGGGGTAGGACAGCGACATCGCCATGTCCAGGTAGTGGGTGCCCGCCTGGAGCGTGGCACGGAATAGCGGCATCACGAAGCGGGGATCCGTAGCGTTCATGAGCACATCGCAACGGTGCTGCCTGAGCAGGTCCGTTGCGGCCTGCTCGTCCCGCGCGTCCAGTTGCACGGCCTGGTACCCGTCGCGGGCCGCCGCGGCGCGCTGCGCCCGGCCCAGGTCATAATCGGCGATGACCAGCTCAGCGAACGGGCGGCGAGCGGCGATCCGGGCGAACGCTGTGCCGACGCCGCCCGCTCCTACCAGGAGTATGCGCATGGGCCGATCCTAGACCTTTCCTAATACGGCTGACGAGACCGGCAGTGATATCTAGCCGTTACTACGGATATCGTTGCCGCAAAGCGGAATACATGCTAGAACCGTAGCAACGTGGGCGCTGATTCCGTCGTCGTGCCCCGGATGCTCAGATCGTGTCATCAGATCCGGCCCGTCCGGCGGACTGCCTGCCGGGGATCGACGGTCCCGGCCGCACCGGGCCGAAGCCAGGAGGGTGAGACATGGCCACCGCCGAGCAATCCGCAGGGATTCACGAACAGCAGCTCGACAAGGGCCTCAAATCCGGCGCCCTCGGGCTGATCTCGACCACCGTCATCGCCACCGCGTCGGTCGCGCCCGCGTACAGCATCGCGGCCACCCTGGTGTTCGTGGTCGGCGCGGTCGCCCTCCAGGCGCCCGCCGTGGCCGTGCTGGCCTTCGTCCCGATGCTGCTGACCTCGATCGGCTATAGCGAGCTGAACAAGGCCGACCCGGACTGCGGCACCACGTTCACCTGGGCCACCCGCGCGTTCGGGCCGAAGACGGGGTGGTTCGGCGGCTGGGCCATCGTGGTCGCCGACGTGCTGGTCATGGCGAGCCTGGCCCAGGTCGCGGGGCAGTACGTGTTCCTGCTGTTCAACGCCGAGGGCATCGGGACCAACGCCACCAGCGGCTGGGTGCTGCTGGTCGGCATCACCTGGATCGTGCTGATGACCGCGATCTGCTACGTCGGCATCGAGGTGTCGGCCAACTTCCAGAAGATACTGCTCAGCATCGAGCTCATCATGCTGTTCGTGCTGTCCATCGTCGCCCTGGTCAAGGTCGGCTCCGGGACTGCGCCGCCCGGTCACCTCACCCCGAGCATCTCCTGGCTCAACCCGTTCCACATCTCCAGTTTCAGCGCGTTCGCCAGCGGGATCATCCTGATGGTCTTCATCTACTGGGGCTGGGACACCGCGGTCGCGGTCAACGAGGAGACCAAGGACAAGACCAGGACGCCGGGCCTGGCCGCGATCTTCTCCACCATCATCCTGCTGGTCACCTACGCGCTGGTGATCTTCTCGATGCAGGCGTTCGCCGGGGTCAAGACCACGGGCAACGGCCTCGGCAACACCGACAACGCGGGCGACGTGCTCTCGATCCAGGGCCACGCTATCTTCGGCACGACCGGCTTCGGCCCGGTCTTCTACCACCTGCTGCTGCTCATGGTGCTGTCCTCGGCGGCCGCGTCCACCCAGACGACGATCCTGCCCACCGCGCGGACCACCCTGTCGATGGCGGCCTACAAGGCGCTGCCCAAGTCGTTCGCCACGGTCCACCCGCGGTTCATGACCCCCACGGTGTCCACAATCGCCATGGGCGTGATCTCGATCGTGGTCTACGTCGGGCTTAATTACAGCTCGAACGGCATCGGGGTGATCGGCGACGCGGTCATCGCGATCGGCCTGTACATCGCGTTCTACTACGGCCTGACCGGGTTCGCCTGCGCCTGGTACTACCGCAAGAACCTAACCAGCAGCGCGCGCAACCTGTGGATGCAGGGCATCCTGCCGGTGACCGGCGCGCTGATCCTCTACTTCCTGGGCGGCTGGAGCGTGTGGCTGGACTACGACGTGGCCACCGAGAACGACTACACCATGTGGACGGTCCCCGGCATCGGATGGCAGATCGGCGGCGCCTTCGTGATCGCGGTCGTCTCCCTGATCGCCGGGGTGCTGTTCTTCCTCTACTGCCGGTACATCAAGCCGGGCGCGCCCTTCTTCAAGAAGCAGACCCTGACCCGGGCCACCCCGACCCTGGTCCCCGACGAGTAGCCCGCACGGGGGGCGACGCGGCCCGGCCGCGCGCCCCCTGCCTAGGATGGCGGGCGTGCTCGATGACGCCGAGATCAGCCGGATCCTGTCCATCACCGCCCACCCCGACGACGTGGACTTCGCGGCCGCCGGAACCGTCGCACGCTGGACGGAGGCGGGGATCGAGGTGGTCTACTGCCTGGTGACCGACGGCGACGCCGGCGGTTTCGACGAGGACTTCCCCCGGGAGGAGATGCCGGCCGTGCGCCGGGCCGAACAGGTGGCCGCGGCCAAGTGCGTCGGAGTGCACGACGTGCGCTTCCTCGGCTACCCGGACGGCCGGGTGGAAGCCAACCTGGACCTGCGCCGCGATCTGGCCAGGGTGATCAGGCAGGTCCGGCCGGACCGGATCCTGTGCCCCAGCCCGGAGCGGAACTACGCCAGGATCGGGGTCGGCCATCCCGACCACCGCGCGGTGGGCTCGGCCGCCCTGGACGCCGTCTACCCGGACGCGCGGAACCCGTTCGCGTTCCCGGAGCTGCGCGAGCGCGAGTCGCTGGCCGCCTGGACCGTGCGCGAGGTCTGGATCGCGGCCGGGCCCGACCCGAACCACTACGTGGACGTGACCGAGACCTTCCCGCGTAAGATCGCGGCGCTGCGCGCACACGAGAGCCAGACCGGGCACACGGACGACCTGACCGAGCGCATCAGGACCCGGCTGAGGATGGTGGCCCAGCAGGCGGGCCTGCCCGGGGGACGCCTGGCCGAGGGCTTCCAGGTGCTGGACACCGGCTGAGCCGCGAACCCGGCGACGGATCAGAAGGTCCGCCGCACCGCTGGGCAACCCGGGCGCTATCGCCCGCGAAACAGGAATCCCTGGGCGCGAGCCCCGGAATCCCCGTCCTTTAGGGTGGGGAGGATGTCAATGATTGAATCCAGCCAGATAGAGTGACAAACCATGGCCATGGAGATGGATCACTCGTTCACCGTCCCCGTCACGCCCGAACGGGCCTGGGACGTGCTGCTCGACGTGGAGAAGATCGCGCCGTGCATGCCCGGCGCCACCGTGGACGAGTTCGACGGCGAGGTGGTCACCGGGCGGATAAAGGTCAAGGTCGGCCCGGTGTCGCTGACCTACCGCGGTACCGCGAAGTTCACCGAGCGCGACCCCGACGCCAGGGTGATCTTGCTCGAGGCCTCCGGCAAGGAGACCCGCGGCGCGGGTACCGCCTCGGCGACCGTGCGGGCGACATTGGAGCCCGAGTCGGGCGGCGAGGGGACCACCGCCACCATGCACACGACGATGAACGTGACCGGCCGGCCGGCCCAGTTCGGCCGCGGGGTGATGGTCGAAGTCGGCGGCAAGCTGGTGGAGCAGTTCGCCCAGAACCTGCGCCAGCTCATCGCCGAGGACGGCGCGGCGGGCGGGAACGTTGCCGCCACCACGGCTGACGAGGCGGACG
>Ga0307282_10000452_pt1 | contig 13047 bp, 14 predicted proteins | sample ER_DNA_121_FD_194475 | JGI IMG/M metagenome (GOLD analysis project Ga0307282, IMG submission 194475) | Bulk soil microbial communities from the East River watershed near Crested Butte, Colorado, United States - ER_DNA_121 | ecosystem: Environmental > Terrestrial > Soil > Floodplain | place...
GCCTGATGGCGGATGCGGTGCCGGTCTGCCCGGATTCGGGCCGCGGGCCTCATGCCTGGCATGGCGCCGCCCATCTGGATCGCGTGTCATTGCGGCGCCTCGTCCTCCGTGTCACCGGCGTCCAGCTGGCGCACCGAGATCAGGGTCAGACCGAGGTCGCGGACCTTTGTCAGCAGCCCGTGCAGCGCGGGCTGATCAGGGAGCAGGCCAGCGATGACCGTCTTCGTGCCATCGTTGCTGACCTGCAGACCGCCGAACCAGTCCGCCCACCGGTCATCAAGGACGCCGTCGACGCGGATCTCGTAGCGGGCGGGCTGCCCCAGGCCGTTCACGCCTGGTCATCCCCTCGCCTGGCAGACATGGCCCGGCAAGCTCCGCGCCGCAACCGCGGAAATGGCCAGGCGCCCTTCACCGCGACGGGTCGGGTGACCGGTTTTCCGGTACCGGCGGGGCCCTTCGTGACCCGGTCAAGCCTGAGAACGGCCATTGCTATCCTCCGGTCGGTGTGTCTCGCTTCTCCTGGCACGCTACGAACGGCCGCCAGATCTGCGCGTCACCCGAAGGTGCCCGTGCGGGTGGAATCTTCCGACGAGGGCGCCGGGCACGACAGTGCCGCCCAGGCGCCATGCCCTCGGGCCAACGTGCAGGTCGCCCGGCGCGGCGCCGGGCCGGTGCCGGGCCTGGCCGAGCTGCTGGCCGCCCGGGAGCGGGAAATCCTGGTGCTGCTGGCCGCGGGCTTGCCGAACCCGCGCATCGCCGCGGAGCTGGTGGTCACCCTCGACACGGTCAAAAGCACGTCAGCCACCTGCTGGGCAAGCTCGGCGCGGCCAACCGCACCGAGGCCGTCGCCCGCGCCCGCCAGCTCGGCCTGATCCCCTAGCAACCCACCGCAGCCAACCCCCGGCGGCACCGCCGCCTTCCAGCCCTAGGCGCGTGTGCTGACTGCCCCGGGTTGGGCTTTCGTTGCGGGCGATGGATCGCGGCCTTCCGCCGGATCACTACCTCCAAAGGCGGCGACTGGGCTCGCCGACCATCACCCACAAGGCAGATACAAGAAAAGGTAACGATGACCACAGAGCCGGTACCCCAGGTACACCGCTGGCGCGCGTTCGCCGTGCTGGCCGTCTCGTTCTTCATGACCATCATCGATCTCACGATCGTCAACGTCGCGCTGCCGACGATCGGCCGCAAACTCCACGTCTCCGAATCGGACTTGCAGTGGGTGGTGACCGCCTACGGGATCACCTTCGGCGGCTTCCTGCTGCTGGGCGGCCGGGCCGCCGACCTGCTCGGGCGCCGGCGGATCCTGATGCTGGGCCTAGCCGTGTTCACCGCTGCGTCGCTCGGCGCCGGGCTGGCGACCAGCAGCGGGTTCCTGATCGCGATGCGCGGGCTGCAGGGGCTGGGCGCGGCTGTGGTCTTGCCCGCGGCGCTGTCGATCGTGATGAACATGTTCCCCGAGGGCGCCGAACGCAACAAGGCGCTCGGCTTGTGGGGCGGCATCGGAGCAGCCGGGGCGACGATCGGCCTGATCGCCGGCGGGCTGCTGACCCGTTACGCCGGCTGGGAATACATCTTCTTCCTCAACGTGCCGATCGGGATTACGGCGCTGCTACTCGCTCCGCGCCTCGTCCCCGAGAGCAGGCTCCAGGGGGTCCGCCGCCGGTTCGACCCGCTGGGCGCCGTCACCGTGACGGGGGCGCTGGTGCTGCTGGTCTACGCGATTTCGGAGGCGCCGCAGGCCGGCTGGGGATCCGCCCGCACGGTGACGCTGCTGGCCGTCTCGGCGGCGCTGCTGGTCGCCTTCCTGGTGGTTGAGACGCGGACCGAGGCGCCGCTGCTGCCGCTGCGGATTTTCCGGCTGCGGACGGTGGCGGTCGCGAATGCCGTGGGGTTCCTGCTCGGCGGCAGCTTCTTTGCCTTCATCTTCATCGGCACCCTGTACATGCAGCAGGTGCTGGGCTACTCGGCCCTGCAGGCCGGGGTCGCCTGGCTGGCCGCCTCGCTCATCTCCGTCGCGCTCGCCGGGCTCTCGCAGATGCTCGTCACCCGCATCTCGGCGGGGCCGGTGATGGCGGCCGGGATGGCAATGATCGCCGGCGGCGTGCTGTGGGCGACGCAGGTGCCGGTGCAGGGGCATTTCTGGAGCGCCCTCGCGGGGCCGTTCTTCATCGCCGGGGCCGGCACGGCCTTCGGCTTCGTCCCCATCTCGATCGCCGGCCTGACCGGCGTCGCCAAGCGGGAGGCCGGGCTCGCCTCGGGGCTGCTCAACACCTCCCAGCAGCTCGGCGGGGCGATCGGCATCGCGATCGCATCGACGGTCGCCGCCACGCATTTCACGACCCTGCTCGGCGAGGGCCAGACTCCTAGCGCCGCACTGACGGGCGGGTTCCACTGGGCCTTGTGGGTCTGCGGAGCGATCGCTCTGCTCGCCCTGCCGGCCACAGCCACCCTGGCCCGCCGCACGACAGCCCCCGCCAGCCTGGAAGGTGTTAGCCCAGCGCTCGAGGCAGAGAAAGGCACACATCGCCTCGAGGAGGTCTCCCAATGACACAGGTGCTCGTCCGCTACAAGATCAAGCCTGAGCATGCAGCAGAGAATGAGCGGCTCGTCCGGGCGGTCTATGACGAGCTGCAGCGCACCGAACCCGGAGGGTTCCACTACGCGACGTTCCAGCTCGACGACGGGGTGACGTTCGTCCACCTCGCCTCGACCGAGAGCCACGACGGGCAGACCCCGTTGGGCAAGCTGGACGCGTTCAGGCGGTTCCAGGAGAACATCGGCGACCGCTGTGACGAGCCCCCGGTTGTCACCCAGTTGCGTGAGATCGGGTCCTACCGCCTCTTCGGCGGCCAGGGCAAGTCCTGAACGAACCTGCGCCCGGCGCGGTACCGGCGCCGGGCGCAGGTCACGCCGTCCAGTGGCGGCCATCACGTACCGGCATATCCCGCTCTCTGCCGCTGGGCCGCCAGCGCGGAATACACCCTCGCGGTCGGAATCTCGCTCACCGATTCTGCTCCGGCAGCGATGGATTTCGGCCCGAGCGCGGGTCATAAAGAAGGTGAACATGCATCCGTCCAGTCCTAGGCCCGTCGTCCATCTGGAGCTCCACACCGGTGATCAGGCACGGGCGAGCGCGTTCTACGCGAAGCTCTTGTGCTGGCGCCCGGAGCTGATCGAGGCCGGGTCCGGCTCATATCTCACCCTCGAACTGGGTGGGGGGTTCGGCGGCGGCATCGTCGAATGTGGCACCGCGCGCCCGCTGTGGCTGCCCTACGTCGAGGTCGGCCAGGTCGAAGAGTCCACTGAGCATGCGCGCCAGCTCGGCGCCTCGGTGCTGCTGCCGCCGCGCGAGGGGCCGACCGGATGGCGCAGTGTCGTTTCTTCGCCGCAGGGAGGCGAACTCGCACTGTGGCAGCCAAAGCGATGACGATCGGGCACGCCAACGGCACGAGAACCGCTCGCCCGGCGCTGACGGCGAACGAGCCCGAGCTGCTCGAGGCCGCCCGGCGGGGCGACGACGATGCTTTCGGCCTACTCGCCGGCCCGTATCGCGGCGAGCTTCATGCCCACTGCTACCGGATGCTCGGCTCGACCGCGGACGCAGAAGATGCACTGCAGGAGACGCTGTTGCGCGCCTGGCGCGCTCTGCCGCAGTTTGAGGGCCGAAGCTCGCTTCGGGCCTGGCTCTACAAGATCGCGACGAACGCCTGCCTCAGGGCGATCGAGCAGCGGTCGAGACGGGTGCTTCCGGTCGACTACGGGCCTGCGGCCGATCCCCATGACGGCCCCGCCGAGCCCGTGACCGAGGCGGCGTGGCTCGAGCCCTACCCGGATGAGCGGCTGGGGCTCACGAGCGGCCTGGCTGGCCCGGAAGCCCGCTATGAGCAGCGCGAGGGCGTCGAGCTCGCCTTCATCGCGGCACTCCAGCACCTGCCCGCGCGACAGCGTGCCGTGCTGATCCTCCGCGACGTGCTCGGCTTTTCGGCCCGCGAAACCGCCACGGCGCTCGAAACGACGCCCGTCTCGGTCGACAGCGCGCTGCAGCGCGCCCACAAGACGGCGGACCAACGACTGCCGGAACAAAGCCAGCAGGTGACGCTGCGCTCACTGGGCGACGGTGCGCTGAGACAGGTCGTGGAGCGCTACGTCACCGCCTGGGAGCGCAACGACGTTGACGCGGTCGTCGCCATGCTCGCCGACGACGCGAAGATGACGATGCCGCCCCTGCCAACCTGGTACCGCGGTCGCGAACAGGTCGCTATCTTCCTCGGCGGCGGGCCGCTGGCCGGGGCGACGCGCTGGCGCCTCATCCCCGTTCGCGCGAACGGGCAACTCGCCTTCTTTGCCTATGCCTGGGACGACAAGACGCAAGCCTTCATGCCGCACGCCGTCAACGTGCTCACCCTGCGCGGCGCGCAGATCCAGGAGATCACCGCCTTCCTCACCCCAGACGCCTTCCGCGGCTTCGACCTCCCTGCCGCCGTCCCCGCTAACTCATAGAGCCGCCGCGTAACAGGACATGGCGGCCAATCCCCTGGGCGGCACCACCGTGCCCCGAGGCGGCCAGGCGGCACTGTCGTGCCGGGCGGCGGGCCGCGGAAAATTCCACCCCGCAGGCCCACCTTCGGGTGACGCTTCCCCGCGGCGCCGGCTCATACCGTCCCTCCAGGGCCGACCCGCAAGGCGAGGGCACCTCGGCATCAGCGGGCCGGCCCCGAGGAGATGACAGATGAAATTCCTGGCCGGCCGGGGACGCCCCGGTGCCGCCACGCCGCGAGCGGACCTCGGTGGGCATCCTCTAGGCCCAGCTCACATGGAGCACGCTCACCGAAAAGGGAACCCGACATGAAAGTCCTGCTCGCCGGCGCGTCCGGCGCCATCGGCATGCCGCTGATCCGCCGGTTGCACGCAGCCGGCCATGACGTCCTGGCGCTCCACCGGTCCCCGGAGGGACGGGCCAGGCTGGCCGCCGCGGGAACGACCCCCATCCGGGTCGACGTGCTCAGTACTCCTGCCCTGGTCCGGGCCCTGCAAGGGCAGCGCGCCGACGCGGTGATCTGCGAGATCACCGCGCTGAAGAAGACGCCGATGTCGCACAAGGACATGACGGCAACCAACATCCTGCGCACCAAGGGCACCGCGAACCTGATCGCCGCCGCTCACCAGCTCGGCGCCAGGCGATTCCTCACCCAGTCGATGGTCTTCGGATACGGCTACGGCGACTGGGGCGGCCGGGTCCTGACCGAGGCCGACCAGTTCGGCCCGCCCGGTCACGGCCGCTTCGAGGAACACCTCGCGGCCATGCGCACGAACGAGGAGCAGGTGCTGCGCGCCGACGGCCTGGACGGCATCGCGCTGCGGTACGGCCTGGTGTACGGGCCAGGCCCGGCGAGCGATACCCTCATCGAGGGGCTGCGCAGGCGCAAGCTTCCCATCGTGCGGAACTCTGGGGTGCTGCCCTGGGTCTACGTCGACGACGCCGCCACCGCGACCGTCGCCGCACTGGAGCAGGCCACGCCGGGCGCGGCCTATAACATCACCGACGATGAGCCGGTCAGCCTGGCCACGTTGATGATCGTAATGGCGCGGGCCATCGGGGCACCCAGGCCGCGAGCCGTTCCCAGCTGGCTTCTCGCGACGGCGCCGCTCGCCCGGGCGGCCGTGACCAGCGGGCTGCGGGTTTCCAGCACCCGGGCCAAAACGGAACTCGGCTGGACGCTCCAGGCGCCGACCTACCGCGAAGGCATCAGCCTCCTTGCCCGCCACTACACCCAGGCAGCGGCGTAAGCAGGCGGCATGCCGCGGCTCGCGCGGGCCAGGAAGAGAAGGCCTTGGCCGAGGTCCTGACCGGCCACATGCGACACGCCTGCCACTCATGCGTCTGGCGGCTTCAGCCGACCGTTACTAACCGTTTCCCTTCCCGGCCAGCCAAGGAGAACAACCGATGGCCTCACCCCCCACCGCCCGGCTCAGCAGCCGGGCCGACTGGACGCTGATGGGCACGATCCACGACGCGCTGCGCCGTGACCTGGACCAGCTGCTGCACACCACGGCAAGCCGCACGGCGGTTCGCGCCCGCTGGGTCGTGTTCCGCGACCAGCTGCACCTCCACCTCGCCGCCGAGCAGGCGGCCATGTGGCCGCTGGCCCGGGCCAAGCTCACCGGCGAACCGCGCGGCCAGGCCCTGCTGGATGCGATGGAAGATGAGCACCAGCTGATCGGCCCGCTGCAGGCCGTGACCGATGACGCGTTCTCGATGGACGCCGACCCCCGTCGGCTCCGCCAGCTGCTGACTAGGCTGGCCACCAGGCTAACCAGCCACCTCGCCCATGAGGAGGCCGACGCGCTGCCGCTGATCGGCCAGATCATGTCGCAGCACGAACTCGGCGCGATCGGCAGGGCCATCCGTGGCGGGCCCGCAGCGGGCACGCTCCCGTGGGCCCTCGCCTCCGCCAGCCCTCATGTCTGCGCCCAAGTGCTGAGCCAGCTGCCAGCACCCGGCCGTCTGCTGTACCGAAGGGTCTGGCTGCCGCGCCACACCCGCAACACCCCGCCGCTGTGAACACCACCAGACTTGGCCCGGCCGGCGCCTCCGCCTGGGAGCACCAGCAGTGATGCCCGGGCCCGGCCGTCGGTAAGTCGTTAGACTATCGGCATTCAGCAGCGGCGCTGGCCATCGCTGGACGCGCTGAGCGGTAGGTCGCCGATGGCTGAGCTATCGGCGGCGGCCCCGGCTGGGGTTGCCGCCTCCGAGCAAGATGTCCTGCTGGCCACCAAGCTGCACCTGCCGCGCCCGCGGCCGGGGTTCGTGCCCCGCCCCCGCCTGGCGGTGGCGCTCGGTGAGGGGCTGGCGCGGCGGTTGACCCTGGTGTGCGCTCCGGCCGGGTCCGGCAAGACGGTCATGCTGGCCGACTGGGCGCGGTCTGCCGGCCGTCCGGTGGCCTGGCTTTCGCTGGATGCAGCCGACAACGACCCAGTGCGGTTCTGGCGGCACGTTGTTGCAGCACTGGACCGGGCGCGCCGGAATTGCCGAACGGGTCAGCCCGCTGCTGGGCCCGCCCGCGCCGCCTACGCTTGAGGGGCTGGTGACGGCGCTGGTCAACGAGCTGGACGCCGAGCCCAGTGAAGCCGAGGTGCTGCTGGTCCTCGACGACTACCACCTGATCGACGCCCAGACGGTGCATGCGTCACTTGAGTTCCTGGTTGACCACCTGCCATTGGGCCTGCACCTGGTGATGGCCAGCCGCAGTGACCGGGCCGGCTGGTCGCGGCCCAGAAGACCGGCCGGGCCGCCGCCCGCGGCGTCGACCTCGGCTGCCTGGCCCGGGTGCTGCGGGCGTTCGGCGGCAAGGACGACGCGCAAGGCGCTGGGCGAGACGCCGCGGCGGTGCCGGGCCTGGCCGAGCAGCTGACCGCCCGCGAGCTGGAGGTGCTGGTGCTGCTGGCCGCGGGCATGCCGAACCCGCGCATCGCCGAACAGCTGGTGGTCACCCTCGACACGGTCAAAAAGCACGTCAGCCACCTGCTGGGCAAGCTCGGCGCGGCCAACCGGACCGAGGCGGTCACCCGCGCCCGCCAGCTCGGCCTGATCCCCTAGCAACCCACCGCAGCCGGCCCCCGGGCGGCACCGCCGTGCCCCGGGCCGGCCCAGTGGCACTGTCGTGCCCGGCAGCGGGCTGCGGAAGATTCCACCCGCATGCCCACCTTCGGGTGACGTCCCACGGCGGTGCCGGATCATACGGTCCTCGAGAACGGTCCGCCAACAGGGCCGGGCCCCTCCCAGCGGCCGGGCCCGGACATGGCCGAGGAGATGACAGTGAAACGAATCCGTATCCAGAAGCCGAGGGCTCGGCGCGAGCGCTCCTGGAGTGAGGCACTTCCGCCCGACCCGCGAGACCCCGATGTCGTCCGCGCCAAGGCGCTCGCCCGGGCCCGCCGTCCCCAGACGACGTGAGGACCATGCACCTGTACACGAGGGAAGAGCTTGCCCGCCAGCGCGAGCGTGAACTGCGCAGGTGGGCAGAGCGATACGCCCAGCTTGGGTCCAGCCGTCGGCGGCCGGAATCGGCCCGGCAGCGCGCCGACCGGGCGCTCGCCCGGATCGGCCTCGCGCTGGCCCGCGGATCCGGCGATGCCTGAGATAAGGCCAGACGCTCCGTCCTGGACCCAGCGCGCCCGGCGTAACAGGGGCCGCCGGGCGCGCCAGACGCATAACCGGCCTCGGCCGCTGGAGGCGCTCACCTGCGCCGACGGCACCCACCGGCCAGGCCGCTCGTCCGAATCGGAGGAGGCATGACCACGAACTGTGGCGGAATCATGCCTGTCTGGCGCGGCCAGGAAGCAGATGCGGTCAGGGAAACGCCCGGGCAGCGGGCCGCACGGTTTGAGCGCGACGCGCTGCCCTACCTGGCGCAGCTATATCCCGCGGCGCTGCGCATGACCCGCAACCGGGCGGACGCCGAAGATCTGGTCCAGGAAACGTTCACCAGGGCATACGCCGCCTTCGGGCAGTTCGAGCCGGGCACGAACCTGAGGGCCTGGCTGTACCGCATCCTCACCAACACCTTCATCAGCAGCTACCGGAAACGGCGACGCGACCCCGTGCCCGCTGCCGAGATCCAGGACTGGCAGCTGGCCCCGGCCGCGTCTCATGCCTCATCCGGGCTGAAGCCCGCGGACACCGAGGTCCTGGAACACCTGCCCGACCCCCGCGTGAAGCGCGCGCTCCGTGAACTCCCCGAAGGCTTCCGCACCGCGGTGTACCTCGCCGACGTCGAGGGATACGCCTACCGGGAGATCGCCGGCATCATGGGAACACCGATCGGGACCGTGATGTCGCGGCTGCACCGCGGCCGCCGGCAGCTGCGTGATCTGCTTCAGGATTGCGCGGCGACGCGCTCTCCGGCCACGATGGCGCCGGCCCGCGATGCCTTCCCCGTCACAGCCTATGCTGGGGGGCCGCGGTGACCCGCGTCCTCAGGACCCAGCCCGGTGCGGACGAAGGAGTGGGCTACCGCGCAGGCCAGGGCCTGCCGCCGCGGGCTGGACCGGCGACGGCTGCCCACCTGGAGCCATCACGAACAGGCGTCCGGCCGGTGACCGCACCGGTCCCGGCGCGCCGGGCCGGGCTGACATGGCCGCGGTTGCCCGCGGCGGCCGAACTGGCCACCATCGGTGCCGGTTACGCGGCGTATTCCCTCGTGCGCCTGGCCATCCGAGCCAGCCGCCAGGCCGCGTTCGCGCACGCGGCCCAGCTATGGCAGGCCGAGCGGCGGTTGCACCTGACCGGCGAGCCGTACCTCAACCACCTCGCCACTATCCACCCCGTGCTCGCCGAAGCGGCCGGGTATTACTACGGGCTGGCCCATTTCCTGGTTACCCCATTGGTGCTGGCCTGGCTGTATCTGCGCCGACCGACGGTGTTTCCGCGGCTGCGCTCGGGCCTGGTGCTGACTACCGCCGCCGCGAACGTGGTGTTCTGGGTCTGGCCGGCCGCCCCGCCCCGGTTCTCCGTACCGGGGATGACCGACATCCTGGTCACCCGTGACATCCTCGGCGCCGCCCACCCGCGCGGCGCCACCAGCCTGGTGAACCTGTACGCCGCCATGCCCAGCCTGCACGTCGCCTGGGCCGCCTGGTGCGCCCTGGCCGTCATCGCCGCTTCCCGCGGCCGGTGGCGCCACCTCGCCTGGCTCTACCCGGCCGCCACCACGCTGGTGGTACTGGTCTCGGCCAACCACTTCGTGCTCGATGCGGCCGGCGGGTTCGTCCTCGCGGGCCTGGGCATGCTGGCCGCCAGCCGGCCCGCGGTCACCTTCTCGGGCAGGCGACGCGGAATGGTACAGCCCACGATGGCCGGAGGGCCGTGGATGGCCGTTGATGGGCTGTCGGGCGCCGCCACCATCTGGCTATACACGACGGCCTGGCGCCAGGTGGGTTCCCCGGCGGCGCGCCGCCTGACCACGGTGAAGACGCGGCGGGAACCATGATGACCAGGCCGGCACCGTCGGCCTCACGCCGTGGCTGGGCCTGGGCCTGGGTGCTGGCCGCGGGCGTGATGGCGGCGGCCGCGGTCCGCGCCCTGGGCGCGGCCGGTGATATGCGGGCCGCGGCCGCCCACCTGGACGGGCTGCGGCTGGCCTGGCTGGGTGTGGCGGTTACCGCCCAGGGTGTGGCGCTGGCCAGCGGCACGGCGGCGCAGCGCCAGTTGCTGGGCGCCGGCGGCGCGCGGTTGCGGTGGCGGACCGTGTTCGGCCTGGTGCTTGCCTCCACCGGGCTGGCCAGGGTGATGCCTGCCGGGCCGGTCACCGGCGGCGCCTGGCAAGTCCGGGAGTATCGCCGCCGCGGCGCAGGCACCGGCCTAGGGGTGTGGGCGGTGCTGATCGGAGGGGTCACCTCCATGGTAGTGACGCTGGCCCTGTTGCTGGCCGGGGCAGCTATCGCCGGCGTCGGCTCCCTCCCGCTGCTGGCCGGCGCGGCGGTGCTGCTGGCCGGCGGTACGGCCGGGCTCTTCGTCGCGGCGCACCGCGCCCAGGCGCTCAGCCGATGGCTGAGCCGCCGTCCCCACCGCTCGCGCGCCATCGCCCGGCTGGCTGGGGCCGTGGCCGGGTGGTCACGCCAGCGCGCCGGGCTCGGTTCGGCCGCCCGGGTGCTGGCATGCACCGGCACGGGCCTGCTCGCAGACGCGGGAGTGCTGACGGCCTGCTTCGGGCTAGCCGGGCTGCCGATCCCCTGGCGGGGCGTGCTGTTCGCCTACGCCGCCGGGCAGATAGCCGGACGGCTCATACCGCTGCCCGGCGGGATCGGCGGCGTGGAAGGCGGCGTCCTCGGCGCGCTCACCGTTACCGGCATCCCGCCCGGCGCGGCGGTCGCCGCCGTCATCGTCTACCGGGTGGCCGGATACTGGGCCGTCGGCGCCGCCGGGATCGCAGTGGCCGCCGCCCTCGCCCGCTGCCCCCGGCCCGGGCGGCACCGTAGTGCCCGTGCCGCCACGGAAGATTCCACCCCCAATGTCCCCGATCGGGTGACGCCCTCGCGGGGACCTCGTTCATAACGTGCCAGGTGACCGCACACTCCCGCGGCTCCTCCCGTGCGGCACGGACTAGCTGTGCCCACACCCACTAGGAGAAACTCTCATGTCCCAAGCACGACCAATAACCGGGCGGAAGCCCGCACAGGGCGCCGCGGTGGCCCGCGCCGCCGGGCCCAAGCTCGGCCTGGCCCTGCTCGTCATAGCAACCGCGCAGCTGATGGTGGTGCTGGACGCGACCATTGTCAATGTGGCGCTGCCGCACATCCAGCGAGCGCTCGGGTTCTCCGGCTCCGGACTGGAGTGGGTGGTCAACGCTTACGCGCTGGCCTTCGGCGGACTGATGCTGCTCGGCGGTCGGCTCGGAGACCTGCTCGGCCGCCGGAAGATGTTCATCGCCGGTCTGCTGGTGTTCTCCGCCGCCTCACTGGCCGGAGGGTTCGCCACCTCCCAGGCCTGGCTGCTCGCCGCCCGAGCCGTCCAGGGAGCCGGCGCCGCGATCGTTGCGCCGACCGCGCTGGCCCTGATCACCACCACCTTCAGGGAAGGCAAGCCGCGCAACCAGGCGATGGGCGTCTACGCCGCGATGAGCGTCGCCGGCGGCGCCGTCGGCCTGATCGCCGGGGGCCTGCTCACCACCTACCTGTCATGGCGGTGGGTGATGTTCGTCAACGTGCCCATCGGGATGGTGGCAGCCCTGGCCGCGCCGCGGGTGCTCAGCGAGTCCCGGCGGCAGCGGGGCCGGTTCGACCTGCCCGGCGCAGTCACCGGAACCACCGGGCTCGCCATGCTGGTATACGGCCTGACCAGTGCGGCCACCAGCCCCAACGGCGTCTCCCACTGGGGCGATGCCAAGGTTGTGGCCTCGCTGGCAGCCTCGGCCGTGCTGCTCACCGCGTTCGCGGTGATCGAGACCCGCAGCCGCCACGCCCTGCTACCGCTGCGCCTTCTGGCCGATCGCAACCGTACCGGCGCGAACCTGATGATGCTGTGCGTAGGCGCTGCCATCTTCGGCATCTTCTTCTTCCTGACCGTGTTCATGCAATCCGTCTGGGGTTACTCGGCGCTGAAGACCGGCCTTGCCTACCTGCCGCTGACCGCCGGAATCATGGTGGGCTCAGGCGCCGGCGCCCAGCTCATCCCCCGGGTCGGGGCCCGGCCGTTGCTGCTGGCGGGTGCCCCGACTGCGGCTGGTGGCCTGTACTGGCTGTCGCGGCTCGGCGAGCACAGCAGCTACGCCGGCGCGGTACTTGGCCCGATGGTGGTCATTGCCGTCGGCTTCGGCCTGCTGTTCGTACCGCTCACCCTCGTTGCCATGTCCAGGGTCGCCGACGAGGAGACTGGGGTCGCGGCTAGCCTGCGCAATACCAGTCAGCAGGTCGGCGGCTCGATCGGGCTGGCCGTGTTCGGCACCGTCGCCTGGACCGTCGTCGCCAACAGCATCCACGCCCAGGCCGCCCACGCAGCGGCCGCCGCCGCCCAGGCCGGCTACCCGGCGCGGCCCAGCCAGGCAGCGCTCACCGCGATCTACCACCACGCCCTGGCCGCCGGCTTCTCCCGCGCCTTCCTGGTCGCGTCCGGCGTCATGCTGCTCGGCCTGATTATCGCGATCGTGGCGATCCGGGTGCGGCGTGCCGATCTCGGCGAGGCCCGGTTCTGAACCACCGGGCCACCCGACCCCGGATCAAGCACTCGCTATTCACATGGAGGAAACATGAAACTCACCATCATCGCGGCCACCGGTGGTGTCGGCCGGGAACTTCTGGAGCAGGCCATCGCCGCGGGTCACGACGTCACCGCGGTGGTCCGCAATCCAGCCAAGCTGTCCCGGCAGGTGCAATCCGTCACCGCCGACCTGAGCAGGCCCGATCCGGCGGTGCTGGAGCCGACGGTCGTCGGAGCCGATGCCGTGCTCTCCGGGCTTGGCCCGCACTCGAACGCCGACGCGGGCATCGCGTCGGCGGGCATGCCCGCGATCGTTGCGGCGATGCGTGCCGCCGACACGCGGCGCATCG
>Ga0307282_10000453_pt1 | contig 13005 bp, 15 predicted proteins | sample ER_DNA_121_FD_194475 | JGI IMG/M metagenome (GOLD analysis project Ga0307282, IMG submission 194475) | Bulk soil microbial communities from the East River watershed near Crested Butte, Colorado, United States - ER_DNA_121 | ecosystem: Environmental > Terrestrial > Soil > Floodplain | place...
AGGTGGGCGCCGCGACCGAGACGGAGATGAAGGAGAAGAAGCACCGCGTCGAGGACGCTCTTCAGGCGGCACGCGCTGCGCTCGAAGAGGGAGTCGTTCCCGGCGGCGGCGTCGCGCTCGTGAACGCCATCGACTCGATCAAGCTCGACGAGTTCGAAGGTGACGAGCGAACAGGCGCGTCGACGATCGTCCGCGCGCTCGAGGAGCCGGTTCGCCAGCTGGCGAACAACGCCGGCCTCGAGGGCTCGATCGTCGTCGACAAGATCCGCAACGCCCCGAAGGGGCACGGGCTCAACGTCGAGACCAACGAGTACGAGGACCTCGTCAAGGCCGGGATCACCGACCCGACGATGGTCGTTCGCTCGGCGCTCCAGAACGCCGCGTCGATCGCCAAGAACATCCTCACCACGGAGGCGATCGTCGCCGAGGCACCCGAGAAGCAGGGTGCAGGCGCCGGCATGGGCGGCATGGGCGGCATGGGCGGCATGGACATGATGTAAGCGAGCTTCTCGCTCGCTTGACTCCAGAAGGCCGGCGCAAGCCGGCCTTCGTCGTTCCGAGAACCTCCCCGTGAACAGCAAAACGGCCCGGGGAGGGCCGCTTTGCGAGGGGGATTAGGGGGAGGTGGTTCGCGTGATGTATCGGTCACCCGCCACCGCCGGCTTCTCCCTCGAAAGGGGGAAAACAGCAGGGGCGCCTTGCGGCGCCCCTGCTGACGTCGAAGCGATTGGACGCCGCTTAGGGCGTGCTATCGCCGTAGATGTCCTGGTCGAGGCCGCCCGAGTGCGGGCAACGATCGCTGCTGAACGACTTCGACGTATTGCCTTTCTTGTCTGTCGAGCTCAGCGTCGCGCGGCACTGGTAGACGTCGGCCGAGCCCGCGTCCTCGTCCTCCGGAACCTCGCGTGGGTCGGCACCGGTACGCGTGTTTCGCCAATCGGTCCAGGTCCCGTACGAGGTCGAGCCGAGAGATGTGACCCAGAGGTAATCGCCTCCGAATGGAACGGCCCGATTGTCGAACTGTTCCCAGTTCGGGTTCGACATCGTGTCCGTGACCTTCGTCGACCCGCTCCACGTGTTGCCGCGGTCGGTCGAGACCTTGGCATATACGTCAAGTGATGGAACCGTCGACCCGTGCTCGCAGTTGCCGATCGGTCTCGTAATCGAGAAGCATGGGTCGTTCCGGCTGTCCCACCAGATCGTGTGAAGGACGCCGCCGTCCGCGGAGATGTCCGGGAAGGTCTGCTCTGTCCCCGCCGAGTCGAGCAGCACCGGCGAGGTCGCGCTGCCGCTTGCCCCGTCGTAGCGCACGAAGTACGCAGCCGTGTCGGCGGCTTGGCCGGGAGTGATCGTGCCGTAGGTCGTGCCGGTGTCCACGACCGGGCCCTTCGATGCGTCGTAGACGACGTAGAGCCACTCGTTTTGGGTGTCGAGTTGATCCGCGGTCGACCTGCTGGTCGTGACTCGACGGAAGAACGTGTAGCCCGACTTGCAGTGATCCGCGAAGTCCCCGCAGTCCCGGGCGATCGCACCGGCCGCTGCCGGCTCCTCGCTGAGCAGGGGATCGTCCAGCTGTGACGCCGGCTGTGCAGGTGCCTGCGGATCTTGGACGTCCTGTGCGGCATACCCGGTGTAGGTGGTCAGCACCTTCGGCTGCCCGAAGGTCGCGCCACAGTCGGTCGACTTGGCCACGCCGACGCCCTCGGTCTGGCCGCTGTTCGTCGAGCCCTCGTCGAAGGTGACGTAGACGTGCCCGTTGCCCGTGACCGAGATGTCCGGGTCCTGGACGTTCTTCACCGACGTCGTGATCGAGTGGGGCTGTGACCAGGTCTCGCCGTGATCGGTCGAGCGGGCGAAGTAGATGTTCGAGTTCTTGGCCGCGGTGAACCGCGCCCAGGAGAAGTAGACGTCACCGTCACACTTGCCCCCGGTGCGGTCGGCCTCGATGGCGGTCTTGTCGTGGAAGACGCCGAGCAGCCCCGGTGCAGACGAGCCGCTGGCGACGACGGTCGAACCGAGGAACTTCTTTCCGTCGTTCGTCGTCGGCAGGCCGTCGGGCCCTGCTGTGTTCCCGAAGCGCGCGACGAAGACGTCGCCAAACGTCTTCGCGGTGCCGGCCGGATCGCCGGAGCTCTCAGAGCCCATGAAGACGCGGCCGTGCATGTCCCACGCGATCACCGGATCACCCGCGCCCGACGTTCTGGCCTGCGAGAGCCCCGCGTACGGAGACGGATCGCCGGGATAGCCGGGAACGAGCGAGCTCTGGAAGCTCCGGCCCGAGTCCTCCGAGCGGTAGTAGCCGAGCCAGACGGGGCCGTTCGCAACGGGCAGTCCGTTGGACTTCGTCGCATACACCCCGCAGTAGTCGTTCGAGCTGCCGATCAGGACGCTCGTGTTGCGCGGATCGAGCTGGACGGCCGGCTCGTTCTGCCGTCCGTGCGCGATCGTGCACTCCTCGATCACCGGGTCGTTCGGAACAGGCTGACCCGTGGCGATGGTGTACTCATTTTTGTAGCCCGGATACACCGTCCCGGTTGAGCAGGGTGGCGGCGGCGAATAGCCGGGCGGGGCGCTCGTCGCTGTCGCAGGATCCGGCGTGGCCGGAACCACGCAATCGTTCGACAGGCGAACGTTCGCCGGCGCGGAAGCGACCGCTCCGCTCACCCAAAAGACGAGGCACGCGCACGCGCCCCAAAGCACTAGTCGTTTCATTCGAAGACTCCCCCTCGTGTAGACCCGGCGAAGCATAGCCTCGAATATCAGCGAATCGCCGGTTAGAAGCTGTAGCGCTGTTCCTTCCAGTAGTCGGCGTCGTTGTGGTAGCCGTACCGCTCCCAGAAGCCTGGCTGATCGGCGGAGAGGAGCTCGATCCCGCGGAGCCACTTGGCGCTCTTCCAGAAGTAGCGCGAGGGGACGACGAGCCGCAGTGGCCAGCCGTGCTCGGCCTCGAGCGGCCGGCCGTCGGCCTCCCAGGCGATGAGGGCGTTGTCGTCCTCGAGCGCCTCCAGTGGCACGTTGGCGGTGAAGCCCTGCTCCGCATGCGCGAGGACGAAGCGCGCGCTCGGCTTCGGTCGAACGAGGTTCGCGAGCTCGCGCCAGTGGACGCCCTTGAACGACGTGTCGAACCGGCTCCAGCGCGTGACGCAATGGATGTCGGTTGTGATCACCGTCTGCGGCAGTGCCTGCAGCTCGTCGTAGCCGAGCGCGAGGGGCTCTTCGACCTCCCCGAAGACCTTGAAGTCCCACGTCGCGAGATCGGTCTGCGGAACGGTGCCGGCGTGCAGGACGGGCCACTTCTCCGTCAGGTACTGCCCGGGCGGAAGGCGAGCGGGATCGAACCCCTTGTCGACCAGCTTCTGCTCCGCCTTCGACCGGAAAAGGCTCACTCCTACCTACACTAATTGTCGTGGAGAGCATTACGTCACCAGGCGTTGCGCGCCTCCCCCGCGCGTACCTACGCGTCGCCGGCCCCGACGCCGCCGACTACCTCCAGCGCATGGTCTCGAACGACGTCGAGGCCCTCGCCGTCGGCGAGAGCTGCGAGGCGCTGTTGCTCACTGCGAAGGCCAGGGTGATCGCGCCGCTGCGGGTCATCCGGCGCGCCGCCGATGACTTTCTGCTCCTGACGGACCCGGAGCTCGGAGAGCCGGTGCGAACAGAGCTCGTCCGCATGCGCTTCGCCGCGAAAACGGAGATCGAGCCCGAGGAGCACGAATCGTGGCTGGTCCTCGGCGGCGAAGAAGTGCTCGACGAGCGGCCGGCGGGCGACGAGGTGGAGGAGGAGCAACTCGAGCGCTGGCGGATCGAGTCAGGCATCCCACGCTGGGGCCGAGAGATCGACGATCGCATCCTGCCCGCAGAGGCCGGTCTCGACGAGACGCACATCAGCTTCAGCAAAGGCTGTTATCCGGGCCAGGAGCCGATCGCCCGGCAGCGCTATCGCGGCAAGGTGAATCGCAGACTGCGCGTGTTGGAGATCGATGGGGAAGCCGAGCCGGGAGACGACCTGCTGTTGGACGGAAAGAAGGTCGGTCGCATCACGAGTGCCGTTCCGGGCTTGGCGCTTGGCTATGTGCGAGTGGAAGTCCCAGCTGACGCGCAATTAGAACTTGGCGTGAAGCCGGGCTCTGCCCGGCTTCGCTGATCAACGCTCGTGGAAAGAGACTCCGCGCGAAAACATCATGGCCCGCGAATGCGGGCCGGTTTTCGCGGGGCTATGCGCCCGGCAAGATTCGAACTTGCGACCTCTGCCTCCGCAGGGCAGCGCTCTATCCCCTGAGCTACGGGCGCTCTGACGACGGGTCAGTGTAGCGGGGTAGGAAGCCGGGCTAGTTCGAAATTCCGGTTGCGTCGTGTGATGCGCCTACGGGCTTCGACTCCGGCGAGCCGCGCTGGCGGAGGTAGATCGTGAAGACGGCCATCGAGCCGATGGCCAGGAACTCGGACTGCCAGTTCTGGAGGCTGCGGTCCCAGAAGTCGGCGTTCTCCCAGTACTCCCCCCACGTGATCGTCGACTCCTTGTGCTCGAGCTGCTGGTGGTTGTACGCGCGCCAACCGTTGACCGACTGGCAGAGCCAGCTCCCGAAGAAGCAAAAGGTCATCGCAAGGATGAGCGAGTTCTCGTAGAGGAAGCGGCGTGGCCCGCTCGCCTTCGCCCACGGCGGCGAGTTCCGCTTCGCGTAGCGGCCGACGAGCTGACTCTTGTCGCTCATCAATCCCAGGTCTTCCGGGCTCTCCGACTCGCTCGACCCGCGCTGCAAGAGCCACACCGTGCTCAGAATGTAGAGGGAGAACTGCAGGAATTCCGACTGCCAGTTCTCCATCACGTCTCCGCCGAACTCGGACGACGTCACGTATCGAAACCAGGTGTAGGTCGACTCATGGTGCGTCACCGCGTCGGCATTGAACTGGTGCAACCCCGCGAATGACTGGCCGATCAGCGAACCGACCAGAAGAACGCCGAAGAAGAGGGAGAGGCTGTTCTCGCGGAGAAAGCGCACGGTCAGCGGTTGGCGACGCCCACGCAGAAGTAGAAGGCGAAGCCGGTCAGGATGAAAACCGAGTACGCGATGAACATCGCCCGCATGACGGACAAGGTGATCGGATAGAGCCTTCCCTAAACGGGATTCAGAACGCCTTGGACGGGAAACGTGTGATTCTCGTGCGGAACCGAAAGCCGACCGACCGGTTACCGGGAGTCGTTCTGGCTTTCCTGGTGCTGGCCCTCGCAGGCTGCAACGGGGGGACCGTCGACCGGCACGCGCTGAAGCGCGACGCCGAGAACGTGGCCTCGCTCGCAAGCGAGGGCGGGCTTCTGGCGGACGACGTGTCGCGAGGCCGTTCGACGAAGTACTTCGTCCGGGTTCAAGCTAAGGACCTATCGGAGAAGGCGTCGAATCTCGAGAACGCTCTCGCGAAGCGCCCCACGTCGCCGGGAATCACCTCCGACGTACGCAAGCTGTCGAAGCTCGCAGGGAAGGTCTCGGCGGAGCTCGAGCGCTTGCATCTCCATCCCACGGATCGCGGTGTCGCGGTGTCGCTGAAGCAACCGTTGAGTGACGATGCCGACGCGGCGGACAAGCTCGCGAAATGAAGATCTTCAAGGTCGCGCTCGGGATCCTCGCTGCGATCGGCGGCTTCGTCGACATCGGCGACCTGGTGTTCAACGTCGCCGCCGGCGCAACGTTCGGCTACCAGCTGCTCTGGGTGGTCGTCATCGGCGTGGTGGGGATCATCGTGTACTCGGAGATGTGCGGGCGGGTCGCCGCGGTCTCCGGTAAGGCGGTCTTCGACGCGGTTCGAGAACGCGTGGGTTTCAAGGCCGGTCTTGCTGCTCTCCTCTCCGCACAGGTGGTCAACCTAATGACGCTGACCGCGGAGATCGGCGGCCTCGCCATCTGCCTCCAGCTCCTTTCGGGGCTTCCCTACCGCCTGCTGATCCTCATCGCCGGCGTGGGGCTCCTCATCGTCGTCTGGTTCGTTGCGTTCGAATGGGTCGAGCGGATCTTCGGCTACGGCGGGCTCTGCATGCTCGTCTTCGCAGTTGCGGCCGTGAAGCTGCATCCAGCATGGGGCGCGGTGGGACACGGCTTCGTGCCGCACCTGGAGACGCAGAGCCCGGTGCTCTACGCGTACTTCGCCGTCGGGCTGTTGGGCGCGGCGATGACGCCATATGAGGTGTACTTCTACTCGTCCGGCGGAGTGGAGGAGCGCTGGGGCCCGAAGGATCTCGGCTTGAACAAGGTCAATGCGATGATCGGCTACGGGCTCGGCGGCTTTCTCTCGTTCGCGCTGATGATCGTTGGCGGCGCGCTCTTTCTGGGTCAGGGGATCGAGCCAGAGTTTCTCGGGACGATCGCGCTCGGCGCAGAGGTGCCGCTCGGGCAGATCGGGCTGCTGCTCGGCCTGGTCGGCATCCTGTTCGCCGTCAGTGGCGCCGCGATCGACACGCTGTTCTCAGGCGCGTACAACCTCGCCCAGTTTCTCGGCTGGGAGTGGGGCCGCTACCGTCACCCGCGCGGTGCCCCGAAGTTCACCGTCACCTGGGTCGTGCTCCTCGTGCTCGCACTGGGCGTCGTCATGACTGGCGTCGACCCGGTGCAGCTCACCGAGTACGCGGTGATCTTCTCGGCAGTGGCGCTACCGCTCACGTACATCCCGATCTTCCTCGTCGCCAACGACCGGACCTACATGCGCGAGTACACGAATGGCCGGATTGCCAACGTGCTGGGAATCGTGTATCTCGTCGTCATCATGGTGATCGCCGTGAGCGCCGTTCCGCTCATGATCCTCACGAACGTGGGACAAAATTGACGAAGACGATCGACCTCGGCCTCAATCTGCTCGATCACCAACTGCTCGATGCCGAGGGCCGGCGTTGCGGAAAGGTCGATGACATCGCGCTCGAGGGCGGGCCTGGCGAGGACCTCGAGGTAGTCGCGATCCTGTGCGGCCCCGGAGTCTGGCGAGCGCGGGCCGGCTGGATCGGGCGGATCGCCGCCTGGTTGGGGGGCGGCGGGCGCGTGCGCATCCCGTGGGAAGAGGTGGACGGCGTCGGCTCGCACGTGAAGCTCCGAAAGCGTGCGGAGGAGCTCGGGCTCGGACGGGGAGACGATCGCCTCCGACCGTACATCGAGAAGATTCCCGGAGCCGATCATTGAGGACGTTTTCGTCCATCGTCGGCCGCGTGGTCGAGACCGAGTCCGGGCGCCGACTCGGTCGTTGCCACGACATGCGCGCCGTGCTCGGGCAAGGGATTCCGCGCGTCGAGGAGCTCATAGTCGGCCGGGGCGGCCTACTCGAGCATTTCGGGATCGGCACCCCGAAGGCACACAGCCCCAACGCCGTTCCCTGGGAGGCTGTTCTCCGCATTGAAGGCGACAGGGTCGTCGTGCGAGACGGCACCGAGCTCGTGTGACGCTCTTCCTCTCGGAGGACGACGTTCAGCAATTGCTTGCTCCGTCAGATGCCGTCGAGGCCGTCGAAGGGTCGTTCCTAAGGATGGCTGCCGGGGCGGTCGAGATCGCACCCCGGCGCAGACTTGGGCTTCAGGAGGGACGCCTCGCAGACATGGCCGCTTCCGACCTCGAGCTCGGATATGCGTGCGTGAAGACCTATGCCGGGTTCGCGGAGGGCGTGGCCTTTCTCGTTGCGCTCTTCGCGGCCGACCGGCCGGAGCTGGTCGCTCTGATCGAAGCCGACCATCTCGGCCGGTTGCGGACCGGAGCGGCGAGCGCGGTCGCGGCCAAACACCTCGCTCGCGAGGGTGCGACGTCGTTGGGCGTGATCGGCTGCGGCACTCAGGCCGAGACGCAAGTCCTGTGCATTCGCGCAGCCGTTCCGACGATCGAGCGTGTGGTCGCGTACTGCCGCACGGAGCGGAATCTGCGCGCATTCTGCAAGCGTGTCGGCGCAAAGCCTGCCGAAAGCAACCGCGACGCGGCGGAGCAGGACGTCGTCGTCACGATCACGACCTCTCGCGATCCCGTGCTCCGCGGAGAGTGGCTCCGGCCCGGCGCGCTGGTCTGCGCAGCCGGCGCCAACAACGGTGTGTCACGTGAGCTCGACAACGCGGTTCTCGAGCGCGCGACATTTGTCTGTTGCGACTGGAAGGAGCAGGCGCGGCTCGAGTCTGCCGATCTGATCGAGCCGATTCAGCAGGGTGTCCTCGACTGGCTCGAGGTGCACGAACTGCACGAGGTCGTGTCCGAGGAGTTACCGGGACGCCAGTCTTCAGACGACATCGCTCTCTTCAAGTCGAACGGCATCGCAGCCTGGGACGTCGCCATTGCAACCGCGGCAGTTGAGCGGGCGCTAGAGCGAGGCGTCGGGACGGAGCTCTAGGTCTCTAACCCGCGCGCGCGGATTCGAGATCGCGCCGGGTGTCCTCGACCGTCTCGTCACCGAGGGCCTGGATCAGCTCCGGGCGATCGAGCATGCGCAGCCGTTGCTGCGGGCTGAGTCGGTTCTGCACGTACCGGTCTTCCAGGATCTCGCTGAGCGCCCGCCCGCGCCCGTGCTCGCGGATGACGTACGCGACAACACGCTCCTCCATGCTCGGACGGGCAAAGAGAAAGGAAAAGGGCGACCGCAGCAAGGTTCCCAGTCGCTGCATCGGGCGATTGTATCCTTGTCGCCGTGCGGCGGAAAACGACGGAGGGCCGCTTTGCCGAGAGAATCGTCCACGGGGTCGACGACGCGGGCGCCGCGGAGACAATAGTCATCTGGATCGAGCGCAAGCAGGGCGCAATCTGGGCCGTGGGCCGCGCGGTCAACCTCGAGAATCGGGCGACCGACGAGCCGCGTCGCGACGACTACCTCTTCGAAGGCTACGAGCTCGACGACGCGCTGGACGCTGCGAACGGCGCACTCGAGGACGACCTCACCGTTTCGGAGAGTGACGGTCGCCCCGAAAACCTGAAGCCGTTTACGCGCGGCGAGCTGTTGAAGCCTTTGGAACGCTGGTTTTTCGGTCGCTAACCGCGGAAAGTGCTTTCCCCTTTCCGCGGATGTCAGGAAGAACTTCGCTTCGCTCGTTGACCTGAGCCGACGGCTGACGCCGTCGGCTGTGAAGGCCACTCGAGGTTGGCATTCGGGATCGGGTCCCCGTGCGGATCGTGGGTCGGAAAACCGAGCGCCTTGTCGATGCGCTCCTCCAACTCCTCCGAGAGTGCGTGCTCGAGCCGTTCCGCTTCGCCGTGCACTTCCTCTACGTCGACACCGAGCGTCTCCGCCAGATAGAGCTCGAGCAAGCGATGGTGCCGGATGACCTCCACCGCCACCTTCTCGCCGGCGTTCGTGAGTGCAATCCCGCGGTAGGGCTGGTGAACTGCGAGCTTGAGCACTGCGAGCTTCTTCACCATCGCGCTGGCCGACGCCGGCGAGACGCCCTGCCGTTTGGCCAGTGCCGTCACGGACACGCGGCCGCCATCTGCGCCGAGCTTGTAGATCTCGCGCAGGTAGTCCTGAATCGCGTCTGACAAATCCGGCTTCGCCACGACCACACAGTCTGCCGCACTAGGCTTGCCCCAGTGCGAATCCGCATCGGCCACTCCGCAGACCCAGACGACGCGTTCATGGCCTGGGGCCTCGTTTCCGGCCGGGTGGACCCGCGGGGATTCGAGTTCGAGTTCGTGCCGGAGGACATCCAGGTGCTGAACGAGTGGGCGCTCGAAGGCAAGCTGGAGGTGACTGCGTTGTCGCTGGCCACCTATCCGCTCGTGCAGGGCCGCTACGCGCTGCTGCCCCACGGTGCATCGATCGGGTCTGGCTACGGGCCGATCGTCGTCGCGCGGGAGAAACTGTCGCCGGACGATTTGCGTGCTGCCGAGATCGCCGTGCCCGGGCGCTTGACCACCGCATTCCTCGTTCTCGGCATGGCGCTCGGCGGCCCGTTCGCCCATCGTGCTCTCGCCTTCGACGCAATCCTCGACGAGGTCAAAACCGGCCACGCCGAGGCGGGCCTGCTGATCCACGAAGGTCAGCTGACCTACGCGGACGAAGGGCTCGTGAAGGTGCTCGACCTCGGCGAATGGTGGCTGCTCGAGACCGGACTGCCGCTGCCGCTCGGAGTGAACGTCGCGCGCCGGGACGAGCTTTCCACCGTTCTCCGTGACTCGATCACGGCGGGTCTCGCGAATCGCGAAGAGGCAACGGAGTACGCGCTTGGCTTTGCGCGCGATCTCGACGCAAAGACTGCGGACCGGTTCATCGAGATGTACGTGAACGACCTCACGTGCGACTACGGGGACGAAGGGCGCCAGGCCGTTGCGGAGCTGTTGCGGCGGGCGGAGGAGGCAGGCGTCTACGAAGAGCCGGTACGGATCGAATTCGTCGGAACGTGAGTCGCGCGGTCATCCTGTCGGGGGTCCGCACGCCGATCGGGCGCAAAGACGGCGCCCTCTCGGGCGTTCGGCCGGACGACCTCGCAGCGATCGTGATCGAGGAAGCAGTCGCGCGCTCGGGTGTGCCGTCCGAACAGATCGAGGATGTCTACTTCGGTGCCGCGAACCAGGCCGGCGAGGACAACCGCAACGTCGCGCGCATGGCCCTGCTGCTCGCAGGCTTGCCGGAGACTGTGGCGGGTGTCACGGTCAACCGACTCTGTGCATCGGGGCTGTCGGCGGTTGTCTCCGCGTGCCATGCGATTGCGGCCGGAGACGGCGAGCTGTTCGTCGCGGGCGGCGTCGAGTCGATGAGTCGCGCCCCGCTTGTGACGGCGAAGACCGAGTACGGCGATGGGACCACCTACGACACGCAGCTCGGGTGGCGGTTTCCGAATCCGCGGCTCGCGGAGAAGTTTCCGCTCGAGTCGATGGGTGAGACCGGCGAGAACGTCGCGGAACGCTGGCAGATCTCGAGGGAAGAGCAGGACGCTTTCGGGCTACGCTCGCAGCAGCGTTGGGCGGCGGCTGCGGAGGCCGGTCGCTTCGACGACGAGCTCGTTCCGGTGAATGGCCTCGAGCGTGACGAGCATCCACGTCCGGACACGAGCGCCGAGAAGCTTGCAAGCCTGAAGCCGGCTTTCCGCGAGGGCGGAACCGTCACCGCCGGCAACGCGAGCGGCATCAACGACGGCGCCGCCGCACTCGTGATCGCGAGCGAGGAGAAGGCCCAGGAGCTCGGGCTCGAGCCGTTGGGCCGCTTCGTCGCCAGCGCGGTTGCCGGCGTCGATCCGCGTGTGATGGGGATCGGTCCCGTCCCTGCGGTTCGGAAGCTGCTCGATCGCGTGGGCGCGACGGTCGGCGACCTCGACCTCGTGGAGCTGAACGAGGCCTTCGCATCGCAGAGCCTGTTCGTCATCCGGGAGCTGGGGCTCGACGAGGAGAAGGTGAACGTGAACGGAGGCGCCATCGCGATCGGCCATCCGCTTGGGATGAGCGGCGCACGGCTCGTCGTGTCGCTGCTGCACGAGCTGCGACGCCGCCAGGGCAGACTGGGCATCGCGACGCTCTGTGTGGGCGTCGGCCAGGGCCAGGCTGCCCTGTTCGAACGGGTTACCTAGCCTCCAGCCAGAAGCTCCTACAGCGGCCCCGCCTCCAGGCCGATGCCTTTCCTGTGGAGTGCAGGCCGCAGAGCTCCAGGCTTACCTGGCTTGCCGTCGCCGTGGGCGCGGGCGCTTGCGCACTCCTTGGGAGGATCGGCGGCGACGCCAGATGGCTAGCTGCGCTGGGGCGGACGATTTTCACCCAGGGCTCGATCCCGACCGGCGTTCCCTACGCCTCGTCACCTTCCGTCGACTGGGTCAACGTGCCTGTCCTGGGCGAGCTTGTCTTCCATGGCTTGCAGCTGGTAGGCGGGGACCGGGGCCTGCTCCTGGCGCAGGTCGTGGCTGCGACCGCGGCGCTCGCGCTGCTCGGCCTGGGCATGCGTGCCTACGACGCATCCGACGCGGCCTGCGCGCTGGTGCTCATCCTGATTTTCTTCGCAGCGCTGCCCTCCTTCATCCTTGTGCGCGCGCAGCTCTTTTCACTCGTGTTGTTCTGCGCCACCCTGCTCCTTCTCCGCGCCGAGGCGCGCACACCGAGCCGGCGAGTCTGGCTCCTCGTCCCCGTAATCGCGATTTGGGCCAACCTTCACGGCGGGGTGCTCGTCGGACTGGCGATCGCAGCCGCGTATCTCGTCATCGACCGTCTCCGTCGCGAACCGGCTCTGGCGGGGAGCGTCCTGGCCGCCTGCAGCGCAGCGCTCTTCATCACACCGGCGTTCACGAAGTCGGGCAGCTACTACCTAGGCGTTTTCAAAAGCGAGTCGGCGCAGCGCGGCGAAGGGATGTGGGCGCCGCTCTCCCTGCATAGGCCGTTCGACGTCGTCTTCGTCCTGCTGGTCATCCCATTGCTCGTCTTTGCATATCGGTCGCGCCTGAGGATTTGGGAGTTCGTCTGTGTTGCGGCACTCGCCGCGATGACGTTGCAGGCAGGGCGGAACGCGATCTGGCTCGCCTTTTTCATCGCAGCTCCCGCTGCGCACGGTCTCGGGAAACGATTCCTCCGCGACTTCACGGTTTCTCTGCGCCCGCTCGCGCTGTGCGCCCTGTTGCCGGCCGCCTTCCTCGTCATCGGGGTGGTCCAGACGCCGAAACAGGATGGTGCGGGCGCACGGGTGCGCGGTGAGGCTGCGCGACTGGCCGCCGGCAAGCCGATCCTCGCCGACGGCGTGGACGCGGAACAGCTCGCGCTCGACGGGCGGGAGGTGTGGATCGCGAATCCGCTTGACGCGTTCTCGCGCCGTGACCAGCGCCGCTATCTGGACTGGCTGGACGCCAGCCCGGCCGGAGACGTCTTGCTGCGCGAAGCAACGGCTGTCGTCGTCACGCGTGGCAGCGCGCCGCAGCAGCGGCTCGAACGGGATCGTTCCTTCCGGCGAGCGGCCATGGATGCAAGGGCCGTCGTCTACGTTCGCATTCCCTCGAACGAGTGATTCTGTGCATAACTACGCAAGTTTGCGGGGAGAAGGCGTTCTTCTCCGCCAATGCGACGCGAATTCATAAATGCAGTCCCAGACCGT
>Ga0307282_10000462_pt1 | contig 12920 bp, 14 predicted proteins | sample ER_DNA_121_FD_194475 | JGI IMG/M metagenome (GOLD analysis project Ga0307282, IMG submission 194475) | Bulk soil microbial communities from the East River watershed near Crested Butte, Colorado, United States - ER_DNA_121 | ecosystem: Environmental > Terrestrial > Soil > Floodplain | place...
TTCCGCCACTGGCGGGACAAGGGTCATGGTGCCGGCACGTTCTTGAAGGAGCGCTTCAAGGGCGACATCGCCGACGCGTAGTAGCTACAAGCTCAGCGCCAGCCAGAGAGCCCGCGACAGCGGGCTCTCTGCATTTCAGGGATTCTTCAGGGGTGAGCCCGCAGCGGCGGACAGCGCTTGCCTCCGTGGTCGCGGCCTGCGTGCTGATCACGGTCAAGCTGGTTGCGGGCATCGCGACGAACAGCCTCGGACTGCTGTCGGAGGCGATCCACTCGGGCACCGATCTCGTCGCAGCGTTGCTGACGTTCTTCGCGCTCGGGGTGGCGGAGCGCCCCGCCGACGTCGGCCACGCCTACGGCCACGGCAAGGCCGAGCACCTCGCGGCCCTCGGCGAGGCGGCGATCCTCGTCGGCGCGAGCCTCTTGATCGTCTGGCGGGCCGTCTCACATCTCGCCGGCTTCAGTTCGAGCAACGTCGATCCCGCTTGGTACGCGATCGCTGTGCTCGTCTTCGTGATCGTGATCGACATCAGCCGCACGGCCGTCACGTACCGCGCCGCACGCCGGTACTCGAGCTCGGCACTGGGCGCGAACGCGATGCATTTCGCCAGCGACCTGGCCGGCTCGATGGCCGTGCTGGTGGGTCTGCTTGGGGTGCGGGCGGGTTGGAAGGAGGCGGACTCCGCGGCCGCGCTGTTCGTCGCTGCGCTCGTGCTCGTCGCTGCGGCGCGCCTGATGCGGCGGAACGTCGACGTGCTGATGGACCGTGCGCCCGCCGATGCGCAGGAGGCGGCGCAGCAGGCGATCGCGGCGCTGACACCGCCCGTGCAACTGCGGCGACTGCGCATGCGTCAAGCGGGAGGGAGGCAGTTCGCCGACGTCGTCATCGGCGTCCCGCCCGGCGCCGCGGTCGGTCAGGGCCATGCGGCCGCGGACGCGGTCGAGGCTGCCGTGCACGAAGCACTTCCCGAAAGCGACGTCGTCGTCCACGTCGAGCCGCAAGAGGACGAGGCGGCGCTCCGCGAGCGAGTTCTCGCCGCCGCGCAGCGCGTGCCGGAGGTGCGAGAGCTCCACAACCTGAGCGTCCTTCGCACCGACGGCGGCGCCGAGGTCTCACTCCATCTGAAGCTGCCGGGCGACCTGCCGCTGGAGGAGGCACACACGGTGGCCAGCGAGGTCGAGCAGGCGATCGCCGAGTCCGTTCCCGAGGTCGTCTCTGTGCAGACGCACCTCGAGCCGCTGGCGGAGCCCGCCCGGGGCACGACCGTCGACCGCGACTCGGACTTCGTCGAGGAGATCGTCCGCTCGGCAACGGGCGCTGCGCCGCGCGAGCTTCGCTTCGTCGAGACCGACGAAGGTCTCGTGGCCTTCCTGACTCTTGGGCTCGAGCCGGGGATGACACTCGAACAGGCGCACCGCCGGGCAAGCGAGGTCGAGGAGCAGATCCGCCGCGAGCGGCCCGAAATCGCCGACGTGATCGTCCACACCGAGCCGTGATTACCGCGAAAAATGCTGCGCATTTTCCGCGGGCCTGTCAGGTCCCATCGCTTCGCTCGGGAGACTCATGAGGCTTTGCCTTTTTAGTCCACTTGAGCGGCCGGTTCGAGGTTGGGTAGGCGCGATCGAGGGCGACCGCGTCATCCATCTCGCGGCACAGAATCTCCCCTCGTTCTTCACCGGCGGCGGTTCGGCCCGCGAGCACGACGAGTACGCGCTCGAGGACGTGCGCCTGCTCGCGCCGGTGCCGAGGCCGCCCTCGGTGCGCGACGCCTACGCCTTCGAGGAGCACATCAAGAACGCGGCCCGGGTCACCGGTCGCCCGGGCGTGCCGGAGGAGTGGTACGAGCTGCCGGTTTTCTACTTCTCGAACCCCGCGGCCATCTACGGGCCCGACGACGAGATTCCCTATCCCGCGGGCTCGAACGAGCTCGACTACGAGCTCGAGGTCGCCGCTGTGATCGGCGATGTAACCAGCACGAACGTGATCGGCGGGTTCACGATCATGAACGACTGGTCGGCGCGCGACCTGCAGCGACGCGAGATGAAGGTCGGGCTGGGCCCCGCGAAGGGCAAGGACTTCGCCACCTCCCTCGGCCCGGTGGTAGTGACGCCGGACGAGCTCGGCGACCTGCGGCTGGAGATGGTCGCGCGTGTGAACGGCGAAGAGCGCTCTCGCGGCAATCTCGGCGACATGTACCACTCCTGGGATGCGATCCTCGAACGGGCCTCGGCGAACACCGAGCTCGTCCCCGGCGACGTGATCGGCTCGGGAACGGTCGGCACCGGCTGCATCCTCGAGCAAGGCGACGGCCGCTGGCTCCAACCGGGAGATGTCGTCGAGCTCGAAGTCGACGGGATAGGTGTGCTTCGCAACCGGGTCGGCAAGAAGCACGGGTGATGAGGCTCTTCGGCAAGCGGGGCGCAGACCGGGTCGCCGTCGTCGGCGCAGGCGTGATGGGGCTCGCGACCGCTCACGCGCTCGCGAGCGACGGGCGGGACGTGACCGTCTACGAGCAGTTCGAGGTCGGGCACAACCGCGGCTCGAGCCACGGCGCGACCCGGATCTTCCGCTTCGCCTATCCGAATGAGCACTGGGTGCGGATGGCGCAGGAGGCGCTGCCCGGCTGGCGCGCGCTCGAAGAGGAGTCGGGCGAGACGTTGCTCGAGCTGCCCGGGCTGCTCGAGTTCAGCACTGATCCCGACAAGAGCTCAAGGGACGCGCTGGATGCGTGCGGCGCGCCGTACGAGCTGCTCGAGCCTGCCGACGTGGAAGCGCGGTTCTCGGTCAACGTGCCCCCGGGGATGACCGCCCTCTTCCAGCCGGACGCCGGCGTCGTCTATGCGGAGCGCGCGCAGCGGGCTTTCCTCCGGGGCGCACAAGGCCGAGGCGCCAAAATCGAACAGGGCGTGCGCGTCGACTCGATCGAGGACGTCGATGCCGACGTGGTAGTCGTCACGGGCGGCGCCTGGGCCCAGCAACTCCTCGCGACCGCGGGGATTGCGCTTCCGGTCGTCCCGACGCGGGAGACGATCGCTTACTTCCGGCTCGAGGGCAAGCCGCCTTCGGTCGTCGCCGAGATCGCGAACGGCCACGGCTTCTACGCGCTCAAGGATCCGGTGCACGGGCTCAAGGTCGGACGGCACAAGGCAGGCCCTCCGACCGACCCGGACCTGCAGGCGGCCCCTGACCCTGAAATCGTCGCCGAGATCGCGAAGTGGACGGGCGAGCGCTTTCAGCTCGCCGAGCCGGGGCCCGCGGCCGCGGACACGTGCCTCTACACCAACACGATGGACGAGCGTTTCATCCTCGAGCGTCGCGGCCGCGTGGTGATCGGCTCCGCATGCTCGGGCCATGGCTTCAAGTTCGCGCCGGTCGTTGGCGCCCGGCTCGCGGCTCTGGCCACGGGCTAGAGTTCAAAACGATGCCCTTCTACCAGCGCCTCGGCGAGGTTCCACGCAAGCGGCACATCCAGTTCCGGGACAACGGAACCCTCCTGACCGAGGAGGTGATGGGCCTCGAGGGCTTCGTCGGCAACGAGTCGATCCTCTACCACCTCCAGTCGCCCTGCCGGGTGATGAAGCTCGGCGATTTCGAGGAGATCGAGCGCGAGGAATGGGTGCCCGACGCCCACGCGCACCGGCTCTTCAACACCTACGACATCGATCCAGGCGGCGACGAGATCACCGGCCGCCGGCTGTTGATGTGGAACAACGACGTGGAGATCTCGCTCTGCCGCCCTTCAGAGAGCGCCGAGTACTTCTTCCGGAACGGCGAGGGCGACGAGGTGATCTTCGTCCACGAGGGCTCCGGGACGCTCGAGACGATCTTCGGCGAGGTCCCGTACAAGGACGGTGACTACGTCGTCATCCCGCGCGGCACGACCTACCGTTTCCGCCCCGAGGGCGAGCAGCGGTACCTCGTCTTCGAGACGCCCGGACTGATCGAGACCCCGCGCCGCTACCGCAACGCCTACGGCCAGCTGCTCGAGGGCGCGCCGTACTACCACCGCGACATCCACCCGCCGACGCAGCTGAACACACACCGGGAAAAGGGCGAGTTCCCGGTCAAGGTGCGCGTTCGGGACGGCTACCAGACCTACGTCCTCGACTACCACCCGTTCGACGTCGTGGGCTGGGACGGCTACCTCTATCCGTGGACGTTCTCCGTGCACGACTTCGAACCGATCACCGGCCGCATCCACCAACCGCCCCCCTCGCATCAGACGTTCCAGGGCCAGAACTTCGTCATCTGCTCGTTCTGCCCGCGCAAGCTCGACTTCGACGAGCTGGCCGTGCCGATTCCGTACCACCACTCGAACCTGCAGTCCGAGGAGATGATCTATTACGTCTCCGGCAACTTCGGCTCGCGCAAGGGCGTCAACGTCGGCTCGATCACATTGCACCCGTCGGGCTTGCCGCATGGGCCGCAGCCTGGGCTAGCGGAGAAGTCGATCGGCGTTCGCGAGACCCATGAGCTCGCGGTCATGTGCGACACGTTCCACCCCTTGAAGCTGACGAAGTTCGCCAAGGACCTCGACGACGGCAAGTACGCGTACTCCTGGTACGAGAACGCCGAGGATGGCGGCCAGGGCGAGGCTGCGTCTACGGACGGCGATGCGACCGGCGCCGGCCTGACCTCGCACTTCTGAGCGCCGGCTTGTTCTCTCGTTCGGCGCGCATCTACGACGCGATCTACGCGTCGATCCGGGACTACCCGCGTGAGGCGGCGCAGCTCGATGCGTTGATCCAGGCGCGCCGGCCCGGAGCCAAGAGCCTGCTCGACGTCGCCTGCGGCACAGGTGTCCACTTACATCACCTCGCGGGCCGCTACGAGGTCGAAGGCCTAGACCTCGATCCCGAGATGCTCGCCGTCGCGCGGGAGCGGCTGCCGGACGCCACCTTCCACCAGGGCGACATGGCCTCGTTCGACCTCGGCAAGCGGTTCGACGCGGTCGTCTGCATGTTCAGCTCGATCGGCTACGTCAAGACGGAGGAGTGGCTTCGCGACGCGATCGCGTCGATGGCGCGGCACCTCGAGCCGGGGGGAGTGCTCGTGGTCGAGCCGTGGCTGACGCCCGATGCCTGGTCGGATCGACACGTCGGCGCCGTCTTCGTCGACGAGCCGGAGCTGAAGATTGCGCGGGTCAACGTCGCCGAGCGTGAAGGGACGATCTCGAGCTTCGAGTTTCAGTACCTCGTCGGCACGCCCGACGGCGTCGAGCACTTCAGCGAGCGCCACGAGCTGGGCCTCTTTACCGTCGAGCAGCAGCTCGAGGCGTTCCGCGCCGCCGGGCTCGAGGCCGAGCACGACCCGGAGGGGCCGATGGGCCGAGGTCTCTACGTGGCGGTCGCCCCGTGATCATCGTCGACTGGGACGGCACGGCGACGACCGAGGACACGCTGATCAAGGCGATGGAGGAGTTCGGCGACTGGCAGGTCTATCTCGACGCCTCGGCGGCGCTCAGCCGCGGGGAGATCACGCTGCACGAAGAGATCCGCCGCGACGCCGAGGGCATCAAGGCGCCGCTCGAAGAGGTGCAGGCGTGGCTCGCCGCGCATATGCAGCTGCGGCCGGGCTTCCACGAGTTCGCCGAGGAGCACCGTCCGCTGATCGTCTCCAGCAACTTCCGCCAGCTGATCGAGCCCATTCTGAGGTCGCACGGGCTGGAGCTCGAGGTGCGCGCGAACGAGGTCGAGTGGCACCCGGACGGCTGGCGCGGAACTTTTCGCAACGGCGACGCCTGCCGCACGTGCGGCGAGCCCTGCAAGCGCGCCGACGTGCCCAAGAACGAGAACGTTGTCTACGTTGGCGACGGCTACTCGGACCGCTGCGCAGCCCAGGCTGCAAACCGGATCTTCGCGCGGGACGGACTCGCCGCCTACCTCGACGAACAGGGCGTCGCCTACGAGCGGTACGACGACTTCTTCGACATCGCAAAAGCGCTTTGACGCTCCTCAGGCTCCCGGAGCCCTACGACTTCGAGCTCTCGACCGAGCGCTTTCGGGCGTTCGGACCGGATCTCGCGAACCTTTGGCACGAAGGCGGCGTCCACCGGGTCGTCAACGGCCGTGAATTCCGGATCGAAGCTGCTCCGGGCGGCGTCGACGTCGAGCCGCTCGACGCGGAGATCGAGCCCGTCGCGCACGCGCTGGTCGGCGCCGGATTGGAGCTCGACCCCTTCTACGCGTGGGCGAAGGGCGACCAGGTCCTCCGGGAGCTGGTGCCGATGCTGGCGGGTTTCCGCCCGCCGCTGGCGCCGGACCCCTATGAGGCTCTCGTCAGCGCGATCAGCGCGCAGCAGGTCTCCCTGTTCTCGGCGTTTGCCGTCCGCAACCGGATGGTCGAACGCTTCGGCGTCCGCGGCGTCCACGCCTACGAGTTTCCGACGATGGAGCGGCTGGCGCGAGCGCGCGAGGAGGAGCTGGCCGAGCTCGGCTTCTCGCGTCGGAAGGCCGAGTACGTGCTCGGCGTCGCCCGGGCAGGCCTGGACTTCGAGGCCCTGCGTAAGCTGCCGGACGAGGAAGTGAAGGAGACCCTGACAGCAGTTCGTGGCCTCGGCGAGTGGACGGCCGACTGGTTCCTGGCCCGCCATCTGGCGCGGCCGCGGGCCTGGCCCGCGGGCGACCTCGGGCTGGTCAAGGCGGTCTCGCGCTTCTATTTCGGCGGCGACAAGCTGTCGATCGCGGACGTGCGCGCCTTCGGCGAACGTTTCGAGCCGTTCCAGAACCTGAGTGCTCACTATCTCTTGACCGGGTACCGGGCGGCGCCGGCGGCATGAACATCCGCGAGGCAACCGGCGACGACCGCGAGCGGCTGCGCGACCTCTACACGGAGTTCGTAAGCGAGATTCCACCGCCCGCCGGCTTGCCGCTCGACCTCGAGCACGAGCTCGGCGAGCTCGACGAGTACCTGAGCGACCACCTCGCACTCGTCGCCGAGAACGGTGGTGAGGTGGTCGGCTTCGCGCTGGCCAAGCTGGACGACCACCCGGGCGTGGGCGAGCTCAGCGACATCTACGTCGCTCCCGGCGCAAGACGCCAGGGCGCGGCCCGGGAGCTGATCCGGGAAGTCGCGGAACGCCTGGGCGACCAGGGCGCCGAGGCGATCACGCTCGGGGTCCAGGTCGAGAATGCCGACGCCCGCGCGGCGTATGAGCGGCTGGGCTTCGAGGCCGAGGCGATCCGCATGTTCGCGCGCACCGATCGCTTGCTCGAACGCACGAGCCAGCGCCCGCGCGGGGAGTCGTTCGGCTCCGTGCATGTTCAGACGGACGACGAGGGCGCGGTCGCGCTGGCGGTGCAGAAGTACGTGCCCAGGTTCGGGCGCTCGGGCGGCAGCGTCGTCGCCGGCCCGCGCAACGGCTGGGTCACGGTCTACGACGAGCTCAGCGACCGTGAGCCAGGGACCCTGCGGCGCCTTGGCAGCGAGCTCTCGAGCGCGACCGGCGCGGTGGTCATCACGCTCGGAGTCGAAGAGGGCGCGGTCGTTCGGTACGTCGTCTTCGAGCGCGGCTCGGTCGTCGACGAGTACCTCTCGGTTCCCGAGTACTACAAGCCGCTGCCGCCCGGCGATGCAATCGCGCTGGGGGCGAACCCGACAGTCGTCTCCCGCTTGACGGGCGCAGACGCCCAGGCGTTCCGGCGTGTTGCCCGGACGGCGACGACTCCCGATGCGCTCGGCCCGCCGACCGAGCTGCTGACGGAGCTCGCCGGGTTGATGGGCCTCAGCGGCGCCGACCACGGCTACGAACGAGCTGCGGCGGAGCCGGGCGCTCACGAGCTCACGCACCGCTAGGCTCGGCGCGTGATCGTCTACGACGCAGCCCGGTGCCCCTACTGCGCGCGCGTCCGGATCGTGCTCGCGGAGAAGGGCCTCCCCTACGAGCCCGTCGAGATCGATCTCTCCGACCGGCCGGCCTGGTTGTACGAGAAGAACCCTCGCGGCAAGGTGCCTGTCTTGGAGGAGGACGGCGGGCTCATTCTGCCGGAGTCGACCGTGATCATGGAGTACCTGGAGGAACGGTTTCCGGAGCCGGCGTTGTGGCCGGCGGATCCGGCGGAGCGCGCGCTCGGGCGACTCTGGCTCGACCGTTTCGACGACCGGCTCGGCGATGACTACTACGCCCTTCGGCGCGGGGACGGCTCCCAGCTCCCGCGGCGCCTCGCGGACATAGACGGCGCCCTCGAGGCCCAGCCTTATCTGACCGGCCGTGAGTTCGGCCTGGCCGACATCGGCTATGTCCCGTGGATCTTGCGTGCGCGCTCGAGCCTCGGAGTCGAGCTCGACCCGTATCCGGCGCTGGCCGGCTGGCTCGAGCGCCTCTCCGAACGGCCCGCGGTCGCGGCCGAGCTCGAGCTGCAGCTGCAAACGGCCGCGCCGGCAGAAGCCGGCACGGCCTCTGACGCGACATCGCAAGCGACGTCGCGGACGCTGTGAGCGACCTCCCGCAGGTCGTCGACGCCGACTGGCTGCGGGCCCGGCTCGGCGAGCCGGACCTGGTCATCGGCGACGTGCGGGGGCCGAACGCCCACACCCGGGGGCACATCTCCGGCTCGAGGCCGCTCGTCCTCGGCTCGCCGCCGCCGATGAGCGACCCGGAGGTGATCGAGGAGCTCGCCAAGGAGATCGGGCTGCGCCTACGGCGCCACGGCGTCACCGGGGAGGAGCGGCTGGTCCTCTACGACCGCGGCGACGGTGTGGGGGCGATGCCGTCGGCACAGCTGGCCGAGCTCGCCGGCCACCCACGGGTGGCGGTGCTCGTCGGCGGAATCGCGGCGTGGCCGGACGAGCTCGACGTCGGCGCCGTCGAGCTCGAACCTGTGAAGGTGCGTTTGGAGCCACGGCTGGAGGCTCTGCCGACCCGGGCAGAGGTCGAGCGCCGGCTCGGCGAGCCCGGCCTGGTCCTGCTCGACGTGCGGACCGAGGAGGAGTTCCACGCCCGCGGCGGGTATCCATGTGACCCCAGGCAGGGACACATTCCGGGCGCGCAGCGGATCGACGAGGAGGCGCTGTTCGAGGGTCCGGGCCTGCCGAAAAGGGCGGAGGACATCTGCGCGGCGATTGGCGCACCGGCAGGCGCCGAGGTGATCGCCTACTGCCACTCGGGCTCGCGCTCGGCCCGGGCGACGCTGGCATTGCGGGCAGCGGGCTACCAAGCCCGGAACTACCCCGGCTCGTGGCACGAGTGGTCGCGCCACGCCGAGCTGCCGCTCGAGCGCTAGCCCTCCTAGACGGGCGCGGCGACCCGCTCGGCCGCCTCGACGAAGGAGCCGCAGAGGGTTCGGCCGAGCTCGTTCCACTGCTCGATCCGATCCCTGGTCGTCTCCAGCAGATCGGCCGGTAGGTGCTCGCGATCCTCGTCCTCGACCTCGTGCTCGAGCCAGCTTTCGACCTGGCCCAGCGTCACCTCGGCGTGGAATTGGATCCCCCAGGCGCTGTCGCCTAGGCGGAAGGCCTGCGTGCACCTCGAGCTTCGTGCCAGCTCGAGCGCACCGCCGGGTAGGTCGTACGTGTAGTAGTGCCACTGGAAGGCCTCGAAGCGTTCGGGCAGCCGGGAGAAGATGGGATCGTCCGCGCTCTCGCTCGTCAGCTCGACCTCGAACCAGCCGACTTCGGGCCGCTCCGCCCGGTAGACGGGCGCAACTGCCGCCTTCGCGAGCAGTTGCGCGCCGAGGCAGACGCCGAGCACCGGGGTGTGCTGCACCAGCAGCCGCTGGAGGAAGAGGTTCTCCTCGCGCAGCCACGGGTGCCTGTCGGCCTGGTCGGCGTGCATCGCGCCGCCGAAGACGAGCACGGCGCCGTAGGCATCCAGCGCCTGCGGCGGCGGCGTCTCCCACGCGAGACTCCACTCGTCCAGGCGGTGACCGCGCTCCTCGACAACCTCGCCGAAGACCCCCGCGCGAACACGCTCCCCGTGAATGACCGCGAGCACGTCCATTGCGCCCACTCTACCGCCGGGGAAATTGGGGCCTCCCGAAGGAGGCCCCAATGAGTTATCGCCGCTTCTTTTTGACCGGCGCCGGGGCGATCTTCATCACCCGGCTGATCGCGTTGCTCACGATCGACGAGCTACAGGTGACCAGCGGGCTGACGCAGGAGGTCGTCGTCGGCGCCCGCTCGACGAAGACGTAGGTCGTCTTCTTCGGCAGGCGACGGTTGAACACGTACTTGCCCTTCCGCGTCTTGGTCGAGCCGACGACCTTGAAGTTGATGCCGCTCTTGCCCTTCGTGCCGGCGAAGAGCGTCATCGTGACGCCGCTCGGCGCACTGCCGTTCAGGTTCAGCGTCCCGGCGAGCCGGTAGAAGCCGCCGCGGGCCTTGACGCGCTTGAGCGAGATGCCGTAGGGCATCGGGACGACGCCCTGCGCTTCCCGGGTGCCCGCCGCGTTCGGCGCTCCCGTGCCGGGCGTGTATGGCGTGAAGACGGAGCGCCAAAGCTTGTTGCCCGCCGACGACGGATTCTTGAAGACGCCCTTGACCGTAAAGGCCGCGTCGAGGAACTTCGCACCGTTAGGCGGGTAGCGAGGATCCGTAGGCGGCAGCGTTGGGTCGCGGAAGCAGACTGTCATCTTTACCGAGCTGAACGCCGCCTCTGCGCCGGTCGTGTGATCGACGTAGACCGGGATTGGATTTGCGGGCTGTCCAGGAAGCGCCGCGTTAAGGGTCCAGACGGCTTCGTGCGTGATTCCGGGCGTGCAGGGGTTCGTCGTTGCCGGATAGTTGGCGGGGCTGTCCACCTTGACCGGGCCTGTCAAAGGCAACACATTCGGGCCGATCTGAAGCGCCTGAATATGCGCTACGACACTCCCGATCGTCGTGCCGGCAGGCTGCGTGAGCGTGGCCGTGTAGCCCACGGGGGCATAGATCACAATCCGCGCGGTCGGGTCGTCAGCCTTCTCCTGCGCGACGACGATCGTGACTGCGCCGCCTCCGCTCGGCTTGTACGTCGCCTGGAAGATCCCCATCGACGGTGTGTACGACGCGGCCGCGATCGCCACGACGGCGAGTGCCAGCGCGGCGGCGCAGGCCAAAACTGTCAAGCGGCTGAATTTCCTCATTGCCCCTTCCTTGATGTCGCCAGCGGTCCTTCGAGATGAGACGCGATTTTCGCCGGAGAGTTGTATCGCGAAACACGAGACGGTGTGTGCCCCTTCTAGAATCGCCGCGATGGATGGACGGCCGATCGGCGTCTTCGACTCGGGCACGGGCGGGTTGACGGTGCTGCACGAGTGTCTGGTGACGATGCCGCACGAGGACTTTGTCTACCTCGGCGACCATGCGCGCCTTCCCTATGGGCCGCGCCGGCTGGACGAGGTTCGCGGCTTCGCGCTCGAGATCGGCCGGTACCTCGCCCGCCAGGACGTCAAGCTCGTGCTCGTCGCCTGCAACACGGCGACGTCGGCGGCCCTGCCGCAGCTCCAGGAGGCACTGTCGGTGCCGGTCGTCGGCGTGATCCAGCCCGAAGCGCATGCGGCAGTGCAGGCGACTCGCAAGCGCAAGATCGGCCTGCTGGCGACCGAGGCGACCGTCGAGGCAGGCCGCTACGCGGAGTTCGTCGCCGCTCTCGACGCCGGCGTGGAACTGACCGCGTTGCCGTGTCCGCGCCTCGTGCCACTGATCGAGGGTGACGATCCCTTCGGCGCCGAGACCGCGGAAGCGGTGCGCGAGTACGCGGCTCCGCTGAAGGAAGCGGGCGTCGACACCGTCATTCTCGGTTGCACCCACTATCCGCTGATCCGGCCGGTCTTCCAGCGCGTCTTCGGCCGCGGAGTCAAGCTCGTCTTTTCCGCCGAGGAGACCGCGCGTGACGTGGCCGAGACGCTCGCCCGCAAGGGGATCGAGAACGACGAAGGCCGTGAGGGCTCGTACCGGTTCCTGACCACCGGTGATCCCGAGGCGTTCCGCGCCCTGGGGCAGCGCTTCCTGCAGCTGCCGATCGACGACGTCGAGCACGTCGAGCTCGCGCACCTGAAGCGAGCGGCATGAGTCGTCAAGATGGCCGGCGGCCGGACGAGCTTCGCCCGCTGACCCTGGAGGCGAACTGGCTCGAGCAGCCGCACGGCTCCGTTCTCTACTCGCAAGGCAAGACGAAGATCCTCTGCACGGCCTCGATCGAGGAAGGCGTTCCCCGCTGGCTCGTCGGCAAGGGCCGCGGCTGGATGACCGCCGAATATTCGTTGCTGCCGGCCTCGACCGGCGAGCGCACCCAACGCGAGGCCTCCCGCGGTAGGCAGGGCGGTCGCACGGTCGAGATCCAGCGCCTGATCGGCCGAGCGTTGCGGTCCGTGACCGATTTCCAGGCGCTCGGGGAAAGGACCCTCTGGCTCGACTGCGACGTCCTCCAGGCCGATGGGGGCACCCGCTGCGCGGCGATCTGCGGCGCCTATATCTCCGCGCGCCTCGCGCTGGACCGGTTCGGCCTTTCGAAGGCGCTGCGCGATTCCGTCGCGGCGGTCTCCGTCGGCGTCGTCGACGGCGAGACGCTCCTCGATCTCGACTACTCGGAGGACTCGCGGGCAGAGGTAGACATGAACGTCGTCATGACCGGAGACGGCAGGCTGGTCGAGGTGCAAGCGACCGCCGAGCAGGAGCCGTTCTCTCGCGAGCGCCTCGACGAGATGCTCGAGCTCGCGGCCGGCGGGATCGAGCGGATCGCGCAGGCGCAGGAGGAGGCTGCCGGTGCCGGCGTTTCTGGCCGCCTCTAGCATCCCGTCGCTCGACTGGCCCGAGGTGCTGGGCCGGCTGGCGCTGGCAGCGGTGCTCGGCGCGGTCCTCGGTCTCGAGCGCGAGCTCCGCGAGCGGGAGGCCGGCCTCCGGACACATCTGCTCGTCTCCGTGGGCTCGGCGCTCTTCACGATCGTCTCCGCCTACGGATTCCGGGAGTTCGTGGTCTCCGGCGCGAGTGTCGACCCGACGCGGAT
>Ga0307282_10000463_pt1 | contig 12899 bp, 8 predicted proteins | sample ER_DNA_121_FD_194475 | JGI IMG/M metagenome (GOLD analysis project Ga0307282, IMG submission 194475) | Bulk soil microbial communities from the East River watershed near Crested Butte, Colorado, United States - ER_DNA_121 | ecosystem: Environmental > Terrestrial > Soil > Floodplain | place: USA...
CGGCGGCGGCGACGGAGTCTACACCTATGAGAACGACACCGGCCCGGATGACGCCAACCACGCGCAGGACGGCCTGCTGATCATGGCGGGGCCCGGAGTCGAGCCTGGAGCCGCCGACACGATGGACCTGCTGGACGTGGCGCCGACGGTGCTCGAGCTGCTCGGCCTCGAGCCGACACCGGCAATGCGCGGCCGGTCCCTGGTCTAGCAGCCGCCGCTGCCGAGAGCCCGGCTGCTGGACGGCGCGTAGCCGGCGGCGAGGTGGCGCCGGAGGGCGCTGACCCGGACCGTGCCGCCGTGCGCCGGGAACGAGACGCTCCCGTTCGCGCTCGTCGCGCGGGACGAGATCTCGCGCCAGCGGCCCTTCGTGCGGCACTGGAGGGTCAGTTGCGAGGCCGCGCCCGCCGGTGTCACACGCGCGTGAATGCGGCCGCCGCGCGCGGAGGCCGAGATCGCCGGCCTGACGTCGACGGCGACGACGGCGGAGCGGATCCGCCCGGCCTCGATCGTCGCGCGCACCTTGCCGCCGCGCTGGAGCCGAACCGTCGCGGCGAAGCCGCCGTTCGAGCCGCTCGAGACCACCTTGAGCCGTGTCCAGGTCGTGCTGCTGCCCGCCCGCAGCTCGAGCAGCACAGGGGTGTGGTGGCGGCTGGCGACGCCCTTGAGTCGGACGGCCTGCCCGCGGGCCACCGCGGCGGGGCGGGCGCCGAGCGAGACGTGGCCGGAGAACTGCACGATCACGACTCCCGGGTAGCGCTTGGCGCCGGTCTGCCGGTAGCCGTAGGTGATCGTGCGGTTGGTCAAGGAGGTCGTGTAGGTCTGGCCGGCCGGGATCACGTCGCTCTTCAGCTCCGGGTAGCGGGAGGTGAGCCCGTGCCCGACTGAGTCGTCGTTCTGGAACTCGAGCGTGTCTCCCCAGGCGACGGTGATCGTGGCCGGGTCGGGACCGTCGGAGCTGAGCGAGACCGTCTGCGTGTCGGCCAGCGCGAATCCGGCAGCGCCCAGCGCGAGCGAGCCGACGACGGCCAAGACTCCTCTTCTGACTCCCACGATCCTCATGCCCTCCCCTTTCCTCGCACGCATCGTAGAGACAGGACGGCGGGCGCGCTACCCCCCGGAATGACGAAGGGCCGCCCGGAGGCGGCCCTTCGTAGGTCGAACGTTTGCCTTGTCTTACGGCGTGACCGTGAGCGTTACCGGTGCAACCGTTACGCCCGTGGTCTGGTCGGACGTCATCGTCGCGTCCGAATGGAAGATCCCCGCCAACTTCGAGAAGATGTCGAAGGGAATGCTGACCGAGCCGCCCGCTGTGGGAGGCGTCGTGTGCAGGAGGAACTCCGAGCCGTTGGCCGGTGCGGTCGCGATGTTCGCACCGCTCGAGCCGTCACGGTTCTCGGCACCCCAGTTCTGTCCCGAGTCCGGATCGCCGAGACCCGCGTTCCCGAGACCGCCGCCATCACCGGGGAACGTGGTGTTCGGAGCGTACGAGAACGTGACCTGCTCGCTGGCCGGGCCGGTGCCCGCGCCACCGCTTGCGAGCTGCACCCAGATCTCGAACGAGTGGGTCGTCGCATTGCCGAAGTTCTTCACGGCGTGATAGTCGACGACGAGCCACGTGTGTCGGAGTGCGGCGTTCGGATTGCCGTCGTTGAGGGTCGCGACCTTGATGTTCCCTCCGCCCGACGCCGACGGGTTGAGATCGGTCCACAGGGGAGCGACCGTGTTGTTCGGCCGTGCCGCGTTCGGGAAGTGCTGCGGAGTGAACACGATGTCCGAGCTCGTACCGCCGCCGACCACGACGTACCCGTTCGAGACGACGCCGATCGACGTGTACGGCTCACCGCCGTAGAAGAACGTCGGCACGTTGAAGTTCGTGATCGTGTCGTCACCGACACCCGCGACCGGGGGAACGCCGAACAGTCCCAGGTCGAGGTACCCACCGTCAGGGCCTGTCGTGGGAGTGAAGCCCGTTACCTGCGGCGGAACCGCCGGCGACAGGGTGCCGCTCCACTGGACGCCGTCACCGTCGCCGATGACCGAGCCGGGAGCACCGACGTTCTTGTAGTGGAGCCCCGGGCCCCTTTCGCGCTGCTGCACAGTGAGCGAGACATTCGCCGAGTTCCGGCTGAAGTTCGCCGCGGACACCGTGCAGTGGGTCGTCGACTGATTCGCGTTCGTGTAGGCCGGGAAGGTGGTCGGGCTGCACGAGTTCGTGAGCGTGACCGCCCCCTGCTTCTTGACGAACGCAACCGGCATCGTGACCGTGTTCCCGCCCTTGCGCGGGACGAGGTTGATCCGGCCCTGGTACTGGCCGTTCGCCACGTCCGGTGCGCTGATCGTGATCGGGAAGGTCACCGAACCATCCGCATCCACGTGCAGCGGGCGACCCTCGTTGACCTCGATGGTCACGCCGGCCGGCTGCGTCACGTTGACGTCCAGCGTCTGGTTCTTGCCGGAGACGTTGATCGCAGTCCGGTGCGTGGTGACCGAGCCACTCATCGTGGTTGCGTCGACACTCGCCAGGTTCAGGTCGATCCGGTGGAGCGCGTCCGAACCTGCCGCGTTGAAGTTCGCGCCGGACTCGTTGAACACGAGCGTCGGGTTGACCGCGCGGTCTGCGCGGATCGAGCCGCCGCCCATGTCGAACACGCCCGCGGGAGTGACGCCGTCCTCCTTGACGACCGTCTGAACCGACGAGGTCATCAGGGCGGACTTGATCTCCTCAGGCGTCCACGTCGGGTGAGACGCCTTGACGAGCGCCGAGACGCCGGCCGAATGTGGGCTCGACATCGAGGTGCCTGCGATCGCCATGTAGAGGTTCCCAGGCGGGCCGTTGTCGGCCGTCGTCTGGTCAGGCTGCGGCGTCGTGCCCGCGAGCACCTGCACGCCCGGAGCGGTGACGTCCGGCTTGATCCAGTCGCCGGTCGGACCGCGGGACGAGAACGACGCCATCACGTCAGCCTGCGCAGGCTGAGCCGTGCCCTGCGCCCACGTCGCCATCACGTTGGTGTGCGTGGTGACGAAGGTCTGGATCGAGCCCCCGTTGAACTGGGTCTGGATCGCCGGCAGGTAGTGGTTGTCGGACTCGAGGTCGGTGACCGCGGCCGAGTTGTTGGTGAGGATCATCCCTGCCGCGCCGCCCTGGAGGACCCTGCGGCCCTTGTCGATGCGGCCGTTGACACCGCGGTTGCACACCACGACCTTGCCGGTGGCTGCTCCCGGGGCCAAGTTGGACTGGCAGAGCGCGTCCTCATTGCCGCCGCCGGCCTTGGCCAGCGTCGCGGCCATCACGACCGGCGTCGCTGAGGTGATCCCGTTCGTCAGGGTCACGCCCGGGACGTCGAGCGTCGCGCCGCCGTCCGCGGTCAGGTGCAGCGTGGAGCCGAACGAGCGCGGGCCGGTCGAGGCGCCCACGGTCGTCGTCCACGGCCCGCCGTGGTCGGAGGTTGCCGCCCCAGGGCCCGAGTTGCCGGCCGAGGCGTTGACGGAGATCCCCGCGTTGACCGCGTCGAGGAACGCGAGCTCGACCGGATCGGAGTACGGCGAGGCGCCGCCCGAGATCGAGAAGTTGATCACGTTGACGCCGTCGGCGATCGCCTGGTTGACGGCCGAGACGGAGTCAGAGCCAAAGCAGCCCGCCGCCAGACAGACGCGGAACTGCTCGATGCGCGCGCCCGGAGCGATGCCGCAGACCGGGCCACGCTCGACGCCGTAGAGCACCGCGGAGGAGACGCAGTCGCCGCCCGCGGTCGTCGTCGTGTGCGTGCCGTGACCCTCGGAGTCGCGCGGCGAGCACTTGCCGGTGGTGTTGTTGCAGAACTCCTGTCCGTTCGAGCCGACCGATGCCATGTAGGTCGTGGTCTTCGCGTAGGCGCCGATCAGCTTGTTGTTGCAGGTGAAGGCCGGTCCGAGATCCGCGGTGTCAGCGGTGGTGTTGAAGTCGCTGCAGCCGCGGAGGCCGCCGGAAGGCGTTCCCAGCGAGCCCGGGGCGAGCATCGGATGCTCGGGCCACACGCCCGTGTCGATGTCGCCGATGATCACGTTCGAGCCGGCGTTCGCCGAGCCGCCGAGCGACGGCCAGACGTTGGTCGCCCCGATGAAGCTCGTGTTGTCGTCGAGGGGCTGGTTGAGCGCGTCCTTCTGGACCGCCACAACGCCCTTGACACCGAGCAGGGCGGTGATCTTGTTGGCGGGCACGCGTGCAGCTACGCCGCCATAGGCGGTCGTGAAGCGGGACCCGAGCTTGATCGCCGGAACGGCCTGCCTGACCGCTGCGTTGATCGTGTTGATCTTCTTGCCGGCGAAGGCCTGGTAGGCCTTGACCGCGCGGGCGTTCTTCCGCAGCGACTTGTGCGTGACACGCGGGCTCGTGGCCTTGAGGCCACGGATCTTCCCGGTGTAGCTCGCTGTCGGTGTGAACGCATACTTGATGACGACGTTGACCAGCTTCGAGTCGGTCCTGCCGAGCAGCGACGCGTCCGTTTTCGCGACGTAGCCGCTGGCCGACTTGCCGACCGCGTAGGTCGACGCCGGCGTCAGCTTGCCCCCCGCCACGCTCAGCTTCTGGCCGGACCCCGAAGCCACGCCGCTCACGGCGAGGATCAGTAGACCTGCCGAAAGCGTCGCTGCGACAAGGTAGACCGCTCGGCGTCGCCGAGCATGCAGCGTTCGCAACAAATTGTTCAACTCCCCTCTCAACCCGATTTGTCCCCGGATGGAATCCCCACGTCGGGGCCGTCACCCGTGATATTGAAACCTCAAGCGCTGAGAGTCAAGCCGAATTCGATCGATTCCTACGCTCGAAGCACGACTTCGAGCGCGGTGCCGCGCCCCGGCGTCGAGACCAGGCGGAAGCCGCCGCCGATCGAGGCCGCGCGGGCCCGCATGTTCTTCAGTCCCTGGCCGGCCGCGATCTCGTCCTCGAGGAACCCGGAGCCATCGTCGACGACAGTGACGAAGCGCTCGCCTTCGCGCTCCTCGATCCGCACCTCGGCCCGACGCGCGCCCGCATGCTTGCGCGCGTTCGCGAGCCCTTCCTGGACGATCCGGAAGACCTCGATCTGCTCGTCGGGCGCAAGCCGGATCCCGTCCTGGATCTCGAGGTCGACCTCGAGCTGGCCGTCCGCGGTCAGGAAGTCGACGTAGCGGCGTAGGGCCGAGTCGAACGGCGCCGAGCCGCCGGCCGACGAGAGCGCGAGAACGGCGAAGCGCGCCTCCTGCTGGGCGGCCGCCGCCGCCTCCTTGAGCTGCGGCAGGATCGTCTCGAGCGAGCCGCCGCCCTCGAGCCTGCTCGCGTGGGTCGAAACGGCGAACAGGTACTGCGCGAGCCCGTCGTGGATCTCGCGCGCGACGCGGGCGCGCTCCTCGGCGACCGCGCGGCCGAACTCGGCGAAGCGGATCGCCCGCCAGACGCCGACCAGCAGCACGCTGTACGAGAGCAGGCGCAGGAAGTCCCCCTGCGAGACGTAGTGGCCGGAGAGCAGCGGCGTGAAGACGTAGTGGAGCTCCGCGAACAGCGCCAGGGTGGCGGCGAGGCAGAGCCAGCGGTCGAGGTCCTGCCGGTGCGCGCGGAAACGGAGCCCCCAGCCGACCATCGCCACGAGCGACAGCAGCGCCTGCAGGGCGAGAGCGCCCATCAGCTGGAACGGCTGCTGCGCGGAGTCGCTCTCCGCGATCGGCGGTAGCGCGTTCCCGGCCTGATCCGCGAAAACCCAGCAGAGCCCGAGCACGATCGCGACGGCGAGGACCATCTCGCCGAGAGCCCGTCCGCGGGCGTTGACCCGGCGCTTGGTGAACGGCGCGGCGGCGATCAGCGTCGCGGCGAACAGCCGCCCGCCGAGCCCGGCCCAGAACTCGGTCCGGTGCAGCGGCTGGCCGCCGAGCAGCGGCGCGATCGAGAACGCGAGCGTCGAGGCGGCCGCGGCGGCGAACCCGCCGCAGAGCAGCAGGTCGAGGCGGCGCCCGTCGACCGAGAAGCGAAGACCCGCCAGGAGCGCGACGATCGCCGCGGCCAGCGTCACGGCGGTGTCGAGCACGAGTCGAACCTGGGGCAGCGAGTAGGTGTTGCGCAGGTTCGGGTACGCGACGAACAGCGCCAGCGCGGCGCCGAGCAGCCCGATCAGGAGCACCTCGCCCCAGAGCCAGGCCTGGTAGTCGTCACGCTCTTCGTGCCGCATAAAGCACTTGTCGGCAGGCAGCCTGCTGCCGATAAGGGCCGTATGCGGATCGTGCTTGCGGACGACCATCCCATCACGCGCGAGGCTCTCGCCGCGCTCCTCGACCAGCACGACTTCACCGTCGTCGGCGAGGCCGCGGACGGCGAGGAGGCGATCGAGCTCGCGCGCAAGCTACAGCCGCAGCTCGTGCTGCTCGACCTCTCGATGCCCGGCCTCGGCGGCCTGGAGGCGCTGCCGCAGATCCGCGAAGCGGCGCCCCGGTGCGAGGTCGTCGTCCTGACCGCCTCCGGCACCGAGGAGAACCTGCTCTCCGCGATCCGCGGCGGCGCGGCCGGCTACCTGCTCAAGAGCGAGCCGCCCGAGCGGATCGTCCAGTTTCTGCGCGGCGTCGGCAACGGCGAGGCCGCGCTCTCCGGCGAGGTCGCCCGCCGGCTGCTCGAGCAGGTGCGCGAGGGCGGCACGCGCGGCGTCCCCGACCGGATCGCCCACTCGCTCAGTGCCCGCGAGGTCGAGGTGCTGCTGCTACTCGACGACCACCTCGGCACCGACGAGATCGCGGCGCGGCTCTACATCTCCGAGCACACCGTCCGCTCGCACGTCAAGAGCCTGCTGCGCAAGCTCGGCGTCTCCTCGCGTCGCGAGGCGCTCGAAGCCCTGAATTCCGCCAGAGCAGCCTGAAAATCCCCCACGGCGGGGGATGCGAATCACCCACTGCCGCAGGCGCTTCGCTCCGATAGTTGGAGGGACACCCCTCTCCCCTCTCATAGGTGTCTGAAGCGCGGTGGCTCTGTGCTTCCTCGGCGACACGGCCGGCCTCCAGAAGGGCCGGCCGTCGTCATTTCGAGAAGCCTTCGAGCGCGGCGGCGACCAGGCCGGGGAGGGTGCGCGGGTCGTAGCCGCCCTCGAGCACCGCGGCCACGCGCGGGCCGAGCTCGGCGCTGCGGCTCGCCAGCTCGCGGAAGCCGTCCGCGGTCACGCGCATTCCGGCGAGCGGGTCGTCGACGTGCGCGTCGAAGCCGGCCGAGACGAGCACGAGGTCCGGCTCGAAGGCTCGCACCGCCGGCGCGACCAACTCCTCGAAGGCGCTCAGGTAGTCCTCGTCGCCCGATCCGGCCGGAAGCGGCACGTTCAGCGTCGTCTCGTCGCCCTCGCCCGGGCCGCCGCTGCCCGGATAGAACGGCCACTGGTGCAGCGACGCGTAGAACACCGATCCGTCGGCGCGGAACATCTCCTCGGTCCCGTTCCCGTGGTGGACGTCCCAGTCGACGATCGCGATCCGCTCGAGCCCGAGCTCGGCCTGGGCGTGCCGCGCGGCCACGGCGATGTTGTTCACCAGGCAGAAGCCCATCGAGCGGCCCGGGAGCGCGTGGTGCCCAGGCGGGCGAACGAGCGCGAAGCCGCCCTGCTCGGCGGCCTCGATTGCGCAGCCGGCGGCGAGCAACGCGGCCTCCCAGCTTGTTTCCGAGGCGACCGTGTCGGGGTCGAGCAGGGTCGGCGCCCCGAGCGCGACCAGCCGGTCGAGGTAGGCGGGCTCGTGGCAGCGCTCTATCTGTTCACGCGAGGCGGGCCGGCCCTCGGCCACGTCGAACGCGTCCAGCAGGACGAGCAGCCGCTCCCGCGTCTCGACGTGCGGCTCCGTCGGGTGCAGCTGCGCCAAAGAAGGGTGGCTTATGAGCTCGATGTCAGCCCAACTTGGCCAGGCGCTCGGCCAGCGCGTTCAGGCCCCAGTCGCTCGCGAGAGCGGACGCCTCCGCCCAGGAGGGGATTTGGTCTTCGAGGGGAGGAAGAGGGGCGGAGGCGTCCAGCGCAGCTATTCGACGGTAGAGCCGCAAGTCCTCCGCCTCCGCGGAGAACCTTCCGGCCTCGAGCGCCGCCTCGAGCGTGCCGTACTCGCGCAGCACGTCGGCGGCCTTCTTCGGCCCGACGCCGGCCGCGCCGGGCAGCTTGTCCGACGGGTCGCCGCGCAGCGCGATGAAGTCGGGCACCTGCTCGGGCTCCACGCCGTAGCGCTCGACCACTTCGGCGGGCCCGATCCGCGCCAGCTCCGAGACCCCGCGCACCGGCTGCAGGATCGTCGTCCGCTTGCTCGCGAGCTGGAAGGCGTCGCGGTCGGAGGTCGCCACCAGCGCTGAGCCTTCCCGTGCCTCCTCGAAGGCGACCGCCGCCGCGAGGAAGTCGTCCGCCTCGTAGCCCGCGCCCTTCGCGGCCGCGAAGCCCATCGCGCCCACGAGCTCCGGGAGCATGTCGAGCTGCTCGAGCAGCTCCGGGTCGAATACCCGGCCGCTCTGGTAGGCCTCGAACGCCTCGCTGCGGTAGGTCGGCTCGCCGAGCGAGTCCCAGCCGACGAGCACCGCCCGCGGCTCCTCGGCCTGCCAGAGCCGCAGCAGCATGTTCGCGAAGCCGAGGACGCCGCCCAGGCGCACGCTCTTGGGCATCGCGTGGTAGGCGCGGTGGGCGAACGAGTCCCCGTCGACGATGAGCAGCGGCCTCACAGCCCGGCCTTCAGCTCCTCGATCCGCGCCATCAGCCGCTCGGTCGCGAGCTCGGCGGCCTGCTTGTGGTCCATCCCCTCGTACTCGGAGAGATCGAGCGGCTCGCCGTAGGCGACGCGCAGCGGGCCGAGCCGGAGCAGCCGGTCGGTGCCGGCGATCGCTGCGGGCACGAGCGGCGCGTCCGCGGTGAGCGCGATCCGGGCCGCGCCCGTGTGCGGCCGGGCGACCCGCCGTTTGAACATGCCCTTCTCACGCCTGGTGCCCTCGGGAAACATGACCACGATCTCGCCGCTCTCGACCAGGTCGACCGCGGTCCGAATCGCCTCGACGTCGCCCTCGCCGCGACGCACCCGGAAGGCCCCGCCCGCCCGCAGAATCGGCGCCAGGAGCGGGTTGAACAGCTCCGACTTGGCCATGAACCGCAGCTGCCGCCCCGGCCAGAGGGGCAGCCCGAGCGGCCACGGGTCGAAGTTCGAGACGTGGTTCGCCGCGAGCACGAACCCCCGGCCGGCCGCCAGGTTCTCCGTGCCCCGGGCCCGCAGGCGAAACAGCCCGTACACGACGGGATACGAGACCACGGCGACCAGGTTGTAGAGCGCGGAAGGCCGAATGTGGGTGAGTAAACAGGGAGATACGCGGTCGTGCCGAACCTCCTATCGCGGCCGGAGCGTCCGTCGAGGCGGTCGCTAAGGTGGACCGCTGTGGCAAGCAAAGCAAAAGGAAAGCGCGTGGTGATCGTCGAGTCGCCTGCGAAGGCGCGGACGATCGCCGGCTACCTGGGCGACGACTTCGTCGTCGAGTCCAGCGTGGGCCACATCCGCGACCTGCCCCAGAGCGCAGCCGACATCCCCGCGAAGCACAAGAAGGAGCCGTGGGCGCGCCTCGGCGTGGACGTCGAGAACGACTTCGAGCCGCTCTACATCCTCGACGCCGACAAGAAGAAGACGGTCGACATGCTCAAGAAGCGTGTCGCGGAGGCCGACGAGGTGCTGCTCGCGACCGATGAAGACCGCGAGGGCGAGGCGATCGCCTGGCACTTGCTCGAGGTGCTGAAGCCGAAGGTCCCGGTGCGCCGGATGGTCTTCCACGAGATCACCGCTGACGCGATCCGCCGCGCGCTCACCGAGACCCGCGGAATCGACGAGCGGCTCGTCGACGCGCAGGAGACCCGCCGGATCCTCGACCGGCTCTACGGCTACGAGGTCTCGCCGGTGCTCTGGAAGAAGATCATGCGCGGGCTGTCGGCAGGCCGGGTGCAGTCGGTGGCGACGCGCCTCGTCGTCGAGCGCGAGCGCGAGCGGATGGCGTTCGTCAGCGCGTCCTGGTGGGACATCAAGGCGACCTTCGCGCCGGATGCCTTCGAGGCACAGCTCTTCTCGGTGGACGGCCGTCGGCTCGCAACCGGGAGGGACCTCGGGCCTGACGGGCAGCTCCGCGACGCGAAGCTGCTCGTGCTCGACGAGCCGGGCGCGCGCGGCCTGGCCGAGCGGCTCGAAGGTGTGCCGTTTCGGGTCCGCAGCGTCGAGAGCAAGCCGTACTCGCGCCGTCCGAGCGCGCCCTTCATGACCTCGACGCTGCAGCAAGAGGCGAGCCGCAAGCTCCGCTTCACCGCGCAGACGACGATGCGCGTCGCACAGCGGCTGTACGAGAACGGCTACATCACGTACATGCGGACGGACTCGACGACGCTGTCCGACTCGGCGCTGTCGGCGGCGCGGGCTCAGGCGCGAGAGATCTACGGGACCGAGTACGTGCCCGACAAGCCGCGGCGCTACGAGCGCAAGGTGAAGAACGCGCAGGAGGCACATGAGGCGATCCGTCCGGCCGGCGACACCTTCCGCACTCCTCAAGACGTCTCGCGCGAGCTCTCCAAGGACGAGCTCGCGCTGTACGAGCTGGTCTGGATGCGCACGATCGCCTCGCAGATGGCGGACGCGAAGGGCAACACCGTCTCCGTCCGCATCGTTGGCGAGCCCAAACCAACGCCCGACGCCTCCGTGAAAGAAGCCGAGTTCGCCGCGGCCGGTACCGTGATTACGTTCCGCGGCTTCCTCGCGGCCTACGAGGAGGGGCGCGACGAGGCGGTCTCGGCGAGCCCGAGCCGCGAGGACGACGAGCGTCGCCTGCCGCTCCTCAAGGAAGGGCAGGAATTGCAGGCCGCACGGCTCGTGCCAGAGGGACATGAGACGAATCCGCCGGCGCGCTACACCGAGGCGACGCTCGTCCGCGCGCTGGAGCAGCGGGGCATCGGCCGGCCGTCGACGTACGCCTCGATCATCGGCACGATCCAGGACCGCGGGTACGTCTTCAAGAAGGACTCTGCGCTCGTGCCGTCTTTCCTCGCCTTCGCGGTCGTTGGCCTGCTCGAGCAGCACTTCGGGCAGCTCGTCGACTACGACTTCACCGCGCGGATGGAAGACGCCCTCGACCGGATCGCCGCCGGCGAAGAAGAGCGGGTCGGCTGGCTGCGGCGCTTCTACTACGGCGATGGGGATAACGGCCTCAAAGCCCTCGTTGAGGATCTCGGCGGGATCGACGCCCGCGAGATCAGCTCGGTCGCGATCGGCGATGGAATCATGCTGCGAGTGGGCCGCTACGGCGCATACCTCGAACGCGACGGCGCTCGCGCAAACGTTCCAGACGACCTCGTCCCGGATGAGCTGACGGTCGAGAAGGCCGAGGAGCTGCTCGCACAGCCGTCGGGGGACCGCGCGCTCGGCGTCGACCCGGAGACCGGACGGGAGATCGCGGTGCGCAACGGCCGCTACGGGCCGTTCGTCACCGAGGTGGACGAGGACATGAAGGAAAAGCCGCGGACCGCCTCGCTGTTCAAGACCATGTCGCCCGACACGGTCACGCTCGACGAGGCGCTCCAGCTCCTGTCTCTGCCTCGGGTGCTCGGAGCGGCGGAGGACGGCGAGAAGGTGCTCGCCCGCAATGGCCGGTTCGGGCCGTACATCCAGAAAGAAAAGGAAACGCGCTCGTTGGAGCGTGAGGAGCAGTTGTTCGAGGTCACGCTCGAGGAGGCCCTGGCGCTGCTCGCGAAGCCCAAGCAGGGCGGGCGACGCGGCACCGCCAAGGCGCCGCTGCGGGAGCTGGGCGAGGACCCGCTGAGCGGGAAGGCCGTAGACGTCAGGGAAGGCCGCTTCGGTCCCTACGTCACCGACGGCGAGACGAACGCCAGCCTGCGCGCCGGCGACTCGGTCGAGTCGGTCACGCTCGAGCGCGCATCGGAGCTGCTGGCGGAGCGCCGAGCCAAAGGGCCGTCCAAGGGCCCGCGCAAGCGGCGAGCCTCGTGAGGTGGATCCGGCGGTCCCGGCAAACCTTTTCGCGCTCGGCTCGTCTTGAAAGAAGACGGGAAAGTCGAGTTCGACTTCCCCGCGCGTGCGCAAGCCAAAGTGCCGCAGTCGCGGAATACCAGAACCGAGGTCCCCGTTGTGACGAATAAGCCTGAAAAGCGGTCACTTCCCCCTGTTCAGGCGAGGAGAATGGCCGTACAGTGAGAAAGATTCAAGAACGTCCGTCGTCTAAGCCCGAAGAGGAGAAATTGACCCAGACCCAGCTTCAAGAGCTGCTCGAAACTGAGCCCGCGCGCGTCCTCCTCGAGGGCGCGGAGGAGCGCGGCTTCGTCGAGCCGTCCGAGATCGAGGCCTTCGCGCTCGAGCAGGATCTCGCGGAGGACGAGGTCGAGGCGCTGACGCGCGAGCTCGAGGCCACCGGCCTCGAGGTGCGCGAGGCTGGTCCCGAGGCCGAAACCGACGAGGCGCAGGCGGAGAAGAAGCCCGAGCCCGAGCCCGCGACCGAGCGCGAGGCACGGGCAATGGTCGGCGCCGCCGACAGCCTGCAGCTCTTCCTGGCCGACATCGGCCGCCACAAGCTGCTGACCGCGGCGGAGGAGGTCATGCTCGCGAAGGCGATCGAGCGCGGCGACCTGACGGCCAAGCGGCGGATGATCGAGTCGAACCTGCGGCTGGTCGTCTCGATCGCCAAGGGCTACCGCGGGCTGGGCGTTCCCTTCCTCGACCTGATCCAGGAGGGCACGCTCGGGCTGAACCGCGCGGTCGAGAAGTTCGACTGGCGCCGCGGCTACAAGTTCTCCACGTACGCGACCTGGTGGATCCGCCAGTCGGTCCAGCGCGCGGTCGCGAACCACGCGCGCACGATCCGCGTGCCCGTCCACGTGGTCGAGCGGCAGCAGAAGCTCGGCCGCGCCGCGCGCCGGCTCGAGGTC
>Ga0307282_10000465_pt1 | contig 12885 bp, 9 predicted proteins | sample ER_DNA_121_FD_194475 | JGI IMG/M metagenome (GOLD analysis project Ga0307282, IMG submission 194475) | Bulk soil microbial communities from the East River watershed near Crested Butte, Colorado, United States - ER_DNA_121 | ecosystem: Environmental > Terrestrial > Soil > Floodplain | place: USA...
CGAGCCGGCCGGTAACGAAGAGGTCATCGCCCGCCTTGCCACCCCGGCGCGATACCGCGCGGCCTTTTTCGACAAGTCCAATCACACTCACGGAAATGGCAATTGACCCTGGTGTGCTGCTCGTTTCGCCGCCGACTATGCTGACTTGAAACCGCTTCGCAGCTCGCCGCAAGCCGCGATAAAGCTCTTTCACCCACGGGACCTCGGTTTGTTCCGGGACAATGAGAGTAATCAGCGCGAACTGAGGCACGGCTGAGGTCGCGGCAAAATCGCTGAGCGGCCGCATCATTGCTTTCCAGCCGACGTCCAGCGCATTCGTTCCCCGAAAAAAATGCACGCCTTCCACAACGCAGTCAGTTTTGAGTACAAGAAAGTTGTCGGCCTCGGGTGTTTCCACCACAGCGCAATCGTCGCCCGCGGCTGCGGCCACCGATTTTCTGCGCGAAAGGCGAGACAAAAGCTGATCAAGCAGCCGGTCTTCGGGCAGATCACGGAGTTTCATGGAGAAAAAATCTCCGGAAACGCAAGGGCGGTTAGTGTCAGCGAATTAAACAGCGAATGCATTGTCATCGCGACAAGAATGGAACCGCTCCACTCGTACGCGATCGCGAAACAACTTCCCAGTACGAACAACGGCACAAACGAAGGGAAATGGGCGTGCGCTGCGGCGAACAGCAGCGCACTTACCATCACGCCAAGGAGCCGGCCAAAATAGCGTTTGAGTACGTTGTAGAGGAAAAATCGAAAGAGAAATTCCTCGATTACCGGAGCGACCGCTATTGCGAAAATGATAATCATGATGCGCTGATCGATCGTGCGCGAGCCGCTGAAAAACTCGACGATGCTTTGCCTGTTCGAACCACCTCCGAAGAGCCGCTGCGTAATGACGTCGGACGATAAAATCAATGGATAAGCGAAGAACAGCAGCACCGCTCCGGTGCTCAGGGCGCGAAAGAAGCTAATTCTTAGAAAACCGCCTAACGCGCCAACATCGAAACCGCGAAGCTGGAGGAAAATCACGATAAACAGCACCAGGAAAACCATAAGAAGGAAATTCCCCAAAAGATTGCGCGTGCTGAAATCGATAGCAGGATGAGAAATTGACGCGCCAATATTGAGCAACAGAAAAACAATCAGTACCGCAGATAGTATGGCTTCGGGCAGCCCGAAAGTGCGTGTCCCCGTATCAGCGCCAAAAGGCTTACCGTCTGCTCGTGCGCTTATCTGGTGAATGAGCGAGATATAGACGTAAGCGCTGACAACAAAGTAAAGAAGAGAAAGAACGACGAAAATAAAGTTCGGAGCGACACCGATGGCAGCGAAGAGGCTGTCGGGTCGCATGCGTGCCGTGTCCTACGGCGCGTAATAGCTTGGCAGAAAATACGCGCGCCCCGATTCCAGTTGCGGAAGGAGTTGTTTCGGAAGCTGGAGTTCGATTTTTGGTTCGGCTTCTCCAAATATTCGCAGGAAGCGGCTTAGACTGAAAGGCGGACCGTACTTCACCACTTTGGCATCCGGCGCATTGCCCAATTCTTTTGCTTTACGGAAGGCGTCGTCCAACTCACCAAGGCCATCGATTAGTTTGTGTTCGAATGCTTCCTGGCCGGACAAAATCCGGCCATCGGCAATAGTATTACGCAGCATATCGGCGGGCAGGTTTCTCTCCTTCGCGACGATGCCGAGAAACTTGTCATAAGTTTTCATGATGAAGTTCTGCACAAGGTCACGTTCTTCCGGCGTGATCGGTCGGGCGCCATTGAGCATGTCTTTGAACTTGCCGCTTTTGAAAACCACGGAAGCAAGTCCGACCTTGTTGAATAACTGCTCGTAGTTCAGCGTTTGTATGATGACTCCGATGCTGCCGGTGATCGTCGTCTCATTGGCCATCAAAAATTTACCGCCACACGAGACATAATAGCCGCCGGACGCCGCCAGCGAATCCATGTACACGACGACTGGTTTCCTCGCGCGCGCCTTGACTAGCGCGCTGTAGATCTCGTCAGAAGCAGTCACTTCTCCGCCGGGGGAATCAATCTCCAGCACGATGGCTTTTACCCGGCTATCGTCGCGCGCCTGTTGCAGCGCCGCCCGCATGTCGTCGACCATCGAATCGCTCACGTTGCCGGGGATCGACGAACTGATCAACCCGCGCATGGTAATGACAGCGATTTTGTCCAGATTCGGGCGCGTGCCTCTTTGGAGCAGGATCTCACGAAAACGCGGGATTGGTTCGGCTTCCCGGATGCCGCCTAGGCGCTGAAAGGCCGCAATCATCAGCACGAAATTCACGAACAGACTGGCGCAAAGCGCGACGAACAAAAAGATACTGAGGCACCCGAGCTTGCGATTTCCTGCCATGACAGAACGAAGCTGCCGGAGAACCGCCGCGCGCACAAGAGGTTTTCATCGGCGATCGTTCACTCGTGGAAGTGGCGTTGTAGTATCCGCTGTCCTCAGCGGATAATCGGCTCCATCTGCGCTGAGGACAGCGCACGCTACAGCCATTTCCGGCGCGTCCAGGCGGTCGCGCCCCACCAATTTCGCTTCGATAGTGATTGGCTAAAGCGTCTTCAAATATTCGAGCAATTTCTCTTTGTCCTGGCTGGATAGCTGGGTGCCGTAGATGTGACCTTGGTTGCCGTTGCCTTTTTCTCGCGTGTCGAAAAGAAAATAAGGTTGCGTAAGTTCGCCGGTGGGCCCGGTTGGGCGCGGCGGGGGCTCTTTGAATCCTACCTTGATTGGATCGAAAAGGTCATAGCCACGATGAAAACTCTGCGGACGCTCGTTAGGCGGATTCAGCAAGTCGTGCAGTGTCGGGACGGAGCCGTTGTGAAGGTACGGCGCGCGCAGCCAGATTCCATCCAATGGAGGTGAGACGTATCCATATGGATTCTGGGTTTCCACCATCGGGGGACGATCGATACCCAGTTTTTTGACGCGCCGGTTTGCTTCCGCTGCGGCATCTTTCGACCACGAATACATTCGCTCCGGATCGGTCTTAACGTCGGTGATAGGAATCACCTTATTTGTAAATTCAGCGCGCGGTTCATGACACGCCGCGCAATCGCGCGCGTAAATCGTCTGGCCTTCACTCGCCATTTGCTGATTGATCGGATTCGTCTCGCTAAAAGGCCACTTGGGCGGCGGCAGATTGCTCAGATAATGATCGAGATCCGCCATGCGCTGGAGAAACCACGGCCGTGCTGGTGCACCGAGACCGAGCGCCGAATCGATTAACACCGACCGCACCGCCGGCGTGTCGCCGGTCCAGTTTAACAACATCTGTTTTCCGGCGTTATCCTTTCCGCTGCGGATACCCAGATTCCAGATCGAAGGAAAATCGGTGGGCCCAAACGTGTTGTCCTCCGCCATGCTGGTCATGAAATATTTTGTCAGGTTCATGGCATCATCGCGGCCCGGACCCCAATGCGGCTTTGGATTACCGCCGATCACGTAGCGCTCCATCCAGGTGAATTGTTTTTCCTGTTGGAGCAGCGCCTTTTTGGTGAATGGAATCAACAGGTAACGGTAAATTTGTCGATCGATAAACGAGAGTCCGCCGTTGCGATAGTTGTTCGCGCTGACCAGCCGGATCTCATTCATGATAATGTCCGAATTGAACCGCGGATCGTGCGCAGCCTTAAATAGGAACCTCAGCATGCTTTGGACATTGTTCGTGTGACCCGGCCCCGCGACGGCAACGTGCGGCACTTCGTCCTCACTCAAACGATAGGTCGCGATGTGACAGACAGCGCAGTTGTTAGTGATCCGCTCGAATCCAACCAACTTTTTCGAAAAGCCGACCGGAATTTCATGTCCCTCTTCCCAAACCACACCAAGCGATTTGTAGCCACCCGGTCCGGGCATGAGGTCGGGAAACACGCGCGGCAAAACCAGCCAGAGATAATAGGGAATACCGCGATCGCCCTCCGCGCCAAGCGACCCGTATTTGAAATGTTCGTCTTCGTTCGCAAAAACTTCTTTCTCTTCGCGAAAAAATTTTGTCCATGTAAACAAAGCGCCGACTGCGATCAGGATTACGATGACAATCGCGGAGATCCAAAGGATGCGTTTCGCTTTCGGTGAAAGACTCATTGATATGTCGGTGACGGGTTCATCAAAACGTTTTCAGGTATTCGACGATTGCGTCTTTCTCCTGCGCAGAGAGCATCGTTCCGTATGCCGGCCCTTCGTGCCCGATATTTGAATTGCCTTCGTTTCGATCGCGCGGGCTCGCGCCGCCCGGTTTTACTTGCGTGTCTAACCTGAAGTATTGCCTTGGATTTGCCGGTTCATCTTTGCTGCGCCCTTCCTCATCGAATCGGCTCACGTCTGAAACGAATCCGACCTTGGTCTGGTCGAACACATCATAGCCACGGTAAAAAACAAGCGGTCGTTCTGTGCTGACATTCAGCAGATCACGCAAAGTTGGAACGGAACCGTTATGCAGGTAGGGCGCGCGCAGCCAGATGCCGTCGAGCGGCAAATTTGCGTATCCAAAAGTTTTCCGGAAATGGCTGAACCGCCATGGATAGCCGGCGTAGAGTGTGTTCTGCGTCACGGCCAATTCTTCGGTGTAGGAATCGAGCCGGTGACGGTCGGTGCCGATTTTATCGATCGGCACGACGTCGCCGACGTATTCGCCGTCGAAATTCCGTCCATTGCGACCGTGACAATTTGCGCAGTATTGCCCATAAAGCTTTTCACCTTGTGCGCTCAGCTGCACATCAATCGGGAACGGATATTTGGGCGGCTCGTTGGTAAGCAGCCATTGCTCGACGCGCGCGAGTTGCTTCAGATCAATTGTGGGCGGAAACGCGCCGGTGCCGAACGCCGCACTTTTATTGCGCTCCTCCATTAAACTATTATTGCCGTCCCAATGCGCGTGAAGGTTTTTCTGTTTGCGCAGTCCCTGCAGCCAGATCGATGGAAAGTCGCACAGGCCAACCAGTTCCCGTGTTTCGAGTTTTTCCAGAGGAAATTCCAGAAGCGTTTTCGCTGGGTTGAATGTGTCAGTGCGGCCAGGGCCTGCGTCGGGCTCCCATTCGGCAAAACGGAAATGGCCTTTCAACATGAGCAAGCGTTCACGCATTAACGGGATGGCATAAAAGCGGAGAAGAAATCGGTTGATGAAATCGTACTTGCCGCCGATCGCCTCGATCTCGGCCATGATTCGAGGAGCGTTAAAACGTTCGTCGGTTGCGCAGGCAAAGATGAAACGCTCAAACGCTTCGAGATCGACAGTGTTCGACGGCATGCCTGCATACAAGGCCGGCCGACTTTGCGGTGTTTCGCGCACGGAACCGGCGTGACAAATCGCGCAATTTAAGAACACGCGATCGAGTCCCTGCGTGTTGCGACGGGAGACGCCAATTGGCAGATCTTTGCCAGTCTCGTAGAGAAAACCTAACGAGGCGTATTCGCGCCCCGGCGTGTAGGTTTTCCCGGGCAAATATTCCGGAAACATTTTCGGCAGCACTTTCCAAATCCAATAGGGAATGCCCGATTCCCGCTCGCCGCCTGTTGAGCCGTATTTGAAATGATCTTCCGGGTCCGCGTACCTGACTGGATCGTCCCGTGTAAAACGCCAGATCAGATATGAAGAGCCAACTACGATGAGCGCGACAACTGCCAGCAACAGAATCCACCAGCGCCAGCGCCGGATTTCCGCAGATTGATCTGAAGCCTCGACCATGGCCGCAGAATGCGATTATCCGGATGCCGGAAACTCAAGCGCAAAATCAACCAATCGCTTTTTTCCCCAATAGACTTTGCCGAGATAAACATGCGGCGCGACTTCGCGGATCTCGTCACGGATCCAGTGCGCCAGCAATGAAGTCTCCGAATAATCGAGCACAATGCACTCCTTATTGTCCAGCCAACTCGGCGCTTTATAGACCTTAGCGATGATGGCGTTCAGCCCAAAAGGCAAAATCTTGTTTCGCAAGGTTCCCTTTGCTGGATCGAAAACCTTTCCCTGCCATGCGAAATGATTTACGAAGTTAGCCATGTCCTGCGTGTAAGTTGTTCCCGGCGCGATGATCGCCGTGCCTTTGGCTTCACCGCTTGGGATTTCCCCGACTGGACTTTGATTGAACAGATCGTCGAGCTGCGCCTGCGACATTTTCAACATTTCTGCAACTGTAACTGCCATGTTTCTCCTTTCGTTAGCACGCGCCGTCAGAAGGTTTTCAGATATTCGATCAGCGCGCGTTTATCGGTATCTGCCAAGTCTGTGCCGAAGTAGTGGCCTTTGTCCTCAATGAAATCTGGACACTTGTTCGCCGCGAGCAGATCCGGAATGAGCTTGTTGAATTCGGCGGCGGCTTCGTCGCGTGAAAGTTTCGTGGTTTTAAGCTTGATCAACTTTTCCGCGATTTTGCGAAACACATCGATGTTTCGAAAGTCTGGCTCCATATTACCGATCAGGTTCACAGGCGTGTCTTTGGGAATCATTCCGACGTTGACGTATCCGTTCCTATCGGCGAGCGCTCGGAGCGCTTGCAGCGGCTTCGGCACAAATTCCTTGCGTAAATGCAATGAGCAATCGTTCTGCGTGCGCCAGATGGAATCTTTGTTTAGCCGTTTTTCCGGCCAGAGCAATTTCTCCACCGCATCGTTAAACGCGTCCATGCGACCCGGCACGGAAGGATCGCCGGTAAATTTTCCCAGCATGTTGTTGTGCAACAGAGGCGCGGAACTCCAGAGACTGACGAGAGACGGCGTTCGATAATAACCTGGCCCAACATTTCGCTCTTTCGGTTTGAATTTGATCGGATGTGTCTCATCGAACGGGTTGAAGAATTCCAGCTCGTCCACTGGCGAGAGTTCCTTGTAAGTCTGCGAGGAAAAGTTGTCCCAGATGTGATCGGCTTTTGCGTTTGTCGCGAACGCGCGCGCGGAATTGGTTTCGATTTTGGTCAATGGATAACGCTTGTCGTTTGACAGGAAATTGTCCTTCAGGAAATCGGGCTTCATCACCTCCGCGCGGAACCAGGTTTTTCCTTCGCCAGAACGCGGATCGACATTTGGAGGCGGCTGTTTGCTGGAATGACACACTGCACAGCTTTCGGCGAACACTTCTTTCCCGCGTGTCATTACCGCAGCATCCGTCGTGATGTAAGCCTGTCCCTCCCGCGTATCGGCGAGACGAAAGGACTTCAGTTTTCGGAAGAAGGCGGCGATGTTGTCGAGGCGTTCTTCGGTAGCGCGCCAGAAAACCGAATGCTCGCGCGCGTATGGAATTTCAAACGGTTTTTGCGGCGTAAGCCCGATCAATCGGTTGTGACGCGTCAACCAATACTCGGAAAACATCCCGATGTTCACGTACACACGAATGGTTGCTCCGCGTACCCCGATGGAATCCGCGCCATCCTTCAAAATGTGGGGCACGTGCATTTCTTCCTCCGTCTCCGGTAACGCCAGCGTGCCGCCAGCCATCTTTTCCGGAGTCGCGATTTTTGCGATTCGTTCCCGTTCAGCCAGCAGGAAGATGGCGTTGATCGCATTTGGATTGTTGATGTGATCGGTCGCGATCCGCGACGTATCGGAAGTGCCACGAGGTTGCGCAGCGAGCATCTCGTAAAAGAACCCGCCCTTCTCGACATTGCAGGCAAACACTTTCCCTTCGTTGATGTACTGATTGCCAATCGCCGACGCGAGATTTTCCCAGCGCGGATTTTCAGGGTCGGACGGCGGATTGGCTGGATTTGGCGCGATGTGGCAGGCACCGCAGGCGACGCCAACGCGATAAGGGCGGATGAGTTTGTTGTCATTGTAATAACTCGGGTCTTCGTAGAAACGCTTGCCGTCCCATTTTTTGCGGGCCTCGTCGTTGAATTCCGGGTTTGGAAAAAGCCGAAAACCTAGCACGCCGGAAGGTTTACCGTAAACGACTTCGTCGATCCGTGCGGGTTCCGGTTCGACTTGCTCGTCCAGCCATAAGCCAAACTCATCCGGCTTGCCGGCAGCACGAAACCCAGGTTCATTCACCAACCCCAAATTTTTGAAACGTCCGCCGCGCGGAAACTTGCGGTTATCGAGCATCTTCAAAAGGTCCATCAACCCAAAGCTGTCTTGCGCCGCTTGATTCCAGAAATGTTGATTGCCCCCGCTCCAGAGGTTCCAAGTGTTGCGGCCCATGATTTCCTCTGGTGAAAGATCAATGCCGCCGTCCATCGGCTTGAAAATGTCGGACGTGATCTGCGGAAAATCGGCAGTTGTTTTGCCATCCGCTTTTGCTTCATCAATTGGATTTTTCTTACAGCTGGAAAAAGCCAGAAATGCGCACGTAATCAGGCAGCCGCCGACTCGGGCGAGACGGAAAATATCGCCTCTAGCTGGCGGCAACGCCTTCACCGAGACATTATCGATATGACCGAGGTGAACCTTCTGGCAAGGAAATTCTAAACGCACAAAACCTGATTACTATGAGGCCGCGGATTTTTTCGTTCCCTAGAAAATATCGAACAAACGCTGACCAACCGCGAGGAGACCAAGGGCAGCACCGGGAAAAAGAACCGCACGAATGAAAGGCTGATCAGTCAGCGGCGCGAACGCCCCCATCTTAAGGTTGCGGATTTCAGCCATGAGCTCATCGAATGTCTGCCGTTTCGCTTCGCTTTCCTGGCTCGTCAGGCGAAACCGCCGCAGGTCATTGAGGGCAGTTTCGCGCAATTGCTCAGCCGCGCGTCTGAGCAAAATGGCGCTGCCTAGCGCCCAAGCGGCCGTGATAGCAAAGATCAAAACGAGAATTGGGGGCCACGTCCAATTATCAAAAAAGGAGGAGCGCGCGACTACCAGCAACGTAAGCACGAGAAGCGGATACCAGACGAGGGGGGCCACTGCCTGAGTGCGTTGTGCGACAAAAAAAATCTCGTGATAGGCAGAAAGTTCCTTTTCGGTCAGGGGCGGGCTTCGGTGCGATCGATCAACCACGCCGCGGCCCCATTTCGTTACTTCTCGGCCAAACATCCGGATGAAATTGCTGTTCAACTGAATGGCATCTACCACGTAAAACGAGAGAAGCAGCAGACCAACGCCGGCGAGATAAAAGACAATCTTATCAATCTGAAACGTAACATGACCGCGTGCGGGCGGCGGTGGTTGAGGAAACAAGTGCAACATCGTGAAGGCGAAAATGCAATACAAACCAAAGAGAACCCCGATTCGGATCAATCGCGGCCAAAATTTGCTCCGGCAAAGATATGCGTGCCATGCTTCCTCAGCGGGAAAGCGCGAAGTTCGGGGAGGCTCCTTCATCTGCCAGTGTTCAAAGCCGATGCCAAGGTGCCGCCACCTGAATTGCGTCAATGGTAATGGAGCAAACGAAAATTCTGCCTCGATCTTCTTCGCGTTCGCACGAAGATCGAAGCTCGCTTTGAACATGAAAAAGATCGCGAGCATGAAGGCGATGAGGCGCAGCATTTCAGTTGGCCAGATGCTAATGCCGGAAAAGAAGGCCAACGGTTCTTCGGGAGCGTAGTACTGCGCGACCAGGGCAACCAGAAAGATCACGAGCGGTCCGCCGCAGACTAGCCAAAAAGTTGTGCTGATCAGCGCCCGTTTTAGACGCTCCAAAGCGGTGCCTCCTCCGGGCAACGTGCGTCTGGCGATGCTCAGGCTGATCCAAGCCGCCGTAGCGAGGACGGTGAGGGCGATGATGACCAGCAGCCAGATGACGCCGGGCGCAAACAGCCAATCCCGAAACCACCTGTTCGTTTTCTCATTTTTACCGGCACCTGACTCGAAAATAAATTTCGATTCTCCCGGGCGCCAGCGATACCAAGGCGGACTAAGATCATACGCTCCGCGGCGGCTGATCTCGAAGATCCGCGGTTGCCATGTAAGCCACTCTGCGTCCTCGGGTTTCATCTTAGTCGTGGCGACCAGCGTGCCGACGTACATGGAAGTTTGATTGCTGTCACGAAACGGGGGGACGCGCTGGGTCTCGACATAGATGTCGGGCACCGTACTACCAAATGGTGATGCGATGATCAGATTATGTGTAACATCCCAATCGTCGCGGCGCTCGAAATGTGCGTCGTAGTTGTTGGTAAAAAAAACGGCGTCAGGAAACTGAGGCCGCAGCGCCCGCAGAGTCATCAGCTTATCGTAAATATCGGAGCCGAGCAACCCAATCGCGCGAATACCTAACCCGTCCTTTTGCTGTAACCGCGTGTTGTGCTCCTTCATCTCCCGCGCCAGTCGCCGCAAGTAATCCGATTGATTCAACCCTTCTGTCGCCTCGGCCACGACTGTGTTCTGGCCAAATTGATTTTTTTGCTGCGGCTCGCCTTGGTTGTCTTTGCTGAGGTCGCCTGGTAGCCGACCGTCAATTCCGCGAAGATAAAAGTAGGGATGAATCTGCGGTGGTGGCTTATCCCGATGCTCAACAGTACCGGCACTCTGGCCGAAGGCTTTGGCTACGAACGTCCTCCCCAAAGATCGCCCATAGAGCGTGTCCCATTCGCTGAGAATCACAATGTGGGCGGGCTTTGGGGGAATCGGGCGACGATCCGGTGTCATTTCGGATGTGACGTAGATTTCGCGTCGCGCCAACTCCTCGATCAATTTACTCATAACCCAGTCGTCCGGCGCGATGGTACGTATAAAGTGCAGGCCACGAGGAACGCCTGCGATGGATTCTTCAAAGACAGTGTTTATGGGGTTTTCCGTGCTCGGAAGCGGAACATTTGCTGCAGAGAAAACGTCAAGATCGGAGGCGGTTGCGCGAGGCGAGATAATCGAGACGCCATCGAGTGCTTTCTCCATCGCTAAAGAAGCCTCAGTCCCAGTCCGCCATAAGGGATCCCAGCCGGCTTCCCGAACCATGCTATGCAAGCCCGTAGAATTTACAGGGCCGATCAACCTGACGTCGATCTTATCGCGGAGGTCTCCCGGCGCGAGCTGATCGATCAGTGCGGCGAAGCACCGTAATGGGCTAACGCTAAAATTTACGGCAGGCAACCATGCTATGACCACCCGCCTGGTGCCTTGGGGAAAAACTTGTTTGGGATCGTCTGTCGCTTCACATTCTTCCCACGGAAGTAGCAAGGCTCGGTCAATAGGGGAAAAAGGCAGACTTGTCTCCGCTGGCGGCCACGTAGCAGTAACGTATCCGATGTGCTCGCTATCGATCGGAACAAACCCGCTCTCGCTTAACCCTTCGAGCACAGCCTGACGCGCCCGCAAGCGCGATTCGGCTTGTTCGGTGTACGGCCCTGCATCGAGCATAACCGCCAGCAACAAAACACGTCCGGGGAACAGGCTGGCGCGTTGGCACAGGACATTGCTCAACGCATGGATGTCGTGTGACTCGGCGGTCTTAGCTAGGCCTTTCTCGATTTGTTCGTCCAGCATTGATTTCTGCTTTTGAGCGACACCAATCGGGTCTTGCCACAGACGTGCATCGACGTCCTGCGCAGCAATCACTGGAGCGGTCTTTTCGCTCGCAACCGATGGACGTTCGCTCACCAGCGGCTTGTACTGGGCGACAACTCCCGCGAGAACTGCCAGGAGCGGCAACAGGGTCCCCCAGGGTAAATCAAACTTTCGTTTGTCGTTATCTGCCATGGTCAATTTCGGCCACAGTGATCTCCGAAAAAATCGGCAGTCGTCGGACCAGCTACTAGCGCTTGATCGACTGGTTCGTTCATCGGGCACCTGGCCAAAGCCAATAACGCATATGCAAGAAGCCAACTTCCGACTCTCGCGAGAAGGAGAAGATCGCCTCTGCCTGGCAGCAACGCCTTCACCGAGCGATCATTCATAGGTCCTTCGTCAGCCCGGTGGCAAGAAAATTTGGAAGCCAAGAAACGGCGGCTTCCCAGCCGTACAGGAAACACGACGGCTGCCCAAGCCGTCGCTGCTTGAATCATTCGACGAATTCCAGTTCGATTGGAACGTCGATGTAGCCTTTGTCGCGCGCATCAGTCAGAAATTTGCGGATGGCAGCGCGTCCAGTCTCACCATAATCGCGAGTAAACTCATTCACATACATGCCAATGAATTTACTGGTTAGCTTCGCGCTCATGCCGCGGGCGTGGGCAAGCGAATGACGCACCGCCTCATCTCGATGCGTCAGACCGTAATCGATGCTTTCGCGAATAATTTCGCTGAGATCATGCCGGATTGCTGGGGCGATATCTTTGCGCACCACATTGCCACCCAGGGGCAACGGCAAGCCAGTTTCGCGCTTCCACCATTCTCCGAGATCGACAATCTTCTGAAAACCCGATTGCGCATACGTGAGTTGTCCCTCGTGTATGATTAAACCGGCATCAGCGCGACCGATTTTGATCGCCTCAAAAATCTGATCGAATGGCACGACAACATAACTAAATTTTCCGAGAAAGAGCTGAAGTGCGAGGAATGCGCTTGTCATCTCGCCCGGCACAGCAATGACGCGTTCGTGCAGCAAGTCCGCATTGGGTATTGAGACTTGAGAGTTGCGCGTTGAGCGTTTTTGCACAACGACTGGCCCGTATCCATCGCCCATGCTCGCCCCGCACTGCAGCAGCGCGTAATTGTTGGCGACGTATGCGTACGCGTGGATCGAAATGGCGGAGATATGCAGCTCGCCCCGCCGCGCCCGTTCATTCAGCGTCTGAATATCTTCCAAGCGATGGTCGAACCGATAGCCACGGAGATCGATTTTATTCTCCGCCATCGCATAGAACATGAACGCGTCATCCGGATCGGGTGAATGACCCAGGGTAAAGACTTCAGTGCTGTCCCTTTTCATTTGTTCCAATCCTTACTCGTCATTCCCCTGCCACGCCGCCTGCTCGCGAAGACTTTCGGAGTAGCCTGGACGAAGGGCGGATGACTCGTTCTGATTCCTTCATCATTTGCCTGTCGGGTCTCGTCAACAAGAGACATCTC
>Ga0307282_10000467_pt1 | contig 12852 bp, 13 predicted proteins | sample ER_DNA_121_FD_194475 | JGI IMG/M metagenome (GOLD analysis project Ga0307282, IMG submission 194475) | Bulk soil microbial communities from the East River watershed near Crested Butte, Colorado, United States - ER_DNA_121 | ecosystem: Environmental > Terrestrial > Soil > Floodplain | place...
GCTCAGCGTCGAGTTCGGCACCCCGATCACGCTAGGTTTCGAGGCCCTGGTATTCAAGGCTTCGCGCGGGATCGAGGACATCTACGAGCTGACCTATATCCGCAGGGACGGCAGCCGCTTTGGGGCGGTTGTATCGGTCACGGCGCTGCGCGACGCCCAGGAGGCCATCATCGGCTACCTCCTGATCGGCACCGACAATACCGCGCGCCAGCAGGCGGAGGAGGCGCTACTCAAGGCCGGCGCCTTGCAGAGGGCGATCTTCAACAGTGCCAACTTCTCCAGCATCGCCACGGATGCGAAGGGTGTCATCCAGATCTTCAACGTCGGCGCCGAGCGGATGCTCGGTTACACCGCTGCCGAGGTGATGAACAAGATCACCCCGGCCGATATTTCGGATCCGCAAGAGGTAATCGCTCGCGCCAAAGCGCTCAGCATCGAGCTCGAAACCCCGATCACCCCAGGCTTCGAGGCCTTAGTCTTCAAAGCCTCACGCGGAATCGAAGACATCTACGAGCTGACCTACATCCGCAAGGATGGCAGTCGGTTCGCCGCCGTGGTGTCGGTCACGGCGCTGCGCGACGCCCAGGATGCCATCATCGGCTATTTGTTGATCGGCACCGACAACACCGCCCGCAAGCAGGCGGAAGCGGCACTGCTCAAGGCGGGCGCTTTGCAGAGCGCGATCTTCAACAGCGCCAACTTCTCCAGCATCGCCACCGATGCGAATGGCGTCATCCAGATCTTCAACGTCGGCGCCGAGCGGATGCTGGGCTACACAGCCGCCGAGGTGATGAACAAGATCACCCCGGCCGATATCTCCGATCCGCAAGAGGTGATCGCACGGGCCACCGCGTTGAGCGTGGAATTAGCCACCCCGATTGCCCCAGGATTCGAAGCGCTGGTCTTCAAGGCCTCGCGCGGGATCGAAGACATCTACGAGTTGACCTACTTCCGCAAGGACGGGAGCCGGTTTCCGGCCGTGGTGTCGGTCACGGCGTTGCGCGATGCGCAGGACGCCATCATCGGCTACCTGTTGATCGGCACAGACAACACCGCCCGCAAGCAGGTCGAAGAGGAGCGGATGAAGCTGGATCAGCGGCTGCGCGACCAGCACTTCTACACCCGCTCGCTCCTTGAATCCAACATCGACGCTCTGATGACCACCGATCCACGGGGCATCATCACCGACGTCAACAAGCAGATGGAGGCGCTGACCGGGTGCACCCGCGATGAGCTGATCGGGGCGCCGTTCAAGAACTACTTCACCGATTCGGGCCGGGCCGAGGCGGGCATCAACCGGGTGCTGAGCGAAGGCAAAGTCACCAACTACGAGCTCACCGCGCGCGCGCGAGACGGCACGCTCACCGTGGTGTCCTACAATGCGACCACCTTCCACGACCGCGACCGGAGGCTGCAGGGTGTGTTCGCCGCGGCGCGCGACATGACGGAGCTCAAGCGCTTCGAGCACAAGCTGCAGCAGAAGAACGTCGAGCTGGAAGACGCGAGCCGCATGAAGTCTGAATTCCTCGCCAACATGTCGCACGAGCTGCGGACGCCGCTGAATTCGATCATCGGCTTCTCCGAGGTGCTCAGCGACGGCCTGATCGGCAAGCTGAGCGACCAACAGCGGGGATTCATCGGTGACATCTTCGACAGTGGCATTCATTTGCTCTCTCTGATCAACGACATTCTCGACCTGTCCAAGGTTGAGGCCGGCAAGATGACGCTCGAGCTGGAGCCGCTGCAGGTGTCTTTGCTGTTCGCGAACAGCCTATCCATCATCAGGGAGAAGGCCGCCACCCGCGGGATCCGTCTGGAGGCGGATGGTGCCGAGGGGCTGGGTGTGGTCCAAGTGGATGCACGCAAGGTCAAGCAAATCGTGTACAACCTGCTCACCAATGCGGTCAAGTTTACCGCCGACAACGGCCAGGTTACTCTGCGCGCCGCGCGCGTCCCCCGCGCCGACGTCGGCCGGCTGTCCGGCTCCCGCAAAGGCCGGAGCCTTCCTCTGGCCCTCAATGAGTTCGAGGACTTTCTCAGGATCAGCGTCACCGACACCGGGATCGGCATCTCGCCGGAAGGGCTGGACCGCCTGTTCCACCCGTTCAGTCAGATCGACAGCGGCCTGGCGCGCAAATTTGAAGGTACCGGCCTGGGTTTGGTCATGGTGAAGCTCCTCACGGAGTTGCACGGTGGTGCGGTGGCGGTGGAGAGTGGCGTGGGCAAGGGCTCCTGCTTCACCGTCTGGCTGCCGCTGCGGGCGGCGGCGCCAGGAGCGCCTGTGTCCACCAAGGTGCCGCACGCCCCTCCGATCGAGGCCTTGCCGGGAGCATGCATCGCGCTGGTGGTGGAAGGCGATTTCAAATCCGCTGACCTGATCCGACTCCAACTGGAGGCGCAGGGTTTCGAGGTGCTGCACGCCGCTTCCGCCGAGGCCGGGCTGGTGCTCGCGGTGCAGCAGCCGCCATCGCTGATCACCCTGGACATCATGCTGCCCAACATGGACGGCTGGGAATTCCTCACCCGCATCAAGCAGGTGCGGGAGTTACGCCGCATCCCGGTCGTGATCATCTCGATTGCGGCGGATCGCAACAAGGGCTTCGCGCTGGGCGCGGCGGCGGTCATGCAAAAGCCGATATCCCGGCAGGAGCTGTACGAGGCGCTCGTCGATCTGGGCCTGTTTCCGCTCTCCCATGGCCAAAAGCTCAAAGTCCTGGTGGTGGATGATGACCCCAAGGCGGTTGAGCTGATCGCCCTCCGCATCATGGGCCTGGCCAGTACCGTGGTGCGCGCGTTCGGCGGCCGCGAGGCGATCGCTCTGGCGCGGCAGGAGCTGCCTGACGTGATCGTGCTCGATCTGATGATGCCAGAGGTGAACGGCTTCGACGTGGTGGAGGCGCTCAGGGAAAACCCTGACACGGCTCGCATTCCGATCATGGTGGTCACCGCCAAGCAGATCACCGATGAGGACCGCACCAAGTTGAGTGGCTATGTGACGACGATCATGGAGAAGGCCGACTTCGAGTCTGACCGCTTCACGGCGGAAATCCGGCGGGCCATGTCGGGTCGCCAAGTGGGGGTGTGACATAGCAAGAGTCCTAACGGCCGAGGCTGACTCGGCTCAAGCACCAGCCTCCCCCCGCATCGGGGGGCCGGGGAGAGCGGGCACCGCATTGGTGCTGGAGGACAACCCGACCTCCGCTCAACTGATGCAGGTTCAACTCGAGGCCGAAGGCTTCAAGGTGCTGCGCGCCGCCTCCGCCGCGGCCGCCCTGGCGCTCGCGACAGAGCAGCCCTTGTCGCTAATCGCGCTGGACATCTTGTTGCCCAACATGGATGCCTGGGTATTCCTCAGTGGCCTCAAGGAGTTGCCGGACCTTCGGCGGGTCCCGGTCGTGATCATCTCGAGTGGGGCGGGCCCGAACATGCGCTTCTCGCTCGGCGCGGCGGCGGTCATGCAGAAGCCGATCTCTCGGCGGAAGCTGCAGGAATCGCTCACCGACCTTCGCCTGCTTCCTCTCTCGCCGGGTGGCAAACTGAGCGTTCTTGTGGTCGATGACGATTCCAAGGCAGTGGAGCTGCTCGCCGTCTTCACCCAGGCCTTGGCCGGCACCGTGCTCCGCGCGCATGGCGGCCGCGAGGCGATCGATGTGGCGCTCCGGGAGCTCCCGGACGTGATCGTGCTCGATCTGATGATGCCGGAGGTCACCGGGTTCGACGTTGTGGCGGCGCTCAACGAACATGCCGACACGGCTCGCATTCCGATCCTGGTGGTCACCGCCAAACAGATCACCGCCGACGACCGGGTGAAGCTGAGTCGTTCGGTGACGACGATTATGGAAAAGGCCGGCCCCGACGCCGACCGCTTTACCGCCGAGGTCCGGCGGGCCATGTCGGGGCGCCAGGTGGCCGGCTGACATGGCGAAAGTCCTGATCGTCGAAGACAACTCGGCCAATATGACGTTGGCGGTATTCCTGCTGCAGTCGGCCGGCCATTCCGTCCTCAGCGCCCGGGATGCAGAGGCCGGGCTGACCCTGGCGCGCGACGAGCAACCCGACCTGATCCTGATGGATATCCAACTTCCCGGCATGGACGGTCTCCAGGCCACGGCGTTGCTCAAGCGGGACGACGCGACGCGCGCGATCCCGGTGATCGCTCTGACCGCGCTGGCGATGAAGGGCGATGAGGAGCGTATTCGAGCCGCAGGGTGTGATGGCTATATCGCCAAGCCGATGCGCTATCAGGAGTTCCTGGCGACGATCGCGGCTCAGTTGGTGGGAGCATGACGCCAGGGCCCGAGATCGGCTACCACCCGTCGCGCGTTCTGATCGTGGACGATGAACGCCACAACAGAGATTTGCTGGAGGTCATGCTCGCGCCGGAAGGCTTACTGCTCCAGACCGCGGCGAGCGGCGAGGAAGCGCTCGCCAAGGTGGCACAGGAACCGCCAGACCTGATCCTGCTCGACATCATGATGCCAGGGATGGATGGCTATAAGGTCGCGACGGATATCAAGGGCAATGTCGCCACCAAGAACATTCCCGTCATCGTGGTCACCGCACTGGACGATCGCGAGGCCAGGTTGCGCGGGCTGAGGGCCGGAGCCGAGGAGTTTCTCACCAAACCGGTGGATCGGGTCGAGCTGTGTGTGCGGGTGAGGAATCTGCTGCGCCTCAAGGCCTACAGCGACTATTTCGACCAGTATAGCCAGATGCTCGAGAGCGAGGTGAGCTCGCGCACGGCCGACCTGGTGGAACGGACGAAGCAGACCGCCGAGCTTGGGTTACTGACGGAACGCCTGTCGCTTGCCACCGCGGTCGCAAAGGTGGGCGTGTGGGAGTGGGACCTGGCCAGCAATACGCTGACATGGGATGCTACGATGTTCGACATCTATGGCTGCACGCCGGTCGTGCCCATGCCGTATGCCACATGGTCTGCAGCGGTGTACCCCGAGGATCTGGCGGGCGTCGAAGCGAACCGCCGGCGTGCCATCGACGAAAAGGGACAGGGATCCGGGGAATACCGCATCGTCATGCCGGATGGCTCGATCAGGAACGTGTCCGGGATCGAGCGAGTGGTTCTCGATGATCATGCGAATGTCAGTCGGGTCATCGGGGTCGACATGGACGTCACGGAACGCAAGAAGGCCGAGGAGGCTCTGGAGCAGATTCGCCAGGACCAGATGCGGTTTAAGGATGAATTCCTGTCGCACGTCTCGCACGAGCTTCGCTCGCCTCTTACCGCGATCAAGCAATTCACCAGCATTCTCCTCGGCGGCCTGGCCGGTGAGCTGAACCCGGAGCAACGCGAGTATCAGGAGATCGTCCTGAGGAACATTGCGCAGCTGCAATCGATGATCGATGACCTGCTCGAGGTGACACGGCTCGAGAGTGGCAAACTCACGATCGAGCCGGAAAGTGTGTCGGTTGTGGACGCGGTGACCGACACCTTCAATACGCTCCTGGGAACCGCCGAGGTCAAAGGGGTCGCCCTCTCGTACCACGTGCCGGCCGACCTGCCTCCGGTCCACGCCGACCGGACTCGTCTGCGACAGATCCTGATCATCCTGCTCGATAACGCGATAAAGTTTACTCCCGCGGGCGGGTCTGTAACCATTCAGGCCCGGCCGCTGCCGCAGGATCCCCGGTTCCTGCTTTTCGAGGTGTCGGATACCGGATGCGGTATCGGTCCTGAGATATCCGAGCGAATCTTCGAACGCCTCTACCAGGTGTCGGACCGCATCCAGACTAGCCGCAAGGGCCTGGGACTGGGGTTGTACATCTGCAAGGAACTGGTGACGCGACAGGGCGGCCACATCTGGGTCAAGCGCCGGCCCCAGATGGGCACCACCTTTTCTTTCACGCTGCCCGTGGTGTCTCTCGACACTGGGGTTGCTCCGGCCCTGCTTCTCGAAGCATCGATCACATCTCAGCTCATCTCGCCAGGTGTATACACATGAGCAACAAAAAGATTCTTATCGTCGAGGACGACGCCGATGTGCGCCTCGGGTATCAGGTTCTTCTCAAGGCCAACCACTACGATACCTTCTTCGCCGCGGATTCGACGTCCGCGGTAAGCGAGGCCCGTAAGCAGCAGCCGGATCTGATCATTCTAGATCTCGGTCTGCCTGCCGGGGATGGCTTTATCGTCCTGGAGAGATTCCGGGCGAACCCGAATCTCGCGGTGATCCCTGTCATCGTGGTGTCCGCCCGCGACCTGCACGGCAACAAGGAACGCGCGCTCAAGGCGGGGGCCAAGGCGTTCGTGCAGAAGCCGTGGAATGACAATGAGCTGCTGGCGCTCATCAGCGAGCAACTCGGCCTACCCAACATCGTCTATCTCTCAACCGCGAAGGACCCCTATCCGGAAGACACGTGACCTGTTGACGACGGGTTACGAGCTCTTGTCTTCTCGGTGGGCGTAGGCCGCAATCTGCAGCCGAGTGTGCAGCATCAGCTTCTCCATAACGTTGCGCACGTGGCTTCTGACGGTGTAGGTCGCGATGCGGAGCCGTTCGGCGATTTCCTTGTTACTCAATCCTTCCGCGATGAGGTTGACCACCTCACGTTCCCGCGGCGTCATGCGCACCGACTCGAGAACTTCAGGCCGGCCTCTGGCGACGGCGTCCCTCGCGATCTGGGAAAAGAGCGTCCCGCTCATCTGGGGCGGCAGGACCTGGGCCCCCTTCGCTACCGTCCGGATCGTGCTCACCAGCTCTTCGACGGTAGCATCCTTCATGATGAAACCGGATACACCCCCGTCGACAAATTCCATGACCTCCTCGGGTACCGGCAGTAGATCCATCACGATGATCTTGCACTCCGGAAACTCCTTCTTGACCCTCTCCGCCATGCGCAGGCTGTCGCCATTCGCCAAGCCGACATCCAGAAGGACCACCTGAGGGTTCACGTCCCGCAGGAGCGACGCGTCGCCGCTGGACCCGGCGGCCACGACCCTGAGGTCGCCCACCTGGTTCAGCAGCATGGAAATTCCCTCGCGCACCAGATGATTGTCTTCGATGAGTGCTACTGAAATCACGCTCCCCCCGCTTCTCTTTGGAAGACTATTCAATTTCTTGATACCTTTGTAGAGCCGGCGCCAAAGCGGCTTGGGTTGCGGCCCGGCGCAACTAGTGGTTGAATCCATCGCCCCCTGGCGGCCGTGGATGTTCAGGTCTCTCTTCGACTCCCTCATTCCCGGGAGGCGTCCTTGCCAACGAACCTGTTCGGGCTCGTCGTCGGAATAGCGATCGGCCTTCTGGTGGCCTGGGTATACGTCCTCATGTGGAAAATTCGGTACACGGCGATCATTCGCGAGGATGCGGTCCAGAGAAGCCAGGCCGTGACAGCTGGCAAGGTGCACGAGCAGCTGATCCCGTACCATCCGGGATTCCCCTACAACCCGAAGGATGTTCGCTTTCTCGGCAGCCCCGTAGACCTCGTGGTCTTCGATGGTCTGGCCGAGGGTCGGGTGCGGCGTATCGTGTTTGTGGAGGTCAAGACCGGACGCTCCGGCCTGACCAGTCGAGAACGCTGCGTTCGGGATGTGATTCAGGAGCGTGAGGTCGAGTGGGCGGAGCTGCGCGTGACTCGACCGTTTACCAGCGGTGCGGCCTGACCGGCGACTAGCGGGAGACACCCAAGATCAGGAGATCAACCGATGACCGACGTGCAGCGGGCTCCGGCCATTCGCGGGAAGACCATCCGATTGACCTGGACGGAGGGTCCAACCAAGGGTAAGACCCACGAGCACGTGTTTTACGACGACGGCACCGTGGAGTGGCACGATGCGCCGGGCCCGCAGAAGGGTCGCCCGACGGATGCACCACAGAAGGGTGCCTCGGCGAAGGAGAAGCCGGAGTACGCCGCGATGAGGGTGGCAGACGATATATATGCCGTCTCGTACCTGGCGGCGTCAGGCTACACCCTGACCGTGGTCCTCAACTTCCGCGAGCATAGCACGGTTGGCTTCGCGTCGAGCTCGAAGGATTGGCACCCGGTTCAGGGCACGTTCGAGCTAGTGAAGTAACCCTCGGGCCCGACAGAATTCTTCATTGACGTGCCAAGCGCGGCGCGGTGGCCAGCTGCCGCACCTCGACGGCGAGCGTCCGCACCTTGGCAGCGTCCCCGGCCCCGGCCGCATCGCCGTCCAACCGCGTGGCCAGCTGGGTCAGTGCCTCCTGCCGCTTGGTCCCCGATGCCTTCTCGGCGCCCGCCAGCGCCTCCCGCACGGCGGCGATCTTGCCGGCGTCGAGCCCCTTTGACCGCTCGAGCTGATCCAGATACGCCCGCGCCAGCGAGAAGGTGGCGGGCCAGACAAGCTTGACCTGCCCCTGGGTGTTGAAGTAGTCCAGGTGCACCGACTTGGCCGCGTCGATCTCGTTCTGCGAGATGAAGCCGCTCGGCTTCAGCTCGAAGATGTCGAGCCCGCGGCTGATTTCGGACCCGACGATCACTCCGTCATACCAGTAAGTGGACCAGTATCCGGCGCCCTCCATCTTGGTCGAATCCACGGGCCCCCGATCGAAGAAGGCGATCTCCTTCGGGTGCGCGGCATCGGTCCAGTCGAAGACCGAGAGCCCACCCTGATACCAGGCCTGCACCATCACGTCCCGTCCCGGGATCGGGATCAGTGACCCGTTGTGGGCCACGCAGTTCTCTTGGGGCGTCTGCGGCGCGGGCAGCTTGTAGTAGCTCTGAAACTGCATCTTCCGCTGGGCGATGGTGAAGATGGCGTCAGCGCCCCACTCACGCTTGTCCGTCTTGCGGCACTTCGGCTGTCCTCCGCCACCCCATTCGTCGGAGAAGAGGATCTTGGTGCCGTCGTTGTTGAATGTTGCGGAGTGCCAGTAGGAGAAGTTCGAGTCGGACACGGCAGCGAGGCGGACCGGATGGGCCGGGTCTCGGATGTCGAGCAGGAGCCCGTAGCCCTCGCAGGCGCCGCCACCGAGCCCGATTGCCGGATAGAGCGTGATGTCGTGACATTGGGTGGGCCCGCTGCCGCTGTCGGGTTCGGCGTGAGCAGCCAGGTGAGCGGCCATCATCGCCGCGACCATTCCGGGAATCGCCCGGCGCAACGCGGCGCTATCAGCTGCCGTGGGTTCACCGGTCCCGTTTCGCGCCCTAACCAGGCTGTCCAATATCATGCGGCTGTGTTCGGGCGGGATGACTACTTCTCCCTCACCGGGTACTACCGCGGTGAATTGGCCCGCGGCCTTTGCGTCGGCGAGTTCCTTCGCTTCTGCGAGGCTATCCTCCGGCGCTTCGCCATGACTTGGGGGAGCCACCAGGTCGTTGAAGATCCGGGGGGAGCTCACGATGGCGGCCTGGTCGGGGTGGGCCAGCGGAACCTTGATGACCTCGATCCGGAACCATGCCGAGTTGGGATCCTTGGAAGGCATCCCGCCGGTGCAGCCGGGGAGCTCGTCCGGGGACCGCACCCGAGAGGAGCCCGAGATGTACACGTATACGTTCTCCGGATCCTTGGGATCGACCAGCAACGAGTGGGTGTGCGAGCCGCGGCAGGTCTGCACGTTGCCCACGTTCCTGGGATGGCTGATGTCGCTGATGTCGAAGATCCGGATGCCGCGAAGCCGCTCCGAGCTGACCGTATCCTTCACACCCCCGGTCCCGCAGTCGAGGCGGGCCGAGAGATTCTCCCCGGAGACGAAGAGCAGGTTCTTGTAGACCGACACGTCGCTCTGCGACGCCGGGCAGACATAACCGTTCTTCAGGGTAGGGTGGCTGGGATTCGTGATGTCCCACACCTGGTACCCGTTATAGCTGCCCTGAATGGCGTAGTGGCCGGTGAAGGCCAGGTCCGAGTTTGTTTCGTCGGCGAAATTCTCGGATGGCGGCGTCTTCGAGAGAACGCGAAGGTTCCAGACGGCCTCGGCGGCATCCATCTTCCCGGCACGAAGACCGATGCGCGGATCGGGGCTCGGCGGCGTGGTGGACCTGCTGTCGGCCGGTGACGGGGCATCCGGCTGCGATGAGGAGGTCGAGTGGGCACACGCGGCCAGGGGCACGAGCCCGAGGGCGAGTGAGAGCGACAAGAGTCTAGCGGGGGCCATGCCGGTTTCCTTAAGAGGGGGCCGAGTGGGCATACGGACGGGCGACAGGCGAGGTTTCAGGAGGAGCGTTACCCAGGCGGGAGTGCGGCGAGCATGCGCTCCATCCGGGCGATCTCGGTGGACTGATCGACGTTGACGTCATTGGCGAACTTGAACACGGTCTCGTCCTGGGCGGCCCCGTTGGTCCCGAATAGGTCCTTCACCATCGAGACGGCGCCGCGGTGATGCTGGATCATGTAGGTGAGGAACAGCCGGTCGAACTCGGGCCCCTTCGCTTGGTCCAGCTGCCGCATCTGAGCCTCCGTGAGCATTCCCGGCATCAACATCTCATGCTGAACACCGTTCATCTTCATCTTCGTGCCGGTGGGGCGCGCCTCGGGCACCGGCTTGCCGCGATCGCCAAGCCATCGCTGCATCGAGGCGATCTCGTCCTGCTGGGCATTGATGATCCGCTCGGCCAGAATTCGCACCGAGGCACCGGCGCCATGGGTGGGCGCCCAGCCGGCCATAACCAGAGCCTGGGCATGGTGGCCGATCATATGGGACATGAAGTCAACGTCCGCCTGGGTATAGGGATGGCGGACGCTGTCGGCCCTCGCCCTGGCGCTGTCCGAGACTTCGCTTTGATGGCTGCCGGCTGGCGCCGGAGAGGTCTGCACGGCTCCGCGATGGGTGCTCGTGCAGGCCGCCAGGGTACAGGTGGCTACCATGACCGGGGTGATCCAGCGTGTATGTGACAGTGGCATCTCCGCTCCTGTTCCGGGATGCGGCCGGAGCCGAACCCCCTAAATTCCACGTCTAAGGATATACGGTAGCAGCCCCGGATGGCCTGGTACGGGGCGACATCCGAGGCCGAAATCATGGAGGAGGAGACCCATCATGTGCCGGAACATCAAGCAGCTGCGGCGCCCACACCAAGAGCCGACCGAGCAGGAGCTGCACGATGCTGCTTTGCAGTTCGTTCGGAAGATCAGCGGGTTCAACGCTCCCTCCAGGGCCAACGAGGCGGCGTTCAATGAAGCAGTCCGGGATGTCGCGGCCGCCGGCGGAAGATTGTTTCGATCGCTGCGGGTTCGAGGTGAGCCGGCACCGCTATTCCGGGGTTAGGTCTGAGGATCTGGATCGATGCGGACGCGGCGCCCAGGGAGGTCAAGGATCTCGTGTTCCGCACCGCCAAACGCCTGGAGATCACGACGGTCCTCGTCGCCAACCAGCGTCTGCGCGCCCCGATCGGAAATCCGCACGTCACCGCCGTCTGGGTCGATGGCGGAGCAGACGTCGCCGACCGGTACATCGCCGAGCACGCGGAGCCGGGGGACCTGGTGGTAACCCAGGATATTCCACTTGCTGCTCTGCTGGTGCCGAAGGAGGTCGCCGTGCTGGATCCGCGGGGGGAGGAGCACACGGCCGAGACCATCGGCGAGCGCCTCTCGGTGCGGGACTTCATGGACCGGTTACGCACAGCGGGAGGAGTGACTGGTGGGCCACCCGCCTACGATGCACGAGCCAGGCAGGCCTTTGCGGCCGCGCTCGATCGAGCACTTACCCGTTTACGCCGCTCCGAGAACGACAGGCAATGAGCGATCGCTCCGCGGCGCTCATCGCATCGCTCGGGCTCAGTCCGCACCCCGAGGGCGGCTACTATCGCGAGCTGCATCGCTCTAGTGCCACCGTCCATCCGGACGATCGCCGAGGGCCTCGTTCAGCACTCACGACGATTTACTTCCTTCTGCCACAGGGGTCGGTGAGCCGCTGGCATCGGGTCCAGTCGGACGAGGTCTGGCATTTCTATGAGGGCGCGCCACTCGATCTCTGGTCGGCCTCCCCGGAGGGAGACCGGGTGGACCACAATCGTCTAGGACCCCTCGATGGGGCACAGCGCCCAGTCTGGACCGTGCCCGCCGGCCACTGGCAGGCGGCCCGCTCCACGGGCAGCTACACCCTGGTAGGCTGCACGGTTGGGCCGGGGTTCGACTTTCGCGACTTTACACTCGCGAGTGAGCAACCAACCGTAGACTCCGTGATTCGCGCCCGCTATCCGGCACTGGCCGAGCTCTTGTAGATCGATGGCCTGAGGAGTTCCCATGTCACAGCGGCTCACCGTGCGACCCGTAGCTCCCACCGACCTTGCCCAGTGGGAGGCATTGTGGGAGGGCTACAACACGTTCTATGAGCGCACAGTGCCGCCCGAGATCACCCGCCTGACCTGGTCGCGGTTCTTCGATGCCAGTGAACCGGTTCATGCGCTGGTCGCGGAGAAGGACGGCCGGCTTCTTGGGTTGGTGCACTATCTCTTTCACCGAAGCACCACATTGATCGGCCCGACCTGCTACCTGCAGGACCTGTTCACGACCGAGGCCGAGCGAGGTCAGGGAGTGGGTCGTGCACTCATCGAGTCCGTGTATGAGCGGGCGAGGACCGCCGGATCTCTGCGGGTGTACTGGCAGACCCACGAGACCAACGTGACGGCGATGGCGCTCTACGACAAAGTTGCCGAGCGGTCGGGCTTCCTGGTATATCGCAAGCGGCTGTAGACTTCGCGCCATGCTAAACGCCTCGTTCCTCGAACGCCTTCGCGCCGCGACCGCGCTGCTCGAAACGATCATCTCGGACCGCGGTCTCCTCATCCAGGTGCCCCCCGACGACCGGCGGCGCCTGCTCCAGGCGGCCGGTCACGTCTATGCTCCGGATGCCGCCTCCCGCCGCCAACTCGTGCGAGCCAGCATCCGCCGAAGCAAGGCGGAGAGGGTGAAGCGCGAGGACCGGGCCCTGGACCAGA
>Ga0307282_10000468_pt1 | contig 12852 bp, 12 predicted proteins | sample ER_DNA_121_FD_194475 | JGI IMG/M metagenome (GOLD analysis project Ga0307282, IMG submission 194475) | Bulk soil microbial communities from the East River watershed near Crested Butte, Colorado, United States - ER_DNA_121 | ecosystem: Environmental > Terrestrial > Soil > Floodplain | place...
GCCCCACCGGCGCCACGCCTCCAGTAACACCTCGGTGTCGGAGTTGGTGCGGAAGCTGCTCCCGGTGGCCTGCAGCTCGGCTCGCAGCTCCCGATAGTTGTAGATCTCGCCACAGAACACCAGCACTAGCCCGTCTTTGACGAAGGGCTGATTGGCCGCGGCAGACAGGTCGATGATCGACAGGCGGCGGTGCCCGAGTTGCACCCGGCCAGCGTCGTCGGAGCTTCTCCAGGTACCATCGGCGTCCGGCCCGCGGTGGGCGATGGCGGCGGACATCGCGTCGAGCTGGCCGGCGCCGCTTGAGAGGTCGCAGGTACCCACGATCCCGCACATGGCGCTCCGTCAGCCCGAAACCCAAGCGAAGGGCCAGCACATCCCAGTACACCCGTGCCATGTGATGAGCCTGTCGAAGGCGGGACCGCCGGTCCGCAAGGTGCGGAACTTGTACATCCGGAGGATCCGGCCGTCCTTAGTCACCTGCTGCTGGTGGAACGAGGCCGGGCCGCGAGAGCTGAGGCGGACCGCCAGGGCGATGACGGCCACAGGGGCCAGGTTATCAACAGGGTCGGCCGACGCCACCACCAGGTCGCGGACCCCGTTGCTCAAGCTGCCGGACTCCCGAGGCCCGTCAGTTGTCTGAGATCTGCTTGCTGGCGAAACCAATCGATGGTTCGTAGCAGACCCTCTTTGACATCAACCACCGGCTGCCAAGAGAGCGCTGTGCGCGCAAAAGTGATATCAGGTTGCCGGACTGTAGGATCATCCTGCGGCCGTGGAACGAACTCAATCGGCGATGATGACGCCGTGAGATCGCGGATCAGTTCGGCGAGTTCGAGGACTGTGAATTCCCGCGGATTCCCGATGTTCATAGGCCCGGCCAGATCCGAGTGGAGGAGTCGAACGACCCCTTCGACGGTGTCGTCGACATAACAGACCGACCGTGTCTGACTGCCGTTGCCGGCCACAGTGAGAGGCTCGCCAGATAATGCCTGTCGAATGAACGTTGGGATGGCCCGGCCATCTGCGGGGCGCATACGTGGACCGAACGTGTTGAAAATGCGAACGATTGCAGTATCGATCCCATGCGTGTTCCGGTAAGCCATCGTCAAGGCTTCGCCGAACCGTTTCGCCTCGTCGTAGACCCCCCTGGGGCCGACAGGATTTACGTTGCCCCAGTAGCTTTCAGGCTGGGGATGGACGAGCGGGTCACCGTAGCACTCAGATGTGGAGGCGAGCAGGAACCTAGCCTTCTTCTCTCTGGCCAGACCGAGGGCGTGGAATGTGCCGATTGAACCGACCTTGAGCGTGTGGATGGGCATATGCAGATAATCGATCGGCGACGCGGGCGACGCGAAATGCAGGACGGCGTTGAGGTCCCCGGACACATGGACGAACTCCGTGACATCTGCACGCACGAGTCGGAAGCCGTCGCGCTGCAGGAGGTGTTCCACGTTACCGGAATTACCGGTGGTGAGATCGTCGAGACAGATGAGTTCGTAGCCTTCATCCAAGAGGCGCTCACAGAGGTGAGATCCAAGAAAGCCAGCTCCTCCTGTCACTGCAGCGCGTCGATGCCTCACGTGTTCCCACTCCTCCCGCATCAGGGTCGTACAACCGCCGACAGACGTACGACTGTCCTGAGCCTGACGACCTCCCTCGCCGCACCACTGCGGCTTCGAGCATTATTACTCGCCTGGAATTTACGGTTGCACCCGGCCTGCGATTGGCCCCACAGGGAGGTGAATAGACATGATCGTGATGCCCGAACCAAAGTTCCGCGTTGACCGCTCCAGTGGCTGCGACCGGTGGATTGGGTCGCCGCTCGGCCGTACACCGCACAAGTCGTCGACCTTGCCGGCCGACGCCGGAACGCCGCGAATCGCATGGCAGCGGGCTCCTCCCGGTTGCTGTGTTCGACAGGCGCCTCGGTGGCCTGCCCATCTCCTCAACACCCAGTTCAGACGCCGATCATGCACTCACAAACCGGCCCGCCAGGATCTCCGACGCGGGACACATTCCATCCGATGGCCACCTTCCCGAGAAATCCCGACGTTTGACCCACCCGCCGCTCCAGCACTCCTCGTAGGTAGCTAAAGGCACCTTCGTTGAATTCAAGCCCTCTGGCGTCATAGGCCATGAACTCGTACGGCACTCACTGTCCGAACCTTCGGCTCGGGCTTGAGGCAAAAGCGGCTCAGGGCATCGCTTACTCTCTGGAGTCGCTCATCACTCTCTATCATTTACCTTGGATACCTTGGACCTTCTCAATTGCATCATCCAGCACTTGGGGGCGTCAGGATGCGATTCAAGAGTTGGTCGCCGCACGCTATGAGACAGGATCGCATGGGTTATCCCGCAGACGGATGGGCTGAGGGGCCCGGCTTGCCGCAATCCATATGGCGCTACAAGTGGCTCGTCGGCTGCCTTGTGCTGCTTGGGATATTGACCGCCTCCCTACTCTCGGCCACCCAACCTACGCGCTACGAGGGCGTTGTGCGCATTTTTGTGGCTAGCGAGGAGGTGCCAGCGGGCAACTTCGCACGGACCGTGATGAGCCGCGCCCAGTTCATCCAAACGCCGATCGTGTTGGATCGGGTAGTTGCACTTACGGAGAATCGGCTCACTCGCAAGGAGCTAGAGCAGCGGCTTACGGTGGAGCCCGCCGCGGACGCGGACTTCATTACGATTCGTGCCCTCGACACAACTCCCGAGAATGCCGCAGGCCTAGCTGACGCCGTTAACTTGGCGTACCGCCAGATGCTCCGTGAGCAGAGGCAAGACGCCACAAAGCATACGATCGCAGAGCTTGAAGGGGTGCAGAGGCGCCTGGCGAGCGAGCTCGGGCAGATCCAGCAGCAGCGGAGAACTGGCGACTCTCCAGCCCTCTTGGCGGAGGAACGAGCCAAGAAACGTCAGATACAAGCCACCGCAGACAAGATCGAGCGAGCCTCAGCGGACACGGCCGGCCCTCCACCGACCCTGCAGGACAAGGCCGCGGTGCCCGATGAGCCGGTTCAGCCGAAGCCGCTGCGAGAAGGCGCTATCGGAGCCGTTGTCGGCCTGATCATTGGGGTTGTACTCGCGTGGTGGTTGGCCGCGCGGCGTGTCAGGCCCGATCAAGTCCCCGTTGAATCTGAAGCCCACATTGACGAGGACTTCGAGGAGGCTATCGAGGTCCTCCAAGATCTCGTTGAGCACCCGCGCCGGGACGGGCCCCCACCCCATGCGGCATCAGACGGCACACACACCTCATCGGACATCAAGGAGTCACCTGAACGGGTCCGCCTCGCCGAGGTCGATCACAACCGAGTGACGGCGTCAGTCCGCCAGGCACTCAGCTCGCTGATCAACGATCATAATTTGCTGTACGGCCTGGCCGAGTGGCTGGAATCTCAGCACCGGGATTTCCCGCAGATCACAGCGGAACGACTAAGAGATCGACTTTCTTTCGACCAGGTCGCCGTCCTGCTCAAAACCGACGAGGGGCTGGACCTAGCTGGTTATGTCGGCTGGCGCCCGGATGGAGTGGGATCGGTCGAGCACTATGAGGCAAGCATCCTCAACAGACTGGGCGGGAATGGAGCGCGCCTGATCGGGCCCGCCGACCGCCGTAAGTTACTCAACGCCGGATTACTCGGAAACAAAGCCAAGACGATCGTCGCGGCGCCGCTAGAACATGAGGACGTCGCCTTCGGGGTCCTGCTTGTCGGCCGGGAAAAGCCGAACCCCGAAGCTCCACAGGGAAATGGAAGTTTTGACCGTGTTGGCTCGTTCGCTCGAAGCGTTGCGCCCGATCTTCATGCCTGGCTACTGCTGCGGGGCCTTCGTGAGCAACTGGCTTCCCGCGGCAAAGGGCAAGAGCCAGCCACGAGTCCTGTGGACTCGGAGTCGCCATCTTCGCCTGACAGTGAACCTGCCTCGTCAGTTGATCAGCAGAACTGACACCAGAACGCAGCGCCACAGGCGCTGGCCGCGATCGACGGCCGACGGTGGCAGCACCCACCGCCGCGTGGGTTGGCTAGAGATCACTCAGGCATTTTGTCCCTAGCGAGAGGACAGCCTTCGACGCTTGAAACGCTTCTGCGTAACGGCTCCGGCATTCCATACCGCGTATGCGCATGAGTGCAAGAAAAGTTTCATCATCCCACCAGTCCCGGAATCGCTGCGAAGGGTAGTGCTGATTCAACAGGGAGACCTTTCGCCGCCCCAGCTCAGCTGAGGTGGGCACATAGCAATTGGATCGCCCTAGGTCGCCATCCCACTTTGGAAGCTCGTAGTGGAGTACAAGCGCGTCCCGCCAAACTGTCGAAACCATTGTGCCCAACAGCCGGTGGTCCTGATGGGCGTCGTCCATTCTCGGCGCAAAGACCACATCGACGTCTGGTAAGCCAGCGGCAAACGCGTGGAGGATGTCCTTGACCTCGTTCCAATGCGCTGGGAGCCGCCCGTCTGGAAATTCGTGAAAGGTGGAAACGGAATCCCGAAGGAACGCCCGAGCCGCTGCTTCGGCCTCGGCACGCCGCTCGTGTGAACCGGTCAGGGTTAGCCAATGGCCCTCAACAGCGCCTCGTTCGGCGAGGGCTAGCAACGTAGCACCAGCAGCAACCTCGATGTCATCAGGATGGGCCGCTATGCAAACGATCTTGAGCGGGCCTCGCGGGAGGCTCAGCTGTCGCATCGAGTGTTAATTGCGGCGAGGAGGCTGTTTGTCGAACGCGACTGATCAGGCGACATAAAACGAATCTGTCGGTACCGGCAAGGTCCGCACGGGCGGGCGTACTGCGAACTCGCTACCCGACGGCTCCCACAATGCCCACGGACGGTTACCACTCCGATGCATCTCTTCCAGCGCCGCACGCTCCTTGAGCGTGTCCATCGGCGCCCAAAAGCCATCGAATCGTACAGCCCGGAACTTTCCCGCAAGAGCAGCTCGAGCGAATGCGTCTGTCACAAGATCGTCGCCCGGATTCAGGTAGTCGAAGATCGTTCTGCGTAGGATGAAATAGCCACCATTAATCCTCATGTCCATGTCGGCGACGGGGTCGATGCCGGTGAGCCGGCTGTCGCCGTCGATCTGCACCACATGGAAGGAGTCCTGGGGTGGCACCGCCAACAAGGATCCGACAGCATCGGTCTGCATGAAATCATCGATGAGGTCGTTCATCGGGGCATTTGTTAGAACGTCCCCGTAGTTCGCAAGGAAAACTTCGTCGTCACCGAGATAGTCACGAACGCGGCGCAGTCGTTCACCGATCGGCGTTTCAAAACCGGTATCGGCGAAGGTGATACGCCAGTCGCTAATGTCACTGGACAGCAATTCCACTCTCCGACCAGCATCGGACAGCACAAAATCATTGGAATGAGTTTCGTGGTAGTCCAGGAAATAGTCCTTGACCGAATGCGCGCCGAATCCCAGGCAAAGTATGAACTCGTTGTGCCCAAAATGCGCGTAGTAACGCATGATGTGCCACAGCACTGGCCTGGTGCCAATCGGCACCATGGGTTTGGGCACTGGTGCGTCACTTCCAGAACGCATCCGCATTCCGAGGCCACCACAGAATAAGACGACTTTCATGACATCCTTTCCCTTGTCGTCGCGACGGCCTGCCGCAATCGGCGCGGTTGGGCGAACTCTCGCATCGCAGGCGCGACCGGCCTTCCGACAAGCAGGCCGTCGGTGCTGCAGGCTTCAACTGCCCGCGCATAAACTTCCAGTGCCCCTGCCGTTGCCTCGATGGTCTGGTCAATATCAGCGTCTGTATGGGCGGCGGAAATCACTAAGGACTGACCGAGCACCCCCCGACGTAGCAACTCCTGGATGAAAAGGGTGCGAAAAGCCTGAGACGGCTGGCCATTGTGATCTTTGGTCGCAAAAACCAGGCACGAGGGGCGGCCGGGGAAAGAGACGTACTCCGACATGCCGGCCGCCTCGGTGGCCTTCTCAAGTCCCGAGCGTAACTTTGTGCCTTGAATCTCCATCTCCGCGACCACGTCGCGTTCTGCGTACGCAGCAGAGACAGCAAGATAGGCTGCCAGACCAGCGGTTTCGGCGCCGTTCGTGGTTGACAACAGGAAGACCCGGGATGCATCAGTATTGAGGCCACCCGCCTCCATGAGATCCCGCTTCCCGGCCAGAGCAGATACTGCGAACCCATTGCCAAGCGCCTTTCCCCAGGTCGAAAGGTCAGGCGTGACCCCGTACATTCCCTGGGCGCCATGACGTGACCACCGCATTCCGGTGATTATTTCGTCGAAAATCAACACGGTGCCATGCTGCTGAGTCGCGGTGCGAACGCTTTCGAGGAAACCAGGTGCGGGCTCGGCCGTCGCCGTGGCAGCTTCCAGGATCACAGCAGCGATCTGATCAGGGTAAGCATCGTAGAGGGCATACAGGGAAGCAAGATCGTTGTAGCTGAACTTGACTGTCATCGATCCATACGCCGACGGGATCCCGGCCTTCATCTGGGTACTCGCAATGAACCAGTCGTCGATGGAGAAGAAGGGCTGGGTTCCGCAGATGGCAACAAGATCACGACCCGTCACGGCCCGTGCGAGCTTGATCGCCGCCGTAGTGGTGTCCGAACCATTCTTGGCGAACTTCACCATATCCGCGCCCGGGACCTGCGCCAAGAAGTCCTCTGCGGCGCGGAGTTCCCAAACAGATGGCCGTGAAAAGTTGACCCCTTGGGCAGCCGCGTTGCAAACGGCAGCCACCACGGGCCCGTAACCGTGACCAAGAGTGATTGATCGCAGACCCATCCCATACTCGACAAACCAGTTGCCGTCTAGGTCCTCAACTCTCGCCCCGCGCCCGCGCACAAGGATCGGAGTCATGTCCTCCGGGTACTGGTCGGATCCGCGAGCGTAGGTGTGCGCCCCACCAGGTACCAACTCGTGCAGGCGTGCTTGCGCCGACGCAGACTTATCAAACATCGTCGTTTGCCCTGGACAGCACAGCACGTGTCATGCAGCCCCCCGCTTCCTCTCCCCCACAGACATGCCTGAATTATTACGTACGGGGAATCTTCTCAAGCAACGGCACTGCCGAGCATTCTACGACTGGCCGATTCCCGGCGATTCTGTGGATTTCACTAAGCTGTCCGGCATGGAGATCATCCGGACTCCGATCGAGGATTTGATCATCTTTCGACCGAGTCCAATCCGGGATGAGCGCGGTTACTTCTCGCGCACGTTCGACGTTCAGATTCTCGCTGATGCGGGTATAGACCCGACCAGTTTCAAACAGGAGAACCAATCACGGTCCTATCAGGGCGTACGCCGCGGACTGCACGGTCGATCCGGCGCGGGAGAGGCGAAGCTGGTTCGCTGCGCCAACGGCGCGGTGCTCGATGTTGTCGTCGATGCCAGGCCAGGCTCGGCGACCTTCGGCCAGGTTATGACCTTTGTGCTCGACGATCAGGTCTGCACCCAGGTCTACATTCCGCGCGGGTTCCTCCATGGGTTCCAGGCGCTGACTGCAGTTACCGATGTCGTTTACCGAATCGATGAATTTCACGCTCCCAACAGTGATGTGACGGTACGACACGACGATCCGGAGCTCGCAATCCCATGGCCGGCGCCGGCGACGATCATGAGCGCCCGCGATCGCGAGAATGGAATCAGCTGGGCTGAATACCGTGGTCAGCTTGGGTTGCATTAGGGCCGATTCGGCTCATTGATCAACGAGGACTCGCGCAATCTCCCGATGCGCCAGGTCCAGTACAAGCCATCGGCCGCTCATGTCAGGATGAAACTGCGCATCTTCAGAGTTGAGGTGACGGAGCGTCGATGTCGTACGCCCGGTGTCGGTTATGCTCAGCGGAGCTACGGCACACTTTCGTAGATCTTGGTATGTCTCCACCCTGTGAGAGCTACCTCACTGCCTCTCAGCTCGACGCGGCTGAAAAGTTCTATCCTCTCCACGTCCGTGTCTGTGAGAGTTGCCTTCTGGTCCAGCTGCCGGCCTACATCTTGCCGGAGGATGTCTTTTCGGACTACGCCTACTTCTCCTCATATTCGGACTCTTGGGTGGCGCACGCCCGTCGGTTCGTCGACGACGCCGTGATGCGACTGGGGCTTGGGCGGGAGTCCTTCATTATTGAGGTGGCGAGCAACGACGGCTACCTGCTCCAACACAGCGTTGCGCGTGGTATCCGATCGCTCGGGATCGACCCGGCGGCCAACATTGCCGAGGTGGCCCGAGCCAGGGGCATCGACACCGAGATCATGTTCCTCGGCGAGCAGACCGGTCGTGATGTGGCGGCCCGACACGGCAAGGCCGACCTCGTCGTCGCCAACAACGTAATTGCACATGTTCCGGACATCGTTGACTTCAGCATGGGTTTGCGTGCGCTGGTTGCCGACTCCGGCCGCGTCAGCATTGAGATTCCGCACCTGCTCCGGCTGATTGAAGGCAATGAGTACGACACCATCTATCACGAGCACTATTCCTATCTGACCCTGCTCACGGCGCAGCGTGTGCTTGCGACGGCGGATCTACAGGTAGTCGACATCGAGGAGCTGCCTACCCATGGCGGCTCCATGCGGATCTGGTCAGCGCCGGCTGCCGCCGGCCTCGAGGTGGCTGCCTCCGTCGCTCGCGTGCTGGGGGATGAAGCTGCCGTTGGTCTCGACACCGTAGAGGGCCACGACGGGTTTGCCAGGCAGGTCGCGATGGCACGTAACGATTTCGTCGAATTCCTCATCGGGTGCCAGCGGACCGGCATGCGAGTCGCTGGCTATGGGGCGCCCGGGAAGGGGAATACGCTGCTCAACCATTGCGGCATCCGCTCAGATCTCATGGAGTTCACAGTGGATCGCAATCCACACAAACACGGCTTGTTCCTGCCAGGTACTCACATCCCGATCTACCCGGTGGAGCGGCTGGCGCAAGAACGACCGAACTACGTAGTGATCATGCCCTGGAACCTGCGAGATGAAATCACAGCACAGCTGGCATATGTACGGGACTGGGGCGGTCGGTTCGTCGTCAGTCTGCCTAAGATCGAGATCTTCTAAGCTGCGCGCTGAACTTGTCGAAGCGCGCACTGGTGCCCTTCGACAGGCTCAGGGCACATCAATCAGCGGAGCCGCAGGTCCCTAAGGTCCAAGCGGCCTTCTGCGGCCAGCTGCTGGATTCGCTGCAGTCGCACGAACCGCGGACCTTCGAAGTCCTCTGCTGTGAGGCCGCGCTCCCCGGCGTCGTGCCAGATCTCCTCAATCCCCTGCGGAATGGTCCACTGCGGCTGGAAGGCCGGAACGTCGCTACGGATCTTGGTGAAGTCAACCTGGTAGTTGCGAGCATCGGGCCCGGCGCCGTCGGCGAAGCTGACAGGTGCACCGGTGATTTCGCTGACCTGCTCAGCGATCGTACGAATCTGCACCACATCCTCATCGCGCCCGACATTGAAGGCCTGGTTATGGACGACGTCTCGCGGTGCCTCCAGCAACGCCAGAAAGGCGCGGGAAATGTCCTCCACGTGAACCAGCGGCCGCCACGGGCTGCCATCGGACTGGAGCCGCACGCTGCCCTGCGTGAAGGCGGTTCCCGTGAGGTTGTTGAGCACGATGTCAGCCCTCAGCCGGGGCGAGGATCCGTACGCCGTGGCGTTACGCAGATAGGTAGGGCTGAAGTCCTCGTCCGCGAGCTCGGCCAACCCCGCCTCCGCCATCGCCTTGCTCTCCCCGTACGGGGTGACGGGATTGAATTGGCCAGTCTCATCGACCGGCTTGTCGCCGGCCGCACCATACAACGAGCACGACGACGAAAAAAGAAAGCGCGGCACGCCAACCGCCTTAGCCACCTCTGCCACATGGACGGCGCCGCGCGCGTTGATGCCATATGTCGCCTCCGGATTCAGGTAACCGATCGGGTCGTTGGAGATCGCCGCAAGATGAATGACCGCATCAAACCCCGCGAGCTCCTCCGGAGTCACGTCACGGATGTCCCCGGTGCGCTGCTCGTAGCCCGCAGGTTGGACGCCAAAGTCACATCCGTCATACCAACCGACATCAAGACCGACGACCTCATGGCCAGCAGCTTGCACGAAAGGCACTAGTACTGCCCCGATGTAGCCGCGATCGCCATCCACCAAAACTCTCATCGCGATGTCCTCATGTCGCTGCCGACCTCCTGCTGGTAGCGCAGTGAGCGCCACGATCCACGGCACTACTTTCCGGCTCTCCTCCACTATGAAACGCCAGCCCCGGTGTACGTGTTATTCCGCCATATACGTTCACGCGGAACCCGCGCCCGCCAGCAAATCTGACACGGGTTGAATTACGATTCGGTAAAGCGCCTTGTGAGGCCCCTTCTCCCCTAGCTTCGTCCCTCCCTGTCGCTTAGATTCGTCACCAGAGCGCTGCCCGTCTGCGGGATCGGCAACGCGCTCGTTTCGGGGGGCCGAACTTATGTACCCCGACAGACGTGCGGCTGCAGCGCTCTGTGGGATGCGCATGCGGGGTTGAGGGTTATGGGCGTTGCCGATGTCATGGCGAACCCCGTACTTACCACACGGCAGGTCGTGCTCCACGGTTCCCGACGGAAGTGGGAGCGAAGCTACGTCGCCGCTACCATCGCCATCGATACGTCGGCCGCCCTTGTTGCGGCGACTGCGGCGTACATGGGGCGCTTCGGCGACCATCCCGCTTCCAATTACCTGTGGGGTTACATCGCTCTAAGCGCTAGCCTGCCGGTGCTGTGGCTCGCCGCAATGTGGGTCGCGCGTGCCTATGAGACGCGCTTTCTCACCGTGGGATACGAGGAATTCCGGCGCGTGCTGATTGCCGCCGTCGCCGTCATTGCGACGGTGGGCACGTTCTCGTGGGCGACGAAGGCAGAAGTGGCTCGAGGATACGTCATCATCGCTCTTCCTCTCGCCACCATGTTGACCTTGCTCGGACGTTATTCAGCGCGAAAGTTCGTACACCGTCGGCGCCGCACCGGTGACTTCATGAGCAACGTTCTCCTTGTCGGCCACGGCCATCCCGCAGCCGACCTGGTGCGACAAATGCGCAGGGATGCTCACCATGGCATGCGAATCGTCGGGGCCTGCGTCCCGAATGGCAGTCAATCGGAGGAGCTCGCCGCCGTAGGCGTCCCCGTGCTCGGAAGCTTCGAAGACGTCGACAAGCTGGTTCCTGGGACTGCGGCGGATGCGGTAGCAGTGCTCGCCTGCCCCGAGATGGACGGCTCGGCCTTGCGTCGTCTCTCGTGGAGTCTCGCCCGCTCGGGCATTGACCTGCTTGTGGCACCGGCGCTGATGGATGTCACCGGACCTCGGATCGCCATCCGGCCAGTCTGCGGGTTACCGCTGCTGCACGTCGACGAGCCCGCCCTCAGCGGGGGGCGTCGTATCGCCAAAGGCTGCGCGGATCGTGCTGTTTCGGCCGTGGCCGTTTTGATTCTGCTTCCCTTGCTGGTGGCGATCGGCCTCGCTGTGCGACTCACCAGCCGGGGTCCCGCCCTCTTCCGGCAGACGCGTGATGGGCTTCATGGCCGCGAGTTCACCGTGCTCAAATTCCGAACAATGACGCGGGATGCCGAGTCATTGCGAGCCTCCGTCTCGCATCTCAATGTGCACTCCACGGGCCACCTGTTCAAGGTCGAGCACGACCCACGCGTAACGCCATTGGGCCGTTTGTTGCGGCGGACGTCTCTCGACGAGTTGCCACAGCTGGTGAATGTGCTGCTTGGGCAGATGTCGCTTGTCGGGCCACGTCCCTTGCCGACCACAGACACACCGTATGACGGTGAGGCACGCCGTCGCTTGTTTGTCAAGCCAGGCCTGACCGGACTATGGCAGATCAGCGGTCGGGCTGACCTTGAGTGGGATGAGGCTGTGCGCCTCGACCTGCGCTACGTCGAGAACTGGTCACTGGCACTCGATGCTTTGATAATTTGGAAGACGATGTTTGTAGTGCTGAAGCGGAGTGGGGCTTATTGAACGCGGGTGCCTTTGAAGGCAGTCCTTGAGCGCACTCAAATGCATAACTCTTGCATCCCCAGCGCGCGATATTGCAACACCGATTCGGAGCTACCTGAGGAGCCGTGCTATGCCTGCCAGGCCAGTGAATTGCTCCGCGCGACTCATGAGCCAATACCGTCCTGGATGCGGGTTCGTACATCCGTAACGTGCGGTCCGAAGACATCGGGACCAGGCATCGGCTAGCACCGTTAGGGCAGGCGTCCCAACCGCGAGGCATCGACAGCGAATCCGGAGTGTCATATAGCGGACAGTCTGCGGCCCCTGCTCATCGATGGCGGTGCCGCGGATGAGGGCGGTCCGCTACTCGCAGGGGGACGACTGGATGGTGTTGCGGGTGAAGCTGATGTCGCGCGCCGCCAGGTTGGCGCCGTTGTCGGCGACCACGCCGGTGGGATGGCCGCCTCCGCCGGTAGCGCAGATCAAGTTGTCATGGACGTGGTAGTTGTCGAGCAGATGGGCCGGTGGAGTGGAGTCCGGTCGATCCTGCTGGACTCCGGTGATCCCGTTGTAGTTGCCGGACAGCCGGTTGCCGTAAACCTCAACGTTGAAGCTCGCATTCACGAGGATTCCGGCATCCCAGTACCAGCCGTTGGCAGCGTGGCCGTTTCCGTAGACGTTGTTGTATCGGATGACCGCGTCCTGACTGATCTCATAGAAGACGCCCTCCCTGAAGTTGTTCTCGATCAAGTTGTACTCGATGAGGGCGCCGCGGGCGTTGATGTCGGCCCAGAGTCCACGGCAGTCGTTGTCGTGGACGTAGGCGTTGCGGATAGTGACCTGGCCGACATCCCACTTCATGCCACCGCCCTCCCACTCGCAGGCGGCGTGCAGGGTATGGTTGCGCGCCAGCTCCGGCCCGTCCATC
>Ga0307282_10000469_pt1 | contig 12851 bp, 11 predicted proteins | sample ER_DNA_121_FD_194475 | JGI IMG/M metagenome (GOLD analysis project Ga0307282, IMG submission 194475) | Bulk soil microbial communities from the East River watershed near Crested Butte, Colorado, United States - ER_DNA_121 | ecosystem: Environmental > Terrestrial > Soil > Floodplain | place...
ACCGCCGCCCCCGCCGCCTCCTCCGCCACCGCCTCCTCCGCCACCGCCACCGCCCCCGCCGCCTCCACCCCCGCCTCCGCCACCTCCGCCTCCGCCGCCCGCGAAGCGCTGCGTCGTGCCGCGCGTCGTCGGCAAGCCGCTTGCCAAGGCCAAGCGAGCGATCGTCGCCGCGCACTGCTCGGTCGGCAGCGTGAGCAAGGGCTACTCGCGCAAGAAGAAGGGGACGGTGACCTCCCAGCGCCCCAGGCCCGGGACGAGGCTCCCGCGGGGCGGCAAGGTCCGGCTCGTCGTCAGCCGGGGCCGTCGGCCCTAGCGGTCCGAGTCCGCACCGCGCGCCAGAGCAGGTCGGCGTTCGGGAGCAGGAAGCCCAGCGAGAGCAGGGGCAAAGCCGGCAGGCCGCCGACGTCCCACCAGGTCGCGATGGCCATCGTCGCGCCGATCGACGCGGTCAGGCACACCCACGTCCAGCCGACCCGCAGGCCCCAGCGCGCGGCGGCGCCAAGGTACAAAGCGAAGAAGAGCAGGTCGGGGAGTCCCAGCTTGGCCCCGCCGGACTGTCCCGGCACGACGAAGGTGAACGAGAGCACGTCGAAGACCTGCGGCTGCTTGTTGACGATCGTGTTGGTCGGCCCACGCCAGACCGAGTACGAGTCGACGAACGGGACGATGAACGCGACGAGCACGACCCAGCTCAGCTCTTCGAAGAAGCGCAGGAAGGCCCACGCGAGGAACGTCATCGCGCCGAGCTTGGCGAAGTTCGCCACCGGCCCGGCGCCGGCCCACTGCAGCAGCACCGCGACGACGCCGAGGCCGCCCGCCGCCGCCAGCAGCCGGCCGGGCGGCGAGCTCCAGAGCGGCAACGCGAGGTAGACGAGCCCGAACACCGCCGGGATGACGAGGAACGCGAGGAAGGCGATCGCCCACCACAGCGACAGACCGAACCAGTGCTGGTGCGTCGCGTAGTAGACGCCGACGATCAGCGCCAGGGCGACGAACGCGGCCCGGCGCGCGCTCAATACGGCGGCAGCTCGGCCCACCACGGGCCCAGCGCCTTGAAGGCGTTCCAGAACTGCGTCTTGGCCGGCGCCTCGTCGAGCGAGGCGTCGATGTCCGGGACAGGGAGCGCCTGGACGGTCGGCGTGAACCGCTGCAGCGTCCCCGGCTCGGCCGCGACCGTCTCGGACAGTGGGAACTCGAGCCCGTTCAGGAAGGCCAGCGCCTGCTCGCCCATCACCACCACGAGCTTCGGCTGGACGATGTGCAGCTCGCGCGTCAGCCAGGGCCCGGCCTCCTCCTCGTCGCCGTCCGCGAACTTGAGGCAGTTCGTCCCGTAGACGGCCATCGGGTCGACGCGCAGCCGCTGCAGCGACTTGAGGATCGCCTGGCCCGCCCGCCCGTAGAAGGCGACGCCCTCCTGAACCTCCGCCGGCTGCGGCGAGTACTTCACCAGCATCACGTCCGCGAGCGGGTGGCCGGAGCCGAGCACGGGCACGCGGGCGCCTGCTGCGCGGGCGATCTCGTCCCCGAGCTCGTTGCTCTCGGAGATCGCCTTCTGCAGGTACTTCTCGAAGATCTCGTCGCTCACGGCAGGCATTCCGGCACGACCCTCTTCGACGGCTACCGGACACGTTCCTTGGCCTGCGCCGCCCACTTGAGCGACTGCAGGTAGAGCAGCGAGCGCGGCCGCCGCTGCACCTGAGCGGTGCGCAGGCTCTCCAGGAACTCCTCGGGCCCGTCGAAGGCGCGCATCCGGAGGCCGCCGGTGCCCACGCCCTGGAGCACGTGCGCGTCGGAGCCGGCGCCCATCGTCAGCCCGTACTTGCGCGCGAAGCGCAGCGCCTCGTCGTTGTAGCCCTCGAACAGGAGGCGCGCGTTGTAGACCTCGAGCACGTCGATCTCCTCGAGATGGCGGTGGAGCGTGGCCGGGTCGGGGATCGCGTGCAGCCGGTCGAAGGGGTGGGGGAGGTAGGCGATCCCGCCCTGGTCGTGGATGGCGGCGATCGTGTCGCCGAACGAGAGCCCGCGCGGGATCTCCTCGGAGAGGAAGAGCCCGATCACCTCGCCCTGGCCGTCGGTCTTCACCTCCTCGCCGGGGATCACGATCAGGTCGCGGCCGCGCGCCGCGTCGACCGCCTCGAGCGCGCCGCCGAAGACGTTGTGGTCGGTGACCGCGATCGCGCCGAGCCCGATCGCCTCGGCGTGATCGAGCAGCTCGTCGACCGGGATCTGACAGTCGTGCGACCAGTTCGTGTGCAGGTGCAGGTCGGCGTGGATCCAGCCGCGCTCGTCCGGGATGGCGAGTCCCGGCCGGCCCTCGCGCCGTCTCGTCGCCAGGCCGCGGTAGACCTCGTCGATCTCGTGGGCGAGCGCCGCGAAGCTCTGTTCCTCGGCCACTGCGCGGGCACGCTCGCCGGAGCGCTTGCGGTAGGCCTCGTCCTCGGCCAGCCGCGCGATCTCGGCGGCGGCGAGCTCGGGCTGCTCGTGCACCCCCGGAGGCGAGACGATCGCCGCGCCGGCGGCCGCGGCCTCGAGCGAGACACGGTCGAGGCCTTCGAAGGCGGGCACGAAGATCGAGGCCTCGTTCAGCAGCGAGGCCCGTCCGGCGCTGTCGCGCAGGGTGCGGACGTGCGCGCGCCCCCGCAGCGCGCGGGGGATCGTCGGCCGGCCCGAGAGCGGCTTCGTCCGCAGCAGGACGAGCTCCCAGCCGGGGAGGCCGCGCAGCGCCCGCGTCACCGACCGGGCCAGCGCGCGCTCGGTCGGCCGCCACTCGTAGACGACGAGCCGCCGCTTGCGGCCCGCGTGGAAGAGCTGCGGGTCGACGCCGACCGGCACGACGCGGTAGTCGCCGGGCAGCCGCTCAGCAGCCGCCTCGGCGGTCTCTTCTGAGGTCGCGAGCAGCGCGTCGATCCGGCCGAGCAGGCGCTCGCGCTGCGCCTTGCCGGGCGGGTAGCCGAGCCGCTCGGGCGAGAGCAAGGTCGCGACCGCGAAGGCGCGGGCGTCGCGCAGCGCCAGGTAGGAGAGGCTCGGCACGCCGGGCTCGAAGCCGTGGACGACGTCGTAGCCGCCGCGGGCGAGCGCCAGCGAGAGGTTCGCGCGAACGCCGACCGGGACGCCGATCCTCGACCTCCGCGAGACGGGCACCGCCGGCCCGAGCGCGATCACCTCGGCCCCGTCGCCGTCGAGCAGCGCGCGCCGGCCGGCGAGCAGGTCGGCCGCGCGCGTCGACGGCGCGAGCACGGTGACCGAGTGGCCGAGATTACGCAGCTCGGCCGCCAGCCCCGCCACGTGCTCGTTGACGTCGTGGGGCCGCGACCAGGCGAACGGCGTGACCAGGCAAACGCGCAGGCCCATCGGCTCCGAGTCTAGCCGCGTGCAGCCGGAAACCCTGCAAGGTGGCCCGGAGGCGCGTGCTCTCGCAGAGCCGCGCCCCCGGGCCGACGCCGATGGCTAGGCCTTTGCCGTCTCTTTCGCGCGCGTTCGCGCGTGCTTGCGGATGAAGTCCTCGGTCCGGTCGCGCGCCTCGTCGTCCGCGTACTGCTTCGGCGGTGACTTCATCAGGTAGGAGCTCGGCCCGCCGAGAGTGCCGGAGACGCCCTTGTTGAGCGCCAGCTTCGCCATACGGACGGCGTCGATCACGACCCCGGCCGAGTTGGGCGAGTCCCAGACCTCGATCTTCAGCTCCGCGTTCAGCGGCACGTCGCCGAAGGCCGTTCCCTCGAGCCGGATGTACGCCCACTTGCGGTCCTCGAGCCACGGCACGTGGTCCGACGGGCCGACGTGGATGTTCTTGTCCTCCATCTCGTAGGGCAGCGTGGACTTGATCGAGTAGGTCTTCGAGATCTTCTTCGACTCGAGCCGCTCCCGCTCCAGCATGTTCAGGAAGTCGGCGTTGCCGCCGAAGTTGAGCTGGAAGGTGCGGTCGACGCGGACGCCGCGGTCCTTGAAGATGTTCATCAGGACGCGGTGCGTGATCGTGGCCCCGACCTGCGACTTGATGTCGTCGCCGATGATCGGCAGGCCCTTCTCCTCGAAGCGCCGCTGCCAGTAGCTCTCGCGGGCGATGAAGATCGGCATGCAGTTCACCATCGCGCAGCCGGCGTTCAGGATCTGCTCCGTGTACCACTTGGTCGCCTCCTCCGAGCCGACCGGGAGGTAGTTGATGACCACGTCGGTGCCGGTCTCCTTGAGGATCCCGACCACGTCGTCGGTCTCGCCGGGAGCCTTGGTCACGATCTCGGAGAGGTACTTGCCGAGGCCGTCGTGGGTCATCCCGCGATTGACGGTGACGCCGGTCTTGGGCACGTCCGAGAACTTGATCGTGTTGTTCGGGTGCGCCCAGATCGCCTCGGACAGGTCCTTGCCGACCTTGTCGGTGGTCACGTCGAAGGCGGCCGTGAACTCGATGTCGCTGATGTGGTAGCCGCCGAGGTCGACGTGCATCAGGCCCGGGACGAACGTGCCGGGCTCGGCGTCCTTGTAGTACTCGACGCCCTGCACGAGCGAGCTCGCGCAGTTGCCGACGCCGATGATCGCGACGCGGACCTTCTCGTCCGAGCGCCGCGCCTTGCCGTTCTTGCCGTTCGTGGAAGCCATAGGTTCCTTTCCGAGCCGCTCCGAGAGCGTCTCGACGATCAGGTCGTTGACGTTGCGCTTGCGCTGTGCCGCGCGCGCGGCGAGCGTGTCCTTCAGCTCCGCCGGCATCCTCAGGAGAACGGTGCCGCTGCGGCCCGGCGAGCTGCCCGGCCTGCCGCTCGGGTCGAACGGGACGGCAAAGCGGGAGGCGAGGATCCCGACCGCCACGTCGTTGAGGCTGCGGCCCGACCGCCGAACCTCGTCGGAGAGAAGCCGCTTGAGCGCGTCCGGCATCCGGACGAGGACGTTCTTGCGCGTAGGTGCTAGCACAGAAGTGCTATCAGTATAGAGGCTACGGCCGGCTGCGGAGCTGCGAGCGGACGCTCAGCACGCGCTGGAGGACCGTGAGCCACGCGGTTGCGGCCAGGAAGTAGATCACCCACTGCAGGCCGCCCCAGGGAGCGAAGACGAGCGCGGCCGTGATCACGACCACCCGCTCCGCGCGGCTGCCGAGGCCGACGTCACCCTTCAGTCCGATCAGCTCTGCCTTGGCCCGCGCGTAGGAGACGAGGAACGAGCCGGCCATCGCGACGATCGTGAATGCGATCGCGACCTCGTTGCCCTCACGTGCGAAGACGAGCGCGATCGCCGTCAGCACGAAGCCCTCGCTGACGCGGTCGGAGATCGAGTCGAGGAAGGCTCCGAACGGCGTCGCCTTGCCGCCGTGCCGCGCGAGCGCTCCGTCGAGGACGTCGAGAATCGAGCCGGCGACGAAGACGATCGCAGCAGTCCAGTACAGGAGCCACGGCCGGTGGTACGCGAAGTAGACGATCACGGAAGCGGCGATGCAGAGGCTGATCCCGCCGACCGTGAGCGCGTTCGGGGTCACGCGCGTGCGCGCGAGGCCCGTGATCCAGCGCGTGGCCAGGCGGCGCGTGCCGTCCGTGTAGCCCCGTTTGACCGCGGCGAGGCCGCCGGTGCTTCGCAAGGCGGCTAGGCCGTCGCCAGGCGCCGGCGGCGGCGGCGGGCCCAGACCGGAAGGCCGTAGACGATCGCGAACGCGATCGCGGCGACGACGATCCCGGCCAGGACGTCGAGGGCGAAGTGGTTGCCGGTGCCCATCACGCTGAACCAGACCCACGCGGGCCAGACGAGCCAGAAGACCTTGACGAAGCGGTTCCGGCAGACGGAGAAGAGCACGATCCCGACGATCAGTGCGTCGGCGGCGTGCAGGCTCGGCATCGCCGCGTACGGGTTCGCCGCGAGCTGCACGAGGCCGCTGCCGTGGTTGAGCCCGCCGAAGTCGCCGAGGGTGTCGGCGAAGCCGAGGTCGGGGAACATGCGCGGCGGCGCCGTCGGCAGCAGCACGTAGCCGACCAGCCCGATCACGTTCGCGAGCAGGATCGTGTTGCGGAAGCGGACGAACGCCTCGTGGCGGCGCAGGTAGACCCAGAGCAGCGCCAGGCCGACGACGGTGAACTCCGAGTTCCAGTAGGTCCAGGCGGCGAGGTCGGCGAGGAACTGCGATCCGTCGACGGCCCGCTGCAGCGTCAGCTCGATCAGCGCGTGCGTGTGCCGCTCGATCCCGATCACGTGCAGCCCGTTCTGGAAGGCGCGCGGCGGATTGCGGTCGGCCAGGCCGCGGGCGATCTGGTACGCGGCGAGGAAGCCGAACCAGATCGCAAGCTGGCGCCCGAGGTCGGCCCACCCTCGGGGCAGGTAACGGCGGCCGGCTGCGACGAGAGTGCTCAAAGGAACTCGACGATTCTAACGCCCCCGTCAGAGGGCTTCATTCCCGGCCGGTCAGCCGCCTATTTGCGACATCGAGCGCGAGGCGCGCACGAAGCCGGGTTCGTTGATCTTGTGCTTGAGCTCCTTGTGGCGCACGGCGAAGCGGAGCAGCCGCTCGAGCTCGCCGTCGGAGGCGCCTTCGCGCAGCGGCTTCTTCAGGTCCCACTCGCGCCGCGAGAAGAGGCAGGTGCGGAGCTGGCCGTCGGCGGTGAGGCGGATGCGGTCGCAGCTCGAGCAGAACGGCTCGGAGACCGGGTTGACGAAGCCGATCTCGCCGGCGCCGTCGGCGAAGCGGAAGCGCTGCGCCGTGGACGAGGGCTTGGCCGGGACCGGCTCGAGCGGCCAGCGCTCCTCGATCAGCGCGCGGATCTCGGCTCCGGTCAGCACGTCGTCGCCGCGCCACGACTCGTCCGCGTCGAGCGGCATGAACTCGATGAAGCGGACGATGTAGGGCTTGCGCCTGGCGAGCTCGGCGAGCGCGGGCACCTCGACCTCGGTGAAGCCGCGCATGGCGACGCAGTTGACCTTGATCGGCCGCAGCTCCGGGTGGCGCTCGGCCTCCTCCAGCCCGGCGAGCACGCGGTCGAGCGCGTCGCGGCGGGTGATCTCGGCGAAGCGGACGTGCGAGAGCGAGTCGAGCGAGACGTTGAGCCGCCGCAGGCCCGCCTCGACGAGCGGCCCGGCGAGCCGGTCGAGGAGGATGCCGTTTGTGGTCAGCGAGAGGTCCTCGACGCCGGGCGTTTCGGCCAGCAGCCGGACCAGCACGGGCAGGTCGCGCCGGACGAGCGGCTCGCCGCCGGTCAGGCGCACCTCGTCCACGCCCATCGCCGCGAGCACGCGCACGAGCCGCGCGATCTCCTCGAAGGTGAGCAGCTCGTCTCGCTCCAGCCACTCCAAGCCCTCGGCCGGCATGCAGTAGCGGCAGCGGAAGTTGCAGCGGTCGGTGACGGAGACCCGCACGCTGCGGATCTCGCGGCCCCATCCATCCACGAGCGGCTGCATGACGCGCAGCGTAGCGAGGTTTCGCGCCCCGGCCGGGGCGGGAATGCTCGGTCTCCAACCCCGAAGGAGGAATCGAATGTCCGAATCGGAGCAGGAAGGCCAGGAAGGCCAGGAAGGCCAGGAAGGCCAGGAGGAGCAGGGCGGCGACATGGGCGGCGGCGGCTCCGAAGAGGAGTCCGGCGACGACATGGGCGGCGGCTCCGAAGGTGGAGAGGAGTCCGGCGGGGGCATGTAGCTCCGTCTTTCTGCACGGCCCGAAGGCGCCGCTCGCGGCGCCTTCGCTCTTGCGGGCTTGACTCGGGCGGAGCTCCCGGATAGACCTCCGGACGTGGCAGGCACCACGCGTCGCTTCGCCGCGGCACTTGTCGCCGCGGCCGCGGTCGCCGCCGCGCTCGCGGCCGGCGCGCGCGCCGCCAACCGCGTCTACTGGGGGAACTACGGCAACAACACGATCTCGTTCGCCAACCTCGACGGCAGCGGCTCCGGTGGCCAGCTGACCACCAGCGGCGCGACGACGCCCACCAATGTCGAGGGAGTGGCGATCGACGCCCCGGCCGGCCTGATCTACTGGGCGAACTTCCTGCCCGGCCGGATCTCCTACACGCGCCTCGACGGTTCCGGCGGCGGCGACCTGAACACGACCGGGGCGAACACGATGTTCGTCTACGGCCTCGCGCTCGACCCGGAGGGTGGCCGCGTCTACTGGGCGAATGTCGCGGGAGTTTCGTACGCGAAGCTGGACGGCTCGGGAGGCGGGAACCTGAACACGGCCGGCGCCACCGTCAGCGACCCGTACGGGATCGCGGTCGACCACGCCGGCGGGCGGGTCTACTGGGACAACAACACCGGCACGACGATCTCCTATGCCAACCTCGACGGCTCCGGCGGCGGCGACCTGAACACGACCGGCGCGACCGTCAACCGGCCCGACGGGCTCGCGATCGACCCGGCCGGGGGCCGGCTCTACTGGACGAACGGGATCGCCAACGTCATCTCCTGGGCGGCGCTGAACGGCAGCGGCGGCGGCAACCTCGTCACCACCGGGGCGCACGTCGCCCATCCGAACGCCGTTGCGATCGACCACGCCGCGGGCCGCATCTACTGGACGAATTACTCGGGGAGCGTTGTCTCCTACGCGCGGCTCGACGAAAGCGGCGGCGGAGACGTCCCGACCACCGGGGCGACGGCGAGCAACCCGCAGTTCCTCGCGCTGCTCGAGGCGCCGGGCGCGGCCGAAGCGCCGGTCGTCTCGGGCGGCAAGCGCCCCGGCTCGCAGCTTGCATGCACGCAGGGCTCGTGGCTCGCCGACCTGGCGCCGTCGTTCCTGGCCCAGGCGCCGCAGACCTTCTCGTACCGGTGGGCCCGGAACGGGCACCTGATCGGCCTGGCGAGGTCGAGCACGTATGCGCCCGGCAAGGCCGGGAGCTACAGCTGCTCGGTGACGGCCGAGAACGCGGCCGGAACCGCGATCCAGACCAGCGAGGCGCACGCGATCCTGGCCGACTGCGTCGTCCCGAAGATCGTCGGCAAGACGCTGCGGACCGCGAAGCGTGCGATCCGGCGCAAGCACTGCCGCGTGGGGAGGGTCAGGCGCCACTCCGCGCGGGTCCGGACGGGCCGCGTGGTCTCGCAGAGGCCGAAGCCCGGCAGGCACCTGGCGAACGGGGCGAAGGTCAACCTCGTCGTCAGCCGCGGTTAGGCGGGCGGATGAGGATCGCGCCTCGTGGGGCGGTCCTGGCGGGCCTGGCCTTGCTCATCCTCGCCTTGCCGAGCAGCTCGGTTGCCGCGCCGACCTGGCTCGAGGCGGAGGACCTGTCCGCAGCCGGCAGTGCCGGGGGGCCGAAGGTCGCGCTTGATGCCGCCGGGGACGCGGTCACGGTCTGGAACCAGTCGGCCGGCGGCTACTCGATCGTTCAGGCGACGGTTCGGCCGGCGGGCGGCTTGTGGAGCCCGCCGGAGAGCCTCTCGGCCGCCGGCCAGAACGCGTACGAACAACAGGTCGCCGTTGACGGGGCCGGGAACGCCGTCGCGGTCTGGCGCCGCTGGAACGGCGCCAACTGGCTCGTGCAGTCGGCGGTGCGCCCGACCGGCGGAGCCTGGAGCGCGCCGCACGACCTCTCGGCGCCGGGGCAGGACGCGCTCGCTCCCGAGGTCGCGCTCGACGCGGCCGGAATGCGGTCGCCGTTTGGCAGCGCTCGAACGGTGCGGCCTTCGTCGCGCAGGCGGCGGTTCGCGCGGCGGGCGGCGCGTGGGGCACGGCAGAGAATCTCTCGGCCGGCGGCGCGCACAGTCCGCAGGTGGCCGTCGACCCGGCCGGGAACGCGATCGCGGTCTGGTACCTCACGAACGGGACGACCAGCACCGTCCAGGCGGCAGTGCGTCCCACCGGCGGCCCCTGGGGCTCGCCGCAAGACGTGTCGGCGCCGGGCGACGGTGCCGGGTTGCCGCAGGTCGGAGTCGACGCCGCTGGCGATGCGGTCGCGGTCTGGGACGGCTCCGACGGCAGCAACGACATCGTGCAGGCGTCGGCCCGGCCGGCCGGCGGCGCCTGGAGCCCGCCGCAGGACCTGTCCGCGCTCGGCCAGAACGCCATGGCGCCGCAGGTCGCGCTCGATCCCGCCGGGAATGCGGACGCGGTCTGGGAACGCTCGAACGGCTCCGCGTACGTCATCCAGGCCGCCCGGCGGCCGGCAGCCGGGGCGTGGGGCCTGCCCCAGAACCTTTCGGTACCCGGCGAGCCCGCGCTCGACCCAGAGGTCGCGCTCGACCCGGCCGGCAACGCCGTCGCGGTCTGGCGCCACGGCAACGGCGGGAACGACGTCATCCAGGCGTCCGCCCGCCCGCTCGGCGGCAACTGGGAGGACCCGAAGGATCTCTCGAGCAGCATCGCGCTGGCGCCCGACGTCGCCCTCGACCCGTCCGGGAACGCGGTCGCCGTCTGGGCCCGGACGAACGGAACCGACCAGGTCATGCAGGCGGCCGCCCTCGACGCAGCCGGGCCCGTCCTCGCCGGGCTCTCGATCCCGCCGGACGGCGCCGCACGGACACGAGTCGTCTTCGCGGTGTCGCCGTTCGACGTGTGGTCGGCGCTCGCCCCTGGGCCGACGTGGAGCTTCGGCGACGGCGGGCACGCCAACGGGATTTTCGTCTCGCACGTCTACGCGCGGCGAGGCGACTACACCGTGAGCGTTACCCAGGCCGACGCGGTCGGCAATGAGAGCTCGAGCAGCCGCTCGCTTTCGATCCGGGCAGCGCCGGCCTGCGTGGTCCCGAGGGTCGTCGGCAAGAGGCTCGCGGCTGCCAGGCGCGCGATCGCAGCACGCCATTGCCGAACCGGCAAGGTCACCGGCGCCTACTCGAACAGGTACGGGAAGGGCCGCGTCCTCACGCAGAAGCCGAGAGCGGGGAGGAGGCTCGGCAACGGCGCCAGGGTGAGACTCGTCGTCAGCCGCGGGAAGCGGCCCTAGCGATCAGCTCCGCGAGGCGGTGGGCTGAGCCCTCGCCGTAGAGGAGGTAGAGCGACGGCTCGGCCAGCTCGAGCTCGAGCACGAGCGGCTCGGGGTCGTGGACGAGGTCCGCTCGCGCGTAGAGGAGGTCCTCGAACGGAGCCGCTGCGAGCGCCGCGCCGGCCACGCGCAGGTCGGCCTCCGATGGCTCCGCCGGCTCGACCGCCTCCTCGAGGTAGAGCTCGGGCGCGTCAGGGGTGCCCCGCCGCAGGGAGACGCGCTTGCGGACGGCGTGCGAGTAGCGTCCGCCGAGGTAGACGAGCGCGATCTCGCCGGAGCGCTCGACCCCGTCCACGTGCGGCTGCACCATCGCGGCCCGCCCATCGGCGTGGAGCGCCTCGACGTGCTCCGCCGCCGCGGCTGACTCCTCCGGCTCGTAGCGGGCCGAGGCCCGGCCCCCTGCGGAGAAGACCGGCTTGACGACGAAGCGCCCGGCCGGCGCCTCGAACGCCTCGTCCGGCTCGAGAAAGAGCGTCGGCACCACCGGCACGCCTGCCGCCTCGAGCTCGGCGAGGTAGCGCTTGTCCGTGCTCCAGCGCAGCACCGGTAGGGGGTTGAGGACGCGCGGCAGGCGAGCGGCCCAGTCGAGGAACTCGTCCCGCCGCTCCGCGTAGTCCCAGGCCGACCGAACGACGACGAGCTCGAAGCGCTCCCAGTCGACCTCCGCGTCCCACACGGCCGGGACTCCCTCGACGCCGCGAGCCGCCAGAGCGGCCACCAGCGCGGGGCCATCCTCGTCGAGGTCAGGCACTTCCGCACAGGTCGCAAGGGCTATTGCCATATATCTGCTACCATCGCACTGAGATTTTCTCAGCGAAGGGAGCAATAGAGCATGGCTAAGACTATCGGCATCGACCTCGGCACGACCAACTCGTGCGTTGGCGTGATCGAGGGCGGCGAGCCGGCGGTCATCCCGAACGCGGAAGGCGGGCGCACAACACCGTCCGTCGTAGCGTTCACGAATGACGGCCAGCGGCTCGTCGGCGCGCCCGCGAAGCGCCAGCAGGTCACGAACCCGCAGAACACGATCTTCTCGATCAAGCGCTTCATGGGCCGCAAGTTCGGCGAGGTCTCGGAGGAGATGAAGATCGTCCCCTACGAGGTCGTCGAGGGCCCGAACGGCGACGTGCGGGTCAAGGCGGGGGACAAGGAGTACCCACCGCCGGAGATCAGCGCGATGATCCTCCAGAAGCTGAAGGCCGACGCCGAGGCGTATCTCGGCGAGGCGGTCACCGACGCGGTGGTCACCGTCCCGGCCTACTTCAACAACGCGCAGCGCGAGGCGACCAAGGACGCCGGCAAGATCGCCGGCCTCAACGTCCTCCGCATCATCAACGAGCCGACCGCGGCCGCTCTGGCCTACGGCCTCGACAAGGAGGCCTCCGACCACACGATCCTCGTCTTCGACCTCGGCGGCGGGACGTTCGACGTCTCGATCCTCGAGCTCGGCGAGGGCGTCTTCGAGGTGAAGGCCACCAACGGCGACAACCACCTCGGCGGCGACAACTTCGACAAGGGGATCGTCGACTGGATGGTCGCGGAGTTCAAGCGCGACCAGGGCATCGACCTCTCGCAGGACAAGATGGCCCTGCAGCGCCTGTACGAGGCGGCCGAGAAGGCGAAGATCGAGCTCTCCTCGACGATGACGACGCAGATCAACCTGCCGTTCGTCACCGCGACCCCGGAGGGCCCGAAGCACCTCGACCTCCAGCTCACGCGCGCGAAGCTCGACGAGCTGGCGGCCGACCTGCTCGAGCGCACGGTCGGTCCGACGAAGCAGGTGCTCGCGGACGCGGGCATCGACGCCTCGAAGATCGACCACGTCGTTCTCGTCGGGGGCATGACCCGCATGCCGGCGGTGCAGCAGAAGGTCAAGGGCCTGATCGGCAAGGACCCGCACAAGGGCGTCAACCCGGACGAGGTCGTCGCCGTCGGCGCGGCCATCCAGGGCGGCGTGCTCAAGGGCGAGGTCAAGGACGT
>Ga0307282_10000470_pt1 | contig 12848 bp, 8 predicted proteins | sample ER_DNA_121_FD_194475 | JGI IMG/M metagenome (GOLD analysis project Ga0307282, IMG submission 194475) | Bulk soil microbial communities from the East River watershed near Crested Butte, Colorado, United States - ER_DNA_121 | ecosystem: Environmental > Terrestrial > Soil > Floodplain | place: USA...
GCGACGCTCGAACCCGACGGTCGAGGACGGCGTCGACGAGATCCCGGTCGAGCACAGCGAGCCTGCGCCGTGGGTTGGATAGACAGCGACGAAGTCCTCGTGCGGCAGGATCACGTCGTGGAGGGAATGGAACATCTGCCGGGCAAACGGCAACGCGTTGGCCTCGCCAAGCAGATCCGTTCGGCCCACGGCACCGACGAGGAGGGACCCGCCGGTGAACATGAGCAGGGGTTCTCCGGCGCGCGTCGTGTCGGCAACGGCGTACGCAACGTGTTCCGGGGTGTGACCGGGCGTCTCGAGGACCGAGAACCGCAGCCCGCCGACATCGAAGCTCTCGCCATGTCGCACCGGTTGATGCTCGTAGGCAAGCTCCGCACCGGCACCGATGACGTGAGTGGCCCCGGTCAGGGCCGCGAGATCGCGACCGCCGGACACGTAGTCATTGTGGAGATGCGTCTCGACCACGTGGCTGATCCGGACGTCCGCCGCCCGGGCCGCATCGAGGTAGACGTCGACGTCGCGACGCGGATCGATGACCGCGGCGAGCCCGGCCGACTCGTCGGCGATCAGCGTCGAGAGGTGGCCGAGCCCATCGATGACGAACTGGCGGAGCAGCATCAAGAGGGAGCGTACAAGACCGAAGGGCATTCAGCGCATCGCCAATCGCCCTCGACCCGCACCGGGTCCACCGGGCCCGGCCCCCGCTCCTCCTGCTAGACTCCGGCGGTCCCAAACAGGGCCGTCCGGGGTCTGACACAGGCAGAGTGGGTGGAGGAAACTGGGACGTGGGCGAACGAATCCTGGTGCTTGGCGGTGATGGCTATCTCGGTTGGCCGACGGCCATGGCGTTCTCCCGGGCCGGCCATCGGGTGGCCGTTGTCGACAACTTCGCCAAACGCCAGTGGGAGCTCGAGCTCGGCGTCCGGCCGCTGTTCCCCGTCGCGACCCTCCACGAGCGCGTTCGGGCCTGGCGCGAGGTCAACGAGAACGAGATCGAGCTGTTCGTCGGGGACCTGACCGATTACCCCTTCGTCGAGTCGGTCATTGACGGCTTCCGGCCCGACACGATCGTCCACTACGGCGAGCAGCCGTCCGCCCCGTACTCGATGATCGACGCCCGGCACGCGACGTACACCCAGTCGAACAACGTCGTCGGCAACCTCAACGTCCTGTTCGCGATCCGCGATCGCTCGCCCGAGACGCACCTCGTCAAGCTCGGCACGATGGGCGAGTACGGGACGCCGGACATCGACATCGAGGAGGGCTACCTGAGCGTCACCCACAAGGGCCGCGCGCACACCTTCCTCTACCCGAAGACGCCGGGCTCGATGTACCACCTGTCCAAGGTCCACGACTCGCACAACATCCACTTCGCGACGCGGATCTGGGGCCTCCGCGCGACCGACCTCAACCAGGGCGTCGTGTACGGCGTCGAGACCGACGAGTCGGCCCTCGATCCGCGACTCGCCACGAGCTTCCACTACGACGAGGTGTTCGGGACCGCCCTCAACCGGTTCTGCGTCCAGGCGGTCGTCGGCTATCCGCTGTCCGTCTACGGCAAGGGCGGCCAGACGCGCGGCTACCTCAACATCCGCGACACGATCGCCTGCGTGGCCCTCGCCGCGGCCAACCCGGCCGCTGGCGGCGAGCTCCGGGTGTTCAACCAGTTCACCGAACAGTTCAGCGTGCTCGAGTTGGCCGAGCGGGTGAAGGCGGCCGCCGAGCACCTCGGCTTCGAGGTCTCGATCGCCCACGCCGACAATCCCCGCAAGGAGCTCGAGGAGCACTACTACAACGCCCAGCACTCCAAGCTCATCGAGCTTGGCCTGGAGCCGCGCCTGCTGAACGAGGAACTGATCGACACGATGCTCGCGAGGATCGCCGAGCATCGCGATGCGATCGATCCGACCGCGTTCGTCCAGAACGTCCGCTGGGCACCCGACTCGACCCCCGGGGTGACGAGCGTCGGAACCTGACGTCGGAACCATTCAGGGTGGCGAGCCGGTTCCCCCCGACCTCCTGGGCCCCGACGGCACGTCGATTGGAGGCCCCGGGAGCGTCGAGGAAGAAGGTCTGCAGAACACCAGACAGGGTCTCGGAGGGGTGATTTCACGTCACTCCGACCTTGGACGTGGGGCCCCGATGGTCCTCGCCCGCCTTGTGAGGTGGACGGGCGGGCTGCTCGTTGCAGCGATTGCGGCGCGGTCGCTCGGCCCGACGGGTTTTGGCCAGTATTCCGTGGCGATCTGGGTTCTGACGACGGCTGGCATCCTGGCTACGTATGGCTTCTCGAGCTCTGGCGTTCGGTTCGTCGCCAGGTCTCTTTCGGCCGGCGATGGATCAGCCGCGCCAGTTGTGCGGTTCATGTTGTCGAGAACGCTCCCACTGGCCGTCGTGGCCCTGCTTGGCGTCGCCGCCCTGGCGCTTCTGAGCGCCGCCGGAATTTCGGTTGGTGCTCCACCGCTGCCGCTCCTTGTGGGAGCGTTTGGCGTCCCTTTCGCGGCTGTCATCGGCGTAGGTGGAGCCTTCCTTCTCGGAAGTCAGAGCTTTTACCTCCTGACGGGACTACAGATTGGCCAGGTGAGCCTGCTCCTCGCTCTGACCGTCGGGGCAGCCCTGTTCGCGCCCCAGCCGGAAGGCTTTGTGGCGGCGACTGCGGGCGCCGGATGCGGAGGAGCCATTCTCAGCATCCTGGCCCTTCGACGACGGGGCCTCCTGAGCGAACGCCGAACACTGGACCCCCGAACGCGTAGCGAGATCCTCAGCTACAGCCACACCCTGTTCGCACTGGTCATCGCAGAGATCGTCGTGTGGCAGCGCTCGGAAGTTCTCGTCCTCGGTTCCACAAGGTCGGCCGCTGAGCTTGGGCTCTATGCCGCCGCATTCGGCCTTGTCGCCGGAATGATGGACGCCTTCCCCCGCGCGATCGGCGTAACCTACTTTCCTGCCCTTTCCGGGCAGACCGAGCCGGCGCAGTTTCGCGAGACCCTGAGACGCGCAGTGCCAGCCGTCGGCCTGATCGCTGCCGTCCTCGCCGCTTCTCTGGTGGCGGCTGGAGGTCCAGCGCTCGAGCTGATCTATGGAGACGGATACGCCGCAGCCGCAACGGTTGTGGCGATTCTCGCGATCGCCGGAGCACTCGGAGCACTCGGCGGTTTGTCTGCATCCTCGCTGTATGCCCTCGGTCGCCAGCGCCAGGTCCTGACGCTCACTGTCGCCGGGGCGGCTGTGAACATCGCCGCAGACATCGCCCTGATCCCTTCACGAGGGATCGTCGGGGCGGCCGTCGCGAATGGGATAGGACAAGGTTTCGTCACCGTGGCGTTGCTAGGAGCGCTGTGGCGGGGACGCCAGATCGACGCGCGGATCGTGCGTCCGATCGGTCGTCTCGCGCTCGCCGCCACGGCCGGTGGACTGGTTGGATTGGCGGTCTCGGGGGCCACGGGCGGATATCTCCCCCTCGCGGTGCAGACGATACTGTCGGGAGGGGTGGCGGCCGGAACGACGGGCCTCGCCTTGGAGGTCCTCGGCGGAGATGTTCGCGGTGTTGCCGCTGCGGTATTGGGCAAGTCAAACTGATGCCTCGACTCCTGCTCGTCAGCTACGTGTTCCCCCCACAGGGAGGGAGTGGACCCCTGCGTCGCGTAAAACTGCTCCGCTATCTCAAGGAACTTGGCTGGGAGACAACAGTCCTCACGACCACGGAGGGATTCACACGACAGTCCGACACGTCGCTGCTACTCCATGTGCCGCCGGAGACGCAGGTTGTTCGGGCTCGTTCGTATGAGCTCAGCAGCCTGAATCCGCTTGTTTCTCGGATTCACCGAAGCCGCCGCGATCGCGGTACCGTCGACGGCATGCGGGGCGTCGTTCCCACGGATTCGATGCCCACCAGACTCGCCAGGGGCATTCAGCGTTGGGTGCTGCTGCCTGATCGCGAAGTTGGCTGGCTGCCGGACGCAGTTCGTCACGGACACCGGATCGTGAGGGAGTGGCAACCCGACGTCATAGCCAGCTTCTCCTATCCGTTTACCTGTCACTTGGTTGGTCGCTCGCTGGCGCGGTCCTACGATTTGCCATTCGTGACCAACTTTTCGGACTTCTGGGCTGGTAATCGGATCCTGTTCGACGTCCTTCCAACGGCGTTCCACCGCCGGGTGGGCCGCCGGCTCGAAGCGGCCGTCGTCCGGACGGCGGACGTGAACGTCGTGATCACAGAAGGGATGCGCCGCGAATTCGCGAGGCGCTATCCGGACCTCGGGGCAGACCGATGGGCGGTGGCGTACAACGGCTTCGACCCTGACGACCTGGCAAACGTGCAAGAAATCGCCGATCCAAGGTCGAGCGAGGGGCCTTTCCGGCTCGTCTATACGGGCCTCGCTTTTGCGGACCGGAACTCCTCAAACGATCCGAGGCCACTCCTTCAGGGGCTGGCAACCCTTCGCCGGGGTAAACCAGATCTCGGTAATCGTGTAGTCCTCGACATCTATGGCACGACCGACGCCGTGACCGTCACGGAAATCGATCGACTGGGACTGGAGGCTGTTGTCCGGCTCCGCGGGCACGTGCCTTACGCCGAGGCCTTGGCGGCAATCGCCTCGAGCGACGCAACCGTGATCCTGATGACCGACCGCGAAGCCGCCGAATCGGTGCTCCCAACCAAGATCTTCGATTATCTCGGGCTCGGACGGCCGATTCTCGCCGTTACATACGAGGGAGAAACGGCGCAATTCGCTCGTCGGGGACGGCGATCGGTCCTCGTATCGCCGGATGATCCCGCCGCCATCGCTGCTGGGATCGAATCCCTGGTCAACTTGCGTCACGAGCCGCTTGGCTCGATTGACACCGGACTGGATCGCTACACCCGGGAGGCGACCGCGGGCGCATTCGATGAAGCCCTCACGCGCGCGATAGCAATCCATTTCCAACGGCGGAGGCTGCCCGGTTGAAGATCGTCCTCGCCCACAAGTTCTACCGATCCGTCGGTGGCACAGAGGAGTTCATCAGGCAACTCCGCGACCTGCTCGAGTCGCATGGGCACACGGTCGTGCCGTTCGCGATGCAGCATCCGGACAACTGGCCAACGCCGTACGAGCGCTACTTCGTGCCCGCTATCGACTACCGCGCGAATCTGAGCGGTCGGAAGCGGATTGCCCGAGCGATTGGCGCTGTCCCTCGAGTGTTGTACTGGCCTGAGGCCCGACGCCGGTTCGACTCACTGCTGTCGGAGGTGGAGCCCGATGTCGTCCACATCCAGAGCATCGCTCACCAGATCTCGCCGTCGATCCTGTACGCCGCCACGAAGCGACGGATTCCCATAGTGCAGACCGTCAACGATTACAAGCTCGTTTGTCCCGCGACGGCGTTGCTCAACGGGCGCACCAAAGCTACGTGCACCAAATGCCTCACCGGGGCCTTCTGGCACGCCGCCGCCGACCGTTGCCAGGATGAGTCAGGCAGCGCGAGCGCGCTCGTCGCCGCTGAGATGTATCTCCACCATCGGGTCCTTCGCGTCTACGAAAAAAATGTGCGGCGGTTTCTCGTGGAAAACGAGACCCGACGTGGGCTTCTGATACGGGGCGGGATACCTACAGAGCGCATCGACGTCCTGGCGCAACCCTTCGATGCTTCCGATTATGAGGAACTCCCATTCGAGGGCGACCGCTTCCTGTACTTTGGCCGGCTCGACCCCGACAAGGGCGTCGAGCTCCTCATCGAGGCGGCGGGTGCGATCGGCGCTGGTGTCGACATCGTTGGCCGTGGGACTGAAACTGAGCGCCTGCAGGAGCTCGCTAACGACCGGGCTCCCGGGCTGATCGCATTTCATGGCGCCGTGTATGGAAACGACCTCGTTCCCCTGGCGCGTCGATGCATCGCGACTGTCCTGCCAAGCCGGCAAATGGAGGGCACGCCGTACGCTGTCCTCCAGTCGTTCGCCTGGGGCCGAGGCGTCGTAGCCACAGACGTCGGTGCCCTTCCAGAGATCATTCGTGATGAGTCGTCGGGGATCATCGTCGGGGCCGGCCGGGCAGACCTCCTTGCGATTGCCCTTGGCAGGATTCGCTCCGACCCACCGACCGCGCGGCGTCTCGGCGCGACCGCTAGGCAGCAGGTCCTGAAGGACAATGCGCCAGAGCGGTATTACCGGCTCTTGCTCGATGCATACGTTCGCGCCGGCGTGACCATCTGAGTTCGCGCCGGCCGGCCTTCGGGCAGGACACGACCCAGCGTTCGCCCACTTGCCGAGGATCGCCAACGATCATCGAGATCCGGAGACGAATTCCCTCACCGCACCTGTGATTCGGTCAACCTCGCCCTCTGTCAGCGTCGGGTAAAAGGGCAGGGACACGGTACGCGCGCCTATCCATTCCGCCTCGGGGAAGTCTCCTGCCTCATAGCCGAACCGTTCCCTGTAGAACGGGTGGAGGTGCAGAGCCGTGAAATGGATGCCAGTGCCAACGCCCCGGGATTTCAGGTGGTCGATCAGGGGATCTCGGAGTTCCGGGTCCTCGATCTTGATGGTGTACAGGTGGCGTCCGCTCAGGTCCTCGGCTGGTATCGGCGGCGCCAGACGCAAGCCTTCGATGCCGGTCAGTCGTTCATCGAACGTCCGCCATAGTCGCTCGCGAGCGGCCAGGTTCTCCTCGAGCCGACCGAGTTGATGCAGTCCGATCGCTGCAGCGATATCCGTCATGTTGTACTTGAAGCCGGCCTCCAGGACCTCGTAGCGAGCCTTACCTTTCGCGGTGTATCGGGCCCAAGCATCGGCGCTCAGGCCGTGAAGAGAGAGTCGGCGTGCACGACCGATGACGTCGGGGTCCAGGGAAACGAGCATGCCACCCTCGGCCGTCGTCAGATTCTTCGTCGCATAGAAGCTGAATGCTGTCGAATGCGCATATGAGCCGACCCGTCGGCCATGCCACCGAGCTTCAACGGCATGGGCCGCGTCTTCGATGATCGGCAGGCCGTGACGTTCGGCGAGCTCGCGGATGGGCCCGTAGTCGCACGGGCGGCCGAGGTAGTCGACCGTCAGGATTGCCCGTGTGCGTGGGCCAATCGCCGCCTCGATTGCCTCTTCCTCGAGCAGGCCGGATTCCGGCTGAACGTCGACGAACACCGGCTTCGCTCCGACGTGGACGATGACGTTTGCGCTCGACGCGAAGGTCATCGGCGTCGTGATGACCTCGTCGCCAGGACCGACCTCGTGGCCGATGAGAGCAAGATGCAGCGCGGCGGTGCAGCTGTTTAATGCAAGGGCCTCAGGGACCGACACGAACTCCGCAAAACGCCGTTCAAACTCCGCGACTCGCGGGCCGGTTCCGATCCAGCCGGAACGGAGCACCTCGACGACCTCGTTGATCTCGGCGTCACGAATGTCCGGGCGACCGAAGACGATGAAGGGCTCGGTCACGCGCCTCCTCGCTGAGGTGTGAAACGGATGACGGCTGCAAGATGGGATGGGGCGACCCCGACTTGTTCGAGGTTTCGAGCAACCATCGGCATCCTTCGGATGACTCGACTCGCGATCCGCGGATCAAGCCCGGTGGTGGCGGCGTGGATAATGTTGGGCTGACACAGCTCTACCAGCTGTTTACGACTCAGGCCGGCCGGGCTGGAGCCGAAACGAGCGATCAGGTCCCAACTGAAGAACAGGCCGTCAGGCCGAAGGACGCGCCGAATCTCGGATACGACCGCTCGCCGGTCACGTAGTTCCGGTATAGAGCTCAGGGCGGTGAATTGGGTCACGAAGTCAAAATGACCGTCGGGCCACGGGAGCTCGCGAGCGTCACCGGAGCGAACGTTCGCGGGCGGAAGCCAGCGCCGAAGGCGCTCGACCCGGTCGGGCAAGACGTCGATGCCGTGCAGGCGTCCGGGATCTGCGCCGAGGACCATGAGGTCGACGAGTGAGCGGCCGTAACCGCATCCAACATCGAGGACGACGGCGTCCTCGAGCGACGAGCCCACGACTCGAAGCAGACGGGCCAAGGTGCTGATCCGACCAAGTCGATAGAAGACTTCGAGCGGTTCCGTGGGGCGCCATGCCCGTTGTCGTGCGGGGTCGAGATCGTATGAGGCATAGGTGGCCCTGATTGAATCGGTGGGGGAGCCTGATTCGTCGGGAGTTCCTGTCATCTCGGGTACGCCGGAGGACCCGACGAGCCGACGACGGCCGGGACCATCAGCGAGGTCGACCGCAGGAAACGCTGATACGCAGAGCTCGCGTGGAGGGGTACTGCCAACAGCTGCTGAAGCCGATCGGTTGGGCTGGTGCCGTCGACTGAGAGATAGGGCGCTCCACCAACAGGATCGAGGATCTGGAGCCATCGAGTATAGCGAGCTGTTGCCTGACGATCGCCAGCGTCGCGGGCGAACCGCAGCGCCCATCCAACCGCGTCAACGTTCAGAGGCTCTCGCTCGGCAAGGTCCTGCAGATCGGTCCGAGCCCTGGATTTCTCACCCTTGAACCACGCCGCAGCTGCCTGCAGTGCGTTGCGAGCCGGTGAGGCGGGCGCAAGGGCCAGGGCGCGCTGCGCATCGGGAAGGGAGTGCGTCCATAAGTCGAGTTCAGCCAGGGCCAGCGGTTTTCCCGACAATCGGAGTTTGGCGTCGCGAATCGCTGCCGGCACGCGTCCCCCGACCGGCGAGAAGATCCACCAGCCGGGTTCGACAGCCAGCCGAGGCGATGCCGCAAACAACTGAGCCAGGTAGGCCTGGGCCGCAATCAAGTCGCCTGTCGCTGCGCTAAGCGCGGCCGCATTCGAGAGGACAGGCAGATCGGCAGCGTAGATTGACGCCGTATCTCTGATCCGTGCAGTCGCTGCGGCGCTGTCGTCCAGCGTTACCTCGACCCACGCCAGATCGATAGACCACCCCCAGAATCGATCGAGACGGTTTGCGCGCTCAAACGCTGTTCGGGCTTCGGTAAAGCGACCCAGGCTCGCCAGGGCAGTGCCAAGTTGAGCCTGATAAATTGGAAACCCCGGATCGAGATTGGCTGCTGCGGAAACGGCCAGGATCATTCGTCGCGCTTGATTGTTGGTGGGCGCCAGGCCACGGAGCCCCAAGTCACCGCGGTCGGATGCCATGCTTGCTCGTTCGAAACGGACGGAAACTCCCCCGGCGAGGAGCGACAACACAATGACTGCAGAACCAGCGATCGCCCAAACGAGGTCTGCCGCCGGAAGACGAGTTGTCGCGAGCCTTGTCAGGATCCCACGGTCCGTGCCCGCAAGGGCGTCTGCATACGCCACCAGGACGACGGCACTCAGGGTCATGAGAGGGATATCGGTGAAGTTCTCCACGATTGATTGGCCGAGCAGCGACGCCAGCCCGATGGCTAAGGCCACGACCTCGGTCCTTCGATCGGGGCGATGGCGAAGGAGCTGAGCAAGCAGGACGGACACGGCGATCAGGAGCAAGGCCCACGTCAGGAGTCCGACTATCCCGAGTTCGGCGAGCGTCTGGACGGCGACGTTGTGGGCGTGGCTTACCAGCGAGGTATCGTCGCCCGGGCGGAGTACCGCGTAGCGTGCAATCTCCCAGGTTCCGGGACCGCTCCCGAGCAAAGGGTGCTCTGTTGCAATGCGCAGCGACTGATCCCAGAGGTGGAGTCGGAGATCGATTCCATCCTCGCCTCCCCGGCTTGCCACCACGAGAGCGACCAGCGCCACAGCCAAGGCGATGATGCCGATGGCAAGCGCGACCCGGGCCCCTCGGCTCGCCCGGTCGGAGACTGGTGGCAATGCGGTCAGGAGGACGATCAACCCGGCGCCGAGCCCGAGCGCGCCACCGCGCGATCCGGAAATGAAGGCCGCAGCAAGTATCAGTCCCGCCAGCAGGATGGCGGCCAATTTTCCTCGCCGTCGATGCCTGACAAGCTCTGCGATTGCCAAGGGCCCGATCAGCATTGGGAATCCGGCCATCGAATTCGGCCCGCCGACGAGGAACCCCATCGAGCCTGGGCGAAGCGGTGGACGAGATGCGCGTCCGACGAGTCCCCACCATTCGACCCACTGGACAACGACCGAGGCAAGGTAACCGACGACGACAATTGTCACCATTGCGATTGCCGCAATACGAACCACGGTTCGCACGTCTTCTCGCTCGAGCAATCTCTCGGAACCCAGGAAGATCGCAACAGCTCCCAGGCCAAAGACTGTCGGCTCGAAGCTCAGGCGGTGCTGAGTCGACGAGATGGCGCTCGCCGCGTAGGCGATGGCGACGACCAGGACGGGTACGGCAAGCCGAGCCCGGGGACGCCATGACCTGCTGATCATGCAGCCCACCGCCCAGACGGTCATGAAAAGAGCCAGCCCAAGGATCGTGGTCAGCCGCCACGGCATCTGCCGCGAAAAGGCACCGGAGCCCGCGACGAGAAGATAGGCGACGAGGCTGACGGCGATTGCGACGCGAGCCCAGCGTGTGCGGCCAACGAAGCGATCTCGAGCAAGCGACGCTTCCGAGGATCGCGGGGAATCGATCATCCCCAAGCCAACTTCGGAAGGCGGTCTTGCCAGTGGGAGACCAATCTCGCTGTCTCCATCGGTCTGGTATGGGTAATCGCGACCGCAGAGCCGGCCAATCTCAGCTTCAAGGTGCGCTGGGGCTGGTCCACCAACCGCTGGATCGTACCGGTCAGGGAGGCGGGATCCCCAGCGTTCACGGTCTGAATCCGATCGTCGCCGAGCTCCCGGACCTGTCCGCTTGGGGTCGCGATCACCGGCAACCCGGCCGCCATCGCATCCAGGAGGACCTTCGGGAAGCCCTCGGCCGGGGACGGGAAGACGAACAGGTCACACGACGCCAGGGCGTCCATGTACGTCGCCCGGTCGGCGACATAGCCGAGCCATTGGATCCGCTCGTTGATCCCGAGCGCCACCGCTCGCGCCTCCAGTGACACGCGCGCCGGCCCGTCGCCGATCATCACGAGCTCGACGCGATGGCCGGCCTCTTCCTTCGCCGCGAGGAGCGCCACCGCGTCGAGCAGCACCTCCAGGCCCTTCCCTTCCGCCAGCCTCCCTGCCCACGCCAACCTGAGCCGCCACGGGATGGCCGGCCACGGCGCGGTCGCGAGGTCGCGAATCTCTTCGGGCTCCACCAGACTCGTGACGATCCCCCCGCCGTCGACGATCCCGCGCCCGACGACGATCCGATGACGACCACCGGCGAGCCGCCCAGCAACGTCATACGCCAGCCCGACCGCCTGCGCCGCCAGCCCGAGCCCTCGGCCCCGAGCCACCGCCAGCGCGCTGCCCGCGACGTAACCGAACCTCGGGACCCCCGCCCGCCACGCGAGCCACCCGGCAAGGGCCGCGTTCGACGCAGGCACCTTGATCCAGACGAGATCGGCAGAGGCAATCACGGGCCTGAGGACGGCGGCGTTGGCCTGCAGCAACCGCGGAGCGTGACGAATGAATCCGGCAATCCCCTCGAACGACGCCGTCCCGACGACCTCCAGGCGTAGATCGACTGGCAACGTCACCGGTCGGGTCGTGGCCGCTCGCAAGGGAACGCAGTGAGCGATGGACGCCACCGGTGCCCCGGGGACGTCGAGGACGCCGGCGAGAAAGCGATGGAACGTGGCGTTGACCGGATATACCCGGCCGTCCCACGAAACATGCGGGTTGTCGTCGATGACCACGACTCGAATCCCCATGGACTACGGCTCCTCGCCGGGTTCGTGCTCGCCGATCAGCATCTCCGCCGCCTCGTCGCCGCCGCGAAGGCCGACGAGCGGTCCGGTGCGTCGGCCGCGGAGCCGCTCCAGGGCGGCGTTCCCCGTGCTCTGCAATGAGGCGATGTCACTTCGCCGGATGACGAGCGTCTCCGCGATCCCTCGCCCGGATAGCCGGCAGAAGACCGTCAGGGTCACGGCCGCCGTAAGGATGTAGGACACAGACGAGCTTGCGGCCGCGCCGTTGATCCCGAACCGCGGGATGAGGACGAGGTTGAAGGCAATGTTGGCCCCGAGACCGGCGAGGAGGATCAGGGTTCCGGTACCCGGCCGGCCACGCCCGACGATGTACCTCGACAGGATTGCCACGACGCTGTATGCCACGACGCCCGGAAGGATGAGCCGGAGCGCCACGCCTGCGTCACTGAACGCCGAGCCATAGACGAGGCGGACAAGTCGAGGTCCGAGAACGAATGCAGGCACGGCCGTCAGGAATGCGACCGCAAGCGTCGTCCGGGTCAGGACCGCCGCAATCCTGCCGGTGTCGGCGTGAGGGTCGACGGCGCGGCTGAACATGACCGTACCAAGTGCGTTGGGCACGTACCACAGGGTCTCGGCGAGGCCACTCGTCACGGAGTAGATCCCGGTCGCCCGAACGCCGACGAAGCTGTTCAGCAGGAACGCGTCCGAGCGGAACTGGAGCCGTTCGGCGATCGTTCCGACGATCGCCCGGTTGCCAAAACGGAGCTCCTCGACGAGTAGCGTCGCGGATGGCCTGAGCGAGAAGGTGCCATCGCGCGCCGCGATCCAGCCGATGGCGATGACGGTCAGAGCCAACGCGATCAGGTTCATCACGAGAGCGACATCGAGGCTCAGGCGGGCCACGCCCGCAGCGGCCACCACGAGGACAAGGAGAGCCAACCGGCGAAGGACCCGGATGGTGCCGTAGGCGAGGATCCGGCCGCGACCGAGGAGTGCGAACAGGCCGATCGCGAAGAACAGCTCGCCCGGCAGGGCGAGGGCCGCGAACAGGAACTGCTGGGCGGACAGGTTCGGGATGACCGTCGCCAGGGGTCCTCGCGGCCGGACATCGGTCGGCAGGCCGTACGCCCAGCAGGCGAGGACGACGCTGAACCCGCCGACGACGACCGACCAGACGATCGCGTTCGCAAAG
>Ga0307282_10000472_pt1 | contig 12845 bp, 12 predicted proteins | sample ER_DNA_121_FD_194475 | JGI IMG/M metagenome (GOLD analysis project Ga0307282, IMG submission 194475) | Bulk soil microbial communities from the East River watershed near Crested Butte, Colorado, United States - ER_DNA_121 | ecosystem: Environmental > Terrestrial > Soil > Floodplain | place...
AGGCCGTACCGGACAGGTCGCCCTCCGCGAGGAATGCGGCGAGTCCGACAAGACGTACGTCCACATCACGAATCGGCCCGAATAACGCCTGAGTAGCGAATCACCGCCCCGGGGGATGCCCCCGGGGCGGTGTCGTCCGATCATCAGGGTGACTACCCGGAGGTGCCGCCCTGATGACCCCGGACCGTGAGAATCGACTGAAGACGATGACGGTGCTGTTCGCCGCGGTCGTCTCGCTGTTCCTGGTTCGCGGCGGGCACGCGACCGTCCAGGGCATTGCACCGTGCACGATCACCGGGACCCCGGACGCCGACATCCTCGTCGGGACGAAGGGCCGAGACGTGATCTGCGGGCTCGGCGGCAACGACGTCCTCGACGGGAACGGCGGAAACGACATCCTCCGCGGCGGGCCCGGTGCCGACATCCTCAACGGCGGGAACGGCAACGACGTCCTCGCGGGCGGGCCTGGGAACGACAAGCTGCAGGGCGACCGCGGCAGCGACCGCGTCTACGGCGGCCTCGGGAACGACGTCATCTTCGCCTGGGACGGGTTCGCCGACAAGCTGGACGGCGGTCCCGGCAAGGATCACGCCTGGAAGGACATGCTCGATCGCTCCGTGCGGATCGAGCGCTACGGCTAGCGCCTAGGCGTACCCGCGAACTTTGAAGTAGGCGACGGCGATGCTGAGCAGGCCGACCGCCAGTACGCCTGCGATTCCCCAGAGCCCGACGCGGCTGTAGGAGGCGTGGCCGCGGCCGAACTTCGAGAGGACGAGCGTGCAAAGGATCCCGCCGATCGAAATGTTGCTCAGCACGAGGCTGAGGATCAGGTTGATCACGATCAGCCCGAGGGCCGAGCCGCCCAAGACGAAGTTGCGCTGCCGCTCCATGACGAGCGCCGCGCCGAGGATCCCGAAGATCGCGCCGGACGCGCCGACCGTCGGCGTCGTCGGATTGAAGACGAGCGCCCCCGCCGAGCCGGCCAGCCCCGAGACGAGGTAGAGGAGCAGGAAGCGTCCGCGGCCGAGCGCGGCTTCGACCGGTGCTCCGGCGAACCAGAGGAAGTACATGTTGAAGCCGATGTGGATCAGGCTCGCGTGCAGGAAGGCGGCCGTGATCAACCGCCACCAGTCCCCGTTTGCGACCGCGGGGCCGAACAGGAGCCACTTGGTGAACAGCGACCCGCCAGGGCTGTTCAGGCCGGCGCCTTGAGCGGCGGTGATGACGTACACGAGGATGTTGATTCCGATGAGCGTCTTGGTGACGAGCGCGCTGGTGCCCTCGAAGGCGGTCCGGCGGGCTCCCGAGGTCACGCGCCGGACACCCTGCGGCTTGCCCGAGTGCTCCGGGCAGCGCTGGCCGACCGGCGCGGGGGTCATGCACTCGGCGCAGATCGGGCGGCCGCATTCGGAGCACGAGACGTACGTCTCGCGGTTCGGGTGGCGGTAGCAGTGCATCGGCGTCGACATGGCTCGTTAGCGTAGTGCCGAGGTGCGCTGTCACGTCGCCTTCACGCCCTCCGAGGCGGCCGCCGCGCCGCTGGGGATCGTCGTCGACGTGATGCGAGCGACCTCGTCGATCGTGCAGGCGCTCGCGTCCGGTTACCGGCGCGTCCTCTGCTGCAGCGAGATCGACGAGGCGCGGGCACTCCGGGCCGAGCTAGGGGACGCCGCGATCACGGGCGGGGAGCGAGATGCGCGCGTGATCGAGGGCTTCGACGCGGGGGCCTCGCCGCGCGAATTTCTCGAGCCCCGGGCCGAGACGCTGGTCCTGTCGACCACGAACGGCACGCGGGCGGTCGTGGCGGCCGCGACCTCCTGCGGCGAGGTCGTGCTCGGGTCGCTCCTGAACCTCGATGCGGTCGCCGCGCATGCGCGGGCGCGTGGGGAGGACGTGGTCGTGCTCTGCGCCGGCTACAAGGACGCGTTCGCGATCGACGACGCGTACTGCGCGGGCCGGATCCTCGCGCTGCTCGAGGGCGACCGCACTGACGCCGCGGTTGCGGCCGGGGTGATCGCAGAGCGCTACCCGAACGCAATCGACGGCATCAACGCCCGCACGTACGGCCCGCCCGGGCTCGAGGAGGACATCGCGTGGTGCTCGCAGGTGAGCGTCCTCGACGTCGTGCCGCGCTTCTCGCGAATGCTCGGCTCGGTTGCCGAAGTCACGCGCTGAGCAGGCGCTCGACCGCAGCGCGGAACGCCTCGGGCTGCTCGAGCCATGGGAAGTGGCCGCAGCCGGCGATCATCTCCACCCGCGCGCCCGGGATCAACGCTGCGGTGCCGGTCGAGGACTCGGGCGGGACCGGGTCGTCCTGGCCGTGGACGAACAGGACGGGTGCTCTCACCGCTGAGAGCTTCCGAGCGAGCGTGCGGCGCTCGAAGTGCTCCGCCAGCGAGCGATTCGTCTCGATCGAGGCCTGGAGGCCGACGCGCTCCGGCGGTTCGGACGGAGCCTGCGCGAAGTAGACGGGCCAGACGAGGCGGAACCGCTCCACGAGGTCGGCTTCGGTCACGTCGCCGGCGCGGCGGCGCTCCTCGATCTCGCGGACGCGCGTCCGGTCCTCCGGGGTCAGCGCCTCGTCGAGCTTCGCGTCGAACGCGGCGAAGACGCTCGCGTCGGCGCCGAGTGCGTCGATGCAGAGCACACCCTCGATCCGCTTCGGGTGGCTGACGAGCAGGTGCAGCGCGAGGTGCCCGCCCCAGGAGTGCCCGATCGCCCAGGCTCGCTCGAGGTCGAAGAGATCGAGCACGGCCAGCGCGTCCGCAATGTGCGACTCGATCGTGTACGGCGGCGGCGCGTGTGAGGGCGGCGTGCCGCGCTGCGTGTAGCGGAACGTCTCGAAGAGCCCGTCGAGCAGCTCGGCGCAGGGGCCGAGGTAGTCGGGGGCCGCCGCGCCGCCGTGCAGGAGGAGCGCAGGCCGGCCGGTGCCGGCGCGGTGGCCGTGGAGGACGCCGCCTGCGACCGGCAGCTCGAAGGGCTCCTCGCGCACGCGGGCGACTCTAGACACGCTTTCGTCACACTTTGGGACTTGACATGCGAACACTTGTTCGTGTAGAACACCTGTTCGTGATCGCTTGCATCGTCATCCCCGGATTCGAGTTGCGAGCCGCGCTGCGGGAACGGCCTCGCCTGCAGGCCGAGCCTGCGGCGCTGGCGCCCGAGCCGGGGACCGAGGCGTTGCTCGGGCCGGTCACCGCGGTCGCCGAGGCGGCGGGAATCCGTCCGGGCATGCGTCTGGGGGAGGCGCTGGCGACCTGCCCGTCGCTGCAGCTCGTCGATCCCGATCCAGCTGCGGCCGAGGAGGCCTGGGAGCGGATCGTCCGGAGGCTCGAGGACGCGGGCATCGCCGTCGACCCGGTTGCGCCCGGCTGCGCGTACTTCGAGACGCGCGGGGTGGAGCGCCTCTACGGCGGGCTCGAGCCGGCGCTCAAGCGGGCGCTGAAGGCCGTCGGCTCGGGCTGGGATGCCCGTGTCGGCGCTGCGCGGCGGCGCTTCGCGGCGCTGGCGGCCGCGAACGTGGCTCGGTCCGGCCAGGTGTTGATCGTCTCCGACGAGCAGACGCGCGAATTTCTCTCGCCGCTGCCGCTGACGCTCATTCCGATGGAGGCCGGCCGGCGCGAGGAGCTGCAGGAGCTTGGAATCACGAAGCTCGGAGAGCTTGCCGGGCTACCGGGTGGCGCCGTGGCCGAACGCTTGGGGCCGGACGGTCGGCGCGCCTGGAGCCTGGCGAGAGGGGGATCGAGCCGCCGCGTCCGCGGAAGGAAGCCCGCCGCGGAGTTGCTGGAGACGCTCGAGTTCCCCGAGGCGGTCGGAAACGAGCTGACGCTGAGACGCTCGCTCGGCGTCTTGCTCGACCGCCTCCTCGCTCGACCGGAGCGCGGCGGGCGGGCTCTGCGGAAGCTCGCGCTCGCGGCGAGGCTCGTCGGCGGCGGCTCTTGGCGCCGGGCGGTCACGCTGCGGGACGCGACCGCAGAGCCCGCCCGCCTGCGCGCCGCGCTCGGACCGAAGCTGCTCGACCTGCCGGCGCCCGTCGTCGCACTGACAGTCGAAGTTCTGATCCTGGCGGAGTCGGTGGGAAGCCAGCTCGAGCTCGTCCAGCCCGAGGGGGCGGAGCTGCGCGCCCACCTGAGCGAAGGATTGCGTCAGGTTCGCGCCGGGACCGGGTCCGGCTCCGTCTGCACCGTCGTCGAGGTGGCTCCGTGGTCACGCCTGCCCGAACACCGAGCGCTGCTGGTTCCGCGCGACGACTGAACGCGCCGCAGAGCGCGCTGGTGGAGGCTCACGTGGACGGCTCGCCCCGCCGGGTGAACCGCTCTGCGGTCGCCATCATCCGCGAGGAGTGGCGCGTCGTCGACCGCTGGTGGACGGAGGAACCGGTCAGCCGCCGCTACTTCGACGTCGTCCTTGCGGGCGGCGAGCACGCGGTCGTCTTCCACGACGAGGAGGTGGGCCGCTGGTTCAGTCAGCGCGGGACGTGAGCGGTCAGCTCGCGCGTAGGCGGTCGATGAAGCCGCCCGGCGGTGCGTGCAGGTTCAGGAAGCGGATCGGCTCGGGCCCCGCGTGACGGAAGCCGTGTACCGACCCTCGCGGGGCGGCGACGAAGGTCCCCGGCCCGGCCGTGCGGAGCTCGTCGCCGACCCGGAACTCGACCAGCCCCTCGAGCACGTAGAACGCGTCGACGTGGTCGGAGTGCGTGTGCGGGTCGACGCCCTCGAACTCCGGGAGGAAGGTCATGTCGATCGCGGTCAGCTGCGGCAGGTCGCAGAGGACCCGGTGGAGGCTCGCCTCGTGCTCGATCGTCTCTGCGTCGTCGGGACGAGTGAAGACTGCCTCGGCAAAAGGACGGCCGCCATCGGCGGGTGGATCGTGCTGGTCGAAGGCGATGTCCTTGCCGCGAATGTGGTCGCCGAAGCCGCTCGAGGGAGCGTGGAAGTTGAGGAAAGTGGCGGCCGCGCCGCTTGCGTTGCAGAAGGTGTGGACGACGTTCGGCGGCGCCGCGGCGAAGTCGCCGGGAGTGGCACGCACTGTCTCGAGCTCGGGGCCGAGCGAGATCTCGATCTCCCCGTCGAGCACGTAGAAGGCGTCGGTGTGATGGTGGTGGACGTGAGGCTCTGGCCCCTTCTCGCCCGGGGCGTAACGGAACCAGGTCACGATCACGTCGTCGAGCTCGCCGAGAATCCGGAGTGTCCTTTCGGGCCGGTCGGTGACCGTCTCGCCCTCGCCCGGGGCTAGGAGCAGCGGGTGTACGTCGAGCTCCACGCCCATTCAGCCTATTCGTTCCTCGACGGTGCCTCGCTGCCCGAGGAGCTCGCTGCGCAGGCGGCCGAGCTCGGCTACGAGGCGCTGGCGCTGACCGACCACGAGGGTGTCTACGGCTCGCTCGAGTTCGCGCACGCCGCAAAGGCGTTCGGCGTGCGCCCGATCACCGGCGCGGAGGTGACATTGACCGACGGTTCGCACGTGACGCTGCTCGTCGAGAGCGCGGCGGGCTACTCGAATCTCTGCCGGCTGCTCACCGCGGCACATGCGGGAACGCGACCGAAAGAAGGAGCTGAACCGCTGCCTCCGGCTCTCGACGCGGGGCTGCTGGCCGAGCTGAACGAGGGGCTCGTCTGTCTTTCCGGCTGCGCGCGCCATGGCCTTGCGGTACGCAGTCCAAACGGCGCCGCCGCGCTCGCGCGCGCGTTCGGGCCCGAGCGGTTCTTCGTCGAGCTCCAGCGCCCCTACGAGCGAGGAGACGAGCGCCGCAACGCCGCCCTGCGCGACCTGGCGACGGCGATCGGCGTTCGGACGGTCGCTACCGGGGATGCGCACGCCCATCACGGGCGGCGAACGGCGCTACAGGACGTCCTGGTTGCAATTCGCTGCCGCACTTCCCTCGACGGCTGCGAGGCGGAGCGGCGCGGGAACCGCGAAAGCGTCCTGCTCGTTCCCGACGACGCGGCGGAACGGTTCCCGCTCGACCGGGACGCCGTCGAGCGCGCGGGAGAGCTCGCCGCCCGGCTCGAGTTCGACCTGACCGAGGACCTCGGCTACCGCTATCCCGATTTCTCGGACACCGGCGAGCCCGCGATTCAGCAGCTCCGCCGCGTCTGCGACCAAGCCTTTGCCAACCGTTTCGGGGGCGCGAACGGCCACAAACGGCGCGCGCGGCGGCGCCTCGACGAGGAGCTGGCGTTGATCGACGAGCTGGGCCTGGCCGGCTTCTTCCTCCTCCACTGGGAGGTGCTCGAGCTGGCGCGCGAGTGCGCGCGCGAAGTGCGCGGCGACTCGGTCGCGCGGAACGTGCTCCCGCCGGGCCGGGGCCGGGGCAGCTCGGTCGGCTCGATCGTCTGCTACCTGACCGGCCTCTCACACGTCGATCCGGTGCACGCCGGGCTGCCGCTCGGCCGTTTCCTCAACCGCGAGCTCGTCTCGGTTCCCGACATCGACCTCGACTTCCCGCGCGACATCCGCGAGAAGCTGATCATCGAGGTCTGCGAGCGGTACGGCCGGGAGCACTCGGCGCTGGTCGCCAGTTTCTCGACCTACCACGCGCGGGGTGCGATCCGGGACGTCGGCAAGGCGCTGGGACTGCCGTTCGCCGAGCTCGAGCGCCTCGCACGGCTCACGGACGGCAGCCCGTACCGCGTCGGAGACGAGGTGGCAAAGCTCCCGGACGCGGACAGGAAGTTCGCCTCGCCGCGCTGGCGGGCATTCGTCGAGCTCTGCGGCGAGTTGGGCGGCTTGCCGCGCCACATCTCGCAGCACCCGGGCGGGATGGTCATTTCGACTCGCCCGCTGGTCGAGCTCGTCCCGGTGCAGCCGGCCGCGATGGCCGGTCGGCAGCTCTGCCAGTGGGACAAGGACTCCTGCTCCGACGCTGGTTTTCTCAAGATCGACCTGCTCGGCCTGGGGATGCTCTCCGCCGTCGAGGATTGCGTCGAGCAGATCGCGCTTGCCGGCGGCGAGACGATCGACCTCTCGCGGATTCCCCTCGAAGACCGGAAGGTTTACGCCGAGATCCAGCAGGCCGACACCGTCGGCGTCTTCCAGATCGAGAGCCGCGCGCAGATGCAGTCACTCCTGCGGACGCTGCCCGAGAACCTCGACGACCTGACGATCCAGGTCGCGCTCGTCCGGCCCGGGCCGATCCAGGGCGGCGCAGTGCATCCGTTCATCGAGAACCGGCAGAAGCTGCGCGAGGACCCGGGCTTCGTCCCGCCGTACGACCATCCGCTGCTGGAGGAGCCCCTGCGCGAGACGCTCGGCGTCGTCGTCTTCCAGGAGCAGGTGCTCGGCGTGGCGACGGCGCTGGCGGGGTTCAGCGTTGGCGAGGCGGAGGGGCTGCGTCGCGCGATGAGCCGCAAGCGCAGCCGCGAGGCGGTGGAGGCCTTCCACGGGCGCTTCGTCGAGGGCGCGATCGGGCGCGGGGTCGACCGCGAGACAGCCGAAACGGTGTTTCAGAAGCTGAACGGGTTCGCGGCCTTCGGCTTTCCCAAGTCGCACGCGGCGGCGTTCGGCCTGCTCGCGTACCAATCGGCGTGGCTGCGGCACCACTATCCGCGCGAGTTCCTGTGCGCTCTCCTGAACGCGCAGCCGATGGGCTTCTACCCGCCGAGCTCCCTCGTGCGGGATGCGCAGCGCCGCGGGGTCGAGGTCCGCTCGCCAGATGTGAACCGCAGCGCCGCGAAGTGCGCCCTCGAGAACGACGCCGTCCGTGTCGGGCTGCAGTACGTGCGGTCGCTCGGGGAGGAGGAGGCGCAGACGGTGGTGGCGGAGCGCGAGCGGGCGGGACCGTTTTCCGAGGTGCGGGAGCTCGCGCAGCGGACGGCGCTCGACCGGGCTCGGCTGGAGGCGCTGGTTGCCTCCGGCGCGTGCGATTCGTTCGGTGGCAGCCGCAGGGCGCTGCTCTGGGAGCTCGGTCTCGTGCCGCGAACGACGCCCGTGCCCGGGAGTGGTGGGGAGGAGCGGCAGCTCGCCCTCCCGCTCGACCCGACGGCGCCCGCCCCGCCGCTGCAAGAGCAGAGCGCGTGGGACCGGATGCTTGCCGACTACCGGCTGACGAGCCTTTCCGTGGGCGTTCACCCGCTCTCGTTGCTGCGGCCGCATTTGCCCGAAGGGACGCTCTCGAGCCGCGAGCTCGCCGGCCGCTCGTCCGGTGGCTCGGTCGCCGTCGCGGGAATGACCGTCGCGCGCCAACGGCCCGCGACCGCGAACGGGGTCGTGTTCATGCTCCTGGAGGACGAGTTCGGGCAGGTGAACCTGATCGTTCCGCCGGCGGTGTACGAACGGTTCCGCGCGCTCGTGCGTGCGGAGCCGCTGCTGCTCGCGCGCGGAAAGTTCGAGCGCCTCGGCCGGAACCGCAACGTGGTCGTCCGAGAGCTCGAGTCGCTCAACGCACTCGCACGCCGGTGCGCCGACGAAGCAGACGTCTTCGGCTCCCTCCCGGCCGCCCATCACTTCGGCCATCGCTGACCCCAGTCAGTCGACGAAACGCACCCCCACCCATCAACAGGGTGGGGTTCGATTCCCGCCTCCCTCGGGATCGACGATACCGGGCTTTGGCGCCCGGATGGGTGACCTCGTTGCGCCAAAGGCGTGCCGATTGTTCCACCGGTCGCGCCCCCCCGGCGAACGGCAGAATCGACCTGTGCCACGCACCGAAGACGGATACGCGCCGATTCGCGACTACGCGCTGCTCGGCGACGGCCGCACTGCCGCCCTCGTCGCGCGCGACGGATCGATCGACTGGCTCTGCTTGCCGAACGTCGACTCCCCGTCCGTCTTCGCGCGGGTGCTCGACGCCGAGCGGGGCGGCTCCTTCCGCCTCGAGCCGGCGGTTCCCTACGAGGTCGAGCGCGCCTACCAGCACGACTCCAACATCCTGGAGACCACGTTCAAAACCGCCCAAGGCGCGGTCCGCGTTACAGACGCGATGACCCTCACCGACGACCAGCGCCTCTCGCCGCTGCGCGAGCTCTGCCGCAAGGTCGACGGGCTGAGCGGCACCGTCCCGCTGCGCTGGGCCCTCGAGCCGCGCTTCGACTATGGGAGGCGGAACACGAAGCTCGATCGCCGCGGCGGCCGGTGGTTCGTGGAGGCGGGCATCGACTGCGTCTCGCTCGGCGCCTGGAACGCGGGCGACGTCACGGCGGCCGACGGGAGGCTCGAAGCAGAGCTCCAGCTCCGCGAAGGCGACACCGCGCTGCTCGCCCTCGCTGCCGCGCACAAAGAGCCGGCGATCCTGCCCAGCCGGAAGAACGTCGAACGACGCCTCGACCGGACAGAGCGCTTCTGGCCCGAGTGGGCCGGCCGCATCCGCTACGACGGCGACTGGCGCGACGCGGTCGTCCGCAGCATTCTCACGCTGAAGCTGCTCGTCTACGCGCCCTCGGGCGCCATCGTCGCAGCGCCGACCGCCTCGCTGCCGGAGTGGATCGGCGGCAGCCGCAACTGGGACTACCGCTTCGCGTGGCTTCGCGACGCGAGCTGGTCGCTCGACGCTTTCGTCCAACTCGGCATGGACGACGAAGCGCACGCCTTCTTCTGGTGGCTGATGCACGCCTCCCGACTCACGCAGCCGCGGCTCCAGATCCTCTACAAAGTCGACGGCTCGACGCACGTCGACGAGCAGGAGCTCGGGGAGCTCGCCGGGTACCGCGACTCGAAGCCGGTTCGCGTCGGCAACGGCGCGGCTGGCCAGGTACAGCTCGATGTCTACGGCGCGGTGCTCGAGGCGATCTGGCTCTACGCGGAGCGAGTCGGCCACATCGACGGCGACACGGCCAAGGAGGTCGCCAAGATCGCGGACTACGTGGGCAAGCATTGGAGCGACCCCGACAACGGCATCTGGGAGGTGCGGGCCGAGCGGACGCACTTCACGCAGTCGAAGGCGCTCTGCTGGGTTGCGCTCGACCGCGCGTGCAAGCTCGCTGAGCGCGAGATCATCCCCGACCGAACCGACTCGTGGCGCAAGGCGGCCGACGAGATCCGCTCCTTCATCGACGCCGAAAGCTGGGACGACGAGCGCCAGAGCTACGTGCGTGCCCCCGATCTCCGGGAGCTCGACGCGAGCCTCCTGACGATGTCGATCCTCGCCGTCGAGGACCCAACCAAGGAACGGTTGCGTGGAACTGTCGCGGCGGTCGAGCGCGAGCTTCGTGAGGGACCGTTCGTCTACCGCTACCGAGGCGTGGACGGCGTCCCCGGCGAAGAGGGCGCCTTCCTGACCTGCTCGTTCTGGCTCGTCCACGCACTGGCGCGGCAAGAGCGGCTCGAGGACGCGTGCAGCCTGATGGACGAGCTCATCGGCCTGGCGAACGATGTCGGCCTCTACTCGGAGGAGATCGACCCGCAGAGCAGGGAGTTCCTTGGCAACTTCCCGCAGGGCCTGACGCACCTCGCGCTCGTCAACGCCGCTATCGCGATTGCGGATGCGGAGGACCGAACGTGACGATCTGGGGAGCGCTCGCCGGCGGAGCGGTTGGGACCGTCGTCCTGACGAGCGGCCTGCGCATCGCCCAGGAGCTGGGCTGGACGCGCATGGACATCCCGCTGCTGCTCGGATGCATCTTCACCGACAACCGCAGCCGGGCCAGCGTCATCGGCTACTTCGTGCACTTCGTCAACGGCCTGCTCTTCGCGCTCGTCTACTACGCGATCTTCAAGGCCGTCGGCCACGCGGGCTGGGGTTTCGGCGCGGCGCTGGGAGTCGTGCACGCCGCGTTCTCGGGCGGTACGCTCGTGACCGTTCTCCTGCCGGCGGTCCACCCGCGGATGGGCACGCCGTGGTCGGACGCGGAGGCGACGCCGCTCCTCGAGCCGCCCGGGTTCTTGCTCGTCAACTACGGCCGCCGGACGGCGCTCTGGACGCTCGTGGTCCACATCGTCTACGGCGCAATCGTCGGCGGCTTCGCCGCAAGACTTGGCTAGCGATTCTCGATCTCGAGCGAAAAGCGGGGGAGGCGCCTCCCGACGGCGCGGTTGAACTCCGCCTCGTACTGCTCGGCCGCGGAATCGCCGAGGGTCGACCCGAAGTTGTCGCGCAGCTCCGCGAGAAGCTCGGTGCCGGTCTCGACGAGATCCTGGTAGTCGCCGAACCGTTCCTCGGCCTCGTCGCGCTCTGCTCGGTCATACGCCGCCTCCGCCTCCTCGCAGTCCCGTACGAGCCCGGCCTGCTCCCGCTCGAACAGGTCGAGCTGGCGCGAGATCACATCGCCGAAACGGCCCCTCCGCAGCACGCACCTAGACTAGTCGCGTCTGGGTGGAAGGCCACAACGTGTTCTCTAGCCAAGAAGGGGCGTTGAACGGCCCCGCGGGCAAAGCCCGCGCGACCTCTCTGGTCGGCGCCGCCAAGTCGGCGCCTTAGCCCCGCCGTGGCGCTGCTCGTCCGCACCTGGAACCTTTTTCACGGGAACGCGGTGCCGCCGGAGCGACGCGACTTCCTCGAGGACATGGTCAGGCTCGCGAGCTCGGACGGGCCGGCCGCGTTGTGCCTCCAGGAGCTGCCGGTGTGGTCGCTGTCGAAGGTCGAGGATTGGACGGGGATGCGCTTGTTCGGGGCCGTCGCTGCGCGGCCGCTGCTCGGGAGCGCCCGGCTCGGAGGCGCGATCACGGAGCTGCATCACGGGCTCCTGCGCTCAGCGTTTACCGGCCAGGCGAACGCGATCTTGCTCGGCCATGAGCTCCGGCCGGTGGCGAGCGACTCCATCGTCCTCAACCCGCCCGGGTTCCGGCGCGCCCGCGCCCGCGAGATCGGCCTCGACTGGCGCGTACGGTTCGCCTGGGCGAAAGAGCGCCGGGTCTGCCACGCCGTCCGCATCGACGCCGGCGGGCGGTTCCTGACGATCGCGAACACCCACTGCTCCAACGTCCCGGACCGTCGCTGCCAGGACGGCGAGCTGCTGCGGGCCGCGGTCTTCGCTGACGCGTTCGCCGAGCCCGGAGACAGGCTGGTCCTCGCGGGCGACTTCAACACGGTCATCGCAGAGTCGAAGACACTCGAGCAGCTCGCGAGCCCGGAGTGGGGGTTCTCGGAGCCGATTCCCGGCCTCGATCAGGTGCTGGTCAGAGGCGCGAAAGCCTCTCGCCCGGAGCGCTGGTCCGAAGAGCGGCGGCGGCTCGGAGGCCGGCTCCTGTCGGATCACGGGCCCGTGGAGACGACCATCGAGTGACGCCCGACGAGGCACGCGCCGAGTTCCCCGTCTTGGAGCGGCTCGCCTACCTCAACGCGGGCACGAACGGGCCGCTGGCCCGCCGCACGGTCGAGGCGATGGCCGCCCAGGAGCAAGCCGACCTGGAAGGGGGCCGCGGCGGACCGGCCTATTTCGACCGCGCGCTCGCGCTGCGAGATGAAGTGCGGGCGAAGCTCGCGGCGACCGTCGGCGTTCCAGCAGAGAACCTGTCGCTCGCGCAGTCGACGACGAACGGCTGCAACATCGTGCTCGCAGGGCTCGGCCTCACCGCAGAGGACGAGGTCGTCACGACCGATGGTGAGCATTTCGGGCTGATCGGCGCGCTCGCAGTGTCGCCGGCACGCGTTCGCATGGCGAAGGTGCGCGAGCTGCCGCCCCAGGACGCGCTCGACATCCTGCTCGACGAGGTCACACCGCGCACGCGCCTTGTCGCGCTCTCGCAGGTCTGCTGGATGAGCGGCAACCGCTTCCCGGTGACGGAGCTCAAGGAGGCGACGGGCCTGCCCGTGCTCGTCGACGGCGCGCAGTCGGCGGGTGCGATCGCGGTGGACCTATCGCAGTTCGACTTCTATGCCTTCTCGTGCCAGAAGTGGCTTTGTGGTCCGGACGCGACCGGCGGCCTGGTCGTCATGGATCCGGAACGGCTCGCGATTGCGGCGCCGAGCT
>Ga0307282_10000477_pt1 | contig 12821 bp, 12 predicted proteins | sample ER_DNA_121_FD_194475 | JGI IMG/M metagenome (GOLD analysis project Ga0307282, IMG submission 194475) | Bulk soil microbial communities from the East River watershed near Crested Butte, Colorado, United States - ER_DNA_121 | ecosystem: Environmental > Terrestrial > Soil > Floodplain | place...
TGTCGGGGCGGCCGGGATCGCGAGCGTGCTGGCCGGCGTCGGGGCGATCCGCGACCAGGTGATCCCCCCGACGGCCAACCTGCACACGCCGGATCCGGAATGCGACCTCGATTACGTGCCGCTGACGGCCCGCAAGGCGAAGGTCGAGACCGTCGCCGTCCACGGCTTCGGGTTCGGTGGCCAGAACGCGGTCGCCATCCTCCGGCGCGTCGAGGCCTGACCCGGGTCGAACCTGACGCGTCAGGCGCGGAGCCGGCGGCCCTCGTACGCCTCGATCGCGGCGATCGCCTCGGCCGACAGGGCGACCGGCGCGTCACGAGCGTAGTCGTACCGGACCAGAATTGATTCGCTGACCGCCACGAGGGCCGGCTCCCCACCGCCGACCGCGGCTGTCAGGCGATGCTCGAGCGTGAAGCTCGACCGGCCGATTCGCGTGGCGCGCGTCTCGACGGTCACGGCCTGGCCATGAAAGGCGGGCGCCCGATACGTGATGCGGGCCTCGGCGAGGATGAGGCTCTCGGCGCCCGCCGTCCCGAGCCGGACGGGTTCCCCTGTGACATCGGTCCAGTAGGTGATCCGGGCCGTCTCGCAGTAGGTCAGGTAGACGGCGTTGTTGACGTGGCCCATGGCATCCGTGTCGGCGAAGCGGACATCGATCACCCGGCGGTGAGCGAAGTCACCGGACAGGTCTCGCGGATCGGGCGAACCGGCGACCTCAATCCGGGTCCGCGGCGGGGTCGTCGTCATCTCAGCGATGGAGTGTAGCCGCGGCGCTGCCCTTCACGACTGTTGTCACGGCTCGACCACGAGCGACCCGATCACGCCAGAGGCGGCGGCCGGCCGCGCGTCGAAGCGACGCAGGCGCAAGGAGTTCGTGACGACGGCAACCGATGACATCGCCATGGCCGCCGCAGCAAGGGCCGGATTGAGGGTCAGCCCAATCGGCACGAGGACCCCCATCGCCACCGGGATCAGCAGGATGTTGTAGGCGAACGCCCAGAAGAGGTTCTCGCGAACGGTGGCCATCGTCGCGCGTGACAGGGCGATTGCCGCCGCGACACCGCGCGGGTCGCCGCCAACGAGCGTCACCCCGGCGGCTTCGATGGCCACGTCCGCGCCGCTGCCGATCGCGATCCCGACATCCGCCCGCGCGAGCGCCGGTGCGTCGTTGATCCCGTCGCCGACCATGGCAACAACGCGGCCGCCCGCCTGCAGCCGCTCGATCGCCGCCGCCTTCTCGCCCGGGAGTATTTCGGCCATCACCCGAGCCCGGTCGATCCCTGCCGCGGCGGCCACGGTTTCGGCGGCCGACACGCTGTCGCCGGTGATCATCCAGACCTCGATCCCGGCCTGTTCGAGCTCGCGGACCGCGGCGGCCGCCGCCGGCTTGATCGGATCCGCGATGGCGAGGACGCCCGCGGCACGGCCGTCGATCGCCACCCAGGCAATCGTTCTGCCCGTTCCGGCGAGAACGTTCGCAGGGCGGTCGAGGCCATCGGTCGCGATGCCGAGCTCGGCCAGGAGCGAGGCCGTGCCGACGACGACCCGTCGGCCGTCGACCGTTCCGGTGACTCCCCTGCCCGTGATTGCCTCGAAGTCAGTGCTGGCTCGGAAGCCGAGCTCGTCGCGGTTCGCGCGGGCGACAATGGCGGCGCCCAGCGGGTGTTCGCTTCCCCGCTCGAGCGAAGCGGCCAGATCCAGCAACTCGAGCGGGTCGACGCCGTCGGCGGCCTCGATCGCGACGACCTCGGGCAGGCCGGAGGTCAGGGTGCCGGTCTTGTCGAAGACGACGACCGACACGCGATGAGCCATCTCGAGCGACTCACCACCTCTGAACAGGATTCCTGCCTCTGCTCCGCGACCGGTGCCGGCCATGATCGCGGTCGGAGTCGCGAGGCCCATCGCGCACGGGCAGGCGACGATGACGACGCCGATGAAGGCAGTCAGCGCCAGGGTCAGACGCGGCTCCGCACCGAATGCGAACCAGACGATGAACGTGGCCACCGCGATGACAAGGACGGCCGGGACGAAGATTTCGCTTACCCGGTCGGCAAGGCGCTGGATCGGCGCCTTGGAGCCCTGGGCATGCTCGACGAGGGCGACAATCCGGGCGAGCGCCGTGTCGGCGCCGACGCGGGTCGCCCGGAAGACGAATGATCCGGTCGTGTTGAGGGTCGCCCCGATGACGTCGTCGCCAGGCGCCTTGACGACCGGCATCGCCTCCCCGGTGAGCATCGCCTCGTCGACTGCCGAGGCTCCCTCGGTGACGACACCGTCGACCGGAATCCTGTCGCCGGGCCGAACACGAAGGAGGTCTCCCGGGCGAACCTGCTCGAGACCGATCACCTCGTCGGCAGCGTCGGCGCCACGGACCAGGCGGGCCGACGTCGCCTGATGGCCGATCAATCGACGGATTGCGCCGGCCGCCTGCGTCTTCGCCCGAGCCTCGAGCCAGCGCCCGAGGAGGATGAGACCGAGGATGATCGTCGAGCTGTCGAAATACGTGTCTGGATTCAGCCCGGCCTCGTGGATCGCCTCCGGAAACAACGTCACCCCGACGCTGTAGGCCCAGGCAGCCGTCGTCCCGATCGCGACGAGGGTGTCCATCGTCAGGCCGCCATGCCGGCCCGCCCGCCACGCCGCGGCGTAGAAGCGCCGGCCGGCCCACAGCTGGATGAACGTCGCCGGCAGCAGGATGACGCGGTTGACGTCCGTCATCGGAACGGACGTCTGCGGCCAGAACATCGCGATCATGATCGCGACGGCCACGCCGATCGAGACCGCTGCTTCGAGGAGCAGCCGGTTTGCCCTCCCGGAGCGCTCTGCGGCGTCGGCCTCGGCCGCCTCGCGGAGACTGCGGGTCGCCCCGGATTCCCCGGCCGGCGCCGCCTTCAGGTCGTAGCCGGCCGCTTCGATCGCGCCGGCGAGTTCGGCGCGGCCGGCGACTTCGGGCAGATAGCGGATGGTCGCGATCTCGGTCGCAAGGTTGACCGTCGCGTTCTCGACGCCGGGCGTCTTCTTGAGGAACCGCTCGATGCGGTTGACGCAGCTGGCGCAGGTCATTCCGGCAACGGGCAGGAAGATCTCGGCGGTAGCGCGGGGAGATGCATTGGACTCGAGCTTCATACTCCAGGGGAGTATACACGGCGCTCGCCCCGGAACGTGAACGGCGACACTTGCGGGATGCAGGCGACAACCGTCAGGATGGCCGCGGTCCCGGCCCCGTGGGGACCGATCCACGTCGCCGTCAACGATCGAGGGATCGTGGCTCTCGACACGCTCACGCCGCGCGAAGTATTCGTTGCCGGCCTGGAGCGCCGATTCCACCGCGACGTCGAAACCGGATCCGCCCGCGTCCTCGACAAGGCGGTCGCTCAGCTCGAGGAATACCTGCGCGGCGAGCGTCGGGCCTTCACGCTCCCGATCGATCTCGCGGATCGGCCGGCCTGGGACCAGGCTGTCCTCGCGGCTGTCGCGGAGATCCCTTTTGGCGAGGTCACGAGCTACGGCGGGGTGGCCCGGCAGATCGATCGCCCGGGTGCGGCGCGGGCGGTGGGCGGAGCAGTCGGCCGGTCACCGATCGGGATCGTCGTGCCCTGTCATCGGGTCATCGCCGGCGACGGGACGCTCGGCGGATATGGCGGCGACTGGTACGGGTCGCGCGAGCGACTCCTCGAGCTGAAGCAGGAGCTGCTTGCCATGGAGGGCGTCGACATCCCAAGACGTCGAGCATGACTGGAACCGCTGCCCACCGAGGGGTCTCCGGAGAGGCGTTTAGCGGAAGGTCGCCGGAGGGGCGTTTAGGCGAAGGCGCCGTCCGAGCACCGGAGCGAGCGGACTTCGAACGTCCGTGAGCGAGGAGCACAGGCGGCAACGCACGCATGGACGTCCATCCGGCGACCGTCATGACCTGGGAATGGGGCGCATGGGGTAAAGGCCCACCACGATGGGCGACCTCGGGTCGAGCGACAGCTCATAACCCACCTCGCCGCCGCGCAGGAGCTCCCCGAGAAGAACGCCCTCGCGGGCGGGCAGCCCGACGAAGACTCGACCGTTGGCCAGATCGACGGCGGTGACGTCGTCATCGTCGCCGTTGATCGCGAAGCGGCGGCGGAGTTCGTGCATGGGCACGTAGGGTCGGCTCTTGATGAACCGCCTCAGCTGCGGGGCCGTGCAGGTGGCGCCGTTCGACGGTCCGTGGCCATTGTCGGACGGCAATCCGGGGCGGTTCAGCTGACCGCGCGGATCGGGTGAGGAAACGGCCGCCAGCGGTTGGGCCGACGGCCAGGCGGGTGATCCTGGCTGGACGGGCGATGGGACGAAGCCTTCGATCGCTTGCTCCCCGGACGCCGGCGGCAGCATCTCCGCCGTCGGCGCCGACGAATGCGCATGGAGCGAATCCGGCGACGTCGGGGAGGCGAACGGGACGAGCGGCTGGCCGTTGACCGGGCCTTCGGCCGCTGGACCCGGTGGCTCGGCCCGGGCGGGCTCGATGGCCTCCGGCCGGTAACGCTGGCTGTCCGGCGAGGGCGCGGCGAGGGGCGCGGCTGACGGGCGGCCGTGACCACCCGATCGGTGCGGTCGGCCGCCCTGGTGGCGCCGGCTCATCGGCCGGATCGGGGTTGGGCACCCCGTTGCGTCGGAGCGGCGCACAGGCGCCGCGTCAAGGTCGAAGTCATCGTTTTCCGATGTCAAAATGGGCGGGCCGGTTGGGCTCACCGTTACGGGATCATACCCCAGCAGACGCCGGCCAACCCCGGGCGACCGTTCCGGTTCGACCCGTCGACCGTTCAGCCGTCGACGACGTACAGCTCCCGGGATGACTCGTTGAGCACATCCGGTCCGTCCGGACTGCAGACGACGATGTCCTCGATTCGGGCTCCGTAGCGACCGCCGAGGTAGATCCCGGGCTCGATGCTGAAGGCCATTCCCGGCGCGAGCGCCTCGCGGTTGCCGGCGATGATGTACGGCTCCTCGTGTCCCTCAAGCCCGATCCCGTGGCCGGTTCGATGGAAGAACGCCTGGCCGTAACCCTCGGCGTCGATGACGTCGCGAGCAGCCGCGTCAATCGCCTCGCATGCGACCCCCGGTCGGACCGCCCGGGTCGCGCGCTCCTGGGCGGCGCGGAGGACACCGAAGAGGTGGCGGAACTCCTCCGTCGGGCCCTTGGCCGGATCGCCGCCGGTGACCCACAGCGTTCGGGTCGTATCGCTGCTGTAGCCGCCGATCGTGCCGCCGATATCGAGGACGATCGGTTCACCTGCTTCGATGACCCGGTCGGATGCCTCGTGGTGGGGCGATGCGGAATTCGGGCCTGAGCCGACGATCGCAAAATGCGCCTCGTCGTGGCCCTCGGCGATGAGTCGCTCGCGGACCTCGCGGGCAACGTCTGCCTCTGTCCGACCGACTAGCCGACCGGCCGCGATCTGGCCGACGACGCGGTCGGCGGCGTGGGCGGCGGCCCGCAGCAACGCGATCTCGTCAGGGTCCTTCGTCATCCGCAGCTCCCGCAGGACGAGCGTTGCGGATTCGAACGTCGCTCCGGGCAGGGCCCGCTGGAGGCGCAGGAGGTGCATCGCCATGAGCTGGTCTGAAACAGCGAGCCGTTGCGGGCCGCCCACAGAACGGCCGCTGATCAGGCCCGCGACGAGGCCGTGAGGATCGTCGCTCTCCTCCCAGGTCACGATCCGAACGTCCGGCCGGCAGCCGACCCGCGCGGCCGGTTCCTCGAGACGCGGGACGACAAGCGCGATTCGCTCCGGATCCGGGGCGAGGACAAGCATCGTCAGCCGCTCGAGCGGCATCGCCTCGTAGCCGGTGAGGTAGCGAAGATCCGGGCCCACGGCGACGAGGACGGCGTCGAACCCCTTGTCGGCGGTCGCCCTGGCCGCTCGATCGAGCCTGGCCCGATACCGATCGGGGGCGATCATCGGTCGCCCGGCGACGGTCACCTGGCTCTTGCCTCGACCTCGGGGTTGAGCCACGCCACGAGCGCCTCCGGACCCCTGTCGAAGAGCTTGCGGTAGGGGTGCACCCGCTCGGCGCCGGCCTCGAGCGCCCGCCGTCGCAGCTCGGCGTCGTCGTGCTGGCCGACGGCGAGGACGCGCCTGCCCGCGGCCGACGCCCGTCGTATGGCCTCGATCCCGTCGTACGCCCGCGCCGTGAGGTCGACGATCACCGCATCCGCGCCGGGAAGGGCGGCATCGAGCGCCGCGACTGACCTGACCGTCACGCTGTCCGCTCCGGCGGACTGGACCTGGGCGACAAGGCGCGTCGACCAGATCAGGTCGTCGGCAAGGACGAGGACGCGCACGAAAGTCGATCGGCGCTCGGCTTCAGCCGAGCGACTCCGCGAGGTGGCGGAACACGTCGCGGGCCGAGACGAGCCCCGTCGGGCGGCTGTTCTCGACGATCGGGATGTGGCGGAAACCACCGACGGCCATCTTGTTGATCGCAACGGCGATCGTGTCGTCGTGGCGGAGGACGACGGGATCGTGCGTCATCAGCTCGGCGATCGGTCGTTTTTCGAGCGGCCGACCGGCGACCTTTAGGACGGCGTCGCGGTCGGTGAAGATGCCGACAAGCCGGTCGCCATCGACGATGAGCACGCAGTCGGTCCCGTTGTCATGCATCCGCCGGACGGCCTCGGCGGCATCCGCCGCGACGTCCAGAATCTCGGGTGCGCCAACCTCGAGCTCGTCGAGATGCTCGCCGAGGAGCGGACCGCGGAACGTCGTCGCGGGCTGCGGCGTATCGCGCCCGGCGAGATCGGCGCCGCAGTTGTCGCAGATATCCGATCCGACCAGGTTCTCGAAGCCGCACTGCGGGCAACGCATCGGTTCCTCCGGCTCCCCTCTACCCTCAGTCCACGGTCCAGGTCTCGCCGCTGGCGAGAACGTCGGCAAGATCCCCGTGGCCCTGGGCTGCAGTCGCGGCGGCGATCTGGCCTTCGATGAGCTGGTCGTGCGTCGGCCGTGGAACGGCCCGCAGGACGCCGACCGGAACCGGGTAGTCCGGCCAGAACATCCGCGACAGCATCAACGCCAGGTACGGCTCCTCGGCCTGCTCGTCGTGGACCAGCAGGTCGCTCTCCGAGATGCCGTTCTCGCCGATCGTGACGACCTCCGGGTGAAGGCCGCGGAGGCGGATCCCCTTGTCGCGGTCCTTGCCGAAGATCATCGGCTTGCCATGCTCGAGGACGAGCATCCGGTCCTCGCGGACCTCGCGGTCGGTGAAGTCCCGCCACGCGCCGTCATTGAAGATGTTGCAGTTCTGGAGGACCTCGACGAACGTCGAGCCGTGGTGCAGCCCGGCCCGCTGGAGCGTCCCCTGGAGATGCTCCGTGTGGGTGTCTACCGATCGGGCGACGAACGACGCCTCGGCGGCGAGGGCAATCGTCAGCGGCATGATCGGGGTATCGACCGTTCCCGCCGGAGTCGACTTCGTCTTCTTGCCGAACTCCGACGTCGGGCTCGCCTGGCCCTTCGTGAGACCGTAGATCCGGTTGTTGAACATCACCATCGTGATATCGACGTTGCGGCGCATCGAGTGGATGACGTGGTTGCCACCGATCGACAGGGCGTCGCCGTCGCCCGTGATCACCCAGACCATCAGGTCCGGGCGGGCGGCCTTGAGACCGGTCGCGAGGGTCGGCGCGCGGCCGTGGATCGTGTGGAAGCCGTACGTGTTCATGTAATAGGGCAGGCGCCCGGAGCAGCCGATCCCGGAGATGAAGACGATCTTCTCCTTCGGCACGCCGAAGTCCGGCATCTGCTTCTGGGTCTGGGCGAGGATCGAGTAGTCACCGCAGCCCGGGCACCAGCGGACCTCCTGGTCGGACACGAAGTCCTTGCGGGTCAGCTGGATGACGGCGGCGTTCTCCGCCGAGAGCGGCGGCTGGTCGGGGGGTGTCGTGGGGGTCGTTTGCTCAGTCATCGGTATCGTTCGCTCGTTCTTATCAGTCTCGGATTCCGAGGAGGCGCTCGGCTTGTTCGACGATCTCGGCGATCCGGAAGGGCTTGCCGCGGACCCGGTCGTAGCCTTCGGCGTCGATCAGGAACTGGGCCCGGATCAGCATCAGCAGCTGGCCGAGGTTGACCTCCGGGATGAGCACCTTGCGGTAGCTCCGGAGGACCTTCTCGGTGTTCGTGGGGAAGGGGTTGAGATGGCGCAGATGGGCATGGGCGACGCTCCGGCCCTGGGCCTGGAGCCGCTCGACCGCGCTCCGGATCGCGCCGTAGGTCGAGCCCCAACCGAGGATCAGCAGGTCGCCGCGATCGGCGCCGTGGACCTCGAGCGACGGGATGTCGTCGGCGATCCGGGCGACCTTCGCCTGGCGGAGTAGCTGCATCCGGTGGTGGTTCTCCGGGTCGTAGCTGACGTTGCCGGTGATGTCCGCCTTCTCCAGGCCGCCGATCCGGTGCTCCAGACCGGGCGTCCCCGGGATCGCCCATTTCCGGGCGAGGGTCACCGGGTCGCGCTCGTATGGGTGGAAGGTCGCTGCGTCCGTCCAGTTGTCGACGGAGATATCCGGCAGGTCGTCGAGCGACGGGATCTTCCAGGGTTCGGCGCCGGTCGCGAGGAACGCATCGGACAGGTAGACGACCGGGGTGACGTACTTCAGGGCGAGACGCCACGCCTCGATCGCGAGGTCGAAGCACTCGCCCGGGGTGGCCGGTGCGACGACCGGCAGCGGCGAGTCGCTGTTTCGCCCGAAGAGGACCTGGAGCAGGTCCGCCTGCTCGGTCTTGGTCGGCATCCCGGTCGACGGGCCCGCGCGCTGGACGTCGATGACGACGAGCGGCAGCTCGACCATGATCGCGAGCCCGAGCGCCTCCGACTTGAGGGCGATGCCGGGACCAGACGATGCCGTCATTCCCATCGCCCCACCGTAGCTGGCCCCGATCGCCGCGCCGATCGCGGCGATCTCGTCCTCGGCCTGGAAGGTCTTGACCCCGAAGTTCTTGTAGCCGGACAGCTGATGGAGGATGTCCGACGCCGGGGTGATCGGATACGACCCGTAGAAGAGCGGCCGGCCGGCGAGCTTGGACGCAGCCAGCATGCCGAGCGCGGTCGCCTCGTTGCCGGTGATGTTCCGATACGTCCCGGGTGGCAGGTGGGCGGGAGCGACGCGGTAGTGAGTGTGGAAGATCTCGGTCGTCTCGCCGAAGGCATAGCCGGCCTTGAGGGCCCGCTTGTTGGCCTCGGCGACCACCGGCCGCTTGCCGAACTTGTCGTCGATCCAACGGATCGTCCCGTCCATATCCCGGCCGTAGAGCCAGAACATGATCCCGAGGGCGAAGAAGTTCTTCGTCAGGTCCTTCTGCTTGCTCGTCATGTCGAGCCCGTCGAGCGAGCGCTCGTTGAGCGTCGAAATCGGGATCTCGAAGAGCGCGTATTGCTTGAGCGAGCCGTCGGTCAGCGGGTTCGCCGCGTAGCCGGCCTTGTTGAGGTTCTGCTGGGTGAACGCGTCGCTGTTGACGATTAGGGCCCCACCCGCCGGGAGGTCCCCGACGTTCGTCTTGAGCGCGGCCGGGTTCATGGCGACGAGGACGTCGGGCTCGTCGCCGGGCGTGTGGATGTCGTTCGAGCTGAAGCTGATCTGGAAGCCCGACACGCCCGGGAGGGAGCCGGCCGGGGCACGGATCTCGGCTGGGAAATCAGGCAGCGTGCTGATGTCATTGCCGTAGACCGCCGCGGTTCGCGTGAACTGGGTGCCGGTGAGCTGCATCCCGTCGCCGGAATCCCCGGCGAAGCGGATGGTGACCCGCTCGAGCTCCTGGAGTCCTGGCTCGAGCGGCTTCGTGTCGGTGGTCATCCGCCCTCTGCCTTGCGCATGCGCTGGTGCGGTCGCGGCGGGAGGTTCAGAAGCTCCTCCGGGAATGCCTCGGCGAGGAACTTGAGGATGTCCTGCGGGCGGACGACGCCGATGAGATGGTCCTCCTCGTCGAGGAGCGGAACGTTCCTGTAGCGCCCGGTCTGCATCAGGTCGATCGCGTCGCGGACGGTCTCGTCGAGGTGAAGATGACGAGGGTTCGTCGTCATCATCGTCTCGACCGGCTGGCTGAGATCGACGTCGCCGCCGACGATCCGGCCGAAGATGTCGCGCTCGGTCAGGACGCCTGCCAGCCGGCCAGTGCCGTCGCTGACGAAGACCGAATCACCGGTCCCGGTTCGCTGGATCGCAGCGATGCAATCCGCGAGGCTGGTGCCGGGCGGGACGGTAACCGGTTCGCGTCGACTGAGGACCCTGAGGCGCTCGTCCGTAACGGACGGCACACGCGCTACGACGGCGCGTTCGGTGAGTTCGCTCACGCTCGCAAGTGTAGTCGGTCTCGGCTTCCGACCGATGGCGCGGTCATGGGCCGAGGCTGGCCGGAGTCGGCGCTGCGGCGGTGGACCGGGCAGTTCGACGGCGACGGGCGCTGCGGCGGCGACGGGGAGCGCTGCGCCCGTCGCAACGCGGATCGACCGGGATCGCCTGCCTGCTAGCCTCCGGCCGTGGATCGCCGCCGTGCCTTCGGGATCGTCCTCGTTCTTGTCTCCGCGTGCGGTTTCGGGTCCGGCGGGCTGTTCGCCCATCCCGTCTACGAGGCCGGCGTCGGCTGGCACGTCCTGTCCGCATGGCGGTTCGGGTTCGGCGCGCTCCTGGCCTGGCTCTGGCTCCTGGCATCCGCCGAACGACGCCGCGGGCTGAGTCTCGTCGATCGCCGAACGGCGTTCGTCGCGGTCGCTCTAGGAGTCCTGTACGTCGGCAACTCCGGAACGTATTACGCCGGTCTCGAGACGGTGCCCGTCGGCCTGGCCGCCCTGATCGTGTACGTCTATCCCGCCGTCGTCGCGGTCATGACACTCCGCTTCGGACGGAGGCTGGATGGGCGACGGCCGTGGTTCGCGCTGGGGCTCGCCCTCGTCGGCGTGGTTCTCGCCCTCGGCGGCGTCCCGACCGGCACGATGCCGCCGCTGAACGGGGTCGCGCTGATCGTCGCCTCGCCACTCATCTATTCGGTCTGGATCGTCCTGTCGGCCCGCCTGTCGGGCGAGAAGCGCGACGCCGTCGGAGGGGAGCGGGCGGAGGGCACAGACGCGGCCGCGGCCACCGCCCTGATGATGACCGGGACCGCGGCCGTCTACTGGTTGTCGGCCTTGGTCCTCGGGCTGCCCGTGACGCCGGATCGAATCCCCGGCGCCGCCTGGCCGGGGCTGGTCGGTGTCGGTGTCGTCGCCACGTTCATCGCCATCCAGGCGTTCTACGCCGGCGTCCGCCGGATCGGGGCGGCACAGGCGGCTCTCGTCAGCACGATAGAACCGGCCTGGACGATCGCCCTCGCGGCGCTCCTCTTCGGCCAGACACTGGCGCCGATCCAGCTGGCCGGCGGCGCGCTCATCATCATCGGAGTGATCATTGCCCAGGCTCCGCCCGAGGCCTTCAGTTCGATCCGGCCGGGCGTGCGCATGGCAGACGAATAGAAGCGACGACGACGCAGCGAAAGGAGCTCGCGACCGATGGCCAAGTCAGAGATCCGAACGGACGGGGCGCCGCGCGCCCTGGGCGGCTATTCGCAGGGCATCAAGGCGGGCAAGCTCATCTTCACTGCGGGGCAGGTCGGGATCGACCCGGCAACGGGGGAGCTGGCCGGGCCGACGATCGAGGAGCAGACGGCGCGGGCGCTCGAGAACGTCAAGGCCGTGTTGGAGGCCGGCGGCACGACCCTTGCCGACGTCGTGAAAGTCACGGCATTCCTCACGGACCTGTCGCTTTTCGCCCGCTACGACGGTGTGTACCGGACGTACTTTCCGGAGCCTCGCCCCGCCCGGTCGTCGGTCGGCGCGAAGCTGGCCGGCGACTTCCTTGTCGAGATCGAGGCGATCGCGGTGCTCCCCGACTGACCGCCGCGGGCACGGGCCCGACGGGCGCCGGGATTCACGCCCCACGTTCACATGCGACGAGCTTGGCGGCGTGGCAGCACTCGTGGTGCCTAGGGAGGCCGAATTCTGCAGAGGATTCTCGCCGGGCGTGCCAGAGGAACGGATTCGCCGTAAGGCTTGCTCGATGTGCACGTGGCACGAGAATCGCCGGGAATTGAGCCACGTGCAGACTGCCGCAGGGCGATCGCGTCAGCCGCGGACCGCAGCGAGGGCGGCCCGCGCGCCGCTTGCGATGAGCGCTCCGTCCGCCCCGATCCCGACGAACCGGTAGCCGAGCTCGAGAAGACCCGGCACGACTCCCAGGTCGTAGACGAGGATCCCGGCGGCCTTGCCGTGAGCTGCGCAGGCGTCGACGACCGTCTTGAGCGCGGTCAGATACACGTCATCGTCGAAGCGGCCCGGCATGCCGAGTGAATGGGTCAGGTCGGCCGGCCCAACGAACAGGACGTCGACGCCGTCGATGGCCGCGATCTCGTCGGCCTCGCGGAGAGCTCCCACCGATTCGATCTGGACGATCCCAAGGATGCGATCATTTATCTGGTTGACCTCGCCGTGGGCGACGCTGCCCATGCCGGCGCCGCGGGTCCGCAACGCCACGCCGCGAACCCCTGTCGGCGGGTAGCGCAGGAAGCTCACGGCCTCGCGGGCCCCGGCCGCCGATTCCAGTCGAGGGATGACGATGCCCGCGGCACCGAGATCGAGCGCCCGGCCGATGCGCAGCCGTTCGCCCGACTGCGGCCTGACGACAGCCGTCGACCCGCCGACCTCGACCGACTGGAGGAGCCCGACGAGGCCGGCCTCGGTGCCCGCGCCATGCTCGAGGTCGACGACGAGCCAGTCGTAGCCGGCTCGGGCGCAGATCTCGGCCGAAAATGGCGAGCCGAGGTCGAGGA
>Ga0307282_10000479_pt1 | contig 12820 bp, 12 predicted proteins | sample ER_DNA_121_FD_194475 | JGI IMG/M metagenome (GOLD analysis project Ga0307282, IMG submission 194475) | Bulk soil microbial communities from the East River watershed near Crested Butte, Colorado, United States - ER_DNA_121 | ecosystem: Environmental > Terrestrial > Soil > Floodplain | place...
CGCAATCGGTGCCGGGGGATCATATCGATGTCCTCAAGTCCTATCCGTTCAGGCAAATTCTCTACCAAATTCTGGCCTGCAAGGGTCTGACCCCGGATTTCACCTTGGCTGACCTTCCGGGGCTGACAATATCCCTGAACAATTTCGTCTATGCGCCGTACGAGGAAATTGAAGTGCTGCTGATTCCAGATCTGCGCACGCAGGAAATTTCCGGATCGCTGCAGATCACGCGCGTGGTCGGGCCGGACGCGCGCAGATTCGTGCGCTATCAGGAATTGCCGGTCGTTTATCGCGGCCCTCAGGTCACGTTCCTTCGATCAAGCATCCCGGCGCCGGCTGATCCCGGCGCCTATCGGGTGACTTTCAGCGCGGCTCGCACGGAACATCGCCGAAAACCGCGGGAGGTTTCGTGGTGAGCAATCCATCGGCCATACGGCAGTTCGAGCGGACGCGGCAGAAATGATCGACGCGGCCCGCGCGACGGATCCTTTCAGCTAAGCGCGCCCGCGGAAGGCTTTCGCGGCCATGGATGCACCCGAGTCCACCAGCGATTTCTACGACTATCTGCCGGTCTTTCGTGACTTTACCCAGGTCGCGGACGAGGCCTGCTTCGCGCCGATGCCCGAAGACTGGGTGGTTGGCGTCGCCGATGTCCAACAGTCGACGGAAGCCATTCGCCAGAACCGCTACAAGGCCGTGAACATGGCGGGCGCGGCGGTGATCGCGTCGGTCGCCAATGCGCTCAAGAACCGTGACTTCCCCTTCGTCTTCGGCGGCGACGGCGCGAGCTTTGCGGTGCCGCCTGCCGATGCCGCCCTCGCCCGGCAAGCGCTGGCGGAGACCGCGACCTGGGTCGAGGAAGATCTCGATCTCAAACTGCGCATCGGAATGGTTTCGGTTGCTGACATCCGCACGCAAGGCCACGACGTTCGCGTCGCGCGATACGTTCCGTCCGACACCATCAGCATTGCGATGTTCTCGGGCGGCGGCATGGCCTGGGCCGACGCCGCAATGAAGCGTGGCGAAATCGCAATACCGGCCGCGCCACCCGGCTCGCATCCCGATTTGTCCGGGCTGTCCTGCCGTTACGAACTGATCCCCTCACAACGCGGACAGGTGCTTTCGCTTGTTGTCGTTCCGGGACCGGATACGCGCGGCGATGATTTCCGCGCTGTCGTCGAAGCCGTCACACGCATCGTCGAGAAAACGCCGGATGCTTCGCGGCCCCTGACCGGCGCGGGCTTGCGCCTCAAATGGCCGCCGCAAGGCTACGATCTCGAGGCGCGTGCGTCGCGCCGCGCCGGAGAATCGATCCGTGTGCGAAGACTAAAGGTGCTGGCGGCGACGTTTCTTTACTTCCTCATCATGCGCGCTAGTCTGCCGGTCGGCCGCTTCGTGCCTGCGAAGTACACGCAGCAGGTCGTCGAGAATTCGGACTTCCGCAAGTTCGACGATTCGCTGCGCATGGTGCTCGATTGCACGCCGCAATTGATCGCCGAGATCGAAAATTATCTGAAATCAGCGGCGGCCAAAGGCGTAGTCCGCTACGGCATGCATTGCCAGGACGCGGCAATGCTCACGTGCTTCACGCCGTCGCCGACCAACCCGAAGCACGTTCACTTCGTCGACGGGGCGCAGGGCGGCTACGCGCTCGCCGCGGCGGCGCTCAAGGAAAGCAGCACGTGAGACCTAGCCTCTCGCGCGGGCGCGCGCGGCGTTCTCAACCAGGGTTTTGCCCAGCGACCAGATCGCACCCGGAACGCGATGCGCATCCGCTATGACCGCTTCGAAGGATCGCTCGATCCAGTCGCAGTCTTCGTCCGAAATGATCAGTGGCGGCAATAGCTTGATCGTATGGTTGCCGTGCCCTGCAACCTGCGAAAGGATACTGTGCTCTTTCAACAAGGGAATGACGATCAACTGGCAGAACAGACCGCTGTTCGCCGTCTCGAGCAAATTCCACGAGGCCTTGAGCGTCAGCGAGCGCGGCGCACCGAACTCGATGCCGATCATCAGTCCTTTTCCGCGAACTTCCTTGACAAGTTCGTGGCGTCCGATCATGCGCTCGAAACTCGCGAGCAAACGCGCGCCCTTTCGTTCGGCATTCTGCATCAGCCCTTCGGATTCGATCACCTCGAGCGTGGCGAGGCCGGCGGCCATGGCCAGATCGTTCTTCGAGAATGTGGAGCCGTGGACGACGGCACGATCCATGCGATCGAAGACCTTGTCGAAGATCCATTTGCGCGTCAGCACGGCGCCGGAGGGGACCTGCCCGCCGGACAGCGACTTCGACAAGAGAACGATGTCCGGCTCGATGCCCCAATGCTCGCACGCCAGAAATCGTCCGGTTCGCCCCAGTCCGGTCTGAATTTCGTCGGCGACAAACAAGCTGCCGTGCTTGCGGCAGAGTTCCAACGCGGAGCGCAGATAATCGTCGCCAGCAATGCTGACGCCTTTGCCCTGGATGGGTTCGACAATGAATGCCGCGACCTGTCTGGCGGCGAGCGCTTCTTCGAGTGCGCCGAGATCGTTAAAGGGCACTTCGATACAGCCGGGCAAAAGCGGGCCGAAGCCGTCGCGGAAGATCTTGTCCCCGATCAGCGATAGCGACCCATTCGTGAGGCCGTGGAAGGCATGGCTGCAATAGACGATCCCATCGCGACCAGTTGCCGCACGGGCAAACTTGATGGCGGTCTCGACCGATTCGGTCCCCGAGTTGGCAAAGAACACTTTTTCCAGGTGCGGCACGTAGCGCAGCAGCCGCTCGGCAAGGACGCCGGCAAGCGCTGACACATCCATTTGGACGAGGTTTGGAAGCTCGCTGGCGAGAACTTTTCGCAAAGTGTCGTTCACGACCGGATGGTTGCGCCCGAGAGCGAATACTCCCCAACCGCTCAGCAGATCGAGATACTGCCGGCCCTCACGATCGTACAAATACTGGCCCTTGCCCCGCTGATACGCCCGATCGAATCCGATCGTCTTCAACACGCGGACCATCTGCTCGTTGAGGTAGCGCGCGTGCAGCACGTACCGATCGGCGTCCGCCTCGGCGAACAGGCTGTCGATATCAAGGCTCATCCGGATCTCCGAAACACGCTCGGAACTTTCGTGCTTTTATGCACAAGGCTCGGGGGAATGCTACCGCCTCGACATTGGCGTGTCATGCCGAGCATGGACGCGCCTGTCCGCGTGCCGACGCTGCAACACCCCAAATATGTTAGGGAATCCGGGGGTTTTCTGCTTGTCGAGGCGTTGACCGTGGCGGCCGCCTTTGGGATAAATGCCCCGGGAAGCGGGGTGCGGATGCAGGGACAAGCGGGCGTCGTTGCCGTTACATGTTTGGCACTTGAAGCTGGCATAGCGCGCGGTCCAGGCGTGTCGGTGCTTTGCAACCAGGGTTCGGGGCTGCGCGCGGCGCTTCGGGCCGCGATCGATCGTGGCGCCTCGGGAATCATCAGTTTCGGAATCGCGGGCGGCCTCGCACCCCACCTCGCTGCAGGCGACTGGGTCGTGGCCTCGGGTGTCGCGAACGGCCAGAGCGTGATCGCGACCGATCGCGCATGGGCGCAGCGGCTGCTTGAAATCCTTCCCGGCGCAGTTCACGGAAACGTTGTCGGCGCGAACAATGTCATCGCGAGCCCGGAAGAAAAATTACAGCTCCATGGCGAGACGGGCGCGGCCGCCGTCGACATGGAATCCCACATTGCCGCCGAGGTTGCCGCCGCACACGGGATTCCCTTTGCCGCGTGCCGGGTCATCCTCGATGCGGCCCACAGGACGCTCCCGCCAGCGGCGACGCTTGGGCTGCGCCGCGACGGCGCGCCCGATGTACCCGCGGTCTTCCGCTCGGTCCTACAAAAGCCCGGCCAGCTTCCGAATCTCATTCGCGTAGCGCGCGATCACAATATCGCCCGTCGCGCCCTGCTATCCGGCCGCAAACAGCTGGGCATCGGATTGGGCTTCCCCTACTACAACAGCCTTGCATTCGACCGCGCCTTTGCGTGACAACGGCGCCTTGCAGCGCCGGGTGATCGATGCATCAGCGGACTGACAGCGCCGGCTCGACTTCGCGTCCGGCCCTAACGATCAGAGTTGCCTCCCGCAAGGAGGTTTCCGGCCTGACGCAATGGCAATCCGCATTCGCGCAAGAGCGAAAGGATCACCGCTATTACGAACTTCTGGAAGACACGCTGAAGGACGGGTTCACTTACGGTTATCTGATCGTCGAGGACGATCGAGCCGTCCGTGCCGTCCAACCCTACTTCCTGGTCGACCAGGATCTTCTCGCCGGCATGAGCGGCGCCCTAACAAAAATCGTTGCCGTCCTGCGCCGTCTTTCGGAGCGCTTCATGCGTGCACGCACGCTGATGGTGGGATGCGCCGCCGGCGAAGGACACCTCGACGGCGATGAGGCGGGCAATTTCGCGACAGCCGAGGCGCTGGGCCGCTCGTTGCCGGACGTCGCGCGCGAATTGCGCTGCGCAATGATCGTGCTCAAGGAATTCCCCGCCAAATACCGCGCCCCGCTGCAATGCCTGCTGCACGAAGGATTCGCCCGCGTGCCCAGCAGGCCGATGACGACGCTCGATATCGACTACAAAAATTTCGAGGATTATCTGTCAAATTGTCTCAGCCCGCGCACGCGCGGCAAAGTCAGGCGGAAGCTACGCGCTGCCGAACGCGCGCAGCCGACGATCACGATGAGTGTCGTTGGCGACGTGACCCCGTTCATCGAGGACGTCTACCCGCTCTACGAAAAGGTCTTCGAACGGTCGCCGCTTCAGTTCGAAAAGCTCACCAAGGAATTTCTTTGCGAGATCGGACGGCGGATGCCGGACAAGGTCAGGTTCTTCATCTGGCGGCAGGAAAACCGTATCATTGCGTTCGGCCTTTGCACGACGCAAGGCAACAGCATCTGCCACGAGTATGTGGGATTCGACTACGCCGTCGCGTTCGAGCTGAACCTATACTATCGCGTATTCCACGACATCATCGAATGGGCCATCGCGAACCTCTACAAGTGCTTCTACAGCGGCAGCCTGAACTACGATCCGAAGTGGCACCTGCGACAGTCGCTCTACCCTGTCGATCTCTACGTGCGCCATACCTCCCGTCCGCTCAACGAGGTCCTGAGACGGGTGCTTCCGCTGATGGAGCCGACGCGCTCCGACCCGATTCTTCCCAACTTTCACAATTACCGCGAGCTTTGGGACTGAGCCGCCGCGCGTTTCCTGCGCCATCGGAACCAGAACAGCCAGTTCCCGTTAACACGCTGGGCGGCCCTGTGCCGCTCGCGGGAGCGAGGAATGACGGCGAATTCAGCGTCCAGTGAAGTGGAAGTCCGGCGGCGGCCCGCGCGCGCCAAGAACAAAGGCGTTGTCGACCTCGCGGGCGATGCGCTGAAGGAAATCGCAACGCTCATCCAGACCGAGCTGCAACTGCTGCGCGCGGAGATCTCCGAAAAGCTCTCTTTCACCGCGTTGTCCGTGGTTCTCATCGGTGCCGGCGGGCTTTTGCTGATGGCAACGATCGTGCTGCTGCTGCAAGCCGCCGTTGCCGGCCTCGTTGCCTACGGTTTTTCGTTGCCGGTTGCGGCTCTCACCATAGCGGCAGTCACTCTCTCAGCTGGAGCGGGGCTCGTATGGCTGGGCGTCAATCGCCTGAGTCTTGCGCGCCTTGCTCCCTCCAAAACCCTCGACCAACTGCAGAAAGATTCAACACTCACAAAACAAATATGAGGTGACTCTATGGCTACATCAGCACAGCTGGAACGCAAGGCGGACCGGGCGCGCGAGCGTCTCTCCGGCCGCATCAACGATCTGCGTTACCACGTCTCTCCGTCGACAGTTGTCAGCGACCTGCTGGGCGGCGTCAATCCTCGTGCCTGGGGCGAAGACGTCCTGCCGATCCTGGCAAAGCAGGCCCGCAACAACCCGATTGCTTCCATGCTCATCGCAGCTGGCGTTGGTTGGCTGATTTTTTCCGAGGTGCGCGGCCCGATATCGAAGAGTCTCGGTCTCAAGAGCCTCAGTCTGATGAGCACCGGGCAAACGGCAAAACGCGGAAAAAAGAAGCGTACTGCACGCAACAGCAAGGCAGCATCCGGGAGCCGGAGCAAGTAAGTGTCGACGGCGAGCCGGCGGGCGCATGAAACACAGATGCGCCGCCGACTTTGGTCCGGTATTTTAGGCGGCATTCTGCTGATCGCGGGGTTTCACCGAAGACCGGCAGATGTCGCACCTCCAGAAGCTTCTGAACCGCAGGAAAGCCGTTCTCGGGGACAGGCCGGGACAAAAGCTCGCCGCGCGTGGATCGAAGTCGCACGGCTCCTCTACGGCGCGATCGGCCAGCACCGCGTGATGTCCATTGCGGCGGGCGTTACTTTCTTCGCTCTGCTCGCAATGTTCCCGGCAATCGGCGCCCTGGTGTCGATTTACGGAATTTTTGCCGATCCCGGTACGATCCGCGCGCAGCTCGACAATCTTTCCTCGCTCCTGCCAAATGGCGCGATTGAGGTTATTGGCGATGAGCTGAGTCGGGTCGCTTCCGGCGGGACACGCACGCTCGGTACGGCTTTTCTGTTCACGCTCGGCCTTTCAGTCTGGAGCGCAAACGCCGGCATGAAGGCGCTCTTCGATGCGCTCAATATTGTCTATGACGCGCAGGAACGCCGGGGGCTCGTGAAACTGAACGCAATATCGCTTGCCTTCACGGGGGCGGCGCTTGTGGTCCTGCTGTTGGCCATAGGCGCGCTTGTCGTGCTGCCGGTTGCGCTCGACTATGCCGGGCTTCAATCGATCGGCGGATCGATTGCCATGATAGCACGCTGGCCGGCGCTCTATGTCATCGTGGCTCTTGGCTTGGCCGTCATTTATCGATTCGGGCCCGACCGGGAAAACGTGCAATGGCGCTGGATTACGTGGGGTAGCGGATTGGCCGCCGCGCTTTGGATTGTCGTATCGATTTTATTCTCATGGTACGCGGCAAATTTTGGCGCCTACAACAAGACCTATGGCTCACTCGGCGCCGTCATTGGTTTCATGACCTGGATGTGGATCTCTTGCATGGTGATCCTCGCCGGCGCCGAAGTTGACAAGGTGATGGAACGTCTGGACCGGGGAACAGCCAAATAGTCGGCGGCGGCGTTGTTGCATTGCAGCGTCACGTCAGTTTCGCGCACGCTCCAACATATCCTGGATCGGGTCGTATGTCGGCCCCGTGTCGTCCGCCTGCCTTGCAAGGCGCACGTAGGTTTTGGCGAGGTTTTCCCACTCGGCCTTGACGATCGGGTTCGGTTCCCGCGACGCCCTGTTACAGACATCTTGCGCGAGGGCTCTGTATTGCTCAGCTCGATGCTCAGCTCGGTTCATGGCTGAACTCCGCTGTTTGAAGTGAATGTCACTAGGCCAACAGAGGAACCGGACTTTCCGTTCCTGGAGCGATACAGAATTATGTGAAGTGAGCGATCACAGACATTTGCTCAAATGGCGTCTTCGACGGCGAATGAAAAAACACCGCGCGATCTTGAGCAGTAAATAGAGGAACATAATCGGCATCGCATCGGTTTTCCCTCTGATCCACGTGACGGCGAAACGCCGTCCTGGAACAAACCAGAGAGGAACTTACGATGAAACGCGACACGATGAGAAAGAAGCTCCTGCTCGGAACCGTTGCACTAATCGCCGGCGTTGGTCTGGCTTCGGCGCAAGGGACGCGAGAGGGAGTCGGCGGGACTGCTGGTGGCGGCGCCACTGAACAACACGGTACGTCTTCGGGTTCGCCTGCGGCGAAGTCGCAGGGTGGGGCCGAGAGCCAGAGCAAGGGCAAGGCCGAAACGGGTCCGGCAGAGCAAAAGGCTCAGGGAGCCCAACCCGAGAAAAACCGCATGAGCGGTCAGGCAAAGCGGCAAGGCTCCTCCGAGAAGGATGAGCTGAAGACAAAGAGCTCCGGCAAGGAAAACCTGAAGTCGAAAAGCTCCGGCAAGGAGGACATGAAGGCGCGGAGCTCCGAGAAACAGGATCTGAACAAGGGCTCGGCCAAGGATTCGCCCAAAGATTCGGCCAAGACCGGTGAGCGTTCAACCACCGGCCAGGGCACCAGCGAGAAGACTGACACGAAGGGCGCTGCTGACAGCAAGTCGCAGACCAAGCAGAAGCCTGCACAGACGCAAACGCCGAATGCCGCCGGCCAGAATCAGACGACCGGTTCGTCGATGCAGAATCAGAATGCAACCCAGACTCAGTCTGGCGCCGGCATTCAGTCGCAGGCGGGTGTCAAGGTAACCGCGCAGCAGCAGACGACGATCCAGAAGTCCGTGCTGTCGGCTAGAAACGCGCCGCATGTCGATCACGTGAACTTCGCCGTCCATACGGGCGCCGTTGTTCCGACGTCCGTGCGCATCGTCGCCATCTCGACATTCCCGATCCTGATCGAGACCTTCCCGCAGTATCGCGACTACAGCTTCTTCGTTGTTGAAGACGAGATCGTGTTTGTGGATCGCGGTCATAAGGTCGTTGACGTGGTACCGGTCGGACCGCGCGCACGGTTCAGCCGCTCTTCGAGCGGATCGTCCGCAGTCGTCGCGGTCGATCTCAGCGAGCCGGAGATTCGCGAGGTGCAGCAGGTTCTCATCACGAGAGGCTTCCTGCATGGTCGCGTGACCGGCGTCTGGAGCACCGAAACCCGCGAAGCCCTAATCGCCTTCCAGCGCAAGGAAGGCTTCGCGGCGAGCGGCAGCATCGACACGCGGACCGTCACCGCGCTCGGCTTGTCCGGCAAGGTGAAGGCCCAGAGTTCAACCTCAACGCAGGGGTCGAGCTCGACGACGACCACGGGGCAAAGCCAGAGCGACACCAGTGGACAGAGCACGACCGGGCAGAACCCGCCGGCTCAGAACCAGTCCACGACCGGCCAGGACAAGAGCGGCACGCAAAAGCCGTCCGACAAGCAGAGTAGTGGGCCGAGCCAGTCCACGACCGGTCAGGGAAGCAGCAGCAACCCGCCGTCCGGTGGCAGCTCGATGAATAGCGGCTCGTCGTCTTCCTCGACGCCGGGTCAAAGCGGCTCGTCGTCCTCGACGTCGGGCTCATCCGGCCAGGGCACCACGCCCTCGTCGGAGAAGAACAAGCAGTAACTAAAACGATTGATTGATATCGCGAACTTGGCCCCGCTTCGGCGGGGCACTTTTTTGCCCAAGCGGAATCTCATCCGTACGCAAGTCAGCCATCGCTTGTCCCGGCCACGACAGCGAGGGCACGACCTCTCGTCAATCCAGAAACGTTTGCTGTGCTTATGTCAGGATTCCGGGTCCGGCCCGGAGCCTGCACTCGGACGGCGCGAAGCGCCGATCCGCGTGGGCCGTCCCGGAATGACGAGCTACGCGGAAACCGGCGATGACTTCAGCGCGACGAGCGGCTGGAGCTGTCCTTGAGCGGGTCGTAGGTGATCTCGATGTTCCACCCGTCGTCCACCTGCTTTGCAAGCCGGACGTAGGTCTGCACCAGATTTTCCCATTCCGCCTTCACGATCGGGTTAGGCTCTTTCGCAGCCCGCGTGCGGACGTCTTCGGCCAGAGTCCTGTATTGCTCGGCGCGATTTAATGCAGCGCTGCGCTTGCGAATATCGATGGAGTTGCAGGTCATAGCGACACTCTGGCTTTCCTTGCGATTGGCAGACATGGGGAGATACCGGGAATCAGTCGGACGCTTAGTCGTGGAGTCCGCGCCGATAGGCACGGTTGCCGAAAGACGACAGCCCGATGATCGTTCCAATCAGCAGGAAGATCATGAAAAGCTTGCAATATTCAATGATGACCACAGTCATGGAAACGTCTCGGTTGCCTCATTCGACAGCTGCAAAATAACAGCGTCCCCGGCAGCCGAATGTGAGCCGCCTCACAGAGGGGCAATTCCTTTTCGTCCATGATGCAGGCGTTTCCTCCCCCATCTTCACCCCCCGCCAGGCTCCCGGCGGGGGTTTTTTTTATCCACCGTCCGGTGCGGATATTTGTCAGAGAACTGAAGCACGGGGCTGATAGTTGAACCCATTACCGTTTTGTCCTGCTGATTCGAGACGAACGCGCATGGCCAATTTCGTCTGGTGGAAGCACGGGGTCATCTATCAGATCTATCCGCGCTCCTTTCAGGACACGGATGGGGACGGCATCGGTGACCTGAAGGGAATAAGCGAGCGCCTCGAGTATCTCGAATGGCTTGGCGTCGATGCGATCTGGATATCGCCGATCTATCCCTCGCCGATGGCGGACTTCGGATACGACGTCAGCGACTATTGCAATATCGATCCGCTGTTCGGATCGCTCGAGGCGTTCGACCGGCTTGTGGCCGCGGCGCGTGCACGCAAGATAAAAGTCATCCTCGATTTCGTTCCCAACCACACCTCCGAACGTCATCCGTGGTTTCTCGAAAGCCGCGCATCGCGCATCAACCCCAAGCGCGACTGGTACATCTGGCGCGACGGCAAGCCGGACGGTTCACCGCCCAATAACTGGTTGTCGCAATTCGGCGGATCGGCCTGGACGCGCGAGGCGCGCACCGGCCAATACTATTTGCACAGTTTTCTGCCCGAGCAACCTGACCTCAACTGGCGTAACCCGGCCGTGCGCACGGCGATGTACGACGTCCTGCGCTTCTGGCTCGATCGCGGTGTCGACGGATTCCGCGTCGACGTCATCTGGCTGCTGATCAAGGATGCCGCCTTGCGCGACAATCCGCCCAATCCGAACTATCGGCCGACCGAAGCCGGCATCCATCGTTTCCTGCAGGTTTACAGCGCCGATCAGCCCGAGACGCATGAGGTCGTCGCCGAGATGCGCTCCGTTCTCGACCAATTTGACGAGCGCGTGTTGATCGGCGAGATCTATCTGCCCATCGAGCGGCTCGTGACCTATTACGGACAGGATCTGCGCGGCGCGCAACTGCCGTTCAATTTCCAGCTGCTTCATACGACCTGGACCGCCGCGGCAATCAGCAAGCTCGTCACCGATTACGAAGCCGCTTTACCGCCCGGCGGCTGGCCGAACTGGGTTTTGGGAAATCACGACCAACCGCGTATCGCGGCGCGCGTCGGCGAAGCGCAGGCGCGCATTGCCGCCATGCTGCTGCTGACGCTGCGCGGCACGCCGACAATGTATTACGGCGACGAGCTCGCGATCGGCAGAGTGGTTATCCCGCACGCGGCGGTGAAAGACGCGTGGGAAAAAAACGAGCCGGGTCTGGGCCTCGGTCGCGATCCCTCGCGCACGCCTTTTCAGTGGGACGCCACGTCGAATGCAGGATTTTCGAGTGCCACACCCTGGCTGCCTGTCGATCCGTCCTACAAGTCGCACAATGTCAAGGTTCTGCGCGCCGACCCCGCCTCGATCCTCAGCCTCTACCGCGATCTGTTGTCGATCCGCCGCAAGCATCCTGTGCTCGTCAGCGGCGCGTTCCGCCTGCTCGGCGTCGAGGGCAATGCGCTTCTCTTTGAACGCAAGGCGGACAGCGAGCGCATCGTCGTCTGTCTCAATTTCGGCGACACCGAGCAGCCGCTGCCGGTGGAAGATTTCGGCCACGCGCTCATCCTCGCATCGACGCACGCGGACCGCGCCAGCCTCGATCCGAAAACCGTTCTGCGCCCCAACGAAGGGCTGACGATTTTGACGGCGTCCTGAGCGCTAGTACTCCGTTCGCTTGAGCAGATAGTCGAGCCCGCCGACGCGATACCAGTGATAACCATAGCCTTCGAGGCAGACGCGATGCTTGCCGTTCTTTCCCGCCTGGCTGTGATCCGTCGTCAATAGATTGATGAGGTAGGCGCCGACCTCGCCCGTGAGGCCGGTGGAAAATTCGATCTCGCGCGGATCCTGCGCGAAATTGTGCAAGAACAGCACTGAATTGTTGCGCCAGTCGTAGCGAACGCCGAGCACTGCGGTGTCGCCGGTCTTCACGATCTCGTAATTGCCCCAGCCGATCTCCGGAATTTCCTTTCGCATGCGGATAATACGTTCGGTCCAGTTCAGCATCGAGTTGATGTTGCGCCGTTGCTCGGCCGCGTTGACATGTTCAAAGCCATAAGGGCCGCCGCTGATGACCGACACCACCGGCTTGCCACTCTCCGTGAAGCCGCCATTCGGCTCAGTCGACCATTGCATCGGCGTTCGGCAACAGGTCCGCTCGGGCAGCGACAGGTCATCGCCCATGCCGAGTTCGTCGCCATAGCGCAGCACCGGCGTGCCGGGCAGCGTGAACATGAGGCTGTAGGCGAGCTCGAGCCGTCGCCGGTCGCCGCCCAGCATCGGCGCGAGCCTTCGCCTGATGCCGCGGTGGTAAAGCTGGTCCTCCAGATTGGGACCGAAGGCTTCGAACACGCGCTGGCGCTGCTTTTCGGTGAGCCGTCCGAGGTCGAGCTCGTCGTGATTGCGCAGGAAGATTCCCCACTGCCCACTCGCCGGCCGCTCTTTGGTTTTCTGCATCGCCCGCACGAGCGGCCGCGTGTCGGCACTCGCCAGTGCGTAGAACAGGTTCTGGTTGACCTGGAAATTGAACATCATGTGCATGCGATCGCCGTCGTCGCCGAAATACTGCATGTCGGTTTTTGGCAGGACGTTCGCTTCCGCGAGGATGATGGAATTGCCGACGCGCCATTGCAGGAATTCGCGCAAAGTGCGGAGCATGGCGTACTGCTCGCGCGGCTTGCCGACGTCGGGACCTTTGGTGCCGATGACGAAGGGCACGGCATCCATGCGAAAGCCGGAAACGCCAAGCTGAATCCAGAAGCCCATGATCTTGAGGATCTCGGCCTGCACCGCGGGATTGGACGTGTT
>Ga0307282_10000490_pt1 | contig 12689 bp, 11 predicted proteins | sample ER_DNA_121_FD_194475 | JGI IMG/M metagenome (GOLD analysis project Ga0307282, IMG submission 194475) | Bulk soil microbial communities from the East River watershed near Crested Butte, Colorado, United States - ER_DNA_121 | ecosystem: Environmental > Terrestrial > Soil > Floodplain | place...
GAAGCGGAAGGCTGCCGTCGTTCACGAGTCGCCGTTCGTGGAGACGGCCCTCGTGGCAGGGGACTGATGCGTGGAAAGGATGAGACGAGCGGAGGATTGATTCCGGCCGCCGCCGAGCGTAGGGTTAGGATGTCGTCGGATCTTCCTGGGAGCAGGGATGCCGGTGACTGCCAAGTTGTCGCGGAAGTTCTATGAGAAACTTGGTGACGACGTCACCAACGAACTCGTGGAGTGGTTCAATCAGGTGGACGTAGCCTATCGGTCCGAGTTCCGGGAGCTATTCGAAGTTCACTTCGCCCGCTTCGACGCTAAGCTCGAACAGCGAATCGCCGAAGTGCGGGCGGAATTCGTAACGAAGCTCGCCCAACTCGAGACTCGCCTGATTCGCTGGATGTTCGTCTTCTGGGTGGGCACCATTGGAACAATCGTCGCCCTCTTGAAGCTCTAGCAGCCGCCTTACAACTCGACCTGCGCTCCGACCTCGAAGACCTGATTCGGTGGGATTTTGAAGAAGGCTGTCGCCCTCAGGGCATTGCGCGTCATGAACGCGAATACGTGTTCCCGCCACAACGCCATCCCCGGCCGTTCCGAAGCGATCACCGTCTCGCGCCCCAGGAAGAATGTCGTCCCCTCGATCGGGATGTCGAGCTGCTCCTTCTTGCACGCCGCCAGGACCTCACGGATGTCCGGATCTTCGGTGAAGCCGTAACGGGCGATCACGCTGTGGAACCCCTTGCCGATGCGCCTCACCGTGACGCGCTGGGCCGGGGGCACGTGCGGCACGTCTTCCGTGGTCACCGTGAGGAACACAACCTTCTCATGGAGCACTTTGTTGTGCGCCAGGTTGTGAATCAGCGCGGGCGGCGTCCCCTCGGCGCTCCCGTACATAAACACCGCGGTCCCGGGCACGCGGATGGGCGGCTCGGCGGCGAGATCGGCGAGGAGCAGCTTCAAGGGCACCGTCTTCTCGAGCATGCGCTTGGAGAGAATCTCGCGGCCGCGCTTCCATGTGGTCATCAGGAGATAGAGCGCGACGGCGATCGCGAGCGGCACCCAACCGCCGTGCTGGATCTTCAGTGCGTTCGCGGCGAGGAACGGAATGTCCATGGCGAGGAACAGCGCCGCCACAAGCGCCGCTTTGGTGAACGTCCAGCGCCACACTTCGCGGCTCATCACGTAGAACATGCACGTCGTCATGACCATCAACGTCGACAGGGCGACGCCATAGGCTCCCGCAATGTTGCTCGAGCTCCCGAAGGCGAGCACGAGGGCGCAGGTCAACAGCATGAGCCCCCAGTTGACGGCGGGCACGTAGATCTGGCCGATCTCGCGCGACGACGTGTGGTCGATCTGGAGCCGCGGACTGTACCCCAGCTGCACTGCCTGGCGCGTGAGTGAGAAGGATCCCGAGATCACCGCCTGCGACGCGATGATCGCCGCCGCCGTCGCCAGCACGATCAACGGGTACAGCGCCCACGTAGGCGCCATATGATAGAAAGGATTGACGGCGGCAGCCGGATTGGAGAGCAACAGCGCGCCCTGGCCGAAGTAGTTGAGGAGGAGCGCCGGGAACGCGACGCTGAACCACGCGTACTGGATGGCGCGGTGCCCGAAGTGCCCCAGATCGGCGTAGAGTGCCTCACCGCCCGTCACGACCAGAAAGACGGCCCCCAGGACAATCAGGCTCTGCCCCACGTTCTCGGTCACGAACTGGAACGCGTGATGGGGCGAGACCGCCGCCAGCACGCCCGGGCGGCCGATGATGTGCACCAGGCCGAGGACCGCCAGAGTCGCGAACCAGAACACCATCACGGCGCCGAACACCGCGCCGATCCGGGCCGTCCCGTGTCGCTGGAACCAGAACAACGCCACGAGGATGATCAGGGTGAGGGGAACGACGAGATGCGCCAGGGCCGGCGTCGCCACCTCGAGCCCTTCGACGGCGCTCATCACCGAGATCGCGGGGGTCAGGGCGCCGTCGGCATAGATCAACGCCGCGCCGAAGATGCCGAGCACGATCATGACCTTGCGGGGGGAGAGCCCCCGCGCGATGCGGCTCCCGTTCACGAGCGCCATCAGGGCGACCACGCCACCCTCGCCCTTGTTGTCGGCGCGGATGATCACGATGTGGTACTTGATCGTGACGACGAGGACGAGCGACCAGAACACCAACGACAGAACCCCCATCACGTTGTCGGGCGTGACGGGGATGGCATGCGGGCCGTGGAAGGCTTCGCGGAGCGCGTACAGCGGGCTGGTGCCGATGTCGCCGTAGACGACACCGAGCGCAGCCACCGCCAGCCCGGCCAAATACCGGCCGCGCGGTTCTTCCTTCTTCAAGGCTTGGGTCACCGGGCAGGAACCCTATGCGCCCGGGCTATAAAAGGCCAGAGGAGGGCCAAAGCAAGCGCCAGAACGGCACTTGCGAGGAAGGCGGAGTCGCCTCCGGCCCGCTGAAACTCGACGCCCAACAGCAGGCCCCCGACGAGCGCGGCCACGCCGCTCGCGGCGTGATAGACGCCGAAACCGCTGCCCTGGCGATGCCCGGCGAACGCCGCGACGAGCGCGCGCTCCGGACTCTCAGTGAGCCCCGCGACGAGGCCCAACGCGAGGAATAACACCCACGCCTCCACCGGACCGTGCGCGAACGACATCCCCGCCGCGACGACGGCGTAGCACACCCACCCGAACCACATCGTGCGCGACGGGCCGACTCGGTCGGAGAGCGCGCCACCCAGGAAGCTCGAAGACGATTTCACGACGTGCACCGCTGCCCACAGCAGAGGCACGATCGCGACCGGCACGCCGAGCCGCTGCGCGTGGAGAATGATCAACGTCTCGGGCATGCGGAGGAGGTAGAAGAACGAGATCGCAAGCAGGGGGAGTGTCGGCGCAGGACGGCGGAGGACGGCGGACGACGGCGAAGGGGGTGCCGCGCCGCCCTCCGCCGCCCTGCGCCGCCCTTCGCCGTCCTTCACCGCCCACCACGCCAGCACCAGCACCATGACGCCCGGAACGATGCTCGCGAGAATCACCGTTCGGACATCAGCACCGGCGCCCTGAAGCAGCGCCCACGCCACCAGCGGCCCAAGCACCGCGCCCGCGTGATCGAGGCCGCGCTGCAGACCGAAAGCCCTGCCCCGCAACGGCTCGGGAGTGACATCCGCGATCAACGCGTCGCGCGGCGGCGTGCGCAGGCCCTTGCCCAGCCGGTCCACCACCCGCAGGCCGACCACCTGCCATGCGGCTGCGGTCACGGCGATCACGGGCCGCACGACGACGGCGACCAGGTAGCCGATGACGATCAACGGACCGCGACGCGTCGCGCGATCGGCCAGACGTCCGGAGACGACCTTGACGAGCGCGGCCGCCGCGTCGGCGGCGCCGTCGAGCGCTCCCAGCGCCACCGCCCCACCCCCGAGGACTCCCGTCACGAATGCCGGGAGCAACGGGTAAATCATCTCGCTGGCGAAATCGTTCAGGAGGGAGACGGCACCAAACAGTTTTACCTGCCGCGGCAGCCGCTCACTCACCGAGGCCGAGTCCCCAGCGTATCAGGGTGACGGGCAGACCGCCGTACGGCAGGACAGCGTCGTGGAAAGCGCGGAGCTTGAAGGACTTGCCCTTTGCGGCACGGAAGTCGTCGCGCAGGCGAAGCAGCTCGCGGCGGCCCACCGCATAGCACAACTGGTACGCGGGCCAGGCACAGTAGCGACGCACTTCACTCTCCGCGTTGCTCCGCTCGATGTGCAGGTCGCGAATCATCTGTTCGACGGCCTGCTCGGGCGTCATGCCCCGCGTGTGCAGGCCCACGTCGAGCAGAATGCGCTCGGCGCGCCACAAGAGGTGGACCCGTTGGAAGAACATCTCTTCTTCGGTCTCGTAGAACCCCTGCTCCGCCATCATATCCTCGCAGTACAGCGCCCACCCCTCCACGGTGAGCGGCGTCCACAGGTTCTTGCGGACGTCGGAGTCGAGCTCCTTCGCCATGGCGAACTGCAGGTGATGCCCCGGATACCCCTCGTGCAACGCCGTCGCCGCGAGCTCGTACCGACAGTGATCCCGCAGAATGCGCTCCTGCTGGTCCGCCGGCAGCCGCTCGTCGGGCACCGTCACGTAGAACCAGCCGGTGCGGTCGCGGGTGTAGGCCCCGGGACTCTCGTAGGCGGCGTACGGGACCACGGGCCGCAGGAACGGTGGCGTGGGCAGGACGCCGAGCGGCGCGTCGGGGATCGGCGCGAGCCCCTTCGCGGCAACGAACTCGCGGGCCCGAGCCATTTCCTTCGCGTACGCGTCGACCAGCTCCTGCGCGCTGGGGTGATCGGCCCGCAGCTGATCCGCGATCTCGGGCCAGGGCCGCCCCCCGTCGAGCCGCTTCGCGCGCTGCTCCAGGTCGGCTTCCACTTCTTCCTTGAGCCGATGGCCGTAGCGCCACAGCTCCGGCGCCGTGTCGCGCAGCGCGTGCTGGTAATGCAGGAGGAAGTTGAACTCCTCTTCGCCGATGGCGAAATGATCGCCGGCGGTGTCGAGCCAGCGGGTCAGGTCCTGCTCGAAGCCCACGAGCGCGGCGATGGCGCGCTCGGCGGCCGCCTGGAGCGAGAACGCCGCGGCGATCTCGCGGACGAGCGCGCGGCCTCCCTCGCTCATCTGCAGCGCGGTCTCGACGAACACCGCGACCGGCTCGGTGAGCGATGCGCGAGCATCCTCGATGAACGCGGGGATGTCCTCGAGCCGCCCCATCGCCGCACGCGCCTTTTCCGCGGTGCTCCGATCGCCCGAGAGCAGCAGATGGTGCAAGCCGCCGAGGAGATGCGACAGCCAGAACTCGGGGTTCGTCGCCTGCGGTCGCTGCTTTTCGTAGCGGCGCACCATGACGCGGATCTCGTTGAGCAACGCGGTGCGGTCGATTTCTTCGTCCAGGCCGTCGACCTCGGCTTCTTCGAGTGCGGCCGCGAGGGCCTTGAGGGCGGCGAGATGGGGCGCGAGGGCAGCCGGACTGAAGCGCCCGTAGCGATCGTCGTACCCGGACACGCCGGCCTGCGTCGCCGAGACCGGATCCAGGTGCCAGCGCAGGTCGAAGAACGAGCGTTCGATCGCGCGGAAGCTCATGTTTTCAGCAACCGGTGGCACTCCTCGTCCGACAGCACGCGATCCGTGCGCTTGGCGGCATCGAAGAGGACCTTGCAGGCGGCTTCGTTCTCCGCGTCGTATCCGTGAGTCTCCAGCCAGTATTTCACGTTCGACAAGCCCGACACGGGCGAGATGTCGATCCGCTGCGCAAACCCGAACTCCTGCGCCGGCACCGAGCTGTAAACGCGATCGGCGAGCCAGGCGTGCCCCTTCTTTTTCGCTTTGATGATCGCGGCGGCGTGCACACCCGTCCCCGTGCGGAATGCGTCGGTGCCCACCACGGGATAGTTCACGGGGATCGGCACCCCCACGGCGTCCGCGACCAGCCGGCAGTACTCGGGCAAGCGTCGAATGTCATGCCGGTGCGTGCCGAGCAGCTTGAGGTTGACGAGCAGGAGATCCATCTCGGCGTTGCCGACCCGCTCCCCGACGCCGAGCGCCGTCGCGTGCACGCGGTCGACGCCGGCTTCGATGGCCGCGAGGCAGTTGATCAGCCCCATGCCGCGGTCGCGGTGGCCGTGCCAATCAACTTTGACGTCGTTTTTCTTCACGATTTCGGTTTTCACGAATTTGACCAACGCCTTCACGCCGTCCGGTGTTGCATGTCCGACGGTGTCCGCGAGGCAGAGCCGCGTCGCCCCGCAGTCGATCGCCGCACCGTAGAGCGCTTTCAGGGCCTCGGGCCGGGCGCGCGTCGTGTCTTCGGTCACGTACATCACGGGGAGTCCGTGCTGCACCGCGTACGTCACCGCTTCCGTACTGGCCTTCACGATGCGGTCCAGCGTCCAATCCTCGGCGTACTGACGGATCGGCGAGGAGCCGATGAACGTCGCGGCCTCGATCTTGATCCCGATTTCGTCGGCGATGCGCACGATGGGCTCGACGTCCGCGATCACCGTGCGGGCCGCGCAATTCGGGAAGATCGGCAGCTTCGCGTCCCGGATCTCCCTGGCGAGCGCGCGCACTTGCTCCACGACGCGAGGTCCCGCCCCCGGTAACCCGATGTCCGCCGCCACGATGCCGAGGTCGGCGATCAGGTGCAGGAGACGCTTCTTGTCGTCGAGAGAGGGATCGGTGACGGAGGGCGACTGCAAGCCGTCGCGCAGCGTCTCGTCGTTCAGGTCCACCCGGGCCCGGGTCCAGTCGAACGCGGCGCCCCCGTTGACCCCGTTCCAGTCGTAGATCAGGTCGCGCTCCTCCATGGGATTAGTGTTGCGCAGGTGCACGTCCAGGTCAAGCGCCGACTTGCCGGACGCTGCACAAGGCCTAGTTTGCGGGCGATGCCGACCGACACGATCGACGCCCTCGTCGCGCATGAGCGCGTGCGCGCCGCGCGCCACCACATCGAGCGTTCCGACGAGAGTACGCTCGCCCGGCAGGCGGCGTTGTCGGCGATTCCGGCGCCCACGGGCTCCGAAGGCGCGCGCGGCGCGCACCTGGCAGGACTGTTCCGCGAAGCGGGGCTGAGCGACGTGGCGGTGGACGAAGTCGGCAACGTCACAGGATGGCTGGGGACGCACCGCGCCGAGCCGGTCGTCCTGAGCGCGCACCTCGACACGGTGTTCGGCGCCGGCCTCGACGTGTCGGTCGCGCGCCGGGGCACCCGGCTCGCCGGCCCCGGGATCTCGGATAACGCGCGCGGCCTCGCCGCGCTCGTGGCCGTCGCCGAAGCACTTGTGCGCTCGCGGGTCGCGACGCTGCGGCCGGTACGTTTCACGGCGACGGTGGGCGAGGAGGGCGACGGCAACCTGCGAGGCGTGCGGCATCTGTTCGACCGCGAGACGCGACCGCACGCGTTCATCGCGCTCGACGGTGCCGGGGTGGAGCGGATCGTACACCGCGCCCTCGGCGCCCACCGCTACCGGGCGACCTACCGCGGGCCCGGAGGCCACTCCTGGGCCGCGTTTGGGGTCGCGAACCCCGCCAACGCCGTCGGCCGGGCCGTGGCCTTGATCGCCGAACGCCCCACGCCCCACGCCCCACGACCGGCAGGAAGTCCTTTAGGGCGCACGACCTGTGCTGTCGTCCGAATCGGGGGGGGCACGGGGCTAAATTCAATTCCCCAAGAGGCTTGGTTCGATCTCGACCTGCGCAGCGAGGACCCCCGTGCCCTGGACCAGCTCGATAAGACGATTCAGGCGCTGCTACGCCGCGCATTGGCAGAAGAGAACGGCCGGCGCACGGCCGGGACGCCGCCGCTAGACCTCGACCTGCGCCGCCTGGGCGAGCGCCCGTCTGGGCTTACGCCGCGCGCCCATCCACTCGTACAAACCGCCATCGCCGCCACGCGCGCGCTGGGTCGCTCGCACGAGCTGGCCTGCGCATCGACCGACGCCAACGTGCCGATCGCCCTGGGCGTGCCCGCCATCGCGCTCGGCGCGGGGGGTCACGCGGGGGACGCGCATCTCCCGACGGAATGGTATGAGAACGTGGATGGACCGTTGGGGGTGGTCCGGGCCCTGTTCGTTACGGTTGCGATGGCGGGGGTGCGCTAAGGGCCTGCAACGCCTCGCGACTGTGCCGCGTGACGCGCAGCTGCGAGTTGTACACGTGGCGTACGATACCACCACGCTCGATCACATACGTCACCCGTCCCGGTAGCACGCCGAGGGTGCGCTCGACACCGTACAGCTTGCGCACCGCGCCGTCGCGGTCGCTCAACAACAGAAACGGCAGCCGCTCGCTCGCGGCGAAGCGCTCGTGCGATTTCACGGAATCGGAGCTGACGCCGATCACTTCGGTGTCGGCCGCCGCAAAGGAATCGTAGGCGTCACGGAACGATCGGGCCTCGATCGTGCATCCTGGCGTCGCGTCCTTGGGATAGAAGTAGAGCGCGACGTTCTTTTTCTCGGTCACCTCGCGCAGGCGCACGGGCTTGCCATGCTGGTCCAGTAACGTGAAGTCCGGCGCGAGATCGCCCACCCGAATGCCGCTCAATGCGCCCCCCCTCCACCACCCGGTCCGCCCTTGCTCTTGTGCATCAGCAGCAGCAGCGGGAGCGACAGCACGAACGCCGAGCCGAACAACAGGAATAGCTGCTCGAACGATAGCATCAACGCTTGCTGAGTCACGACGCCGTTCACGACGCCGATCGCCTTCGTCTGTGCGATCGCCGGGGCGTCGCCACGCGCGATGAGCGCGTTGGTGATCGCCGCGAGCCGTTCCTGCGTGGCCGCCGCGTACATCGTCACGTTCGCCGCCAGGTCGGCCTTGTGGATCGCTGTGAAGCGCTGGAGCAATGTCGCGGAGAGCGCGATCCCCACGCTGCCGCCCAGCTGCCGCATCAGGTTGAAGAGCCCGGTTCCGTTCGGGATACGCGACATCGGCAAGTCGGCGAGGGCGAGGTTCGTGAGCGGTACGAAGATGAGCCCCAGCCCCACGCCGCGGAACACGAGCGGCCAGAAGAAGTCCGGCATCCCGCTCTGCGTCGTGAAGTGGGCGTGCTTCCACATCGACAGGGCGAAGAGCGCCACGCCGGCGATGATCGAGAGCCGACCGTCGAACTTGCCTTGCAGACGTCCCATGAACGCCATCGTAAACGCGCTCGCGAGCGCGCCCGGCAGGATCACGAGCCCGGTCTGATTGGCCGTGAAGTGCTGCACGTTCTGCAGATAGACGGGGAGCACGAAGACGGTCGCGTAGAGACAGACGCCGAGCACCATGCCGAAGACGACGCCCACGGCGAGCTGGCGGCTCTTGAGAATGCTCAAGTCGACCACGGGGTGTGGTGTTCGCAGCTCGTGCCACACGAACGTGATGAGCGATATCACGCTGATCGCGGCGAGGAGGCGCACTTCGCCCGAGGCGAGCCAGTCGAGTCGCTCGCCGCGCTCCAGCATCATTTGCAGCGCGCCGACGCCGGCGGCGAGGAGCAGCAGGCCGACGTAGTCGACCCGGGACGCCTTCACCTGATGGCGCGAGTCCTGGATGAACGAGAGGGTCAGCGCCAACGCCAGCATCCCGAACGGGATGTTGATATAGAAGATCCACGGCCAGCCGTAGGCGTCGGTGATGTAGCCGCCGACGGTGGGGCCCAAGGTGGGCCCCACCATCACGCCCACGCCGAAGATCGCCATCGCGGTGCCGTACTCTTCGCGCGGGAACTCTTCGTACAGGATCGCCTGCGAGGTCGAGAGCAGCGCCCCGCCCCCGAGCCCCTGCACGATGCGCCAGAAGACCAGCGCTTCGAGGGAGCCCGCATTGCCGCACAGGAACGACGCGATCGTAAAGAGCGCGATCGATCCGGCGAAATAGCGGCGCCGGCCGAAGAAGGCCGACAGCCAACCGGTGATCGGCAGCACGATCACGTTGGCGACGATGTAGCCGGTCGAGACCCAAGCGATCTGATCGAGGGTCGCGCCGAGATTCCCCATCATGTGGGGAATCGCGACGTTCACGATGCTGGTATCGAGCAGCTCCAGCACCGACGCGAGCGATACGGTGATCGCGATCAGGTACCGGTAGCGATACCGGTCGGATGTGGCGGCCGAAAGCGGCAGTGTGGCAGCGGTCACGAACGCTTCACTTCGTCTGGATCGTCACCACGGCGCTCATCCCCGGACGCAGCGGGTGCGCCGGGTCTGCGGGGCCGGCGAGCCGGATCCGCACGGGGACGCGCTGCACGACCTTCGTGAAGTTGCCGGTCGCGTTGTCGGGCGGCAGCAGCGAGAACTTGGCCCCCGTCGCCGGCGACAGGCTCTCGACCTGGCCGTGGAAGCGGCGGCCCGGGTAGGCGTCCACGGTGATCTCCGCGGGATCGCCGGGTGTCACCTCGGCGGTCTCGGTCTCCTTGAGGTTCGCCACAACCCACACGTCCTGGAGCGGCACAAGCGCCATGAGCGGCTGGCCCGGCTGCTCCAACTGGCCTACCTCGACGGCCTTTTTGGAAACGACGCCGGCGGAGGGCGCGGTGATGCTCGTGTAGGAGAGCTGCAGCGCCGCCTGATCGCGCGCCGCGCGCGAAGCCGCGACGCGGGCGTCGGCCCCTACCAACGCCGCCTGCGCGGCGGCGAGCTGCGCATCGGCCGCGGATGCCGCCGCGCGCGCCGCGTCGAGCTGCTGCGCGCTCACGATGTCCTGCTGCGCCAGCGGCTCCATGCGCGCCAGATCGGCGCGCGCCTTGAGCGCGTTGGCCTGCGCCTGCGCGACCGCGGCCTCGGCCTGGCCCACGCGCGTGCGCGAGCTGACCGTCGCGAGCAGGGCGGCCAGGTCGGCGTCGGTCTGTGCCAGCCGCACGCGGAAGTCGCGGTCGTCGAGGACCACCAGCGTGTCGCCCGCCTTGACCTCCTGGTTCTCCCGCACGCGCACCTCGGCGACGAAGCCGCCGACCTTGGGCAGGATGGGAATGATGTGCCCGTCGACCTGCGCATTGTCGGTCGAGACATGCGAGCGCGAGAACCACCAGCGCTTGGCGCCGAAGCCCACCAGGGCCAGCGCCGCCACCCCCATCACGAGGAAGACGATTTGGCGCTTGTTGCGCGGCGGCGCCGCCGGCGCCTTCCCCGCCGCGCTCGAGCGGCTCGCTTCGATTTCCGGTTCCATTACCGTCGCCATGCGATCCTCAGGGTTAGTGCAGCGTCCGTGCCAGGCCGGCGGCGCGCGCCAGAGCGACCAGGGCCGTCGCCGCGCTGAAGCGCGCGTCGATGTCCGTGTCCCGCGCGCGCAGCAACGAGGCCTGCGCGTTGATCACTTCGATGTTCCCCGCCACTCCTGCCGCAAAGCGCTCGCGCGCCTGCGCCATCTCATCGGCCGCGAGCCGCAGCCGCTCGGACGCGATGCCCTGCTGCGCCTGAGCCGACGCGAGATCGAGCAAGGCCGTCTCGACCTCAGCGGCGATCTGTTGCCGCAGGTCGCGGGCCCGCACTTCACTCTCCCGCACCACGGCCGTCTGCTCGGCGGCGCGGCCCTCGCGGCGGAAGCCGTCGAGGATCGGGATCGACACCTGCACACCGATCTGCCGCGTGCCCACCGACGTGCTGGGCGTCAGACCGCTCACGCCGTAGTCGCCGGCGACGTCGATGCGCGGCAACCGTTCGGCGGTGATCGCCGACTTGGCGGTGCGGGCCACGTCGCCGCGCGCGATCTCGGCCGCGAGGTCGGGACGCCGCGCCATGGCGAGCGCCACGATCGATTCCGCGGTCGCGGGGACGTCGGCGACCGGGAGCGCGGCGGTCAGCGTGTCGGTGATCTCGATCGGCGTCCACGGGTCGAGACCCAGCGCGCGCGTGAGGTCGATGCGCGCGCGGTCGAGCTGATTGCGCGCCACGAGCAGGGCACCCGCCGCGGAGACGAGCTGCGTGCGGGCACGCGTCACGTCGATCGCCGCGCTCACTCCGGCGTTCTTCTGGGCCTGCGCCAATCCGACGAGGTCGGCGGCGACGGAGGAGTCCGCTCGGCGGGCGACGACTTGGGCCGCCGCGCGGGCCACGCGCAGATAGGCGAGAGCGGCGCCCGCGGCCGCGCCTTCGGACGCGGCACCGCCCTCGGCGGTCGAGCCGGCGACTTGCGCGCGCGCGGCGCGCAGCCGCGCGAGCCCGGAGAAGTCGAGGAGCGTCTGGCTGGCGCGGAAGCGCGCGTCGTAGGCGTTGAAGGGCCCGATGATCGTGGGCACGCCCGGGAACGAGATGCCCTGGGCCTTGGAGTTGAAGTCCCGGTTCAGCCACCCGGCCGCGAAGGACAGGGACGGCAGGAACGTGCCGCGCGCCTGGCGCACCCGCGCCGAGGCTTCGTCGGTGCGCAGCCCCGCGAGCTCGACGGCGGGAGCGGTGCCCGCCGCGCGTCGGACCGCCTCGGCGAACGACAACCGCAACGGAGTCGGCGCCTGACCCGCGAGCGGACCGGCGAGTATCACGCCAACAGCCAATAGCCAATAGCCCTTACGGTTTCGCAATGCCATGGAGATACAGGTCGATGTGAGTGTCGAGGTAGCTGCCGACGTCGAAGCCTTCAGGCATGCAGGCCGCGAAGGCGCGGCGGGCGATCACGGCATGCATCAGAGGAGCCATGGCGAGCTTCGCCGCCACCGCGACGTTGACGGCGCGGAATTCGCCTTGCTTGACGCCGCGCTCGAGGACGCCCGCCATCAGCCGGATGCCGCGGGCGGCGACCTCCTCGTAGTAGAAGCGGGCCAGTTCAGGAAAATTGCCCGCCTCGGCCATCATCAGTTTCGGGATGCCGGCGAGGGCGGTCTCACCCACGAGCCGCCAGTACTCGCGCACCAACTGCTCGAACAGCTCGCGCGCGCTGCCGGTGAACGACTGCGCCAGCGCCTCCCCCTTGGCGATGACGGGCACGATCGTCTCGCGCACCACCGCCTTGAAGAGCGCTTCCTTGTTCTCGAAGTAGAGGTAGATGGTGCCCTTGGTGACGCCGGCGCGGCGGGCGACATCCTCGAGCTTGGTGGCCGCGAAGCCGCGCTCCACGAACACCTCGAGCGCGGCGGCCACGATCTCCTCGGGGCGGGCGCCTTTGCGCCGCTGCCAGCGCGGCTTCTTCTGCTTGTTGGGCTTCTTGAGGACGGCGAGTCGAGGCATCCAGGCTCCGGAGTTAGTTACTGAACG
>Ga0307282_10000492_pt1 | contig 12670 bp, 8 predicted proteins | sample ER_DNA_121_FD_194475 | JGI IMG/M metagenome (GOLD analysis project Ga0307282, IMG submission 194475) | Bulk soil microbial communities from the East River watershed near Crested Butte, Colorado, United States - ER_DNA_121 | ecosystem: Environmental > Terrestrial > Soil > Floodplain | place: USA...
GACCCCGCCGTGATCCGCGTCGCGGCGGGCAGCGCAGCCATCGAGGTTGCGGCCCACGGCCACGACGCCGAGCTGCTCGCCGGCCCCTACCGCGAGTTCCTCGGCACCACCGGCAGTGCCACGCCCGCACGCACCGGCCCTAACGGTGAGCGGACATGACCTCGGCGACTTCGCCACCAGAGGAGGCATCTCTCGTGCCCAACTCGAACGAGCAGCTCGCGCGCGCAGGTGTGGCGAGTCAGCATCGCCAGCGGACCCACTACCAAACGAATTTCCAGGCCTCGAGCGAGGGGATCTAGATGGCTGCCTCCTTTGGCTGGGGGACCCTGGCCGCTTCGTCGCTGGTGATCGGCGCGATCCTCGCGCTCATGCTGAAGATGAGTTTGCGTCTGATCGGGCTGATCATGGCCTTCGGCGCGGGCGTGCTGATCAGCGCGGTGGCGTTCGACCTCGTCGAGGAGGCGGCCGACAAGGCATCCGGTAGCGGATGGGCGGTTGCGGGCCTCTTCAGCGGCTGTCTGGTCTTCTTCTTCGGCGACCGACTGATCGACAATCTCGGAGGCAGCCAACGCAAGGACGCCACCGGCGACCAATCGGGTGGCTCGCCGCTCGCGATCGTGCTCGGAACCGTGCTCGACGGGATCCCGGAATCGATGGTGATCGGCCTGACGATCTACGAAGGCGGAGCGGTCGGCGCTGCCTATCTGGCTGCGGTCTTCATCTCCAACCTGCCCGAGGCAATCTCCTCGACGTCCGGCTTGGTCACCGCTGGCTGGAAGCACTCACGAATCATGTGGATGTGGATCGCGATCGCGCTGATCTCGGGACTCGCCTCGCTCGCCGGCTACGGCCTGTTCCAACACTCCCCGCCGAGCACCATCGCCTTCGTTCTCAGCTTCGCCGCCGGGGCGATCATCACCATGCTCGCCGAGACGATGATGCCCGAGGCGTTCGAGCACGGAGGCAAGCTGGTCGGCGTCGTGACGACGCTCGGCTTCGCGGTCGCCTTCACCATTCACACGCTCGATTGACAATGCCCGTCGGGGGCAGTCTGACGCCGTTTTCATCCCAGCTGAGTGACGCCACTGGGTGGCACGGCCCATACGGTCGTTGGTGCTGGGCCGCACGTTTAACCCCTGTGAGGAGTGACACATGACCGTTGCCGACGAGACGCTTCACGCTAGCGCGTAGTCGGTGCCGCCGGATCGACGCCGTTGGTGTGCCCCAGTGGGCCAGAAAGCAAAGCGGCAGGGCGGCTACGAGGCGAAGCGATAGCCGCCGACGACGCGGCGGCGGCGCACTACCGGCTCAGAGCGGCTCAATTTCATGCCAGCGGTATGACGAGGACGGGCGCGCGCTTGCTTAGCCTCGCCTGCGATGCCGTCCAGCTGACCAACGGAGGGGAAATGGCGACGCGTAAGGCTTCGTGCAATTGCGGACAGCTCAGCGTCACGTACGAAGGACCAGACCCACAGCGGGTATCCCTGTGCCAGTGCTACGAGTGCCAGAAGCGGACGGGCACCGTGTTGAGCATGCAAACCCGACTTCCACTCGAGCACGTGACGATAGAAGGCCAATCGAAGACGTGGACGTTTCCCATCGACGGCGCGGAGCCGGCCACGTTTCGCTCGTGCGACAGCGGGGGGGCCACGTATCACTTCTGCCCGGAGTGCGGTTCGACCGTTTACTGGGACATCGCTATCGCACCGGAGTTTCTCGGGATGGGAGTCGGCAGCTTCGCCGATCCGACGTTTCCGCCGCCGATGATTTCCGGCTTCGAAGCGTACGGGCCTGCGTGGACGATGAACGTCTCGGACCTTCCGATGCCGGGAGGCCATCACGACTACGACGGAACCTCACATGGCGGGGCACGGCTGTGAGTGCGCTGGAACAGCGTGACTAGCGGTGGACTAACCCGTTCGGCATCTCCGGTCGGTTTCGTTTGACTTTCTGAGACGTCAAGGGGGTCGCGGCAGACCGCAGGCAGCAGCCGGCGCTCCATGTTGTGGGGCGCATTGGCATCGGCGATGACGATCGAGGGAAGGCGACGACCATGGCGACGAGGACCAAGACGACCGAAAACGGTGGCGGCGGCCCGAAGCGGGTCGCAGCGGCATCGCATCTGTCGGTAGCCGAGCGCATCGCGCGTGGCAAGGCCGCGCGAAAGGAGATGCCGCGGGCTGCTCACGCGGCGTTCGAGTCGCGGTCGGCTCGGGCCGATCCGGTCGAGTTGCTCGAGCGCCAGGCGAAGACGCGGGTCGCGGAGCTGGTACCGATTCGCTACGGGCGGATGCTGGTCTCGCCGTTCACGTTTTATCGCGGAGCCGCGATGATCATGGCCCACGACCTCGAGCCAACGCCGCGGTCGGGGCTGACGGTGCAGTGTTGCGGCGATGCGCACCTGTCGAATTTTGGTGCCTTCGCCTCGCCGGAGCGACGGTTGGTCTTCGACCTCAACGACTTTGACGAGACGCTGCCGGGTCCGTGGGAGTGGGACGTCAAGCGGCTGGCCGCGAGCATGTTGATCGCGGCGCGCGACAACGGCTTTCGGGCCAAGGCACAGGAGCGGATCGTGCTTGACACGGTCGGCGCGTATCGCACGGCGATGGCGAGCTTCGCCGGGATGGCGAACCTCGACGTGTGGTACGCCCATCTCGACCTCGAGGCCGCGCTGAAGGAGTACGGCTCGCAATTCACGTCGAAGGTGGTCAAGGGAACGAAGAAGACGCTCGCGAAGGCCCGTACGAAGGACAGCATGGCGGCGTTCTCGAAGCTCACCCACGTCGTCGACGGGCAGGCACGGATCATCGACCAGCCGCCGCTGATCTTGCCGATCGAGCAACTCGCACCGGGCGAGGACCGCCACGAGCTCTTCGAGCGTTTGCACGATCTCCTGCGCGGCTACCACGAGACGCTCGAGTTCGGCCGGCGCGTGCTGCTGGAGCAGTTCGAGCTGACGGACTTCGCCGGCAAGGTGGTCGGGGTCGGCAGCGTCGGCACACGCGCATGGATCGCGCTGTTGCTCGGCCGCGACGGCCAGGACCCGCTGTTCCTGCAGATCAAGCAGGCCGAGGCCTCGGTGCTCGAGGAGTCCCTCGACCCCAGCGACTTCTCAAACCACGGCGAGCGAGTCGTCGTCGGACAGCGGCTGATGCAGGCCACCAGCGACATCTTCCTCGGCTGGCTGCGCGTCGACGCCGCGCGCGACGGCCAGACTGCCGACTACTACGTCCGCCAGCTGAAGGACTGGAAGGCCTCCGCAGAGATCGAGCAGATGAACCCCGAGGCCATGGCTAGGTACGGCACGCTGTGCGGCTGGACTCTGGCCCGCGCACACGCCCGCAGCGGCGACCGGATCGCGATCGCCGCCTACCTCGGCAACGGCGACACTTTCGACCGTGCGCTCGTCGCGTTCTCCAACGCCTACGCCGACCAGAACGACCGCGACTATCAGGCACTGAAGACCGCCGTCGACGCCGGCACGATCGATGCCCAAACAGGCCTCTGACGTCACCCTACCGACGACGACGGCCCCAACACCGGCTGGCGAGGAGTCGACTGTGCCCTGCCAAATACGCAGCAGCCTGCTGCCAAGGCTTGGGCAGTTCGACCATTGCTCATATCGGAGGACCGGCGCGTTCCCGAACGCCCTCCCAGCGGATCTTCATACCAGCGGGATGATGCCGTGGGGTGGGGTCCTCAATACGTTCGGTCACAGAACCTAACCCCGGAGGGGACCGCAATGCCAGCCACTGCTGCGACCAAGACGCCTGTACCCGCTGCGATCACGACGCCGTCGAGCGTGCCGGCAGGGATCGGGACCCTGGAGTTCACCGACGGCTACCCGACGCGTGAGACCGCGGAGAAGCTGCGTGACCATCTGGACTACCTGCACGGCGTCGAGACGTTCATGAACACCATCCACGGGGTGTCCGTGTTCGCCATCCGGAAGGGGTTCCAGGACGCCGGCATCGCGGAGGGCGACGTGTTGATCTGCTCCGAGCTGATGGACTCCCGGTCGCTGTTCCTGACCCCGAACGCCGACACCGTCTACTTCTGGTCCTTTCACGACCTGTCCCAGGGACCACTGGTGTTCGAAACACCGTCCGACACTCTGGGCCTCTTCAACGACATATGGTTCCGCTGGATCAGCGACTTCGGCCTGCCCGGTGCGGACCGCGGCCAGGGCGGCACCTACCTGGTGGTCGGCCCCGAGTACGACGGCCCGCTGCCCGAAGGTGGCTACTACGTGCGGCACTCGCGCACCAACCACGTGACCTTGATCGGCCGTGCGTTCATCAACGAGAACCCGGGCATGGACCCCGCCCCGACTGCCGCCCGCATCAAGGAGCAGCTGAAGATCTACCCCTTCGCCGCCGGCGGCGTGGGCAGCAGCGTCGGCGCCTACCTGACCGGGAAGGGCCCACTCGGCCAGCCGGCCACCCCCGCGTCGCCCCGGTTCGTGGAGGGGACCGGTCTGGCGATGAACACCGTCCCGCCCAACGACTTCGGCCACTACGAGATGCTCGACGCCTTGGTGCAGCTGGAGCCGGCCGAGGCGCTGGATACCGAGCTGGCCGGTCAGTTCGCCGCCATCGGGATCGTCAAGGACGAGAAGTTCGCGCCCGACGGCCGGCTGCGCAAGATCCTCGACGACGCGGTAGCCGTCGGCAACGCCGCGTCCCGGATGCACGGGATGGGTGCGTCCCCGACCGAGGGCTTCCGCTACTACGACGATGAGAGCGCGTGGTGGAACATGCTGTTCGTCGGTGGGTTCGAGTTCACCAACCCGCCGCCCGAGATCACTCCGGAAGGCGTCAAGCCCTACCCGAACCAGGGCGCCCGCCGGCTGCACTCACGCACCTCGATGTTCTACACCGCCACCGCCATCACCCCCGCCATGTGCATGCGGCTGGCCGGCGTCGGGTCGCAGTACCTCGTCGCCAACGTCGACGCCGACGGCGAACCCTTCGACGGCGCCAAGACCTACCGGGTGAGGCTGCCCAAGGACATCCCGGCCGCGCGGTTCTGGTCGCTCAATCTCTACGACAACCAGACCCGCTCGCTGCTGCAGACCGAGCAGCTCTATCCCCGGGCCGGCAGCCAGGAGTACCCCTCACCCGCCGCGGAGGCCGAAGCCGACGGCTCCACCGTCGTCTACTGCTCGCCCACCCAGCCCGACGGCGTCGCCTCCGGCAACTGGATCCAGACCGACCCCGAGAGAGGCTGGTTCGTCATTCTGCGCTGCTACAGCCCGCTGCAGCCCTTCTTCGACAAGACCTGGAGGGCCGGCGAGTTCGAGCTGGTGAGCTAAACCGCCGGGAATCACGTCTGCTTAAGGTGCGGTAGGCCGGGGATCGCCGCTCGCGACGAGTGGCCTGGGCGCGGCAACATCCGGGGTGTGCAGGGCATCCTGTGATGCCGAGACCCGGACTCCGACCGGTCCCCGGTCGTGGGCATGGATGCCGTCACCGCGAGCTGACGGCGAGACCCGGACGCCCATGTTCAGCGCCCACCTCTGACGTCGCATCATCCACGCCGGTGAACTCGCAGCGCGTTACGCCCTTGCCGGCACGAGCTAAGCGCCACTGCTTGCGAATGCCGCGCGCCTGCTCCGACAGAAGCCGACGTGAACTCCTCAGCGGTCGTGCCGCTCGAGAGCTGCGTCGACTACCGCCAAGCTAGATCGCCGCACAGCCGTCGTGACGGCAAGACCACAGCATGCGAGATCAGCAGCCGCACCAAAAGCGCCCCACACATTTGCACCAACGGATGCTTTCACGGTACTTTGTAGCCGTATGAGGCCGTTGAGATTCCCCGTTGATTTGTCTCCTGCCTTTCTGGGCGGCGCAGCCTAGGACGGCCGCGGCGGTGTTGTCGATCGGCAAGTTGACGGTCGAGCAGTCGCGTTACTACGAGCGCCAGGTCGCGCAGGGTCGCGATGACTACTACTCCGGCCGGGGCGAGTCGCCGGGCCGCTGGACCGGCAGCGGGGCCGAGACGTTGGAGCTTGGCGGTCGCGTCGTCGACGACGGCTTCATGGCGCTGATGGACGGTCGTGACCCGGGGACCGGTGAGCGCCTCAAGCGCGTCGGTGGCCGTTCGAAGGTGGCGGCGTTTGACCTGACGTTCTCGGCGCCGAAGTCCGTGAGCGTGCTGTTCGCGATCGGCGAGCCGGGGCTGGCTGGTGCGTTGGTCGCGGCGCACGAGTCAGCGGTCGACGCGGCGCTTGAGTACCTGGAGCGCGAGGCGTGCCGGGTGCGCCGCGGCCGCGGCGGTGTCCAGCGTGAGGTGGGGGACGGATTCGTGGCGGCTGCCTACCGCCACCGGATGAGTCGCGCCGAGGACCCACAGCTACATACCCACGTGGTGGCGGCGAACATGGCCCGCGGCGGCGACGGCCGCTGGACCGCGCTTGATGCCACCCCGATCTACCAGCACGCCAAGGCAGCCGGCTACCTCTACCAGGCGCACCTGCGGGCCGCCGTCCATGAACGGCTGCCGTGGGTGCACTGGGGTCCGGTGCGCAACGGGATGGCCGAGATCGAGCAGCTCGCCCCGGCGGTGTTGCGGGAGTTCTCCACGCGCCGTCGTCAGATCGAGGAGCGCGAGCGCGAGCTCGTGGCAGCGGGCGTCGCGGTCGGCGACGGCGGGCGCGAGGCGATCGCCCATGCCACGCGCGCTCGCAAGCGCTACGGCGTCGACACGGCACCATGGCGTGACGTCGTGCGCGCCCGGGCGGCCGAGCACGGCCTCGGCGCTCCTGAGCTCGCCGCCCTCGTGCTCGGACCGGCGCGGGCACCCGAGACCCCGGACGCGGGGTTGGTGAGCGGCGAGCTGGCCGGCGCGGCCGGGCTGACGGAGAAGCAGAACACGTTCGCCAAGCGCGAGGCGGTGATGGCGTGGGCGGCGGCGCACGGGCAGGGCGCGCCGGCCGACGCAGTCGAGCGCGCCGCCGCGGAGTTCCTCACGCGCGCTGATGTGCACCGCGCCCCGGACGCCACCGAGCGAAGGTTCACAACGAACGATCTGCTCGCCCACGAGCAGGCGATCGTGCACGGGGCGCAGGCACGCCGCGACGAAGGCACCGGCACGCTGGATCGCGCGCTGGTCGACGCGGTGCTCGCGGCTGCGCCGTTCGCGCCGACGGCTGAGCAGGCGGCAGTGATCCGCGGGCTCACCTCGTCCGGGCACGGCGTCGAGACGGTCGAGGCGCTGGCGGGGACGGGCAAGACCTTCACCGCCGGCCTGCTCGCCCAGGCCTACACGGCCGGCGGTTTGCGTGTGCTGGGGACCGCGCCGACCGCCCGCGCAGTGCGCGAGCTCACCGAGCAGGCCGGCATTGGCCAGGCGTGGACGCTCACGCGCCTGGCGCTCGACCTCGACGCCGACGACCACGGCTTCGGGTCGGGTCGGGCGGTGTTGATCGTCGATGAGGCGGGGATGGCGAGCACCCGCGAGACCGCGCGCGTCCTACGCCACGCCCGCGTCGCAGGTGTGAAGGTCATCGCGATCGGTGACTCCGGTCAGCTCTCAAGCGTCCAGGCCGGCGGCTGGCTGGGCTCACTCACCGAGCGCCTGGGCTCGCACGAGCTGCGCGAGGTGATGCGCCAGCGCGACCCCCGCGAACGCCAGCTGCTCTCGCACGTCCATCGCGGCGATCCCAGTGACTACATCACCGAGAAGGCCGCCCGCGGGCAGCTGCACATCTGCGGCGGCGATGCGCAGCACGCAATCGCTGGCGAATGCGCCGCGGTCGCGGCGTGGCGCGAACGGCAGGCCGGATGCCCGTGGGGGCAGGCCGTCCTGATGGTGCGTGACAACCAGCGCCGTGAGCGCCTCAACGCGCTCATCCGCGCCGAGCTCAAGCGCGACGGCCGCCTCGGCGAGAGCATCCACATCGGAGGCCACGAGTTCGCCGTGGGGGATCGCGTCGTCGCGCGTCGCAACGATCGCGAGCGCGCGGTCGATAACGGGATGCGCGGCACGGTGATCGCGGTCGACCCGACCGAGAAGGACTTGCTCGTGCGCACCGACGCCGGGGCCCACCGCCGCCTCGATGCTCCATACGTGGCCGAGCATCTGCAGCACGCGTACGTGCTGACCGCGCACACCATGCAGGGCGCCACGGTGGAGTGGGCGGGCGTCGTCGGTCGCCCGGAGGACTTCACGCGCAACTGGTCCTACACAGCGCTCTCGCGCGCGCGAGCGCCAACCGAGCTGTTCCTCGTCGACACGCAGACCGAACGGGACATCGACCGCGCTGAGATCGCCCCCGGCCAGGCCCGCGGTCTGCGCGACGCGCGAACGCTCATCGACCGCCTCAAGACCGCCATGCGTTGCCGCGACGACGAGGACCTCGCCCTGGACCGCCTCAGCACCGAGCGCCGACGCGGGCCCGCCCGCCCCGAGCCCACCGACGCCAGTGGCGCCGTGGCCCGCCCGTCTGTCGGTGAGCTGCAGGCCGAGCTCGCGCAGCTTCGCGAGCACATCGGCTTCTACCCCGAGCACTTCGTCGACCAGCTGCACGCCGCGCGCAGCGCTCGGGCCGAGGCGCAGCGCGTCGCTGATCAAGCGCGCGCACGCATCACCGAGCTGGAGCAACCCACGCGCGGTGTGCTGCGCCGGCGCGCCGCGGACTCCCCCGAACGCGCGTTTGAGCGCCAACGCCTCAAGCTCGCCGAGGAGGAAATCGCGGTGGCCGCCGGGCGTGAGCGCAACCTCGCGGACAGTGTTCCGGACCACACGGCATGGGACGCCGAACGAGGCGTGTTCCGCGAGCGCGCCGCGGAGCTCGAGGCGCAGTTGTCAAGCCGCCGCCGGGAGCACCTGCGTGTCGCGCTCGAGCGACCAGCTCCGTACCTCACCGAAGCGCTGGGCGCTCTCCCCGACCAGCCACGCGCTCGCCGCACCTGGCAGCAAGCCGCCACGCGCATCGAGGCCTACCGCTTCGACCACGCCATCACGGACGCCCGCGACGCCCTGGGCCCGCCCCCGGCCGACACTCGTCAGCGCACGCATTGGCAACACGCGCGCCACGACCTGCTCCGCGCCCAGCGTGACCTCGGTCGGCGCATCGACCGCGGACCCTCGCACGAGCTCTGATAGCGACGCGGACGTGATCTGCCGTCGCGATTCACGCCGAGGTACCACGCCCAGCCTGCGGCATGGCTCCCCGTTACTTGCCCTCATCTAGTGCGTCGGCCAACTGCGAGGCGGCATCGGCGACTGCGTTGTAGCCGTCCACGACGTCGGACAGGCTGTCGCCCGCGCCGGCCTCGTTGAGCCGCTCCACCGCCGCGCCAAAGCGCGTCCAGAGTTCATGGGGGCCGCGACGCCCGGTCCCCGTGCGCAGCTCGTAGGGCGGACGCGCCCCGCTCGGAGTCCGCGATGGGCCGCCACGCCAGGGCCGGCCTCGAGCGCAAGCGCGTGAGCGTCGCGCATCGCCGCCGCTGCCACCGACAGCTCGTGCAGTCGATCGCGGAACCCTGGATCGGGGGGCGCCTGCTCATGCGCGCGCATCGCGCCCGCCCACGACGCCTGCGCCTCCTGCACCGAAGCCCACGCCCCGCGCTTGGGACCCTCGGCCTGGGCTCCGGCTTGCTCTCTTGGCACCTCGCTCACGCAGCCGTCCTATCGCACCCGACCACCGGGGCGCGACGCGCGTCGCCCATCAATGCGCTCCTTGCGATGAAACCACCAGGTCGCCAACACCCACAGACGGGCACACACGGATGGCTGGTTGTAGCGTCCCGGTTCGGGACAAGGGGATCACGATGACGCCGAATGCCGACGATCCGGAGTACCTGAAGGTCGAAGAGGTCGCCGCGCGTCTGAAGCTCAAGGAGAAGACGATCCGCGACTGGATCCTGCGCGGCGAACTGCCCGCCTACAAGTTGGGCAAGGAATGGCGCATCCGCCGCGACGACTTCGATCAGGCGATGCAGGCACGCCGCACCACCGCAGAGCCCGCGCAGACCGGCGGTCTCTGGGATCCGGGCGATCCCGAGTAACCCCGTTCGGGCTGGTTTGTCGCTAGCGATCGTTTGCAACCTCTGAGATCCGTATATATCCTTCAATACCCGTCCAGGGGTATTCGATGATGCGTAACTCCTCATCCGTCAGAACGATCTCTCGACCGCAGTTCGCGTGGCCACGCCGCCCGTGATGACGCTCGAGAACCAGCACATCGAGGGCCTGGCCCGTCGCGTCGGAGAACCCCTCGAGTCGATAGCACGCAAGCTCCTCACCGCACTGGACCTTGCTCGTCGCGGCGGGCGAGATGCCCCTTCGAGAGGCGGAGCGCGCGGAGCGATGGACGCCCGAGAGCAAGCTCGAACGAACCGATCAGGCCCGCCACCCTCGCATCTGGCGCCGATCACCGTACTCATAGGGCGCACCACCCGTCCGCTCATCCGCGAGCCGGCGGCGCGCGTCCTTGGTCTTCCCCTTGGTCTTCATCCGCGCACACTGGCGCGGTGGGCAAGCCGCGGACGCCTGCTCACCATAGATCTCGCCGGCACGGTGCGGACTCCCGTCGCAAAGATGCCGCGTGTGCAGCCGCTCGCGGGGCCTCGGAGGACCGCGTGAGCGATGCGCGCAAGGTCGTCCCGCTCCGGCCCACCACGAGTCGACCGCAGTCACCGCCGGAGGTGTCGACGATGAGTGAAGTCGTACGCCTGCCCGTTCGGCCGTTTCCGGGACGACTCCTCACGAAGCGACAGCTGGCAGCGGAGCTCGGACGTTCGACCCGCTGGATCGAGCTTCGCATGCGAGAGGGTATGCCGGTCGCTCCCCGCGCCGGGCCACGCGAGCATGCGCGCTTCGATCTGACGGCAGTTCGCGCATGGCTTGACAGCCGGAGCGTTACGCCCAGGCTTCCCCTTGAACAGCGCGTCGAACGACTCGAGCGCGAGGTGAGTACGCTCGTCGCGGAACTGAAACGGGGAGCGGGCTGATGTCGATCCGCAAGCGCGGGAACAAGTTCACCGTCAAGGTCTACGACCCGAAGACGCCGGGCAACCAGCGGTGGATCGGAACGTTCGCGACGGAGGAGGAGGCGCGCGACGCCGAGCGCGCGGCGACCGCAGGGATCACTCCGGCGGCCCGGGCGCGCACAGTCGGCGAATGGTCGAGCGTGTGGCTGCGCGACTACGCGCGCTCCGCGCCGGCGACACGTCGCACGTACGCCTACGCCGCGAAGCAGATCGTGGCAGACATCGGTGACCTCGTGCTGGCCCGAATCGACCGTCCAACAGCCCGCCGCCTCGCGCGTCAGTGGCCGACCAACACCGCTCGCGTCGCTCGCACGATGTTCGGCGACGCTGCCAGGGACGGCCTGATCGCATCCAACCCGTTTACCCAGCTGCGGCTCGAGACGCCGAGGGGGCGCAAGGATCTCGACGCGCTCACCGAGCCCGAGATCCGTGACCTGGCCGAGGCTGCCGTCGCGGCGCTCGGCGAATACGGGACCGAGTTCCGCGCGCTGATCATGTTCCTGGGCTACGTCGGCTGCCGCCCCGGCGAGGCGTGCTGCATACGCCGAGCAGATGTCGACGTCGAGCGCGCCGAGTGCACGATTCGCTTCACGGTCGACGGCGAGGGCGGCGAGAAGCCGCCGAAGAATGGGAAGCCGCGCGTCGTGACGCTTCCGCCGCCAGCGCTCGCGGTTCTCGGTGATGTGCCACCCCGGCTTGATAGTCCGTATCTGTTCCACTCGGCCCGAGGTCGACGGCTCTCCAAGGGTTCGCTGTCCTACGCGTTCCGAGTCGTCCGGCAGCGTTGGGGCAAGCGCGACAAGCTCGAGCTCTACGAGCTGCGCCACGCGTGTGCGACGCTGCTGATGGAGCGTGGACTGCCGCCGCATGTGGTCGCCAACCAGCTCGGGCATACGGACGGCGGCGCCCTGGTTCAGCGGCTGTACGGGCACCCGTCGGAGCGCGGGATGCGCGACCAGGTGCGCCTCGCTTTCGGCGGATGGGGTGCAGATGGGGAGCAGCGGCGCGACGAAGCGCGTGGAAATGGCGGGGTTTCGCGCCCTCTATAACCCGCCGTCTCCACTTTTGGCTCTAGGACTTGGTTTGCAGACAGGCTCCCGGGAACAATTCCAGCGACGACTTGAGGAGGAACGATCATTCGTCCTCCTCTTCAGCGAGGACGTCGGCGACGGTCGCGGCAAGCTGGTCGAGGTCCCAATCCACGTAGACATCGGCCGTGGTCTGAATCGGCGCGTGCCCTAGGAGCTTCTGGACGGCCTTGAGGTTCCCGGTGTGGTCGAGGACGCGTTGCCCGGCGGTGTAGCGGGCCTTGTGCATCCGTTCGCCGGCGGTGATGCCGGTCGGGACGATCCCGGCGTTCTGCAGGCATCGGTACCACCAGTCGTGCATCCCGTGGCCTGAGAGGGGCCGGGTGGGCTTGAGGACGGTGCCGTGCTGGTTGGCGTGGCGGCCGGGCAGCAGGTAGTGGCCGGGCTCCGCCTCGTGCTCGAGGATGATTCGTTCGAGGTCGCGCCAGAACATGGGATCGGGATCGGGAGCTCGCGGATCTTCTCGCCCTTCGTGAAGATCGTCAGGCGGCGGCGGTGGTGTCGAAGTGCTTGAACTGCACCGCGGTGAGGGCGCCTTTGCGCAGCCCGTAGTCGAGGAGGAGGCGCAGGGCGGTGCGGTCGCGG
>Ga0307282_10000493_pt1 | contig 12658 bp, 14 predicted proteins | sample ER_DNA_121_FD_194475 | JGI IMG/M metagenome (GOLD analysis project Ga0307282, IMG submission 194475) | Bulk soil microbial communities from the East River watershed near Crested Butte, Colorado, United States - ER_DNA_121 | ecosystem: Environmental > Terrestrial > Soil > Floodplain | place...
GCGCTCGTCGTCGCCGCGGTCGCCCTGCTCATCGCGCGAGGGGTCCGGGGAGTGACGATGCGGGCGTTAGCTCGTAGTCGCGCGCAGGCAAACGTCACGGTTCTCGTCGGCAATCTCGCGCAGCTCACCGTGATCGTCATCGGGGCGCTGTTGATTCTTGCGATATACACGCAAGGTGCGTTCGCGTGGATCCTCACATCGTTCAGCGTCGTCGGCATCGTTGTCGGGCTCTCGGCCCAGGACATCCTAAAAAACTTCTTTGCCGGCGTGTGGGTCCTCATCGAGCGTCCGTTCCGGATCGGCGACAGCATCGAGGTGACCGGTTACACCGGCATAGTCGAGGAGATAGCGTTTCGTACGACGCAGCTCCGGACCGACGACGGTCGTGAGGTCATCGTGCCGAACGGGACATTCATGACGTCGGCGGTCGTAAACCTGACCCGTTTTCCCACGCGGCGCGCCTCCGCTTTTCTCGTGCTGCCGGCGGACGAGAGAGCCGTTACAACCGAGGATGTCCGCGCAGCTCTTGAAAAGGTCGAAGGGATCTCGCCTCAGCCGCCGCCAGCGGTGGAGCTTCGGAGCGTGGCCGAGGGCAAGGCGCAATACGCGATCACGTTCTGGGCCGCAAATAAAGAGGCGGCCTTTTCGCAAGCGTTGCGCGCGCTTCGGGCACGGTTCCCGCAGGGGGATGTCCGTATTGGCTAACCGCATCCGCGCTCCGAAGGACATGGGCGAGGTGGTGGACCTCATCCGGCGGCTGCCCACATACATCCGCCTGGTGTGGGCGCTTCTTCGAGATGGCCGAGTTCCCGCGCAGCAGAAGCTCATCCTCGCCGGGATCGGCGCGTATCTCTTCTTTCCCATTGATCTCATCCCCGATTTCGTCCCGGTCCTCGGCCAGCTCGACGACCTTGCGGTGGTCCTCCTTGGGCTTGACCTGTTCATCCGAAGCGCACCTGAAGACATCGTCGAAGAGCACCTCGCGAAGATCTCGCAGGACAAGGATCAGCTCCGCCGCGACATCGCGACGGCGGAGCGGCTCCTCGGAGACCGTTTCGGTGACGTCCGCGATACTGTGGAGAAGTTGCGCACCCGCGAGAGCAAGACCAATGGTCGTAAGAGGGGGAGCACATGAGCGACCGTGACTCCAGTCCCGGCTTCTTCGGCGTCATCGAGGCGCTGCTCGCGATCGTCGGCGCTCTCACCGTTATGGGCGTCGTCGCCGTCGCGGCGTCGGTGCTCGCCTGGGAAATGGAGTTGCGGCGCAGCGAGCAGGACACGGCCCTCGACGAGGCGTCCACCTCCTCCTAGACCCGCGTGCGCGTCATCCTCAAGGCGGAAGTCCGCGGGTTAGGGCGCACCGGTGAGATCAAGGACGTGGCCGATGGCTACGCGCGCAACTACCTCCTGCCGAAGGGTCTCGCCATCGAAGCGACCGGCGGCGAGCTGAAGCTCCTCGCGCAGGAACGCCAGAGCGAGAGGACGAAGAAGGACCGCGCGCACCAGGATGCCGAGGATCTCGCCAAGCGGCTCGGCGAGGTCACCCTCGTGTTCAAGCTGAAGGCGGGTGAGCAGGGCAAGACCTTTGGGAGCGTCACCGCAAAGGAAGTGGCGGACGCTTTGAAGAAAGAAGCGAAGGCCGAGATCGACAAGACGAAGATCGTGCTGCACGAGCCCCTTCGGTCGCTCGGGGTCCACAAGGTCGAGGTCCGCCTGCTGTCCGATGTGCGCGCGAACGTGACCGTCGCGATCGAGCCGGCCTAGGCGCCCTCGCGCGTCTCGCCGAGATCGCGGAACCGCGTGAGGTCGGACTGGAAGTGCAGGTCGAAGTCGCCGGTCGGTCCGTTTCGGTGCTTCGCGAGCTTGAGGCGGACCACACCCTCCTCGCGATCTTTGCGGTCCTTCTGCCACAGGAACAGGACGAGATCGGCGTCGGCTTCCAACGCTCCGCTCTCTCTCAAATCCGAAAGCATCGGCTCGGTGCCGCGCTGCTCGATCTGTCGCGAGAGCTGCGAGATCGCGACCACCGGGACCTCCAGCTCGCGCGCGATCGCTTTCAGCGAGCGGCTGATGCGGGCAACCTCGAGAACGCGGCTCTCCTCGTTCTCGGCGCCTTCGATGAGCTGGAGGTAGTCGATGACCACGAGGTCGAGACCCCGCTCGGCCTGAAGTCGCCGCGACTTCGCGAGGATGTCGGTCACGTTGAGGCGGCTCGACTCCTCGACAAAGATCGGCGCCTGCTGCAGCTCGCTCGACGCGGCGGAGATCGCCGTGAACTCCTGTGTCGAAAGGCGGCCGCGGCGCATGCGGTTGCCGTCGATCTCGGCGAGCATCGAGACCAGGCGCTGCACGACCTGCATCTCGCTCATTTCCATCGAGAAGAACGCGCAGGTCTTCCGCTGCACCACCGCGGCGTTCTCGACGATGTTGAGCGCGAGGCTCGTCTTGCCAAGGCCGGGGCGTCCCGCGATGAGGATGAGATCGGAGGGCTGCAGACCGCCCGTCTTCTTGTCGACGGACTCGATCCCGGTGCGGACCCCGATGCGAAGGTCCCCGCGGGCGTCGACCTGCTCGGCGTAGCGGCGCAGCGCGACATCCAGCGGAACGACGTCACGGTGCAGCGTCGATTCGCTCACCGCGAAGAGGAGCTCCTGCGCGTCGGCAACAGCGGCGGTTGACTCGTCGCGAGTGAGCGCGAGCCGCGCGATCTCGTTCGCGACGCCGATGAGCCGGCGGAGGAGCGCGGTGCGCTCGACGATCGCGGCGTAGCTGGACGCGTGGGCGACGGTCGGCACGTTCTGCATAAGGCCAACGAGGAATTGCGATCCGCCGATCGCATCGAGCTCGTCGTGCGAGACGAGCTCCGCCTGCACGCTCGCGAATCCGACCTGCTCGCTGCGCTCCGCGACACGGGCGATCGCAGCGAGCACGATGCGGTGCTGCTCGCGCGAGAGATCGGGCGGTCCAAGACGCCCGCGCGCGACCTCGTTGTAGAGGGCGCCGTCCATGAGCATCGCCCCGAGGAGCGACGCCTCAGCCTCGGGCTTCTCGGGAGGCGGCTTGATGCCGCGGTCGGTCTGGACGGTCATGCCGGCGGCCCGCCGTCATCCGTCGCCTTCGAGAAGAAGCGGGCCTGCTCGCTCTCGAAGAGGAGCTGGAACCCACCGGTCGGACCATTGCGGTTCTTCGCGATGGCGCCGTTGATGAGCCGCGGCGCGCCGGCGGGCGTCTCCTCGCGGTCGCGCCACAGCATGATCACGATGTCGGCGTCCTGCTCGAGGCTGCCGCCCTCGCGAAGGGTCGAAAGCTTCGGCTCCCCGCCGGAATCTCCCGCGGCGCGTGAGAGCTGCGACAGTCCGATCACGACGACGCCGAGCTCGCGTGCGAGGGATTTCAGGTTGCGCGTGATGGTCGCGATCTCCTGCACGCGATTCTCATCGTCCTCGCCGGTGCGGATGAGCTGGACGTAGTCGACGATGATCACTTCGATCTTTTCGTGCGTACTCGCGCGGCGCGCCTTGGTACGCAGCTCCATGATCGAGATCCCCGGTGTGTCGTCGATGAACACCGGCAATCCGTGCAGTGCCGCGGCGGCCTCGGTGTCGATGATGTTCCCGGTTCGCATCGCGAGCAGGTCCATGCGCGAGTTCAGCGCGAGATATCGCGAGACGATCTGCTTGGCGTCCATCTCCAGCGAGAAGAGCAGCACGGGATGGCCGCGCCGCGCGACGTGGAAGCTCATACCGAGTGCGAGGCTGGTCTTGCCGACCGATGGCCGCGCCGCCAGGACGATCAGGTCTCCGACGGTGAAACCCTCGGTGTAGTAGTCGATTTCCCGGAAGCCGGACGGGATCCCGCTGACGTCGAACGGACGCTCCATCCGATCGGTGAGGTGCTCGTAGTTGGATTGCAGCGACGCGGTGATGTGGCGCAGCTGCGCGTTGACCGATTCGTCGCGGAGCGCGAAGAGCCGCTGCTCCGCGCGGTCGAGCGCGAGCGGGATATCGGTCGGCTCGTCGTACGCATCCGCGGCGATCGACGTGGCCGCGCCGAGCAGGCGGCGCAGGATCGCGCGGTCGCGGACGATGCGGCCGTAGCGGTCGATGTCGGCCGCGGTGGCCACGCCCTCGGCGAGCGAACGGAGGTAGGCCTGGCCGCCTGCTCGATCGAGCTCCTCGCGCCGCGCGAGCTCCATCTGAATGGTGAGCGGGTCGATCCGCTCGCGCCGTTCGAGCAGCGCCTGCGCGGCGTCGTAGATTCGCTGATGGCGCGGGACGTAGAAATCGTCGACGCGCAGGAGGTCCGCGATCTTGAAGATCGCGTCGCGATCTATCAACAGGCTGCCGATGACCTGCTGCTCGGCGGTCTCATCGAACGGCACCTGCCGGTCGGGCGCGCGGGTCTCGAGGGTCACAGACGCGAGTCTAGAACAGGTGTTCGAATAGGTATATGGGCCTCCGCCGTGATCGCGTCGCGGCGGAAGCCCACCGCGCTTTGCGAAACGCTAGCGTCGATGCGGAGCGGCGCGAAGGTCCTTTGTCCACCATCTCCTCCACCAGTTCGTCCACAACGAGTCACCTCGGTAAAAGGAGCGGCCAGGAGTTGCGTGTCCTCGTGACCGGCGGCGCCGGTTTTCTTGGGAGCCACATCGTCGATGCGCTCCTCGCACGCGGCGACGACGTCATGGTCGTGGACGACCTCTCGACGGGAGATCGTGCGAATCTCGATCGACAGGCCGACTTCAGCGTCGCGGACGTCGCCGATCTCTCCGCGCTCCAACGTGGGATCGGAAGCCGGCGGATCGACGCCGTCGTTCACTGCGCGGCGAAGACGAAAGTGGTCGAGTCGATGACAAAGAAAGACCTCTACGAGCGCGTCATCGTTGGCGGTACGCGCAACGTGGTCCAGACATCTCGGCGCCTCGGGGCCTCGATCTTCGTGAACATTTCCACGGGCGGCGCGATCTATGGCGAGACACCCGTGTGCGCGGACGAGACCGTCGCCGTCGATCCCCAATCGAATTACGGACGGTTCAAGGCGAAGGCCGAAAAGCTCGTCGAATCGTCGGATCTCCGCGCGGTGACGCTGCGTCTCGCGAACATCTACGGCCCGCGCCAGCGCAAAGACCTGGAAGGCGGAGTGGTCGCGATCTTCATCGGCCGCTGGAAGCGGGGCGAGCCGATCACGATGTTCGGCGATGGCAGCTACGAGCGCGACTACGTGTACATCGCCGACGTCGTCGAAGCGGTGCTCGGCGCGCTCGGCGGCACCCACGCTGGCGTCTACAACATCGGTACCGGCGTCGCGACGAGCGTGAAGGAGCTCGTGTCCGCGCTGACCTCGGTGCTCGGGCCCCCGGCCGGCGTAAACGTTGCGCCAGCCCGGCCCGGCGAGGTCCTGCGCGGGTGCGTCGATCCCGGGAAAGCCGCCCACGAGGGACTCTGGCGGCCGAAGACGGCGCTCGTGGATGGGCTGCGGCTCACGGCAGCCGCCGAAGGTGTTTTGTTGTCATAGCGGCGTGATCCATTTCGGCTTCTGCCCGAACTACAGAGGAGAAATGGAGGCGGACAATGAAATTCAGGCTTTTCTCACTACCCGTCGCGATGCTGCTTCTCGTCGGCCTTCTCGCCGCGCCCGCGGTCGCCGGGGCGGACAAGGAATACACCGTCCACCCGCTCGTCTCGAACGTCGCCGGCGCGGCCCCGACGACGGATGCGAATCTCGTCAACGCGTGGGGCCTCACCGCATCACCCACTTCACCCTGGTGGGTCGCCGACAACGGCACGAGCGTCTCGACCCTTTATCGCGCCGACGGGTCGATCGTCCCGCTTGTGGTCCAGGTCCCCGTCCACCCGACGGGTGCGGTCTTCTGGGCAACCGGGTCGTCCCGATTCGTCTTCGACACCGAGGCGGGACAGATCCGCGGCTGGCCCGGTTCAGGGACGGCGACCGTGGTCCTCGCCGACCGTTCCGCGGTCGGTGCGATCTATAAAGGTCTCGCGCTCGCGACGACAGCGATGGGCGACCGCTTTTATGCCACTGACTTTCACAACGGTCGCGTGGATGTGTTCGACTCGAGCTTCAACCTCGTGACGAGCGCCGGGGCGTTCGAGGACGCCGGCCTACCTTCCGGCTACGCGCCGTTCGGAATACAGACGATCGGCTCGCGCATCTTCGTGACCTACGCGAAACAGGACGCCGACGCGGTTGATGAGATCCACGGGCAGGGGAAGGGTTTCGTCGACGTCTACGACACCGCGGGTTCGCTACTGAACCGCGTCGCGCAGCATGGCCAGCTTGACGCACCATGGGGCCTTGCACTCGCTCCTGCGAATTTCGGACGTTTCAGTGGTGACCTTCTCGTGGGTAACTTCGGCGACGGGCAGATCAACGCCTATGCGGAAACGGCCAACGGAAAGTTCGAGCCCCGCGGCGAGCTCCGCGATAGTGACTCCAAGCCGATCTCGATCGATGGTCTCTGGGCTTTGCAGTTCGGGCACGGCGCACCCAATAACGGCCCGACCAGCACCCTCTTCTTCACAGCCGGTCCAAACGACGAGTCGGACGGGCTCTTCGGTTCGATCACCGCGCCCTGACCGAAGTGGCGGCGTGGCGCCGCAAGGTGCGCCACGCCGCCAGCCGACGCGACGCTTGACTGCCCGGCATAGGATTCCGCCGGGGGAGCGCGCGAATGGCGATGGCGTTGACCGACAAAGACATGACCTGCCGCGAGTGCGGCGGTCCCTTCGTGTGGACCGCAGGCGAGCAGGAGTTCTACGCGCAAAAGGGCTTGCTCCATGAACCGCAGCGCTGTCCCGACTGCCGGCGCCGCGCGAAAGCCGAGCGTGCTGCGGCGAGAGCGCAGAGCATGCACGACATCGTCTGCTCCAACTGCGGACGCGCCGGCCAGGTCCCATTCGCGCCGAGAACGGATCGGCCCGTCTACTGCTCGGAGTGTTTCGAGGCGCGCCGCACCTCGCCCAGCACAGTCGCCACGAACTGACCGACCGGCTTCCTTTCTGCATTCGCACGCCCTGTGAGGCGCTTCGTTCTCGGCTTTCTTGCGGGCGCGATCTTTGTCGTGGCCGTTCTCGTCGGCATCGGACATTGGCTCGACGTCAGCGATCCTCTCGCGAAAGCCGACGCGATCGTGGCGATTTCCGGTGACACAGGCGCTCGGGCCGAGACCGCGATCGCCCTCTGGAAACAGGGCTACGCCCCGCTCCTCATCTTCTCCGGCGGCTCGAGCGACCCCCAGTCGGTCGCTTCGGCTGAGCTCATGAAGCGCGCCGCCGTCGCGGCAGGCGTCCCGGCGAACGCGATCGCGGTGGAGGGCGCCTCGGCGACGACCGAGGAGAACGCGGAGCGGGTCGCGGAGCTCATGAAGAGCCGCGGACTCGTGTCGGCGATCCTCGTGACGAGCCCGTACCACCAGCGCCGCGCGGCGATGCTCTTCGAGCGCGAGTTCGGACGGGTGGCGCTCACCTTCCGAAACCATCCTGCCGACGACCCTGAGTGGGATCCGAACCTCTGGTGGACCGCCGATCCATCACGCAGCCTCACGCTGCTCGAGCTCGCGAAGCTCGGAGCGCTGGTCGCGGGGCAGCGCGGCGGATAGCATTCGAATACGTGCCGGTAACGGCCATCGTCGGTGCTCAGTGGGGCGACGAAGGCAAGGGCAAGATCACCGACCTCCTGGCGCAGGAGGCGGATGTGGTCATCCGATTCCAGGGTGGCAACAACGCCGGCCACACCGTCGTCAACCAGCACGGCACCTTCAAGCTGCACCTCGTTCCGAGCGGGATCTTCAACCCCGACGCGCTGTGCGTGCTCGGTCCGGGCTGCGTCGTCGATCTCGCGTTCCTGTGTCGCGAGCTCGCCGATCTCGAGCGCAGCGGTATCTCGACCGCGAACCTTCGCGTGAGCGATCGCGCCCATCTCCTCATGCCCTGGCACATCGCGCTGGACCGCCTCGACGAGCGCGAGCGCGGCCGCAAGAAGCTCGGCACGACCGGCATGGGCGTCGGCCCCGCGTATTCGGACAAGGTCGGGCGTCACGGCATCCAGGTCTACGAGGTGCGCGATCCGAAGCATTTCCGCGCGCGCGTGAAACGGGAGCTCGAGATCAAGAACGCGATCCTCGAGCGTTTCGGTGACGCGCCGCTCGACGCCGAGGACGTCGCCGACGGCGTGCTCGCGGCCGCGGCGAAGCTCGGGGATCGCATCGTCGACACGCTCCCACTCGTGGAGTCGGCGCTCGCGACGGACGCGCGCGTTCTTCTCGAAGGTCAGCTTGGCGCGATGCGCGATCTCGATTGGGGCATCTATCCGTACGTCACGAGCTCGAATCCGCTCGCGGGCGGCGCGAGCGTCGGCGCGGGCATCCCTCCGCGGAAGATCACGCGCGTCATCGGCGTCGTGAAGGCGTACTCGACCGCGGTGGGGGAGGGTCCGTTCCCGACAGAGCTTCGCGGCGAGGAGGCCATCGCGCTCCGCGAGCGCGCGCACGAATACGGGGCGACGACCGGTCGTCCACGGCGCGTCGGCTGGTTCGACGCGGTGGCGGCGCGCCACGCGCACCGGCTCAACGCGTTCACCGAACTCGCGGTCACCAAGCTCGACGTGCTCGACGTGTACGAGCGGATCCCGTTCTGCGCGAGCTACGAGCTCGACGGGAAGCGCACGACCGACATGCCGACCACGCTCGTCCTGGAAAGAGCGCGTCCGTGCTACGAGACGCTCCAGGGATGGTCGACGGCGATCACCGGCGTGACCGAGCGTCGGGCGCTGCCGGCGAAGGCCACCGCGTACCTCGATCGCATCGCCGAGACGGTGGGAGCGCCGGTCGGAATGATCGGCGTTGGACCCGAACGCGCCGCGACCCTCCTCTAAGATCGGCCCGGCATGAGCAGCCTCATCGACATCGCGTTCCCGTACCGCCGCAGGCGCTCGTTCGGGGCGGCCTCGTTCGCCTTCACGTTCCTCGTGCTGCTGTTCGAGGTGGAGCTCCTCGCGTTCGTCGGCGTGGCAATCGCCGCCCGCCAGCTTCAGCTCTGGTGGGACCTCCAGCCGGTCGTGCTTCCGACCGCCTGCCTCATCAGCCTCGCGGCCGCGGCCGTCTTCTGGTGGCGGGCGCGGTCGTGGAGCAAACAGCGGGTCGCGATCGCCGAGGCGTGGGGTCGCGGCGGCGCGACGTTCGGTCAGCACCTCGCGGAGAGGCGCGACTAGCTCGGAGGTCGTAGTACCTGCGTGACCGGCGATACATCCAGGGCGGTCGTAGTCCCAATGGGCTAGAGCCGTTCCCCCCGGCGGTCCGATCCCTGCACGTCCGCGCAACGAGATAGTTGCCCCAACACAAAAAAGACCGGCGGATCGAGCCGGAGAGAAAAGGGGAACCAAGATGCGCGGAACGAAAGTCCTTCTCGCGACGATGGCGCTCTCGGCCCTGGTCTTGATCGGCATGACTTCAACCGCCGGCTCGACCACGGCGACGTTCACGGCGACGACGACGAACCCCGGCAACACATTCGCGACGGCGACGCTCGTGATCTCGAACGACAAGCCGAACGCCGGTGACCTCGTCAACATCACGAACCTCGTGCCCGGTGACACGGCGCAGCGCGTCGTGCACGTCACGAACGGCGGCAACACCGGCTTCACGTACGCCGGCGCGGTCAGCGCGACCGCGAGCACCCTGCTCTGGACGGACACGACCTACGGGCTTCAGGCCACGGTCTACCGGTGCAACAACTGCACGACCCCGGCGAACAGCGTGTACTCGGGCGCTCTGAAGAACATGGCCATCCCGGCCTCCGGCACCGTCGCCGCGGCGGGCAGCGACTACCTGACCTTCGTCTTCAGCCTTCCAACGACGGCCGGCAACACCTTCCAGAGCCTCACACAGGACTTCACCGTCACCTACACCGCTACGCAGCTCGCGGGCGCGGCCCGCTAGAACTGAGAAGAGGGAGCACGGCCGTGAAAAAGATTGGGCACATCTGCTCGATCGCGCTCGCGGTCGTGCTCTTCGCCACGTGCCTCGGACTCCTCGCGATCCGCATGCTCGGTATGGGAACCTTCGTCGTGACCGGCAGCTCGATGGAGCCGGCCATCAACAAGGGCGCGCTCGTGATCGTCGAGCCGGTCTCGCCGTCGGCGGTCAGCCGCGGCGACATCATCACCTTCGAGCACTACGGCCAGATGACCACGCACCGCGTCATCGCCATCGACGGTTCGAGCGCCGCGAGCCCGACTTTCACAACCAAGGGCGACGCGAACGTGGTCGCCGATCCCGAGCCGGTCCACTTCCCCGGCCAGGTCGGCGTCTACCGCGGGTCGATCCCACTCCTCGGCTACGCCATCGTTTACGCGCAGGCCTACTGGCGGCTCGCGCTCACCGCGCTCGCGGCGCTCGCCTTCCTCCTCTGCGGGGCGATGCTCGTCTTCGGCAACGCGAAGGTGATGCGTCCACGGACGCGGCGCCAGAACGCACCGCTCGCCCGGATCGACCCCGACGAGCTCTGGGCAAGCCACATCGGATGGCTTCGCGAAGCGACCGCGAACCAGATCGCGGCCTGACGTGACGGCCCGGGTCTACGCGCTCGTGATCCTCGCTCTGGTGAGTGCGGTCCTGCTCATGCTCACGCTCACGAGCGCCGCCACCTTCACCGCCCCGACGACGAATCCATCGAATCAGCTCGCCACCGCCACGCTCGCCGCACCGACGGGTGTCTCCGCGACCGTTCAGTCCAACGGCGGCACGGTCCGCGTCGCGTGGACCGCGACGAGCTCGACCTGGGCCAGCGGCCACCGGGTCCTTCGCGCGACGAGCTCGGGCGGTCCCTACTCGCAGATCCAGCAGATCGCCGGACGCGCGACGGTGACCTACGACGACGTGCCGGGGGTCGGCACCTTCTATTACGTCGTTCGCGGCTATTACGACACGAATGCCGCCAACTGGGAGAGCCAGAACTCGGCGCAGGCCTCGGCGAAGCCTCTCGACCACTTCACCTTCAATGCGATAGCCACCCAGCACTCGGGCACGGCGTTCAACGTGACGATCACGGCGCAGGCGCAGGACAACTCGACCGTCACCGGGTTCAGCGGGACCGTGTCCCTCGCGACGAGCAGCGGCACCATCGCGCCCTCGACCTCGGGCGCGTTCGTGGCCGGCGCGCGCACCGAGAGCGTCACGATCACGGGCCCTTACAAGACGACCCAGACGATCAGCGCCACCGGCGGCAACCCGAGCCGGACCGGCACGAGCGCGGTCTTCATCCTCGACCACTTCCGCGCGACAGCCATCGCGATCAACAACAAGGCTGGCGGCGTCGCGGGCAAACCGGAGAGCGGCGACACGATCACGCTCAGCTTCAACGAAGCCGCGAACATCGCGACGCTCGGTGCATGCAACGGCGCCACCAACAGCGGTAACGACCTACTGACGAACGACGCGAACCCCGACACGATGACCGCGCTCAACACCAGCCTCGCGTTCGGGACGATCGACCTCGGCAACAACGGGTACTTCACCGCGAGCAAGACCGCCAAGAACTCGACCTGCGCCTGGAACGGATCGAACACCGTGCTCACGATCACCCTGGCGGGCGTGACGAGCGCCGGGACCGTAGCCGGCGCGAGCACCGCCACCTGGACACCGCATCAGTGGATGACCAGCGCGTCCGGCGAAGCGATCGACCTCACCCAAACCCCGACCGTGACGGCCGTCCTCTTCTAGCCGATACACTTGCCCGGGTGAGGGCGGCGGATTGACCCGGGAGGACAAGTTCGCCAAGGAAGGTCTGACCTTCGACGACGTCCTCCTGATCCCGGCCCGCAGTGACATCCTCCCGACCCAGGTCTCCACCGAGACCCGCCTCACGAACGAGATCCGCCTCGACATCCCGATCCTCTCCGCCGCGATGGATACGGTCACCGACGCGCGCCTCGCGATCGCGCTCGGTCGCCTCGGCGGGCTCGGCGTGATTCATCGGAACCTCACCGTCGCCGAGCAGGCCGAGGAGGTCCGGCGCGCGAAGGACGCGGACGTTCTCGTGGGCGCCGCCGTCGGCGTCGCCGGCGATGCGGACGAGCGCGCCGCGGCGCTCGTCGCTGCGGGCGTCGACGTGATCGTCGTCGACACGGCGCACGGCCACTCGGCGGCGGTCGTGCGCATGGTCGAGAAGGTGAAGGCCCGCCATCGCGTCGAGGTGATCGCCGGGAACGTCGCGACCGCCGAGGGCACCGAGGAGCTCATCGCGGCCGGCGCCGACTGCGTCAAGGTCGGGATGGGCCCGGGCGCGATCTGCACGACGCGGATCGTCGCCGGCGCCGGAATGCCGCAGATCACGGCCATCTTCGATTGCGCCGAGGCAGCCGACCGCCACGGGATCCCGGTCTGCGCGGATGGGGGCATCCAGCACTCCGGCGATATTGCGAAGGCGATCGGAGCGTGCGCGTGGACCGTGATGCTCGGCGGACTCCTTGCCGGCGTCGATGAGTCGCCGGGAGACGCCATCGAGGACGACGAAGGTGCTTTCAAGTCGTATCGCGGGATGGGCTCGCTCGGCGTGATGGAAGCGCGCCGTTCGCGCGACCGCTACGGCCAGGCCGACGTCGGCGAGTTTTCCAAGCTCGTTCACGAGGGCGTCGAGGGCCG
>Ga0307282_10000495_pt1 | contig 12642 bp, 15 predicted proteins | sample ER_DNA_121_FD_194475 | JGI IMG/M metagenome (GOLD analysis project Ga0307282, IMG submission 194475) | Bulk soil microbial communities from the East River watershed near Crested Butte, Colorado, United States - ER_DNA_121 | ecosystem: Environmental > Terrestrial > Soil > Floodplain | place...
AGCGAGAGGCGGGTCACTCGCTTGCCGGGCGGGCGCAGCTCGACCTCGACCCCGGCCTCCGCGCCCTCCTCTTCGGGCTCCGTCAGCCGCAGCCGCCCGTGGCCGCCGGGGAAGAGCGTGGCTGCGACCTCCTCGAAATGCGTGCTGACGGCGGCGAAGGTCTCGTCGAAGCGGCGTTCGACGGTCTCGGCCAGCTCCGTGCGCAGCTCCTCGAGCTCCTTCAGGCTCGCCTCGAGATCCGCTCGCTGCTCGACCAGCTCGGTCAGCCGCTCCTTCTCGCGCTCGTGCTCCTCTTTTGCCAGCGGGTTCACCTGGCCGAGCGACTCGCGGCGCCGCTCCAGGCGCTCGATCCTCCCGGCGAGCTCGTCGCGGTCGTCGCCCTCGGCCGGATCGGCGCCGGCCTCCTCGAGCCTTCTACGGGCCTCGTCCGCCTCGCCCTCGAGCCGTGCGCGCTCGACGTCGACGGCCGCCCCGCGCTCGGCCGCCTCCGAGGCCTCGCGCCGCGCCTCGGCCTCGGCCCCGCCGAGCCGCCGGAGCTCCGCCGCCAGCTCGCCGGCGCGCGTCGCACCCGCGTCAACCCGCGCCTGCAGGGGCGCCTCGAACCGCCTCGCCGCCTCCGCTGCGCCCGCCAGCGCGGCCGCGAGCCGGTCGGCCAGGACAGCCAGCGGCTCGACCGGAACCGGCGCGGCCTCGGCCGGCAGCTCCTCGGCCCGCCGCTCGAGCTCCTCCGCCTCGCGCGCCAGCGAACGGCCGCGCGCGTCGAGCTGGAGCAGGACAGCCTCCGCCGTCTCGCCCGCGAACCAGAGCTCGCCGCGGTCGGCGTCGTAGCAATGGCCCTCGCGCGTGACGAGCACGCCGCGCTCCGCCCGGGCGAGGTCGCTCGGCTCCGCGAGCCAGACGTCCTCCAGGAGCGCCGCGACGCGTTCGCCTCCCGGGCGGGCGCGCACGCGGCTCGAGAGCGCCTCGGCGCCCACGAGCGGCGGCCGGCCCTTTCGCCCAGGACCTGCCTGCGGCGGGACGAGGACGGCGAGGTCGCCGAGCCCTCCGCGCCGCGCCCGGTCCACCAGCTTCAGCGCGGACGCCGCGTCCGCGGCCACCAGCGCCGCGGCCCGGCCGGAGAGCGCCGCCGCCACGGCGCGCTCGTAGCCCGCCTCGACCTCCAGGAGCGACAGCGCCAGCCGCTCGCCCTCCTCGGCGAGCGCCCTCGCGGCGGGCGGCAGCCCCTCGCGCTCGGCGAGCGAGTGCTCCAGCGCCGCCAGCCGCTCGCGGGTCAGTCGCGCGCGCTCGCGCAGGCCCTCTCGCTCGGGGTTCCGCGCCGGCCGCGAGAAGAGCGGCTCGGCCCGCAGCCGCGCGGCGAGCTCCCCGGCGGCCTCGCGCCGCAGCTCGATCCGCTCGGCAGCACTCTTCAGCCGGTAGAGCGCCGAGGTCGCGCCTTCCCCGCGCCCCGCCGCGCCGGCGAGCTCGTCCTCGACGCGGTTCCGCTCGGTCAGAAGCTCTTCGAGCCGCTCCTCCACGCGCTTGCGCGCGAGCGCAGCAGCCGTGCGCCGCTCCTCGACCTCCGCCAGCCGCTCGTCAACGACGGCCAGGTCGAGCTCGGCCAACCGGGCCCGCAGGCCGGCGATCTCGCCGCGCAGCTTCTCGGCGCGTTCGGCCGCGCTCGCCTGCAACGCGAGCGGCCGCAGCCTCGCCTTCACCTCGGACTCGAGATCGCAGGCGCGCTCGACCTGCAGCTGCACCCGCGCCAGCTTCAGCTCCGCCCGGTGGCGGCGCCGCTTGAACTTGCCGAGCCCCGCCGCGTCCTCGATCAGAACGCGCCGCTCCTCGGGCTTGCTCGCCAGGATCTCCTCGACCTTGCCCTGGCTGATCACCGAGCCGTGGCTGCCGCCGAGCCCGACGTCCGCGAGCAGCTCGACGAGATCGGTGCGGCGCACGGTCGCGCGGTTGATCAGGTACTGGCCCTCGCCGCCGCGGTGCAGCCGCCGCGCGACCGAGATCTCGGAGAACTCGAGCCCCGCGAACGCGCCGTCCTCGTTGTCGAACAGGAGCTCGACCTCGCAGTAGTCGGCCGCCGGCCGGTCGGCCGCGCCGCCGAAGAGGACGTCGTCGGGCTTCTCGGCCCGCAGCTCGTGCGGGCTCAGGCTGCCCGAGGCCCAAAGGAGCGCGTCGGCGACGTTGGACTTCCCGGAGCCGTTCGGGCCGACGACGACGGCCACGCCCGGCTCGAGGCGCACCTCGACCGGGTCCGGGAACGACTTGAAGCCACGCAGCTTGATCGCACGCAGGTGCACGCGGGCGAAAAACTAGCGGGCGCGACGGATGCCGCCGCGCCCGCCGGACCGAGACCTATTCGGTCTGCGCCATGCCCAGGATCTGCTCACGCGACATGGATCCGACCATGTCCGGATGCTTGTCCTGGATGTGCTGCTCGACGTTGCCGACGAGCTCGTCGTCCGACTCACCACGCACCGTCTCGCCGCACGGGCAATCGACCTTCATCGTCATTCGAGCCTCCTCTTCGACGCTTGAAGACTACGCGGCGTCGGCGAGCCGGTCGAGCGCCTGCTTCGCAGCGGCCTGCTCGGCCGCTTTCTTCGAGCGGCCGTTGCCGACACCCACCTCCTCGCCGTCGATCACGGCGGCGCAGCGGAACGTGCGGTCGTGTGGCGGCCCCTGGACGTCGAGCACCGTGTACGAGACCTGGAGCCCGCGGCGGGCGAGCTCCTCCTGCAGCTCCGTCTTGTGGTCGACGTGACTTGTGAGCGCGTAGGCGATCCGGCCCTCGAAGGCGGCCACGACCGCCTCTTCGACGGCCTCGAAGCCGTGCTCGAGGTAGACACCGGCGAGCGAGGCCTCGAGCAGCGCCGCGAGCACATTTCGGTTCCGCGAGAGCTTCGCCAGCTCCTCCTCGGGGACGAGCCCCGCTCCGCGCGCGGCGAGCAGCTTGCCGAGCCCGAGCTCCTTGGCGACCACCGCGCAGCTCGCCCGCGAGACGACGTGCGAGCGGATCTTCGCCATCCGGCCCTCGGAGAAGTCGGGGTAGCGCTCGTACAGCGCCCGCGCCATCGCCAGCTCCAGGACGCTGTCGCCGAGGAACTCCAGGCGCTCGTAGGACGAGGCACGGTCGGGAGCCCAGGAGCTATGGGTGAGGACGTTCTCGAGCCGTTCCGCCGGCAGCGCGGCGATCAGCTTGTTCAGCGGCGCGGGCCGGCCTTGCGGGGCGCGGCTACTGGTGCGTGGTGACGTAGTCGACGGCCTGCCCGACGGTCTGGATCTTCTGGGCGTCCTCGTCCGAGATCTTGATCCCGAACTGGTCCTCCAGCTCCATGATCAGCTCCACGAGATCGAGCGAGTCGGCGTCGAGGTCCTCCTGGAAGGAGGCTTCTTCCGTGACCTCGTTCTCGTCGACCCCGAGCTGTTCCGTCAGGACTTCCTTGACCCGCTCGAAAACTTCCTCTCGCGTTGCCGCCATGTCACCTCGCTTGCCTTGGGGATTCGGAGCGCGCGGATGCTAACACTCTTTCCGGCAGGCGCTGGGCGAGTCGGCCGACGACGTCGTGCTCGACTCCGCGGGCGGCGAGCCGGATCGCGTTCGCGACCGCCAGACGCGAGGAGTTGCCGTGCGCGATCACGGCGAGACCGCGCAGCCCCAGCAGGTACGCGCCGCCGTACGTGTCGGGGTCGAGGCGGCTGCGCATGCCGCGCGCCGCGGGGCGGATCAAGAGGCCGCCGACGCGTCCGCGACGGCTGGCGGTGATCTCCTCGCGGAGCGCGTCGAGCACCGTCACAATCGTCCCCTCCATCAGCTTGAGGACGACGTTGCCCGTGAAGCCGTCGCACACGACCACGTCTGCCGCTCCGCGCAGGAGGTCGCGGCTCTCGGTGTTGCCGGTGAAGCGGAGCCCCTCGGCCGCGGCGAGCAGGTCGTGCGCCTCGAGCGTCAGCTGGTTGCCCTTCTCGGCCTCCTCGCCGATCGAGAGCAGCCGCACCTCCGGGTTCGTCGCGCCGAGGACCTCCTCGGCGAAGACCGAGCCCATGTAGCCGAACTGGAGCAGGTGCTCGGGCCTGGCGTCGGCGTTCGCGCCGGCGTCGATCAGCACGGACGGCTTCTCGGACGGGATCACGACCGCGATCGCCGGGCGCGCGACTCCTGGTAGGCGGCGCAGCTCGAGGAAGCAGGCGGCGAGCATCGCGCCGGTGTTCCCGGCAGAGACGACCGCGTCCGCCTTGTCCTCGCCGACCGCGCGGCAGGCGGCGACGAGCGAGCTGTCCGGCTTCGCCTTGACGGCGTCGGCCGGCTTCTCGTCCATGCCGATCGCCTGCGTTGTCTCGACGAGCTCGAGGCCCTGCGTGTCGAGGCCCGCCGGGCCGAAGAGGATCGGCCGGATCTCTTCGGAGGCCGCCTCGCCCGCCCCGGCGACCACCTCCTCGGGGGCCCTGTCGCCGCCCAGCGCGTCGACGGCGATCCTGATCACGCGACTACGGCGCCGGGGTTCGCAGCGGTTCGATCTCGCGGCCGGCGTAGGTCTTGCAGACCGGGCACATCCGGTGCGGCCGCTTGGGCGAGCCGCACTGCGGGCAGAGGTTCAGGCGCGGCGCCTCGATCTTGTGCGTCGCGCGCCGCTTGTCCCGGCGCGACTTGGAGGTTTTCTTCTTGGGGACGGCCATCGGCGGCGCAGTATAGCCAGGGCCTAGAGCGCTAACTCGCGCGTCGCACCGAAGCGCTCGAGCAGGCGGCGGTCGTGGGTGACGAGGACGATCGTGCCCGCATAGTCGTCGATCGCGGCCTCCAGCTCCTCGATCGCCGGCAGGTCGAGATGATTGGTCGGCTCGTCGAGGACCAGGCAGTTGACGCCACGGGCGGCCAGCATCGCGAGCTGGGCGCGGGTGCGCTCGCCCGGCGAGAGCGTGCGGGCCGGGCGGAGGACGTCGTCGGCGCCGAGGCCGAACTTGGCGAGCAGCGTGCGAGCCTCCTCCTGCGGGCCGCCGAAGGCCTGGACGAGCGGCGCGTCGACGGCGAAGCGGCCTCGCGCCTGCTCGAGCTCGCCGAGGACCGCGCCCTGGCCGAGCTCGCGGCGGCCGGCCGTCAGCGGGAGCTCGCCGGTGAGAGCGCCGAGCAGCGTCGTCTTGCCGCTGCCGTTGCGGCCGGTGACAGCGAGCCGCTCACTGCGGCCGAGCTCGAGGTCGATCGGGCCGAGCCGGAACCCGCCGCGCTCGACGACGGCTCCTTCGAGCCGGACGACCAGGTCGCCGCCGCGGCTCGCCGGCTCCAGCGCGAGGCGCAGCTCCCAGGGCTCGAACGGCTTCTCGACGCGGTCGATCCGCTCGAGCGCGCGCTTTGCCTGCCGGACCTTTGTGCTCTGAGCATGGGTCGCGCGGCGGCTCGCGCGCGGCGGGCCGTGGGCCCGCGCCTGGCCTTGCCGTTCCCGGATCAGGCTCTCGATGTCGCGCCGCCGCTCGTCGGCTTCAGCGAAACGGCGGTACTGGGCCTCCCGGGCCCGAGTGCGCGCGGCCTCGTACTCGCTCCAGCCGCCCGGCCACTCGCGCAGGCGGCGCGTTCCCTCCTCGAGCTCGACGATCCGCTCGACCGTCCGGTCGAGGAACGCGCGGTCGTGCGAGACGACTACGACGCTGCCGCGCGTCCCCTGGACGAAGCGTTCCAGCCACTCGAGGCCCTCGAAGTCCAGATCGTTCGTGGGCTCGTCGAGGCAGTAGACGTCGTGGTCGGCCCTGAACAACGCCGCGAGCGCGGCCCGCCTGGCCTGTCCGCCCGAGAGCGCCGTGCCGGGCTTCCGGTCGGGCTCCTGCGGCAGGTAGCCGACCGAGAGGCCCGGCGGGCTCAGGCGCACGCGGCCGCGCTCCGGCTCTTCGAGCCCGGCGAGCAGGCGCAGCAGCGTCGTCTTCCCCGCGCCGTTCGGGCCGACGACGCCGATCCGGGTGCGTGCCCCGACGGTCAGCGAGACATGCGAGAGCACCTCGGTGACTCCGTGGCTGACGGTGACGTCGACGAGCGTGATCGAGTGCAAAACGGGCCTCCTGACGAATGGGCAAGACGCGCCTTCGGCGCGAACGCGGTGGGTTTCGTCAGCTAGGCCCTCATAGAGCGGCGCCTGAGCGCCGTTTCTGATCTTAGAGACGATCGCGGAGCTCGGCCAGCGCCGACCAGCGCGAGTCGGGCTCCGGCTCGCCGTGGTCGTGCGGCTCGCGGCTCAGCTTCTTCCCGCAAATCGGGCAGAGGCCGGCGCAGTCGTCCTTGCAGAGGATCTTGTCGGGCAGCTCGAGCGCGAGCGCGTCACGCGCCCAGGCGGAGAGGTCGAGCTGGTCCTTCTCGAGGTACGGCGTGCGCAGCTCCTCGTCCTCGGGCGAGGTCGCCTGGTACTCGCGCGCGGAGATCGGCAGGTCGAGCACCGCGTCCTCGAGGCAGCGGAAGCAGGGCCCGTGCAGGCGGACGTGGAAGCTCAGCTCGAAGACGGTGCCGCTCGAGGCCCGCGTGACCGTCAGCTCCGCGGGCACCTTCTCGGGGACCGGCAGGTAGCGCTGGCCGCCGAGCTCGAGCGGCTCGAGCTCGATCTCGCGCTCGTCCCGGAACTGCTCCCCGGGCCGAATCTTGAGCGTACGCAGGTTGAACGTGGTCATCTCGACCACGGTAGCAACGCTTATACGCGTCGAACCAGGTCGTCCAGCGGCTTGCGGTTCGCCTCGGCGCTCCAGTCCTCGGCGGTCTTCGACTCGGGCGCGAGATCGCGCTTCGGGTAGCCGAAGCTCGGGATGTTCAGCGGCAGGACGCCCTCCTCGAGGCCGAGCGCGCCGGCAGCCGCCTCGGCGTCCGGCATGCCGTTCGGGCAGGAGACGACGCCCTCGTCCCAGGCGGTGAGCATCATGTTCTGCATCGCGCGGCCGACGTCGAACGGGTACTTCCCGTCCGCCGTGGCGATCGCGACGGCGAACGCACAGGTGCGGATGTTCTCCCCCGCGTAGACCAGCTCCGCGACGCGCTCCTTCGCCTCGGCGCTCCCGACGACGACGAACGCCCAGGGCTGGACGTTCTGCGAGCTGCCGCTCAGGCGGCCCGCGTCGAGGATGCGGCGCTGGACGTCCTCAGGGACCGGCCGGTCGGCGTAGCTGCGCCAGTCGCGCTTGCTCGCGACGGCCAGGTAGACGTCCATCGCCTAGCTCAGTAAGGCTGGTCGTCGTTCGAGCTCTCGATGCCGGCGGAGACGCCGGCGACGACCGCCTCCTGCGAGCGGTCGTGCAGCCGCTCGCGACCCCGCTTGACCGCGCCCAAGAACTTGTCGAGGTTGACCTCGAGGGTGGAGAGGATCGAGTCGGCCCAATCCTCCATCTCGAGCCGCGTCTCGCGGGCCTGGCGGCGGGCGTCGTCGACGATCTCACCGGCCTGGCGCTCCGCGAGCTTGACGATCTCGGTCTGCGATGCCTCGCGAACGGCCTGCTCGCGGGCCTCGCCGAGAATCCGGTCGCATTCGCGCTTCGCCTCGGCCAGCATCTCCTGGCGTTCCTTGACGATCCAGCGTGCCTGCTTGATCTCCTCGGGGATCGTCGCCCGCATCTGGTCGAGGATGTCGTAGATCTCCTCGCGGTCGATGCGAACCTGGTCGGTCAGCGGAACGGCCTTCGCGTTGTGCACGAGGTCGTCCAGCTTGTCGATCAGAACCAATACGTCCATGGATTTGCGGAGTTTACAGAGGAAACTCGGACGTCAGCCTCTGCTCCAGAACCAGCGGCGCTTCTGCGGCTCCGGCTCGGGCGCGGGCTCCGGCTCGGGCTCCGGCTCCGGCTCGGGGGCCGGCTGCTCGCGCGGGGCGTCGGTGCCGGAGATCCAGCGGCGCCCGCTTGCGCGCAGCTCGTCGAGCAGCTGCCGGGCCTCTTGCTCGGGAAGGACGACCTCGTCGTTCTTCGCCAAGCGCAACTCCAGCCGGTCGGCGGCCTCGCTCTCGGCGCCGCGGGCGCGCAGCTTCTGCAGGACCTCCTGCGCGTCGCGCTTCTGGAGGCGCACCTCGGGGCCGGCGCTGAGCAGTTGCTCGAGATCGGTCATTCCTGCGGGTTCTCCGGGGTGCCGGGCCGGCCGTCCGGGAACAGCTCCTTGAACCTGCGCGCGACCGGCTCGGGCACGAGCTCGTCCACCTTTCCGCCGAAGCTCGCGATCTCCTTCACACCGCTCGAGGAGACGAAGCTGACCTGCGGGCTCGCCATCACGTAGACGGTCTCGATGTCGGGCGCGAGCGTGCGGTTGAGCTGGTTCATCTGGAACTCCCACTCGAAGTCGGAGATCACGCGCAGGCCTTTGACGATGATCCTCGCGTCCCACTTGCGGGCGAACTCGACGACGAGCTGGGAGAAGACGTCGACCTCGACGTTCTCGATGCCCTCGAGGGTCTCGCGGAGGAACGCGACGCGCTCGTCGAGACTGAAGAGCGGCTGCTTGTGCTGCGGGGTGCCGACGACGCCGACGACGACGCGGTCGAAGATTCCGGCCGCGCGCGTGATCACGTCGACGTGGCCGTTCGTGACCGGGTCGTAGGTGCCTGGGTAGATGGCGGTGATCACTCTGGCTCGAAGAGGGTGAGGCGGGCTGCGCCGTAGCGCCGGCTCGTCCGCTTCTGCAGCGGGAGCTCGGGCTCCTCCTTCACGGCGGTCTCGACGAGCAGCAGGCCACCGCTCGCGAGGACCTCGGGCAGGTGCTCAATCAGCGCGTTTTGCAGGGAAGAAAACCTCCGGTAGGGCGGGTCGACCAGCACGAGATCGTAGCGGGTGCCGCTACGGACATCGGCGCGGAGGGCTGTGAGGGCGTCCTGGCAGAGGACGGTCGCGCCTTCGAGCGCGAGCTTGTCGAGGTTGCGGTTGATGGCGCGGCAGGCCTCGCTGTCGCTCTCGACGAAGGTGGCGTGCTTCGCGCCGCGGGAGAGTGCTTCGAGGCCCATCGCCCCGGAGCCTGCGAACAGGTCGAGCACGGTAGCGTCCTCGACGCGGCCCGGGCCGATCAGGTTAAAGGCGGCCTCGCGCGCGCGATCGCCGGTTGGCCGCGTGTCACTGCCCTTCGGCGCGAAGATGCGAGCCCCCTTTCGCGAGCCGGCGATGATCCTCACGGCTAGGCGGCAGGCTCGCGGTCGGCGAAGGCTCGGTCGACCTCGTCGGCCAGCGGGCCTTCGTAGTCGACGAGACCTTCTGCAGCGGTACGCGCTCTCTCCAGCAACGGGCGGTCTCGGCGCCAGTGGACGAAGCGCAGGTCGGAGAGGCCCGACTGGCGAGTGCCGAGCAGCTGGCCTTCGCCGCGCAGCTCGAGGTCTTTCTCGGCGAGCTCGAAGCCGTCGGTCGAGTCGACGAGCGCCTGCAGCCGCGCCTTCGCGTCGTCGGTCAGCTCCTCGTGCGCCCGCGAGATCAGCAGGCAGTACGACTGCTCCGCCCCGCGCCCCACTCGCCCCCGCAGTTGGTGCAGCTGCGCGAGCCCGAAGCGGTCGGCCTCCTGGACAATCATGATCGTCGCGTTCGGGACGTCGACGCCGACCTCGATCACGGTCGTCGCGACCAGCACGTCGAGCTCGCCGGCCTTGAACCGCGCCATCAGCTTGCGCCGCTCGGCCGGCCGCAGCCGCCCGTGCAGGAGCCCCACGCGGTAGCCCTTCAGCTCGGCGCGCCGCAGCCGCTCGGCCTCGGCCTCGGCCGCCCGCGCCATCGACGTGCCGGACTCCTCGATCAGCGGGCAGACGACGTACGCCTGGCGGCGGGCGTCGAGATGCTTTCGCAGCCGCGTGTACGCGGCCGACGAGCGCTCGGCGGTGACCCACGACGTGACGATCGGCCTCCGGGAGGCGGGCAGGTGCGCGATCTCCGTAACCGACAGGTCACCGTAGAGCGTGAGCGCCAGCGTCCGCGGGATCGGTGTCGCGGTCATGTGCAGCACGTGCGGCGCCCGCCCTTCGACAAGCGCGCGGCGCTGCTCCACCCCGAAGCGGTGCTGTTCGTCCACCACGGCGACGCCGAGCTCGCCGAGGTCGACGCCCTCCTGGATCAGCGCGTGCGTCCCGACCACGATCTGCGCGCCCTCGAGCTCCGACTTGACCGAGCCGGTCAGCAGCGCGGCCCGCACCCCGAGCTCGGCGCACCAGGGCTCGATCGTCAGGAAGTGCTGCTCGGCCAGGGTCTCGGTCGGCGCCATCAGCGCGCCCGCGAAGCCGGCCTCGACCGCCCGCAGCAGCGCATACAGCGCCACGACGGTCTTGCCAGAGCCGACGTCTCCCTGCAGCAGCCGCTGCATCGGCGCCTCGCCGCCAAGGTCGCGGTCGATCTCCGCGATCGCCTGCTCCTGGTCAAGGGTGAGCTCGAACGGCAGCAGCTCGCGGTAGCGCGCGACCAGGTCGCCGGCCTCGCCGAGCGGTCGTGCCCGCGCCTGCTCACGGCCCGCGCGCGCACGCGCGAGACCGACCTGCAGCACTAGCAGCTCGTCGAAGGCGAGCCGCCGCCGGGCCTCCTCCCCGTCCTCCAACGAGCGCGGCCGGTGCAGCGCGAGGAGCGCGTCCGGAAGCAGCGGCAGCCGCTCGGCAGCCTTGAGCCCTGCGGGCAGCGGGTCCGGTAGGTCGCGCGCGTGGTCCAAGGCCAGCTCGACGAGGCCGCGCAGCCGCTTCGGCGTCACCTCCTCGCTCGCGGGGTAGACCGGCGCGAAGTCCGCCGTCGCCGAGACGCCGTTCAGGTCGTAGGAGCGGACCTGGAAGCCGTTCCGCTCGAGCTTCCCGCGCAGGCGCACCCGCGTGCCGGGCTGAAGCTTCTCCTGCAGCCACGCCTGGTTGAACCAGACCGCAGTGATCTCGTCGCTCTCGTCCGCGACCCGGGCCTGGACGATCGCCAGGTTCCGCCGCGGCCGCCGCACCGAGACGCCCCGCACCTCGCCCGCGATCGCCGCCTCCTCGCCGGCCATGAGGTCGGCGATCCGCCGCTCCGGCACGGCGGCCTCGTAGCGGTGCGGCCGGTGCCGGAGAAGGTCGCCGACGGTGCGGAGGCCCAGCTTGCCGAGCCGCTTGCTCAGCGCCGGGCCGACGCTGCGCAGGGACGACACCGGCTGCTCGAGCGCGTCGGGCCGCGGGCTCGCGCGCAGGCGCGGCCAGACCTCGGGCCCCTCTTCTCCCGCAAAGCCTCTCGGCACAGAGATCAGTCTAGGAAGCGGGGTCGTCGAACCAGAACAGGCCGACCGTCCCAGGGCCGGCGTGCGTCCCGACTACCGGGCCCAGCGTCGTCACCAGCTCGATCTCCGCGCCTGGCCGCGACCGCCGCACCAGCTCGACCAGCGCCTCCCCGCGCTCGGGCGCCTCGGCGTGGGCGATCCCGATGCGTAGCAACGGCGAGTCGCGCGTGTCGGCCTCGAAGGCCGTGGCGAACTCGAGGAACGCCTTACGGTTCCCGCGCACGCGCTTGACCGGGATCACCTCGCCGTGCTTGATGGTCAGGATCGGCTTGATATGGAGCAGCTCGCCTGCCCAGCCGCGCGCGCGGCCGACGCGCCCACCGCGCACGAGGTATTCGAAGGTCTCGAGGGTGAACAGCAGGCCGGCCTCGGCGCGGTAGCGCTCGACCAGCGCATCGACGTGCTCGTCGGTCGTGCCCTGCTCGAGGCGCCGCTGGATCGCGAGCCCGAGCATCGCGATCGCCGCCGAGGCGCTGCCGGAGTCGATCGCGCGCACCCGCTCCGGCCTGTCGAGCATCCCGGCCGCGGCGCGCGCGCTCTCGATCGTCCCCGAGAGCTTGCCGGCGATGTGCACCGAGAAGATCCGCTCGTAGCCGTCGAGCTGCTCGTAGGCCGCGAGGAAGTCGCCCGGCGTCGGCTGCGAGGTCGCCGGCGTCTCGGGAGCGGCTCGCAGCCGCTCGTAGAAGGCGGCCGGCGCGAGCTCGACGTAGTCGCGGTAGGACTCGTCTCCGAAGCGGACGTAGAGCGGGACGACGCGCCAGTTCGGAAGGCGCTCCGGCGCCTCCGGGAAATCAGCGGTCGAGTCGACGACGATCGCGGTGTTCGCGCCGGTCAGTTTCACGCAGCGGCCCGGCGGGCCGCGGTGCGGATCGCCGCGACGATCGCGTCGAGCCCGACGTCCTTCCGCAGGCAGTCGACGGCGCCGGCCTCGAGCAGCGCGTCGCGCTCGCGCATGTTGGCCGAGGCGGTCAGGCAGACGACCGCGGTCTCGGGGCACGCCTGCTTGACGGCGCGCGTGGCCTGGACCCCGTCCAGCCCGGGCAGCCGGTAGTCCATCAGCACGACGTCGGGGCAAAGCCCGGCGACCACCTCGGCAGCGTCAGCGCCGTCGGCGACCGAGGCGACCACCGTCATCTCGGGCCGCAGGCCGAGCAGCAGCTCGAGCGCCTCGCGGAAGACGTCGTTGTCCTCGACGAGGACGACCCGGATCGGTTCCGACACGCTTTCGACTCTACTCCGCCGAAAGCAGCAAGGGATAGTGCGGCTGGCCGCCCTCCTGGACGTCGATCTCGAGGCCCGGATGGCGCTCGGCCAGCTCGCCGACGAGGCCGTTCAGCGGCGGCGCGTCCCGGCCGGTGACGAGCGTGAGCAGGTCGCGCGGCTCGGCCAGCAGGCCCTCGGCGACGGCCCGGGCCACCTCCGGGAAGCTCGGCCCAACGGCCAGAGCCCTC
>Ga0307282_10000497_pt1 | contig 12633 bp, 17 predicted proteins | sample ER_DNA_121_FD_194475 | JGI IMG/M metagenome (GOLD analysis project Ga0307282, IMG submission 194475) | Bulk soil microbial communities from the East River watershed near Crested Butte, Colorado, United States - ER_DNA_121 | ecosystem: Environmental > Terrestrial > Soil > Floodplain | place...
CGGCGCAAGGGGATGCCGGTGCTGCTGCGGGCCTGGCCGGAGATCCACCGCCGCACGGGCGCGCGACTGCGGGTCGTCGGCGCCGACCCGCTGATGGTTCGGCTCGCGCTGACCAGGCTCGGGATGGACGCGGAGAGCATCGACCCGCTCGGCTTCCTCGACCAGGACGAGCTGACGGAGGAGCTGCTCCAAGCGAAGGCGCTCGTCGCGCCGTCGCTGGGCGGCGAGAGCTTCGGGATGGTGCTGACGCGGGCCTTCGCGTGCGCGACTCCCGTGGTTGCGTCCGACATCGAGGGGTACCGTGACGTCATGACCGACGAGACGGGCGTGCTCGTCCCGCCGGGCGATCCGGCCGCCCTCGCGGAGGCCGTGACCTCGCTCCTCGCCGACGAGCCTCGCCGCGAGCGCCAGGGCGACGCGGCCCGGAAGCTCGCCTTGGAGCGCTACGCCTGGGACGACATCGCGCGGCGGCTGGCGGCGACCTACGAGCGGCTGACGTGAGCCTGAAGCGAATCGCGCTGGCGCAGACGACGCGGGTCGTCGTGGTCCTCCTCGCCGCCGGCGGCCTGACCGCGCTGGTCTGGTGGCGCGGGCCCGACTGGCACCAGGTGGGACAGGCGTTCGACCGCGTCCAGTGGGAGTACGTATTCGCCGCGATCGGCCTCAACCTCCTCTCGGTGGTCCTTCGTGCGGCGGCCTGGCGGACGATCATCAACCAGGCGATGGACCGGCCGCACCCGAGCTACCCGCTCGTCTTCTCGGCGTTCTCGGTCGGCCTGTTCGCGAACGCGGTCCTGCCCGGGCGGATCGGCGAGCTCGCGCGGGTAGCCGTGCTGACGCGGAAGCTGCGGATCCAGGGCCGCGGGAACGGAACCTGGGCCGTGCTGGTCGGCACCGTCTTCGCGCACCGGCTGTTCGACCTCGTGCCGACGCTCGGTCTGATCATCTACGTCCTCACGACGGCGAAGATCCCGCACTGGGCGATCTCGAGCCTGGTGATCGTGAGCATCGTCGGCTTCGGGCTGCTCGCCTTCGCCTTCATGAGCGCGCGCCATCACGGCCAGTCGGGGCTCGAGGGGCTCGGGCCGGCCCGCCGGCTCGTGACGATGGCGCGCTTCGGCCTCGGCGTGCTGCACCGGCCGGGGCCGGCGGCGGTCGCGGCGTTCTTCCAGTGCTGCGGGTGGCTCTGCCAGCTCTTCGCGGTCTACGTCGCGATGCGCGCCTTCGGGATCCACGCACCGTTCCCCGCCGCCGGGCTCGTGCTGCTGCTGATGAACGTCGCGACGCTCTTCCCGCTCTGGCCCGGGAACATCGGCCTGCTGCAGGCCGCAATCGCGCTGCCGCTCCGCTCCTACGGCGTTGCCGCGGGGACGGCGATCGCGTACGGCTTCGGGCTGCAGGCGATCGAGGCGTCGGTCGGCGTCGGCGTCGGGATGATCTTCCTCGCGCGCGAGGGCCTCTCGTTCGCGATGCTCCGGCGGATGCCCGATGCGTCCGAGGCCGAGGCTCCGGACGAGCAGGAGGAGGAGCCCTCCCAGGACGGGAACGAGACCCGTGCGCGCGCTGGCGTGTCCGGCTAGCCTCAAGGGCGTCCTCGGCGCGCGGGAGGCGGCGCACCTGCTCGCGGCGGGCTTTGCGGCCGGCGGCGCCGAGGCGGACGAGTGCCCGATCGCGGACGGCGGCGAGGGGACGGCGGACGTGCTCGGCGCGCGGGTGCTTCGGCGCGTGCCCGTCCACGACGCCTTCGGGCGGCCGCGCGAGGCGCCGGTCTACGGGATCGAGGAAGCGGTCGTCGTCGAGAGCGCGGACGCGGTCCCGCTCGACCCTTCGCGCCTCGACGTGCTCTCGGCGTCGAGCCGCGGCTTCGGCGAGCTGGTCGCGGCAGCCGGCGGGTGCGAGCGGCTGCTGGTCTGCCTCGGCGGGACGGCGACGATGGACGGCGGCGCCGGCTTCCTCGAGGTCGTGGACGAGCTGCCGGCCCCGACGACGGTGCTCTGCGACACGCGCGCGACCCTCCCCGAGGCGCCGCGGGCCTTCGGGCCGCAGAAGGGCGCGCTCGCTGACGACGTGTTGCGCCTCGAAGAGCGGTTTCGCTCCCTCGACCACGCGCAGTCGCTGGCGAAGCTCCCGGGCGGCGGCGCGGCCGGCGGGCTCGGCGCGGCGCTTGCCTCGCTCGGCGCCGAGCTCGTCTCCGGTGCGGAGTTCGTGCTCGAGGCGATCGGCTTCCGCGAGCGGGCTTCCCGCTCCGATCTCGCCGTCACCGGCGAAGGGGCCGTCGACCGGACGACCTTCGACGGCAAGGCGCCGGGCGAGGCCGTTCGAATCTGCCGCGAGCTCGGCGTGCCATGGGTCCTGTTCGGCGGCCGGATCGAGGGGGCACTCGAGGCGACCGCGCTCAGCGGCGACCCGGCTCGCGCGCGCGAGGACCTCGTCGAGCTCGGCCGGCGGCTCGCTACGCGGTAGGGGAGGCTTCGGCCTCGCGCAGGCGCTTGGCCATCGCCTGCAGCAGCGGCCAGGCGATGCGCGCGTCGCTCTCGACCAGCGGGCGGAAGTCCCAGAAGGTGAGGCCGTAGCAGTCGAGCGTGCTCTCCGCGGTGACGGTCGCCGTCCGCGCGCCCATGTCGATCAGGGCGATGTCGCCGAAGTAGTCGCCGGGGCCGAGACGGCCGCGCTCCTCGCCGCCGACCCGGACGGCAGCCTCGCCGCTCTCGATCACGAAGAAGCCGGCGCCGGTCTCGCCCTCGTTCGCCACCGTGTCGCCGGCCTGGAAGGTGCGCTCCTTGAACGAGCCGCCGAGCCGCTCGAGCTCTTTCGGCTCGAGGCCCGCGAAGAGCGGGATCCTCTGCAGCAGTTCGACGGACGGGCCGGCCATCGGCGCGGATCTTAAACCGCCGAGACGCCCAGGCGTGCGCCGACCACCGCCTCGGCCGCCTGAGCGCTCCCCGCGTGGCCGGTCACGGCGCCGAGGAAGTCGTCCCGCTCGAGCGCGTAGAGCTCGACGTCGGTCTTCGCCCGGACCGTTGCGGTGCGGGGAACGTCTCGCAGGAGCGCGATCTCGCCGAAGTGGTCGCCGGCCCCCTGCGTCGCCTGCGCCTTCCCGTCGACGCTGACCTCGACCTCGCCCGAGGCGATCACGTAGAAGCGGTCGCCGTGGTCGCCCTGCTCGACGATCGTCTCGCCCGCAGGGGCCTTCACGAGCACGAGCTGCGCGGCGAGAGCCTCGAGCACCGGAGCGCTCAGCGGCGTGAAGATCGGGATCGACCGCAGCAGGTCGATCTCGTGGGTGCGGTCGACGGCCTCGTCGTCGAGCCGCACGAGGGGAACCCTCGTCGCGACGGTGAGCACCGGCAGGACCGCGCCGGTCGCGACCAGCGCCCAGCGGATTCCCAGCCAATGGACGAGCAGGGGGGCGAGGATCGCGCCGATCGCGACGGTCGCGAAGAAGAGGCTGTGCAGGACGCCGAAGACCCGCGCCAGCACCGCGGCCGGGCTCGTGCGCTGCAGCAGGGTGAAGCCGGCGACGTCCTCGACGATGTTCGAGATCCCGACCAGCGCGAAGGCGGCGAACGCGATCGCGAAGGTGGGGTGCGGCGCGATGAACAGCATCGGGCCGCCGGTCCCCGCGACCGCGAGCCCGAACGGCCCCGCGAGCCGGCGGCGCCCGACGAGCATCAGCGAGAAGACGGCGCCGAGCAGGCCGCCGACCCCGACCGCCGCGTTCAGATAGCCGACCCCGCCCGCGCCGAGATGCAGGAGCTCCAGCGCGCAGACGGCCAGCAGCACGCTCATCGCGCCGTTCACGAGCGTCTGGGCCGAGAAGAGCCCGATCACGAGCTGCAGGCGGCGGTCGGCCGCGATCGCCCGGAAGCCGTCGGCGGCCTCGTGCAGGAGCGACCGCTCGCCCTCCTGGCGCAACGGCGGCTCGTCGGTGCGCAGCAGCCCGGCGAGCTGGAACGCCGACCAGAGGAACGTCGCGGCCGTCACCAGGAAGACGACCCAGGTGGTCGAGACTGCCAGCAGCAGGCCGCCGAGGGCGGGGCCGGCGCAGAAGCCGAGGCTCTCGAGCGTGCTGGAGCTGACGTTCGCGGCGGTCAGCTCCTCGGGCGTTCGCGCGAGCGAGGGGAGCAGCGCCGCCTGCGCGGGCTGGAAGGCGGTCGAGATCACGGCCACCAGCGCGGCGAGCACGTAGACGGCCGCGGTCGGCGCGTGCAGCAGGACGCAGACCGCCATCCCGCCCATCGCGGCGGCGCGCAGTAGGTCGGCCGAGAGCATCACCAGCACCCGGCGGCAGCGGTCGCCGAGCACCGAGGCGATAGGCGAAGCGAAAGCGGACGGCAGCCAGCGGATCAGGCCGACGAGCCCGACCGCCGACGTTCCTCCCGCGTCGTAGGCGTAGACGATCAGCGCCACGGTGTAGGCCCAGCTGCCGACGATCGAACCGGCCCACGCGAACTGCAGCCGGCGGAGGCCGGGGTTGCGGTACACCTCCCGCAGAGCAACAGACGACTCGCGGAGCTGCTCCCGAAGCGCTTTCACATGCGGAGAATCACGGAAATTGCGTTCCGGGGGCAAGAGAGGGAAGATTCCAGGGCCGACCACCGTCTAGTGAGCAAGTTCAAAAGTTCCCGGAAGGAGGACCACCGTGTCGGAGCAGGACCAGCATCTGGAGCCCGAAGAGGACGTCGAGGCTCACGCCAACAAGAACAGCCACCTCAACCGCAACGCGGCCAAGGACGACGACGTCGAGGGCCACATGCAGCTGAACCACACCAAGGGCCAGACGAAGGGCCACACGAAGGGCCACACCAAGGGCCACGAAGACACCGACGACGACGTCGAGGCGCACCGCAACCTCAACCAGAACAAGTTCTAGTCGCAGCAGACCCGCTAGCGAGTCCGCGAGGGAGCCGAAAGGCTCCCTCGGCGTTTCTAGAGAGAGTCGTCGAAGGCCGGCGGCTCGAGCAGCGCCTCGACCGCCTCGAGCAGGCGGTCGACCGCTTCGCGGCGCTCGGGCTCGAGGTCGGCGAGCTTCGCCGCCAGCCGCGCCAGCGCTTCGCCTTCGCCGCCTTCGTCCTCGAGGACGGCGCGTGCCTTGCGGGCGCGCTGCAGGAGGTCGAGCGCGATCGCGGCCTCGTTCGCGAACAGGCCGAGTAGCTCCATCTCCTGGAGCGAGAAGACGGCCTGCTGCGGGCGGTCGAGCACCTCGAGCACGCCCAGGGCTCGCTCCTCGTGCAGCAGCGGCACGGCCATCAGGCCCTTGGGGACGAAGCCGGTCGACTCGGCCGCCTCGCGCGCGAAGCGCGGGTCTTCCTGGAGCTCCTCGATCACCAGTGGCTGGCGCGTGACGAGCACCCAGCCGGCGACGCCGGTGCTCGAAGGGAAGCGGCGGCCGACGAGCTCCTCGGCGCCCTCGCCGGCGACGGCCTCGAACACGAGCTCGTCGGCGGCCTCGTCGTGCAGGAAGACGGACGAGGCCCGCGCTCCGAAGATCGCCCGCGCGACCTCGACGATCGACTGCAGCAGCGCGCGGTAGCCCTCTTCGGAGCCGAGAGCGCCTGCGGCGACGGCCGCGCGCAGATCGCTCATTGGTGCCCCCTCCAGCAATACATGCCGGCTTCTGGCCCGCGATCACGCGGCGCCAGGAACCACTCTCGCCCTTGCCAAGGCAACCAGCCTTGGCCGCGGACGAGTGCGGCCCCTGGCTTGGTGCTCACGACCCAGAATCTCGGCGGCATTACTGGACGGGGCACTAGCCGCCTCCGCCGACGTTGTTGGCGGTCAGGTAGAGGACGCTCTTGAGCTGGAACGGCGTCAGCTCCGGGTGCTTCGCCATGACGAGCGCGCAGATTCCGGCGACGTGGGGAGTCGCGAAGCTGTTGCCGCTCGAGCGGATCGTCGAGCCGCCGAGCCAGGCCACCTCGACGCCCATGCCGCGCGCGAAGAACTCGACCGGCGGGTTCGGGTTGTAGAAGAACGTCAGCGGGTCGGGCTCCTCGTGGCTCCCGACCGAGATGACCGAGGAGAAGCGCCACGGATAGCTCTCGACCGGCATGTTGTGGGCGGAGGCTACGAGAACCGTGCGGCGGAAGTAGGCGCTGTCGGCCAGCTCGTGCAGCACCTCGGCGAAGTGGCGCTTCGTCGTCGAGAGGCTCATGTTGATCACGTCGAAGCCCTGGTCGACCGCCCAGCGCAGGCCGCCGAGGAGTACCGAGCCGCTGCCCTTGAAGCCGGCGCCGAGGACGCGGACGCTGAACAGGCTCGCCTCGGGGGCGAGCGAGTGGACGATCCCTGCGCACGCCGTGCCGTGGCCGCAGAGGTCGCCTTCGGTGTCCTCGACGAACTCGATCTCGTCGTCGTCGCCCTTCACGACGGCGATCGCGCCCTCGAGCCCGCCGACCGCCGGGTGGTCGGCCTCGACGCCGCTGTCGAGGATGCAGACGCGGACGCCCTTGCCGGTCGAGCCGCCGAAGGCCCACTCGCGCGTGACCCGCTCGGGCCACTCCACGCCGATCTCGATCCGCCCGGCCGCGTCGGCCGGCAGGCTCCAGGCCGGAAGGCCGGGGTCGTCGTCGAGCTCGTCGTGCGGCTCGTTCGCCATGTGGAGGATCGTACGCGGGTGCTAGTCGCGGACGCGGCGGCGGAGCTCGTCGAGCAACGGCCAGGTTGGCTCGACTCCCTCCGCCCGCAGCGCGCCCTCCAGGTCCGCGATAAGCGCGCGCCGGAACTCAGCGTCGGCTTCTGCTCGGGCGACGATCCCGTCCAGCTCGCGGCGGGCTTGCGGCAGCTCCTGTGCCGCGCCAACCCAGGCGACCGGAGCCGGCGGGAGCATCCCGATCAGCCGAGACAGTCTCTCTATGTCGTACGCGCTCATCACGTCACCTGCTCACTTGACGCGCCAGAGGCCTGATTTCTTCCCTCGAATACGTCTCGGAGCTTCTCGAGGCAACGGGAGATGCGGCTCGCGATCGTGCCGGCGGGCAGCTCGAGCGCGTCGCCGATCGTCCGGTAGCTCTCGTCCTGAGCGAAGAAGCGGTCGAGGATCTCCCTGCAGTTCTCGGACAGCTCGGCCAGCGCGTCGTGGACGTCGAAGGCTTCCTCGAGCTGCGAGAGAACGTCGTCTGCGGCGATCTCCGTCAGCTCGTCGGTGTCCTCGACGGTCTCGCGCGAGCCGGCGCGGAGGCGGTCGATGCAGAGCCGGCGCGTGAGCTGGCCGATCCACGGGCGCACCGCCTCGTCGTCACGCAGGGTCTCGAGCCGCTCGTAGACGCGCGCGAAGACCTCCTGGAAGACGTCCTCGGCGTCGTGCGCCGGCAGCCGGAACGCCTGAACGGAGATCGCGTAGACGTAGCGCGAGAACCGTTCGACCAGCGTGTGCCAGGCCTGCTCATCTCCGCTCCGGCACTGAGCGACCAGCCGGGCGTCGGTGAGCTCGGCGCTCAGCGCTGCTGGGCCGCGCGCAGCCGCTGCGCCATCGTCTCGAGCAGCTTCCATGCAATCGAGGCGTTGGATTCGACCAGCGGACGGAACTCCCAGGAGGTGAGCCCGTAACAACGGAGGTCGCTGACGGCGGTGACGGTCGCGCTCCGGGCGCCGTCGTCGATCAGCGCGATTTCGCCGAAGTAGTCGCCGGGGCCGAGCGAGCGCCGCTCGTCTCCGCGCACCGAGACCGTCGCCTCGCCGCTCTCGATCACGAAGAAGCCGGCGCCGGTCTTGCCCTCGCCGGCGACGGTGCTGCCGGCGTCGAAGGTGCGCTCCTTGAACGAGCGGGCGAGCCGCTCGAGGTCGCCCTTTTCGAAGTGCTCGAAGAGGGGGACTCGTTGCAGGAGCTCAACCGGAGCCTCGGCCACGCGCCGATTCTACGGCTTTTGCTGTTTTGTGTCCTGCACGCGGCCGGCGAGCTCTTCGATCCGGCCCTCGGCCGCGTCGAGCCGCTCGCGGCAGAAACGGTAGAGCTCCTCGCCCCGCTCCCAGAGCTTCAGCGCCTCGTCGAGCGGAACCTCGCCGCTCTCGAGCCGTTGGACGATCTCCTCGAGCTCCTTCTGAGCCTCCTCGAATGTCACCGGGTCTCCTCCACGCTTGCGCCGAAGCCGCCCTCGGCCAGCTCGACGTCGATGCTCTGGCCGGGCTCGACCGCGCGGCTCGAGCGCACGATCTTGTCGTCGGCGCGGACGATCGCGTAGCCGCGCTCGAGCGTGCCCTTGGGCGACAGGGCGCGGAGACGGCCCGCCGCCTGCTCGAGCCGGGAGCGGCCCCGCTCGACGAGCAGGCGTGGGGCTCTGCCCAGCCTCTCGTGTGCGCGGTCGAGCCGCTGCCGCTCGCCCTCCAGGCCCCGGCGGGCGCCGCGCTCGAGGCCCTGTCGGTGCCGGTCGAGCCGCTGCATCAGCTCGGCCAGGTCGGGGACGACGAGGCGGGCGGCGACGCTCGGCGTCGAGGCGCGCGCGTCGGCGGCGAGGTCGCAGAGTGGCGTGTCCTGCTCGTGGCCGACAGCCGTGACGACCGGGACCGGGCACCCGGCGATCGCCCGCACCAGCCGCTCGTCGCTGAAAGGGAGCAGGTCTTCGAAGCTGCCGCCGCCGCGGGCCACGACGATCACGTCGATCTCGGGCTCGCGGCTGAGGGCGCCCAGCGTCTCGATCACGGCTCCGGCGGCGCGAGGGCCCTGGACGTAGGTCTCGCCGACGAGCACCGCGGCCGGCGGGAAGCGCGTCTGGATCGCCGTCAGCACGTCACGTTTGGCCGCCGCGTCGTTGCCGGTCACGAGGCCGATCCGGCGCGGCAGGAACGGAAGGGGCCGCTTGCGCTCGGCGGCGAAGAGCCCTTCGGCGGCCAGCTTCTGCTTCAGGCGCTCGAGCGCGGCCAGGTGGTCGCCGAGGCCGAAGCGCTCCAGCGATAGCGCCCGAAGGCGGAACTCGCCGCGTGCCTCGTACAGCTCGGGCCGGCCGTAGACGTGGACGCGGTCGCCGTCGGCGAGGTCGAGCCGGAGCGCGTCGAAGCGCCCGCGCGGCATCGAGACGCCGAGGCAGGCGCCGTCGGCGGGATCCTTGAGCGTGAAGAAGACGCTGGCCCAGCGCTCCTGTCGCCGGAGCTCGGTGACCTCGCCCTCGACCCAGACGGTGGGCAGGCGCGCCAGCCAGGAGGCGACGCCGCGGTTGAACGCACCGACGCTGTAGACCCGCCGGTCGCCGTACTCGGTCGCCTCGGCCTTCACCGGGTCAGCATGCCACGGAGGGCAACCCGTGCCCGCGACCTGTCCGAAACGGACACGTCCGGGGTCTGACCCCGGACATGGCCAAAAGGGACGGTGCTAGAGCAGGATCTCGGCGGCCGTCTCGGGCTCGCAGCCCTGGCGAATCAGGTCGACGGCGTGGTGCAGGTCGGCGCTCGAGTGCGCGATCCGTTCGGCCAGCGGAAGCGGGTATCCGGCCTCCATCAGGACGTGCAAACGCCAGCTCTCGACTTTCGCCTGTTCGTCCCTGGGTGTCTCGGCAATCTGCGTCATCGGCGTCGGGTTGGTTCGCCCTGTCCTAGACGAACCCTTCTCCGAGAAGTTTGCGCACAGCTAGCCCTGCCGAAACGTCGGGGCCATCCGCGACTCTGTCTCGCTGAGCAAGGCGTCGACCCGCCGCTGCAGCTCGCTGATGCGCGCGCTGAGGGCGGTTCGCTCCGCCTCCGCATCGGCGGCCAGCGCCTGCACGTGCGAGCGGAGCTGGACCTCCGTGTCGACGACCCGCCGCTGCAGCTCGGCGGCGAGCTCGTCCTGCTCGTGCTCGAGCGTCGTGCCGATCTGCGAGAGCTTGCGCTCGAGCCGCTGGCCGCCCGCGTCGGCGACGTGCGCCAGCCGCTCGGCGAGGACGGTCTGCGCCTCGCGGGCGAAGTACTCGACCGCCTTGTCGAGCTCGCGGCCGAGCCGCTGCGCCGCGCTCTCGCGCGCCCGCTTGATCTCGTCTGCGAACTGCCTCGAGAGCGCGTCGGAGAAGCTGCCCGAGGTTCGCTCGACGATCCGCTTCAGCTCCTCGACCTGACGCCGCTCCGTGTCGGCGAAGCCGGCCTGGATCCGCTGGACGGCCTCCGTCTCCTCGGTCGAGACTCGCTCGCGCAGGTCGCGCTCCCGCTCGCGCAGCCGCTCGGCGACCTCGTGCAGGGCGCGGCGCCGCTCGCTCTCGTGCGCCTCGAGCTGGGCGCGCGCGGTGTCGGCGGTCTCGCGTGCGGCCCGGTCGAACTCGGCCACGAGCGCCGCGAGCCGCTCGCGCTGCTGCTCGCTCGCGGTGTCGAGCCGCTCCGTGTCGAGCGCCAGGCGAGTCGTCGCCTCGGAGAGCAGCTGCTCCTGGCGCTCCCGCAGGCTCGCGAGCTGCGCGTCGAAGGCCTGCGCCGTCCGCTCGAGATCCGCTGTCCACTCGGCGAGCCGGTGGCCCATGCGCGCCTGCACCTTGGCCAGCGTCTCACTCAGCTCCGCGCCGGCGGCGCGCTCCTGTTCCTGCACAGCGGCTCGGCGCTCGTCGGCGATTCGTCGCTCCTCCTCGACAAGCCGGGCGAGCGACTTGGCGCGGGCGAGCGCGAGGGTCCGCTCGAGCTCCGCAGCCTGCGACTCGGTCTCGCGCGCGACGAGCGTCCGCAGGCGCTCCTCGGCCTCGGCGAGCTGTGCCTCGAAGTCGCTAGAGCGGGTGAGTCGCCGCCTCAGTGCTTCGAACATGGGCCTAGGCTAACCGGAGGACGAGCAGCGCGCCCGCGAGCGCGACGTTCGCGGCCGCGAGGAGCTGCAGCGCGGTCTCCTGCGACGCGTAGAGCAGCTCGGGCGTGACCGGCTCGAGCGTGCCGTCGCGGAGCTCCACCGTCCCGCCGACCGCGGCGACGCGCCGGCGCATGTGGCGCACCGGAGTCGAGAGCAGCCGCTGCACGTAGCTCGTCAGCGTTGCGTAGGCCGCCGCGAGGATGGCGACCCAGCCGAGCGTCCCGGCGCAGGCGAAGTATCCCGTGAGCAGGGGAAACGCGCCCCAGGCGAGCGCGAAGCCGGGGTTGTTGTGGATCGCGCCGCCGAGGAGCTCGAGGTTGTAGACCGGCACGAGCAGGGCGCCGATCGCGACGAAGACGAGCAGCCAGAGGTTGAACGAGATCGCCCCGGCGATGCCGATCCCGACCGCGGCGGCGAGCGAGACCACGGTCAGGAAGACGAGCGTGGGGCGGGGGATGCGCGTGGCGAGCGGGCGGCCCTGGAGCTCGTCCAGCGCGTGGGCGCCGATGCCCATCGCCAGGAAGAAGGCGAACGCCGCGGCCGCGAGCCGCCCCGGGTAGAAGTGCGGCGCCAGAGCGGCGCCGATCGCCACGTAGCTCAGGTGCCACGCGGTGTAGGGCGGGTGCAGGAGCGTGACGTAGTCGCGCCAGCCACCCGGCGCGAGCGCGTAGAACGCCGGCCTCGCCTCGGTCATCTGCGCTGTGCCCAGACGACAAGGCAGCCGCCGAGGCTGAGCCGCCGGGCGCGCGGGTCATCGAAGCCGGCCTCGCGCCAGGCCTGCAGCAGGCTCGGGACCGGCCAGCGCGCGTCGAATTCGCGGATGCTGCCGCCGAGGAAGCGCCCGACCTCGTGCCAGCCCGGCGAGATCGCGCGGCCGAGCAGCGGCAGGCCGAGGTCGACGTAGAGCATCCAGGCGGCGCGCGGGAGCAGGGCGGGCGGGACGCCGAAGTCGAGCAGGGCGGCGGTCGCGCCCGGCCGCAGCACCCGCGCCAGCTCGCTCAGGCCGGCCGGCAGGTCGTCCAGGTAGCGCAGCAGGTAGGCGGCGGTGAGCCCGTCGAAGGACGCGTCCTCGAAGGGAAGCTCGTTCGCGCCCGCCTCGACCAGCCGCACGCGCTTCGTCTCGGCCGCGAGCAGGAGGCGCCGCCTCGCCTCGTCGAGCATCTCCCCGCTCTGGTCGACGCCGACGACGGAGCAGCCTTTCTGGCGGATGAGCTCGAGCGCGACCGACGCGGTGCCGGTGGCGACGTCGAGCACGACGTCCTGGGGGCCGACCGGCAGGCGCGAGACGAGGAAGCGGCGCCAGCGCGGATCCTGGCCGAAGGAGAGCAACCGCGCGTAGCGGTCGTAGGTCGGCCCGAGCGGTGCGAACAGCTCGCGCGCGCGCCCGGAGAGCGTCTCGACCACGGGCGTGAGTCTAAGCTCAAAGCGTGGAGGCGGAACTGAGGCGGATCGCGGAGGCCGCGGTCGCGTACGCCGCCGACGGCGAGGAGCTGGCGGGGATCGTCCCGGCGGAGCCGTCTCAGGGCGTGCGCGTCTACCTCTGCGCCTACCGGCACGGCGAGGAGACCAGCTGGCTCGTCCTCGACGCGGACGGCGCGCCCGTCGAGGACCGCTCGCTCGTGCGGGATGCGGTCTCGATCGCCGCGCTCTGGGAGCTCGCGCACGAGCTCCGCGGCGGCGAGGTGGACGGGACGCACGCGGCGAGCCCGGCCCTCCTCGACGAAGCAGGCGCGTCGGCCGAGGACCCGGCCGCCTTCGCGCAGGCGATCGCGCAGGCAAGCGGAACCGTCGACGAGCTCGTCCGCGACGTCGAGCGCGGTTACAAGAGGCCGCTCAGCTAACCTGAGGTCATGGAAGGAAGCGGCTTCGGATTCCCGCTCGGGGGCGACCCCGAGGACCTGATG
>Ga0307282_10000498_pt1 | contig 12631 bp, 11 predicted proteins | sample ER_DNA_121_FD_194475 | JGI IMG/M metagenome (GOLD analysis project Ga0307282, IMG submission 194475) | Bulk soil microbial communities from the East River watershed near Crested Butte, Colorado, United States - ER_DNA_121 | ecosystem: Environmental > Terrestrial > Soil > Floodplain | place...
TCCCAGAGGCGCTCGATCAGCTCGGGCTCGCTCTCCAGCACCTCGATTGCCGCGATGCAGGCGGCAGCCACGGCCGGCGGATGCGACGTCGAGAACAGGAATGGCCGGGCACGATGCTCGAGCACCGTTCGGAGCGCGGCGGGACCCGCGACGTAGCCGCCGAGCACTCCGATCGCCTTGCTCAGGGTGCCGACCTGCACGTGCACGCGGCCATGCAGGTCGAAATGGTCGATCGAGCCCCGCCCGTTGCGACCCAGGACCCCGGATGCATGCGCGTCGTCGACCATCACGATCGCCTCGGCCTCCTCGGCCGCGTCGACGATCTCCGGCAGCCGGGCGATGTCCCCGTCCATCGAGAAGACGCCATCGGTGATGACGAGCACGGTCCGCTCCGCGCCGCCAGGGGCCGCCCTGAGCTCGCTCAGGGTGCCTCGCAGCGCCTCCATGTCGCCGTGCGGGAAGATCTTGCGATCCGCCTTCGTCAGGCGGATGCCATCGATGATGCTGGCGTGATTCAGCGCGTCCGAGACGATCGTCGCCCCCTCGGCCGCCACGATCGGGATCACCCCGGTGTTGCAGGTGAAGCCCGATTGGAAGGTCAGCACCGCCTCGACGCGCTTGAACTCCGCAAGCCGCCGCTCGAGCTCCTCGTGCAGGGACATCGTGCCGGCGATGGTGCGCACCGCCCCGGATCCGGCGCCGTACTCGCGGACGGCAGTCTCGGCAGCCTCACGCAGCCGCGGGTGCGTGTTCAGCCCGAGGTAGTTGTTGCTCGACAGGGTGATCACCTCGCGCCCGTCGATGATGCATCGGCTCTTCTGCTCGCTCTCGATCACGCGCAGGCGCCGATACAGCCCCTTCGCCTTGAGCTCGTCGATCTCCGCATCGAGGAAGGCGAGCGGATTGCGCCGGCGTGCGGCGACGGCATCGGTCATGGGAGGAGGACCACCTTTCCAGCATGCCGGGAGGCGATCAGCTCGAATGCCCGCTCCCAGTCGGCAAGGTCGAAGCGATGGGTGATGATCGGGCCGACGTCCAGCGCCCCCGAGCGGAGGAGCGACTGCGTCCGCTCCCAGGTGTCGTAGATGCGGCGACCATAGATCCCGTACAGCCGCAGGCCCTTCTGGATCACCTGTTCGGAGAGGTCGATCGTCACCGGCTCGCCGAAGATCCCGAGCAGGCTGATCCTGCCGCCGCGGGTCACCATCTCGAGCGCCTGGCCGAGAGCGGGGGCCGCTCCGCTCATCTCCAGGATCACCTCGACGCCATCGCCACCGGTCGCCACGTTGATGCGATCCGGTGTCTCGGGATCGAGCCCGTCGAGCGCCAGGTCGGCACCCATCGTCCGCGCGAGCTCGAGGCGGTAGGGCTCGGTGTCGGTGGCGATCACCAGCGCCGCGCCTGCCGCGCGCGCGATCCCCACCGCGCAGAGGCCGATCGGCCCACACCCGGTGACCGCGACGGTACGACCCTCGATCGGCTCCACGAACGCGGCGTGCACCGCGTTGCCCATCGGCTCCTGGAGGGCGACGACGGCGGGCTCGAGGCCGTTGCTCTCGATCGCGTTCGTCTCGGGGATGACCACGTACTCCGCGAAGCCGCCGTCGACGTGGGCGCCGATCACCCGCAGGTTGCGGCAGAGGTGCGGGCTCCCCGCCCGGCATTGCGTGCAGGTCCAGTCGACCAGGTGGCTCTCGACGCCAACCAGGTCGCCCTCGCGGACCCGCGTCACGCCGGATCCGGTCTCGACCACGGTGCCCGCCAGCTCGTGCCCCAGGATCGTCGGCGGGGTGAGCACGTCCTGCGCCCAGGAGTCCCATTCGAAGAGATGCAGGTCCGTGCCGCAGATGCTGGCTGCCTCCATCTTCAGGAGCACCTCCCCGGAGCGCGGCCGGGGGACCGGCCTGCGAATCAACTCTGCGCCCGGGGCGGGGCGCGTCTTGGCGAGCGCGCGCATGGTCCGGACGGCGGTGGCGGTCATGGAGAGCCGATTATAGGTAGCCCGGGCGTGGGACCCGGACCCTCAGCCCAGGCCGGCCGCGACGGCGTGATCGTCGATCCGCGGCTGCTCGTCCGCCACCCGGTTCTCGATCGCGCCGATGCCGTCGATCTCGCAGCGCATCACGTCGCCGTCGTGCAGGTATCTCGGTGGATCCTGGAAATGCCCGACCCCGGCAGGTGTTCCGGTCGCGATGAGGTCGCCAGGCTCCAGCGTGATCGTTCGCGAAGCGAAGGCGACCAGGGTCGCCACGTCGAAGACCATCTCGGACGTGCTCGAGTCCTGCCACGTCTCCCCGTTCACGCTCGACCGGACGCCGAGCCGCTGGGGGTCCGCGATCTCGTCACGGGTCACGACTTCGGGCCCCATCGGCGCGAAGCCATCGCTTCCCTTCGCCCGCAGCCACTGGCTGTCCTCCCGCTGAAGGTCTCGCATCGTGACGTCGTTGACGACGGTATAGCCGAAGACGTGCTCCATCGCCGCCTCGCGACCGACCGACTTCGCTCGGCGGCCGATCACCACCCCGAGCTCGCACTCCAGGTCGAGCCTGTCAGTCGCCCTCGGGCGGACGACGACCTGGCCGGGATGCGCCACCGCATTCGCGAACTTGCTGAACAGGATCGGATAGGCGGGTGGGTCGATCCCCTGCTCACGGCAGTGGTCGTGGTAGTTGAGCCCGACGCAGATGATCTTGCCGGGTCGGGGGAGGGGCGCCAGCAGCGCCATCTCGGCAGGGTCGACCAGGGGACCCGCCGCGTCGCCAGGGTCCACCCCGCTGACGATCAGGGTCCCGAGGTCGGAGCCGAGGGCATCGGTCAGGTCATGGACGCCGTCGGCGTTGCGGCGGCCGAGGCGGGGCCGTTGCGGGTCACCGGCGAGCGCGAAGGCGAGGAGCCGCACTCAGGCCTCGCTGAAGTAGGCGCGTGAGGAGGGCCGCAGCAGGCCGACGATGAGCACCGCGCTGATGAGCAGGCCGACGGGCGCGAAGATGAGGTACCAGCCATTCGCGGCGGAGCGCGGCATCTCGATCAGCGCGGGGGGCAGGCCGGCGAGAATCGGCGCCGCGAGCGCGGCGATCACGATCGCGAACCGATGGGCGATCCGCTTTCGCTGGAGCGCCACCGTGATCCCGAAGAGGAGCACCGCAAGCTCGAGCATCATGAAGATGCCGAGCAGCGAGAACGGCGCGCGCTCCGAGAAGTCGACGAACTCCACGATGCGTGGCAGCAGGAGGCCGGTGATCGCCAGGAGCAGGAACGCCCAGGCGAACCAGAGGCGCACGGCGAAGGGGGTGGGTGTCGCTTCGGGGGTCATCGGTCGCGGCCGATCCTAACAGCGGGGCGCCGGCATCGCTGCGACGGGGCGTCTCAACTACCATGCCGGGGCCCATGGCTGCCCACGAGCGCAGGAGACGACGACCCACGCAGACTTCAGCCCCACATCCGATCCGCCGCGCCGCGCTCATCGTGGTCGTGGGGCTCGCGCTCGCCGGCTGCTCGACGCCATCGGCCTCACCCTCCCCCAGCACCCGGCCGACGGCAACGGTGGCCGGGACCGCCAGCCCGACGCCAAGCCCGGCTGCCTCGCCCTCGCCGACGCCCAAGCCCTCCTTCTCGCTCGAGCTCCCGAACGCGGCCGACACCCGGCTGATCGGCGTCAAGGTGGCCGTTGCGGTGCCCGCGAATGCCGGCGGTCGGATCACGGTCGCGGTCACGAACCGCTCCGCGACGCGAATCGATGAGATGGTCCTGCGCTGGGCGACTCCCATCCGGGAGGTCCTCTTCCTCCATCCGTTCGTGCCGAGCAAGGAGCGGATCGCCGACGGCGGCCCCCCGCTGCGCCAGGAATGGACGAAATGGGTCGAGGGGCCGGGCGCGCTGGGCGAGCCGGCCGGGACCACCTCGCTGGGCTACGGGCCCATCGACGCAGGGGTCACGCTCACGATCCCGCTGTACGTCGACCGCACCGCGCCGGGACCCATCGCCTTCGACCTCCAGTTCCTGGCCGGAGAGAAGATCCTCACGATCACGGGCGGGAAGCCGGCCGTGACGCGTGTGACAGTCCCCTGATGGATGCCATCCTGCCGGAGCTCACCGACACGGATCCGGAGCTCCACCGCCGCCTGGGCGACGCCATCGACCCCGACCGCAAGGTCCTTGCGGCGCTCGAGCGGATCGTGCCGGTCTCCGGCAAGCGAATCGCGGACGTGGGAACCGGGATCGGGCACTATCCGATGCTGCTGGCGCGGCGGACGGGGCGCACGTACGGGATCGAGTCGGATCCGGTACTGCTGACGGAGGCTCGACGGCGGGCGGGGAGCTCGCACCAGCCGAACCTTCGGATCGTGCACGGCGAGCCGACCGCCCTGCCACTCCGCGACGCCGCTGTCGACATCGTCCTCTCCGGGGGGATCGAGCCGGATGACCGATCGCTGCCGGCGATCGCGGAGGCCCTGCGCGTCCTGCGCCGCGGCGGCCGCCTGGTCGTGATCGGGTACTACGGTCGTGACGACGTCGCGGCACTGCTCGATCCCGAGGTCGTCGCCCGTGCGCTCGAGGCGACGCAGCGACGGGTCGGATGGTGGGTCGCGCATGGCTTCAAGCTGAAGGTGGTCCACACGCGCCTGGACCTGCCGGACGAGGCCGCCGCGCGAGATCTCCTGCCACGGCTCTACGGGGAACGGGGGCGAGCCTTCCTGGATCGTCCGCATCGACTGAGCCTCGAGCTCAAGCTGGGCCTCTATCATCTTGCGAAGGCCTGAACCCAGCCAGGGACCGATTCCGGCCCTCAGCAGACCGTATCCCGGCGGAATCCGGACGAAATCTACCTTGCGGACGCGAATCGCGACATCTATGATGCAGCGCGTCAGAGGCCAGGCTCTTCTCCCCCCGGAGCCTGGCCTTTGGCATGGATACGGCGTATCCGCCGAGCGCGGCGGACGGATCGGCCGGTGCGATAATCGTCCTTCCCGACGACATGAGGTTGCGCACGGATGGCCACCACCACTCCTCGCATGAAGATCACCTACGCCACGCTTTCGGCACAGAACGAGGAGCTGCAGGCCGCGTTCGACGCCGCGCTCAAGCGGGCGCGTGCAGAGCTCGGACGCTCGTACCCGATGCTGATCGGCGCCGAGGAACGGCGCGGAAGCGACGAGTTCGAGGACCGCTCCCCGATCGATCGCAAAGTCGTGGTGAGCCGATTCCCCGTCGGCACGCGCCAGGACGTACGCGACGCGGTCGCCGCCGCGCGGGCGGCGTATCCGGCCTGGCGTGACCTCGGCTGGCGCAAGCGGGTCGAGATCATGCGCCGGGCGGCCGACATCATCAGTGACCGCCAGTTCGACTACGCCGCCCTCATGACCCTGGAGGTCGGCAAGAATCGGCTCGAGTCGCTGGGTGACGTGGAGGAGACCGCAGACCTGCTTCGGTACTACAGCGACGAGATGGAGCGGAACGACGGTTTCGTGCGGCCGATGGGCTCCCTCTCTGCCGCCGAGCAGACGCGCAGCGTCCTGAAGCCGCATGGCGTGTGGGCCGTCATCAGCCCCTTCAACTTCCCGATGGCGCTCGCGGGCGGCCCGAGCGCGGGCGCCCTGATCGCCGGCAACAGCGTGGTGCTCAAGCCCTCGAGCGACGCACCCCTGATGGGCTGGAAGTTCGGCGAGGCGCTCCGCGAGGCAGGGCTGCCCGCCGGCGTCTTCAATCTCGTGACCGGATCCGGCGACACGGTCGGCGCCGAGCTGGAGGAGAACCCCGATATCGGGGGCATGGTGTTCACCGGCTCCTTCGAGGTCGGGATGAAGCTGTACAAGAGCTTCACGCGCGAGTACCCGCGGCCGATGATCGCGGAGATGGGCGGGAAGAACCCGGCGATCGTGACCGCCAACGCAGACCTCGACCTCGCGGCAGAGGGCGTGATGAGATCAGCATTTGGCTTCGACGGCCAGAAGTGCTCTGCCAACTCGCGCGTCTACGTCGATCGCGCCGTGAGCGGCGAGTTCGTGAAGAAGCTGGTCGAGCTGACGCGGGCGATCGCGGTGGGCGACCCGACCGAGCGCGAGAACTGGATGGGGCCGGTCATCAACGAGCGGGCGGTCGAGACCTTCAGGCGGGCCGTCGACGAGGCGCGTCGCGACGGCGGCACGATCGCCGTCGGGGGCGAGGTCCTGCGCGACGAGGCGGCCAGTCGCGGCTACTTCCCTGCCCCCACTGTGGTGACCGGGCTTCCGACCGATCACCGCCTTTTCCAGGACGAGCTCTTCGTGCCACTCATCGTCGTCGGGGAGGTCGGATCGCTCGATGAGGCGCTGGCCCTCTCCAACGAGACGGAGTACGGTCTGACGGCCGGCATCTTCAGCCGCGATCCAGAAGAGATTCGCCGATTCCTCGACGCCATCCAGGCGGGCGTGGTCTATGTGAACCGCCGAGCAGGGGCGACGACCGGGGCGTGGCCGGGGATCCAGTCGTTCGGCGGCTGGAAGGGCTCCGGGTCATCCGGAAAGAGCGGGCTTGGTCCGTACTACGTCCAGCAGTTCCTCCGTGAGCAGTCGCAGACCGTGGTCGGCGACGAGCCTCCCGCCTCGTGATCCGCCAGGCGCCGGGTCGCGAGGAGGCGGTCGTCGAGCCATCCGGCTGGTTCAGCGTTCAGCTCCGCTACGCGTACATGGTCGGCGACCCGGCGGCCGCGTCGCTGGTCGAGGATCGGGTGATCCTGGTCGAGGCCACGGATGAGGAGGCCGCGCTGGGCCACGCGGTGGAGCGCGCGCCCGAGTACGAGGACGACTTCGAGACCGACGACGCGGCATCCGGGGTGATCCGCTTCCAGGGCATCGTGGCGATCAAGGAGCTGGACGACGACCCGCGGAATGGCACCGAGGTGTGGCACGAGTTCATGTCTCCGGACCAGGGCACCGCGGTGGACGGCGACGGGGAGCCGCTCCCGCCCCTCCGGCCGCAGGAGATGGCCTTCCCCCGCGCGACCGACGACTGACCCTGGCCGCTCGTTGACGAGCCTGCGGGTCGCGGCATACCGAGCGATCCGACCCCTCCTCTTCGCCGTCGACGCAGAGGCGATCCATCACCTGACCCTTTCGGCGCTGCGGGCGGCGCCCGGCTGGCTCCTGCGCCTCGCCTCGGGGGCAGGCGCCGCGGCCACGTCGCCGGTGGAGGTGATGGGCCTCCGGTTCCGGAACCGGATCGGCCTCGGCGCGGGATTCGACAAGGACGCCGTGGCGCTCAGAGCGTGGGCTGCGCTGGGCTTTGGCTTCGTCGAGGTCGGGACCGCCACGCCCATCGCCCAGGCGGGCAATCCCCGGCCGCGCCTCTTCCGGCTCGGTCGGGACAGCGCGCTCATCAACCGCATGGGCTTCAACAACTCGGGTGCCGCAGCGATTGCGCAGCGCGTCGCGGCGGCCCGCCCTCGCCTGCCCGACGGCTTCGTGATCGGCGTGAACATCGGACGCAACCGCGAGACCCCCCACGAGCGGGCGGAGGAGGACTACCTGGCGGCGCATCGCGCCGTGGCAGCGGTCGCCGATTACGTTGCGGTCAATGTCAGCTCACCGAACACGCCCGGCCTGCGTGAGCTGCAGGAGCCCGCGCGGCTGGTGGCGCTGCTCGAGGCGCTCGTGGCGCAGCATCCCGAGCCCCCGCTCGTCGTCAAGCTCGCACCGGATCTCACCGCGGATGCCTTCGACGGGCTCGTGAGCGCGCTGGCGGCCTCGCCAGCGCGCGGCCTCGTCCTCGCCAATACCACGGTCGCGCGGCCGGGCCTTCGCTCCCCGCTCGCGGAGGCGGGCGGCCTCTCCGGCGCCCCGCTCCTGTCGCGGACGCTGGAGCTGGTCGCAAGGGCGCGTGAGGTGGCGGGGGATCGGCTTGCGATCATGGCCTCGGGCGGCATCGGCCCCGGCGTGCGGGTCCCCGGAGCCGACCTGCTGCAGGTGTGGACTGCGCTCGTCTACCACGGACCCGGGCTCATCGGTGAGATGCTGCGCCAGACCGATTGAGCCGCCCTCCTGGGCGCGCCTGCTAGGATGGGCCCGCCTAGCCAGAGGCGCGGGCAGGACGCGCCGCTCCGATCCGGAGTTCTTGGTCCATGAGCACCATCGAAGAGTCCGCCCTGGCTGCCGCTGCCCCGCGCATTCACACTGAGCTGCCCGGCCCCCGCGGCCGAGCCCTCATCGCCCGTGACGACGCCGTCGCCAGTCCGAGCCTGACGCGCGCCTACCCCCTTGTCGCCGAGTCCGGCTCGGGCTACTTCGTGACCGATGTCGATGGCAACCGTTTTCTCGACTTCGCGGCCGGGATCGCGGTCGCGAGCACCGGCCACAGCCACCCCGCGGTGGTGGCTGCCATCAAGCAGCAGGCCGACCGCCTGATCCATATCGCGGCGACCGATTTCTACGAGCCGCGCTACACCGAGTTCATGGAGCGCCTGGCCGCGATCGCCCCGTTCGAGGAGAGCGCTCGCGTCTTCCTCACCAATTCGGGAACAGAGGCGGTCGAGGGCGCGATCAAGCTTGCCCGATATCACACGCACCGCGCCGGGATCATCGCGTTCGAGGGCGGCTTTCACGGCCGCACGCTGGGCGCACTCTCCCTCACCAACTCAAAAGTGAAGCAACGGGCCGGCTTCGGGCCCCTCCTGCCGATGGTCCACCACGCGCCGTTCCCCCATGTGCGCGCCTGGCGCGAGGGCAGCGGGGGAGATGGCAGCGCCGAGCTCGAGGTTCTTCGGACGAGCATCTTCGGACGGCTGATCGCGCCGTCAGACGTCGCAGCTATCGTGATCGAGCCGATACAGGGCGAGGGCGGCTACTTCCCGGCCCCGGCTCCCTTTCTCGCGGCCCTGCGCGAGATCTGCGACGAGCACGGGATCCTGCTGATCGCCGACGAGATCCAGTCGGGAATGGGTCGCACCGGTCGTTGGTGGGCGATCGAGCATGCCGGCATCGAGCCGGACATCGTCACCACCGCCAAGGGGATCGCGAGCGGCATGCCGCTCGGCGCCTTCATCGCGCGCGACACGGTCTGGACCTGGCCGGCCGGCGCGCACGGCTCGACCTTCGCCGGCAACCCGGTCTGCGTCGCCGCCGGCCTCGCCACCGTCGATCTCATCGAGTCTGAGCTGATGGCCAATGCCGCGCTCATGGGCGAGCGGCTGCGCACCGGGCTCCAGCGCGTCGCGGCGGAGTCACCAGACGTCCGAGACATCCGCGGCGAGGGGCTCATGATCGGCGTGGAGTTCGCCAACCACGCGGCGGCCAACGCGGTGCAGCAGGCGGCCTTCGAGCGTGGCCTGCTCACCCTCGAGTGTGGCCAGGCATCGCTGCGCTTCAGCCCGCCGCTCATCGTCGATTCAGCCGCGGTGGACATGGCGGTCGGTCTCTTCGCCGAGGCGCTCCCCGCCGCACGCCAGCCGGAGCCCAGCATTGCGGTGAGCGGCGGCTGAGACGGAGCCGCTAGTTCAGCAGGTCGGAGAGCGAGGTCAGGCCAAACCCGCGCTCGCGGAGCCCCGGCACCATGATCCGCAGCGCGTCGAGGGTCTCGTAGCCTCCGATGTGCATCAGGACGGTCGAGCCGTCCTGCGCCTGGGTGATCACCTTCGAGCCGATCTGCTCGGCGGTCGGCCCACCGTCGGCGAGCGGCTTCCAGTCGATCGTGTCGATATCCCACATGAACGTCTTCGTGTAGCCGACCGATGCGGCCGCATCGAGCACGGCCTGGTTGACCGATCCATAGGGTGGCCGCCAATAGGGTTTCGGGTCCTGGCCGCTGCCCGCCCGCAGGATGGCGGCAGAGTCGGTCAGCTCGCTTCGTATGAAGTCCGCGGTCGGGGGGCCCCCGGCGCACGGGGCCGTGGTGGGCGACCCCGCGCCCCCGCTGACGAGGTCACAGTGATGCATCGTGTGATTGCCGATCTCGAACAGCTCCGGGTGCGCGCGCACCACGGCCAGCACCTGCTCACCCGTCGGGGTCTGGCTCATCGCCCCCGTCGGGAAGAGCGTGGCGCACACGTGGTTGTCGACCAGGAAGGCCATGATCGCGAGCGCGGGATCGAGCCTGCCGCCCATGTCGAAGGTGAGCGCGACGTTGTGCCCGGCGTTCGGAACGGCATAGAAGGTCTGCTCCCCACCCGCCGCGACCCGGTTTCCGGCGCGGCAGGCCGCAGCTGACGGCGGCGAGGTGGGTTGCGGCGCGCTGGGCCGGGCGGTCGGCTGCGGCGTGACGCTGGGGTCGCCGCTGACGATCAGCTCCCAGCCGGGCTCGAGCCCATTCGGATCGCTGACCAGCGAGGGGTAGCGATCCGCATTCCAGGCCTGCAGCTGCTCGACCGTGGTGGCGTGGCCGGTCGCGATCGCAAACAGCGTGTCGCCGCCGACGACCGTGTACATCCGCGCTGAGCCGCGGTCCGCGGCGGGAGTTGCGCCCTGGCTGGCCGCTGCGCTGGCGCTGGGGCCGGTGCTCGCCGACGGCCGCCCGGAGCTCGTCGCGACCGGCCCGGACGGCGGATCGGCGCAGGCGGCGAGGACGAGCAGCGCCAGCAGAGCGCCAGAGGCGCGGAGGCGCAGCGGATGCATCGGCCTAGTTGGGGTGGTAGGTGAGGTCAGCGCTGGCAATCGGCGGCATCGCGCCGTCCGCCAGCAGGCGCGATTCGCGGCGCAGGAGATCAAGCTCGGCTCGAAGGCGGCTCTCCGCGTCGGGGAGCTCGAGCAGCTGCTGCTTGCGGCTGAGCTCGATCTGCAGGACGCCCCCGACCGCATAGCTGGCGGCGAGGGGATCATCGGGGAGCTGGATTGGCTTGAGGACTTCGTCGAGCGAGGCGGCCACGTCGTTGATCTCTCCGGATTCGTGGCCTACAGACGCGGTGGCGGCCACGAAACGTTTCACCGCCTCCATGTAGGCGTTGAGCGCACCCTGCACACTGGGAAGGAGCGTCAGCGCCTCCGCGCTGCCGGTGGACTCCTCGAGTGGCGTCGCCTCGACCAGCGCGTACTCGCCGCTCCGATCGACGCCACCCAGGCGCGCACGGGCCACGCCAACCGTGAGCAGGATGTAGCGGCCATCGGCCAGCTGCTCGGCGGTGCGGACCTCGCAGATCGTGCCGATCGGCTGCGTCCGCGTCTCGGCGTCGCCAGCCTCCTGGCCGGAGGTGATCATGCTGACCACGAATCGGCCCTCGTACGGGCTCTGCTCGGCAAGGATGTCGCGCGTCATGGCACGGTAGCGCGGCTCAAAGATCTGCAGGGGCAGCGGCAGGTGCGGGAAGGCGACGACGTGGAGCGGGAAGTACGGAAGCTGCACGCGCGTGATGCTGGCACGCATCCGGCCATTGCGCAAAGGCGCGTGTCGGGCTACTCCTGGTCGACGAAGGTCGTGTCGATCTGCGCCCGCTGCAGCTTCCCCGAGTAGTCGATGTAGACGCTCTTCCACTCGCTGAAGAAGTCGAGGGCGGCCTGTCCCACTTCGCGATGCCCGTTCCCGGTCGCCTTCGTGCCGCCGAAGGGGAGGTGCGCCTCGGCGCCGATGGTGCCATGGTTCACGTACCCCAGCCCAGACTCGAAGTCGCGGATCGAGCGGAAGGCGAGGTTGACGTCCCGGGTGAAGAGCGACGACGAGAGCCCGTACTTGACGCTGTTCACGATCCGCACGGCCTCCTCCCACGAATCGACCGGAATGACCGATGCGACCGGCCCGAAGATCTCCTCCTGGGCGATGCGCGCATCGGGCTTGACCTCGGTGAAGATCGTCGGCTGGAAGAACGATCCCTTGGCGAGGTCGCCCTCGCGGGCGGGCTCGCCCCCGATCACCAGTTGCGCCTCCTGGCGGCCTATCGCGGCATAGCCGGCGATTCGCTCGACCGCCGTCTCGTTGATGACCGGCCCGACGTCGGTCGTCTCGAGCAGCCCGTCCCCCAGCACGAGGCGCCCGACGCGATCACGCAGACGACCGACGAACTCGTCGTGGACCGCACGATGCACGACGAGGCGCGAGGCCGCCGTGCAGCGCTGGCCGGAGGTCCCGAAGGCCGACCAGATGACCGAATCGAGGGCCAGGTCGAGGTCCGCGTCCTCCCAGATCACGATCGGGTTCTTGCCGCCCAGCTCGAGGGAGACGCGCTTCAGGGTCTCGGCCGCGCGCCGCGAGATCTCGATCCCGGTCGAGGTATGCCCGGTGAAGCTGATGACCCGCACGTCGGGGTGATCCACGATCGCGTTGCCCACGTCGGTTCCGGAGCCGGTCACGACGTTCACGACCCCGTCGGGCAGGCCGCCCTCCATCAGGAGCTCGACGAAGCGGACCATGCAGGCGGGCGTGTCGGAAGCGGGCTTCATGACGACGGTGTTGCCGCAGATGAGCGCCGGGAAGAGCTTCCAGCCGGGGATCGCGACCGGGAAGTTCCACGGCGTGATGATCCCGACCAGCCCGATCGGGCGCCGGATGCTCATCGCAAACTTGTCGGGCATCTCCGAGGGCACGGTCTGGCCGAACAGCCGGCGGCCCTCGCCGGCCATGTAGTACGCGACGTCGATCGCCTCCTGGACGTCGCCGCGAGCCTCGGGCAGGACCTTGCCCATCTCGCGGGTCATCAGCCGGGAGAGCTCCTCCTTGTGCTCCGCCAGCAGCCGGG
>Ga0307282_10000499_pt1 | contig 12626 bp, 9 predicted proteins | sample ER_DNA_121_FD_194475 | JGI IMG/M metagenome (GOLD analysis project Ga0307282, IMG submission 194475) | Bulk soil microbial communities from the East River watershed near Crested Butte, Colorado, United States - ER_DNA_121 | ecosystem: Environmental > Terrestrial > Soil > Floodplain | place: USA...
GCTCCGCGCGCTCCGTCGGTGACTCGAGCTGGCTGTAGATCCCGCCGTGATACAGGAGCGGCGGTGCGTCGCGTGGGTTCAACCAGACCGACTGGATGAGACCGAGGAAGACCGAGTGCGAGTAGGCGACGTACGAGGTGTCCACCTTGCACTCGAGATGGGCCAGCCCGTCCCGCAGGCGGGGCGTCGAATCATCCGGCGCGTCGAGGGCGACCCATTCGTCGTTGAGGACCATCCAGTTCTCGCGAAGTCGCTTGGGAGCGCCGGTCCGGCTGCAGTGATCGGCGATCGGGCGCTGGTCGATCGAAAGCAGGTTGACCCCGAATCGGCCGCGGGCGGCGATCTCGGCATGTGCCCGCGCCTCGCGGTTGATGCACACGAGCAGCGACGGCGGATCGGCCGAGAGCGAGCACATTGACGTCGCGGTCATGCCGCACGCCGCGCCCTCGGTATCGAGATAGGTCAATACGACTACCGTAGCGGCATGCCGCCTGAACGCCTGCCGGAAGAGCTCGCGATCCGCGTCGCTCATCGCTGCCGCCTCGCTATCGTGCGCATCGGACATTGCGCCTCGAGTCCCAGGGAGTCGACTGATGCGGCACGGGGCTGACTACCTCGCCGAGATCGGCTCGGACGGCCGTCATGTCCTGCTCGACGGCGAGCGGCTTGCCAATGTCGCCAGCCATCCCGGGTTCGGCGGCCCGGCAAGTGTCATCGCCTCCCTCTATGACAGCGCGATCGGCAAGGACGATATCGCCTACGAGGAGGACGGCACGGCCTACAGCGCGATGTGGCTGCCGCCGCGATCCCCACGGGATCTCGCGACACGACACAGGCTCCATCGTCACTGGGCCGAAGGCAGTTTCGGGCTCATGGGCCGGACCCCCGATCACGTCGCGTCGATCATCACTGCATTTGCCGCCATGCGCCATGTCTTTGACCGAGCAGCCACCGGGTATGGCGACAACGTCGTCTCGTTCTACAACCAGGCGCGGGCGAAGGACTGGTACATCTCGTACGCCATCACCCCTCCGCAGGTGGACCGTTCGAAGCCCGCCCACGACCAGCCTGAGGAGTTCCTCTATCCGGGCATCGTAACGGAGCGGGACGACGGCATCGTGGTCCGCGGCGCGCAGATGATCGGAACCTCGGCGGCGATCGCCGACTACCTGTTCCTCAGCTCGATCGTGCCGCTCCAGCCGGGCGACGAAGCCTACGCCCTGTCGGTCGTTATACCGGTGTCCGCGCCCGGCCTGCGGCTGTACCCACGGCGACCGTACGCGACCGTCGCGACCAGCGAATTCGACTACCCGCTCTCGTCGCGCTTCGACGAATCCGATAGCCTCGTCGTCCTCCGCGACGTCTTCGTCCCGTGGGAGCACGTCTTCGTCTATCGCGACATCCAGCTCGTCAACGCCCAGTTCTACGAGACCGGCGCGCACGTCCTCGCGAACTACCAGGCCCTCGTCCGCTTCGCGGTGAAGATGGAGTTCGCCTCCGGCCTCGCGATCAAGCTGGCTGACGCCCATGGCATCTCCGCGATCCCGCCCGTCCAGGCCCAGCTCGGCGGCGACATCGCCGCGTACTGCGCCGCGCTGGACGCGATCGTCATTGCCGCCGAGACGCGCCCGCTGATGCGCAGGAAGCTGGCCCTGCCTTCGCCTAAGTTCGTCAATGCCGGGGTCAGCCTGCAGCGGCGCTGGGTCGTGGAGTTCATGCGGGCCCTGCGCGAGATCGCCGGTGGCGGCTTCATCGCCATGCCGTCCGCGGCGAGTTTCGAGGCGCCCGAGACGGCCGACGACGTCGGACGCTACTACCAGTCGGCGACGCTCCCGGCCCGCGAGCGGGTCAAGTTGCTCAAGGCGATGTGGGACCTCGTCGGCACGGAGTTCGCCGGGCGCCAGCTGCAGTACGAGATGTTCTACTCGGCGGCCCAGCACATCGCCGACCGGCACGTCTTCCGGTCGTTCGACTGGGAGACCGGCCGCGAGCATGTCGATCGGTTGCTGGACAGCTACTGAGCCCTCGACAGCTACTGAGCCGCAGCGGTTTCGCCGTCCGGCCGTCGGCGCGCGACATACACGAGCTCCGGGCAGTCTGGCGCATCCTCGCCGGCCGCCAGCTGCCGACCCTCGAGGTCGAGACACTCCACCAGCTCGAACCCCTGCTCGGCCAGTTGGCGTTCCTGCGCGTCGCGGGAGATGTAGTAGTGCAGCGCGGAGAAATCGTGGGAGATGTCATTGAGGATCGAGTAGCCCGGCTCCGTCCGCTGGAACGGCAGGAGGCGTCGCCGATTTCGTTGCCAGCGCGGCCAGTGCATGATCGTCAAGGCGGTCCCGAGAAGGCTGCGGTGACGGAGGTGGAGCGGGTCGGCGAGCCGCGGCGCGTACGCCAGGTTGTGCGACGACATGATCAGCAGGCCACCCTCCGGCAGGACCTCGTGGATCCCGTCGAGGACCTCGCGACGTTCGACGTCGCCGAGCACGTCGAGCACGTTGTACGTGGCGACAACCGTGTCATATGAGCCCCGTCCGAGCTTCGCGACGTCGCGCAGGTCGCCCTCGCTGAACGTCGCCTTCGGGTAGGTGCGTCGGCAGTACTCGACCATCTCCGGCGAGATGTCGATGCCGTGCGCGGCGCTGGCGATCTCGCCCAGGTAGCCCGTCAGTCGGCCGGCACCACAGCCGAGCTCGACCACCCGCCTGGAGAGCTCGGCCTTGTAGCGGACGAGGAGGATGACCTCGACCGGCCGCAGCTCTCGCGTGGCGTAGGCCCGGACGAGGCCCTTTCGTCCCCAGAGTTGGTCGTTGGCGCGTTGCTGGGCGTCGCCGCGCTGAGCGTCGTCGCCGGAGTTGCTCGCCTGTCGGGGTCCGTTGGTTTTCGGGGGCATCGCGCTGACCCTTCGTCTGTTCAGGATTTCATTCCTCATCGACCCCGGTGGCTGTCTCGACCTAAACGTCGGCCGACCGATTGACATCGTTGTATTCGGCGACCACGACCGCGGCGGCAAACCCGCCTTCGTGGGTGAGGCTGAGAGCAAGATCGATGACGCCTGCCTCCCTCGCGACCTCCGCAGCGCGGCCCGTCAACTGGATCCGGACCCGCCCCGACGGTTCCCGAAGCACCTCGATCGACCGCAATGAGACTCCCTCGTCGGCCAGGGGCAGCACCTTCAGCGTCGCTTCCTTCGCGGCGAACCGTGCGGCGAGCCGCTCGGCGTCGATGCCCGTCGCCGTCTGGCAATCGAGGACTTCACGCTCCGTATAGACACGATCCAGGTATCGATCGCGGTGTGAAGCACGAAGGGCGTCCGCGATCGAGTCCACCGCGACGAGATCGAGTCCCACGCGGATCGACACAGCTCACAGGCTCGATTGCAAGGTGGGGGTTGTCAAGCGCTTCCGCCCACGCGAGGCGTGACCGTGGTGCGGGTCGGCACCATGTCCGTCCGGGCAAGCTCAGCCTCGAGCGCCCGGTCGAGCAGCTCGTGAGCGGCCCGCTGGGCGACGATCGGCCGGAGAGTGTGGTCCCGGCCGGGCAGGCGCGCCGTCGTCAGGTTCGGCCAGCTGTCGAGGCGTTTCATGAGGCCGTGAGCTTCAAGCTCGGCGTGAAGTGGCTCATCGTCCGAGAACGCCATGACGACCTTCGTCCGGGTGTCCCGAAGGCGGTCGAGGGTGGCCGCGACCTGGTCCTCATGACCCTCCGCCCGGCGTCCTGCGCCGAGCCTGGACGGCAGGTTCAAGGCGGCGACGCGCGCGCCGCTGGCAAGGGCCCAGGCGACAGCCCGCAGCCGGGGCATGCCCGTCTCACGGCGGAGGAACCTGCGCCAGGAGCGCCGATCGAGCAGGCGTCCGAGCTTCCGCGCCTCGCGCCGCCGTTCGAACGCCGAATCCCACGAGAGCGCCCGGGCATTGAGGAGGATGGCTCCGGTCACCCGATCGTCCGCGGCAGCCGTGTGAAACGCCCAGTAGGCGCCAGAGCACAGGCCGACTAGCAGGAATCGGCTCCCGAGCCCGCGCCCCTCGAGGATGTCCAGGAGCTCATCGAGCTGGGCGCCGATCTGCGGCCGGTAGAACTCGCCCACGTCGACGTACCGCCGGGCGTCTCCGTCGGCGTCGCCGATGCCGTCGAGGTCGACCCGGAGGTTCGGTATCCCGAGGGCCGCCCAGCGCCGCGCGACCTCGACCCAGATCCGGTTCGGGCCGATCCGGCGGACGGCCCCGGCGTTCAGGAACACCGCCGTGATCGGCGGTTGCCCCGACGGCCTCGTGTTCGAGAGCGGCGAGGCGAGGATGCCGAATACCTCGCCATCCGGCGTGTCGAAGGTCAGTGGCGTCTCGCCGATCCGGACGCCGTCGACGGTGACCTCCGTTGCCGCGGCCGCAATCGGCCGCCCGGAAACGGGACTTGCGACCGCGGCCGATTCCGGTGCTGTGGGAGCCGGCTCAGGCGATGTTTTGGCGAGCCACGCGGTGACTCGCGCGAAGACCTCGAGCGGCGGGTCGTAACGCTCCGGGTGGAAGCACATGGCTCCCCACCCGTTGCCGGGGGCGACAGTGACCTCGGCGCCGGCCTTCTCGAGCTCGCGCTGGAACGCGGCGTCAGGGGCGATGCCGTCTCGCTCGAGGAGGAGGGCACGCTTGACAGTGCCGGGTTCGAGCGGGCCGAAGGTCAGTGCTTCGACGTCCTGGACGGTCTCCGCCGACAGGACGAAACCGCCGACCTCGATCCAGCCATCGGGCAGGAGCGACGGTTCCGGTTCGCCCGTCACGCTGTAGCGCGACGTCTGGAGCCCTGCGAACGCGCGTTCCTCGCGGAGCAGGCTGTGACCGCGCGCCGGCGCGGCCCACAAGACGAGGTCGTCGATCGGGGCGCCGGCCGCGAGCGCTTTCGCGGCGACGAGGCCGCCGAGCCCGAGCCCGACGACCGCGACCCGCTGAGTGCCGTCCGTCGCCCGGAGCCATCGGATGCTTTCCGCGACGGCCCCGCTCCAGGCATCCAACCGGCCGGCGTCCCCGGGGTTCCCACCGCTGTCACCCGCCCCTGGGAAGTCGATCCGAAGGGTCGGATGGCCGGCCTCGGCCAGCTGTGCCGCCCAGACTCGGCGGGCACGGTAGGAGGTCACGTCGTTCCAGCCCCAGGGCGGACAGATGAGCACGGCGGTTCCGATTTCCGCGCCGGGTTCGGCGGCGTGGAACATGCCGAAGACCGGGTCAGGCGCGAGGTCGAGGTAGAGCGGCCGGGGAGCAGTAATGCCGGTCATCGCGGATCGACAGCCGCGTGGCTGGCGGCGACTGCCGGCGCGATGGCCTCGCCGGACGGTTTGACCTCGACGCGGCCGGCAAGGTTGAGCGCCGACAGGCGGCCCCCTTCGAACTGGTTCCCCGCCGCGATCGGGCGCATGACGACAGTGCGACTGCCGCCGGGCTCGACCGAGAAGGCGTCGTCATCGGGACGGAAGCCGGGCACCTCGACGCGTACGCCGTAGGCGAAGCGCCTGCTGCTGACGGTCATTCGAAGCGTCCCGTCGCCGACGGTCTCGACGACGGCGGCCAGGCCGAGCCGATCTGCCGGCTCGACGGCAGCCGGTCGCCCGGCCGGATACCTGAATGCCTGGGACAGGATCTCCATGCCCTGATCGCCGCCACGTTCGAGGCTGGCCACGATCAGGTCCTGCGCCGGTGGCCCGAAGCGGTACGCCCACGAGGCGTCGACGAAATGGCCAATGGTCGTCTCGATATTGCGCTCGAACCCGTCGTGCGCGGCCAGCTCGATGGCCTGGCTCTCCTCGCCGACAGGTTGCTCGAGGTCATGGTAGAGCGCGATCCGAAGGCGGGCCGAAACCGGCGCCCCGCCGTCATTGGCTACGTGGGCAACGATCCCGCCGAGGCCCTCGTCGATCAGCCAGACCGCGAGCGGCGACAGCGCCCGGCGAAGGTGGTGGTACGCGACCTTGGGCTCGCCGCGGTGATCGAGGATTCCCCAGCCGGCTCCCGGCACGAGGTCACGGAGCCACAGGACGAGGCCGCCACCCGACGCCGAGCCGGATCGCCGCCACTCACCGAAGACCTCGGCCATGACCTCGCCCGATACCGCCCGCGACAGCTCGAGATAGCGATCCCGGTCCGCCCGGCGGAGCACGGCCGGGTCGATGTTGAACAGGAGCGCCAGGTAGTGATCGCGGACGTCGTCGAAGTCCCAGTCCGCTCCGACGTCCCGTGGCACGCCGGCCTTCCAGCGAGGGTCGTGGATGAAGTCATCGGGCGTGCCCAGGAGCATCGCGTCGATGACCGCCTGGTCGGGGACGTTGGCGAAGGCGAGGCACTCCGCCGCGAAGCGCACGCCGGACGCCCTGGCGTCGGCCAGCGGCCGCAGGTACGCACCCACGCCGTAGTAGTTGGCAATACCGCGGTCGATGCGGAACGGCAGGTCGCCGCCGCTCGGTGCGGACGGCACGTAGACCGCGTCAGACCCGGCCGCGCGGGCGAGCGCAGGCAGCGTCTCCCCGAAGAACGGGTCGCGCCCGATCGTCGCGTCCATGCCGAGCATCGCGACCTGCTGCTCGACCTCGCTGTTGCCGCACAGGACGGCCGTGCTGGGTCGGCCGGCGATGCCCGCGAGCAGCTCGGCCGCCTCCCGTTCGGCGAGCTCCCGGAACGCCTCGTCGGTGAAGGGGTAGTCGAGGTTCGCGAACATGAAGTCCTGCCACACGAGGAGACCGAGCTCGTCGCAGAGGTCGTGGAACGACGCGTCCTCGTACGCCCCGATCCCAGGCACGCGGAGCATGTTCATGCCCGCCACGCGAACCTGCTCCAGCGCCACCCGGGTCTCGCGCGGCGTCGGCGCGAGGCCGACCGGGTCGATCGGGGTCCAGACGGCGCCGCGGGCAAACACCCGGACGCCGTTGACGTGGAGGTCGAGCCCGTCGCGCTGGACATCAGTGTCCGGCCTGTCCCCGGCGGCGAGCGTCCGGAACCCGACTCGGCCGGTGTCGACGACGACGCTCCTTGAGCCGATACGTACCGTCAACCGGACGTCGTGCAGGGCAGGATCGCCGTGGGTGTGCGGCCACCACCGCGCCACCGATGGAACCCGCAACGAACCGCGAACGGTGACGCCGCGGTCGCCACGCTGGATCTCGAGCGAGCCCACGTGACGTCCCGACGGGCCGTCGAGCTCGACCTCGACCGCGTCGGCGGGCGTCTCGCCCAGTTCGCGGAGGCGCGCTTTGACCGCGAGAATCCCGTCGTCCCCTTCGATCCGAGTCCGTAGGGCCAGGTCCTCGACCGCGATGTCGCGGCGCCGCTCGAGCCATACCTGCCGCCATGGCCCGACGGCCGCCGGACCGGGAGCGAACCCTGGCGCCCGCCCGAGGATCATGGTCCGGAACCAGCGCAGGCTCCCGTCGGAGACGAGGCGCGTCCGCCAGCGTGCCCGTGGCTTGCGCTGGACCGCGAACTCCGGGGTGAGAGCCCGGCAACGTATCGCCAGCTCGTTCACTCCTTCGAGACGATCGCCAACGTCGACGGCGTGAGCCGCGAACATCGACTCGCTCTCGACGACCAGCTGACCGTTGAGGTAGACCTCCGAAAGGGTTGCGATCCCACCAAGCCGGAGGACGACCTCCTCGCCAGGCTCGGGTGCCCCACCCTGAAACCGGGTCCGAAACCACCAGTCCTCAGAGTCCAGACTCTCGGTCGCTTGATTTCCCGCATCACGGAGCACGCCCGCCGCCGTGCCCGGTACATGCGCCGCTCGCCAGGCGAGCCCGTCCAGGCCGTCGGTGCCACGCACGGCGCCGGGCTCGCAGGCGGCGGCCGACCAGCCGTCGTCGAGGTCCAACCGCTCGTGGCCGCTGACCGTCACGCGCGGCAGGAACGCAGGGTCGGGCATCGCCGGGGTCAGGAGACGGCGCGGTCGAGCGCGGTCAGGGCCTCGTCCCAGGCGTCGGCGAGATCGGCAATGACGGGGCCGGGTTCGAACGCCCGGAGTCGCGCAAGGCGGAAGCCGAGGACCTTGGAGCCTTCGACGATCCGGCCCATCGCCGCGGATGCGCCCGCGCCGTTCTCGCCGAGCAACCAGTCGACATGGGACGCGCAGAGCTCGAACCCCGCGCCGGCCATCCGCACCGTGGCGAATGCATAGGCGTGGTAGGCGGCGGCATCGCCCTCGAGCAGTGCCGGCAGGTCTGCCTCGAGGCGCCGTCCGAACCGCTCGAATGGATTCCCGGCCGGCAACCGGTCGAGGTGGTGACGAAGGATCCCGCGGGCCGCCGCGCGCAGCTCCGGCTCGGCCAACCGGCCCTCGGCGTCGAACCGGACGAGCTCCGTGTACGGCGGCAGGACGTCCTCGGACCAGCCCTCGCTTAGGCGGAACACGCCGCGGTAGTCCTCGCCGTCGAGCTGGTGGAGCGACGTGTTGTGGTAGTAGCGGAGCACCTCGGCGGCTGGGTCGATCGCCTCGAGGACGACCGACGTCTTGACGTGCTCCGTCCGGTAGCTCGTCGCCTCGGTGTCCGGCAGGTACCAGGCATCCAGCTCAACGATCATGGTCCGGTCGTTCGCGATGAGCTCGGCGATCTGGGTCGGCAATGGCCGATACGGCTGCATCTCGTGGATGTCGACACCGAAGAGGACGTCGAGGTCGTGGGGATCGGGCTTGAAGAACGTGAACTGGTCGCCTTCGAAGTCGATCCTGACGGTGCCGCCGAGCGCCGCGAGCGGCTCGTCGCCACGCGCATGGAGCAGCTCGATGACGATGTCCGTGTAGCAGTTGGTCTCGGGATAGGTCCGGTCCGCCGCGTGGACGGCGTGCGGGCGGTACCTCGCTGGATCGTGGCCGAACAGGCTGACCAGGCCCGAAGCCACGACGCTCACGGCCAGAGCTCCCGGCCGACCTCGGCCGGCCACGTCGCCGGATCCAGCCCGTGGGTCCGGAACAGGCCGAGGGTGATCCGCTCGAGGCCGAAGCCGAGGCATGCCGTGTGGGCAGGACCGTCATCGGCCATGTCGATCCCGAAGACCCCGGTGAAATGGTCGCGGTGGTAATTGAACGAAGCGACGGCCGTCGGCTCGGGCCCGGCGATGTCGATCAGGACCTCGAACTTCAGCTCCTGCTCGCGCTGGTTGGCCGCCAGCATGCGACCGGCCCGCCCGAAGAACGGGTCGCTCGCGACCTCCAGCTTCGGCGATAGCCCGACGCGGCCGAGAATGTCGACTGCTCGATCGCGCCACGCATTCCGCCAGTCGGCGACGGTCTCCGGCTCGCCGAACCGGACCATCTCGCGCTGGTGGAACATCTGGAGTCGTGCCGGGTCGCCGGACGGTTCATGGCGGAAGACATACGCACCACCCGCATCTACCGTCAGCCCGCCCTTTGCCAGCGGCGGCCGCTTGGCGATCGCCGGATAGACGGGATAGCAGGCCGCCGGCAGCAGGACAAGGTCCGTCATCGACTGGAACTCGTCCCACGCTTCGTGGCGGCTGGCTCGCTCCTGCTGCTCCGCGGCGTTGGCCTCGGAACCCTCGAACGCGAAGATCGTGCCAGCCAGGTGGGGGAACGACTTCAGGTACCCGCTGGCCTCAAAGTGCTCCCGCGGAAGAATCGGCGGAAAGCGCAATCTGTCGGGGGCCGCAACCCGGGTGACGAGGCTGTCGAAGCCCTCGCGGACCCGCTCGAAGACGCCACTCCTGCCATAGACGCCGGGGACCCCGGTCTCGACCAGCAGGCCATGACCGGTCAGCTCCGCCAGGAACTCCGCCTGGTCGGGCGTGGCGGGCCGGTACTCCGCCATCAGACTTCCTTGGCGATGAGTAGCAGGCTCGCGTTCGTCTGGTGGATCCGCTCGTTGGCGACCATGAGCGAGGCCGACATGGTGTCTCGCAGGTGACGCCCGACGCTGAACGGCGTGTCGTTCTTGAAGCCGACGATGCCGCACACGCTCATCGCTCCCTGGCAGACTCGCGGCGCCTGCTCCGACGCCGCGATCTTCAGGTTGTTGAAGCGGAGGATGGTGGCCATCGTCGAGAGCTGCTCGCGACCGGCATCGCCGGAGGCATCCGTGAAGTCGCGCAGCGCAGAACTCACCTCGGCGCGGAGGAGGGACAGCTCGCTCATCAGGTGCGACAGGCGCATGGCCGCCGGCTGCGGCTGGTCGGGACGCTGCTTCGCCGACGCTCGCACGAATGCCCGGGCTCGATCGAATGCGTCGGTGGCAATGCCGAGCCACAGGTGGGACCAGAGGAGGTGGGAGATCGGCACCATCGATTCCGTGGCGACCCGCGGGAAGGGCGTCGGCAGCACCTGCTCGGCCGGGAACGTCGCCCGGACGATGTAGCCCGGCGAACAGGTCCCGCGCATCCCCATCGGGTCCCAGGTCCCGGTCTGCTCGAGCGTCAGCTGCTCGCGTCGTGTCAGGACGACGACCTGGTCGCCCGGCTCCGCGTCGGGCCCCCGTCGAAGCGTCGTGAAGAGATCGTCGGCGTAGGCGCCATACGACACCGTCGGTGCCTGCTTCTCGAAGGTGGACAGGCCGTCGGCTCCCGGCGTGACGGCAGCCACCGAACGGCCGATGTCGCCGCCGGTACCGACCTCGGACGTGACCGAGGCGACGAGCCGCTGCTCGCGCGCGACGTCGCGAAGGTAGTTCTCGAACCACGGTGCATCGTCGAGATGGCGGACGATGCAGGCGATCTGGATCTGGTGCATCGCGAAGACCATCGCGCTGGCGCCGCAGCGCCGCCCGAGCTCGAAGCACGCGGCGGCGACCACCTCGAACGGGACGCCGCCACCGCCGAGCTCTCGCGGGATCAGGGCCGAGAAGGCGCGCATCTCCCGGAGCGCGTCCACGCTCTCGATCGGGAATCGCGCCTCACGATCGACGCTGTCCGCGTTCGGCGCCGCGATCTCGTCGGCGATCCGCCGGATATCCGCAAGGAAGGTCACGTCCGCTTCGACGGTCACGCTCATGCCGTCGCCGCGCCGAGCTCACCAAGGGCCCTGCTGATCGAGGCGACGCTCTGGAAGACGCTCCGCTTGAGCATCGCATCCGGGAACTCGATGTCGAAGGCCGCCTCGAGGGCCAGCATCAGGTTGACGCTCGCGTGCGAGGTCATCCCGGCCTGGTAGAGATCGGCGTCTTCATCGAGAGTCCGGACGTCGGTTGGCAGCCGGCCGTGCTCGTAGATGATCTGCTTGATCCGGTCGCTCACGTCGGTCTGCCCTCGCTGTGTCATGCGCGTGATTCCCCTGTATGCCGGCATCCCCTTACGCCGGCCACCGACGCGCCGGAGGATACGCCAATCCCGACTTCCGGCCTGTCGGCGATTCGACTGTGCCCGTGGCCCAAACAGCGCACGCTGTCCCTGGGCGACGAATGCTCTTGGCCCGGGACCGGCTAGTCCATAGGTCCTCAGGTGATTTCGTTGCCAGGGCGCACCGAAACCCATGCATCTGATAGGTATTTCACCCTAGTTGCGCTAGGCAGGTCAGTACTTTCTTCGGTAGGCTACTGGTACTTGGGACGCGATGGGGCGCGGGGGGCGCGCGACACCTGAAACTGGCCACCAACGCGTGTGGGGGATTCCGGATTGATCGAAGAAAAAGGGTCGGGGCCCGTGGACTACCGGGCCGGCCGATCATGACCGCCGCCGAACTCGTTCGCGGTCGGATCGGCTCGGTCGAGGCGGTCACGACCAACCTCGCGGGCCGCGTCATCGCTGTCGCCCGACGCCTCCGCGGCCGCCACCTGCTCGCGGTCGACATGATCGCGATCGTGGTGTCGATCTACATCTCCCTGTCGATCCACGTCGATGGACTCATGGCTCCGGCCGACGTCGCCCTCTACCTTCCGACCGCGGTCCTTCCGCTCCTCATCCGGCCCATCGTCAATGAGCGCTACGGGCTATATCGGCGCCTCTGGGGTCACGCCAGTGTGCCGGACCTGACCCAGATCCTGTGGTCGCTGACCCTTGGCACGGTCATCTGCGCAGCACTCTTCTTCTTCGTCATCCAGCCCAGCGGGCTGATGGGAACCCACCCGGTTGCCCGGTCCTTCTGGGTCACGGAGCTGTTGCTGAGCCTCGCCCTGATCGGCGGCTCGCGCTTCTTCATCCGCGCTGTCAACGACCTCGGGACGAGGACCGTCGTGGACGGCGCCCGGGTTGCGCTCACGCCGACGCTCCTCTTTGGCGCGGGACGTGCCGGGGCGATGATGGCAAGGTCCGCTGCTCGCGAGCCGCGGGCGGGCGTGAAACCGGTCGGATTCCTCGACATGGACCCGGACCGGCGCGGCGCGAGCGTTGCGGGGCTCCAGGTCTTCGGTGATCTCGACAACCTGGGTGAGGCGATCCAGCGGACCGGCGCCACGATGCTCCTCATCACGATGCCGAACGCCTCGGGTGCCGCCATCCGCGAGGTCATGGATCGCGCGCTCGAGCTGGGCCTCAAGGTCCGGACCGTGCCGGGGGTCCACGAACTGCTCGACGGCAGCTGGGATGCAACCCGCGTCCGCAAGGTCAAGCTGGCGGACCTCCTGACTCGGCAGCAGGTGACCACCCACGCTGAGGGCGTCGCGGAGACCATCCGCGACCAGGTGGTCATGGTCACGGGGGCGGGCGGGTCCATCG
>Ga0307282_10000501_pt1 | contig 12587 bp, 18 predicted proteins | sample ER_DNA_121_FD_194475 | JGI IMG/M metagenome (GOLD analysis project Ga0307282, IMG submission 194475) | Bulk soil microbial communities from the East River watershed near Crested Butte, Colorado, United States - ER_DNA_121 | ecosystem: Environmental > Terrestrial > Soil > Floodplain | place...
TGAGCGGCATGGCGTCGGGCGCGAACAACACGGCTCGCCAGCTCGGGCTGGCCACCGGGATCGCCGGGCTCGGCTCGATCTTCCAGTCGAAGATCGAGTCGACGCTCACCCCGCTGGTCGCGGGCATGCCCGCGTCGTCGCACGTCCACGAGCTTGCGCGGGCTGTGGCGTCAGGCGGGACCGGGCGCGCCGTGCAGGCTGTGCCGCCCGCCGACCAAGACAAGGTGGTGGACGCCGCGCACCATGCGTTCGTGACGGGCTTCAACACGATCGCGCTGGTGAGCGTCGCCGTGGCCGCCGTGGGATCCGTGGCGGGGTATGCGCTGGTGCGGTCGCGGGACTTCGTGGCCGTCGGCGGCCCGCCTCCGGAGCCGGCCCAGGCGGCGCCGCGTCGCCTGGCTCAGCGCTCTCAAGGTGGCCGCTGAATCACCAGCGTGACGGCGCGCGTCTCAGTGATGCACTTGACGTATGCCGATGTAGGAATATGATGAAACCGTGGCCCGCTCCTCCACGACCTCGGACGTCTTCAACGCAGTTGCCGAGGCGCGGCGACGCGAAATCCTGGACACGCTGATCGCAGGCGAGAAGGCGGTCGGGACGATCGTGAACGACCTCTCGATGTCCCAACCTCAGGTCTCGAAGCACCTACGGGTGCTCAGCGAGGTCGGACTCGTCAGCCGCCGGGCGGAGGGACGTCGGCGGCTGTACCGCCTGGAACCCGCTCACCTCCGGCCGTTTCACGACTGGTTGGCCAAATACGAACAGGCGTGGAACGACCGACTCGATCGGATGGACGATTACCTCAAAGAACTACGACAACAAGGAGAGCCGCAGTGACACCTAATCGACATGGGTCGTCAGTCATCGAATTCCCGAACGACCTCGAGATTGTCACCACTCGAGAGTTCAACGCTCCGCTCGAACTCGTCTTCGCCGTATTCACGAAGCCAGAGCATGTGAGCAAATGGTTCGCTCCATTTACATGTGAGGTGACGGAGTGCTCGATCGACCTGCGCGTCGGAGGGAACTACCACATCGTCTTCGTGACCGAAGACGGAACCGAGTGCTCGTTTCGGGGAACCTACTTGGAGGTCGAGCCGCCGACCCGGACCGTCGCAACGTGGCTCTTCGAAGGATGGCCGGATGCGGACGCCGTCGAGTCCGTGGATCTGCACGAAACGGACGGAGTGACGAAGCTGACGATGAAGCTAGCGTTCTGCGACCAGGCTGGCCGTGACCACATGACCAAGTCCGACGGCCAGGAAGACAGTTTCAACAAGATGGAGGATTACTTGAGGTCACTGGTCGAGCAAAGGGAAACCGTCTCCGCGTAGTTCACGCTCCAGCCAGACTCCAATGCTCGGATAACTTCCGGTCGATGTCCATTGGGGAGCTCGAACTCGACGCGATTGCCTCGGAGACCGGGTTCTCGGGTGTCGTTCGTATTGATCGCGGCGACAGGGTCGAGATCGTGAAGGCGTACGGGCTGGCGCACCGCAGCTATGACATCCCGAACGAGGTCGACACACGCTTTGCGCTGGCGAGTGGAACGAAGGGCCTGACAGCCCTCACCGTGGTCAGCCTCGTAGAAGACGGCACGCTCCAGCTCACGACGACGGCGCGTTCGGTTCTCGGGAAGGACATCCCGCTCGTGGGCGACGGTGTAACCGTCGAGCATCTACTCGCACATCGCTCAGGGATCGGGGATTACCTCGACGAGGAGCTTGGCCTCGATCTCGATGAGTATCTGATGCCCGTCTCTGTGCACGAGCTCGCGACGACGGAGGACTACCTCGTGGTTCTCGACGGACACCCAACGAAGTTCGCGCCCGGCGAGCGCTTTGCCTACTGCAACAGCGGCTACGTCGTGCTCGCGCTCATCGCCGAGCGCGCGGCCGGCACTCCCTTCCACGAGCTCGTGCAATCCCGCGTCTGCGAGCGCGCGGGGATGCACGACACCGCGTTCCTGCGCTCGGACGAGCTCCCGGCTCGAACGGCTCGTGGCTACCTCGAGGGCAACGACAGGACGAACGTCTTCCATCTGCCCGTCCGAGGATCGGGCGACGGAGGCATCTACTCGACCGCCGCTGACATCAGGTCACTCTGGACAGCGTTCTTCGATGGAAGGATCGTGTCGCACGAGTGGGTCGCGGAGATGGTTCGGCCTCGCAGCGATGTCTCGTCCCAGTCGAGGCGGTACGGCCTCGGGTTCTGGTTGTACGCGTCCACCGATGCCGTGCTGCTAACGGGGATGGATGCAGGAGTCTCTTTTAGCTCGATGCATCAGCCGGAACCGAATGTCACGCGCACCGTGATCTCGAACACATCTCACGGAACTTGGCCGGTCTCGAGCTACCTCGACGACCGACTCGTGTTCTGATTATTCGCCAGACGACTCTGCTGCGAGCGATGAGATTGGCGCCGCGGTCCTGTCGAATACGCGACGACAAAAACCCAGCGAGATGGGAGCTTCGACCATGAAACTGATCACCATGACGCAGGTCACCGTCGATGGAGTGATGCAGGGAAACGGCGGTGCGTCGGACGAGGATCGCAGGAACGGATTCGAGCGCGGCGGATGGGCGATGGGGGTGTTCGAGAACGAGACCATGACGTTCATCAACGAGACCTACCAGCGCGCCGACGCGTTCCTGTTCGGCCGTCGTACCTACGAGCTCTTCGCCGGCTACTGGGGCGCAGAGGAGCGGGCCCGCGCCGCGGCGGAAGACCCGGGCAACCACCAAATCGCAGCGGCCTTGAACACCAAGCCCAAGTACCTCGCATCGACCACGCTCACCGAACCGCAATGGGCGAACACGACGCACCTCTCCGGTGACCTCGCGGCGGCCATCGGCGAGCTGAAAGCGAAGCCGGGAGGTGAGCTGCAGGTGCACGGCAGCGGCGCGCTGATCCGGTGGCTGCTCGATAACGACCTCGTCGACGAGTTGAACCTGCTCATCGTCCCCGTAGTCCTCGGCCAGGGCACGCGGCTGTTCCCCGACGCCGGCCCGGACATTGCGCTTGACCTGGTCGACTCACGAGCCGACTCGAAGGGCGTAACGATCCAGGTCTACCGGCCAACCGGGCGCCCGCGGTATGACACCTCAGCGCGTGAAACCGCCGAGGTGGAGCGACTTGACCGTTAGCGGCACGCCGGCCCCGGCCTGACGCTCCAGCATCTCGAGGACGGCATTGCTCGGCGTCCCGAACACCTGGATGCTCGTCGTCGCATCGACCGTGGCCGCATATGCGGCGGCGGCGCGTTCGGCAATGACCTCCATATGAAAGGCCATCGACTCCGCGTCTGGGTGGATCTGGACAACCGCGACCTCAGTGCCTTCATCGTTGACGTACTCGTTGAACGCGATCAGCTGTGGTTCGTTCGCCTCGACGAAGTCGACGAGGCCTGGCACTCGCTTCCGCTCGTCGTCGAGCTTCCCTGGCCTGAGCCGGTTGGTCGCGATGAAGATGAATGGGCCTGACACGGCGCCTCCTTTGGCCACGGCTCTGCCCGATCTGCTCGGGGTGTACTGCGGAACACTGGCACACCTGGTTCTTCTGATACCTGGCGGCTGGATCGACGAAGATGTGGGTGTGGTGGAGGAGCCGTTTGTCCCGTCCGGCTTCGTCGTCCCGCTCGCTCTCGCGACGGACCAATTCAGGCTCGAACCACTCGGGCCGCAGCACAACGACTCCGACTATGAGGCGTGGTCGTCGTCCGTGGAGCACATCCACATGACGCCCGGCTGGGAGACGAGCACCTGGCCCGACGACCGCAGCGTGGTGGACAACCTGCGCGACCTGCAAGCGCACGCCGCCGACTTCGAGAACAGGGCAGGCTTTACCTACACCGTCCTCGATTCTGCGACCGGCGACGTGATCGGCTGCGTGTACATCTATCCCGGAGAAAGCGAGCAGCACGACGCGCGTGTGCGCTCATGGGTGCGGGCGAGCCGGCCCGAGCTCGACGTGCAGCTGTGGCGGGCGGTCACAGACTGGCTCGCGGACGAGTGGCCGTTCGAGCGTGTGGCTTACGCCGAGCGCGCCGACGGCGCCTGACGCTACCGCTTCGGGCTGACTCAGGCCGATGATTCATGGGTCCCTGCTGAGTCTCTGAGCAAAGCACTACTCCCGCCCCGCGAGCGAAGGAGCACAGCTGATGAGCAAGGTGGTCGCCCTCATGTCGATGTCTCTCGACGGGTACGTCGCCGACGCGAACGACGGGGTCGCCGAAGTTTTCGACTGGTATTTCTCGGGCGACGTCGAGGTCTCCACAGGGAGCATGAGCCCGGGCATGACGTTCCACGTCTCGGCGCCGAGCGCCGACTACCTGAGGGGCTTGATGGCTGAGGTCGGGGCCATGCTCACAGGTCGGCGCACGTTCGAGCGCGCCGACGGCTGGGGCGGCCAACACCCGTGGGATATTCCCGCTTTCGTCGTCACGCACCACGTGCCCGACGGCTGGCCACGACCGGGCTCGACAGTCCAGTTCGTCACCGACGGCATCGAAAGCGCCGTTGCCCAAGCGAAATCGGCTGCCGACCCGAAGTCCGTGGGAGTGCACGGCGCCAAAACGATCCAGCAGTGCCTGGACGCCGGGCTGCTCGACGAGATCCACATCGATCTGGCTGCCGTGTTGCTAGGCGCAGGAGTGCGGCTGTTCGACCACCTCGCCAACACACCGGTCGTCCTCGGGAATCCGACAGTCGTCGCCGGTGTAAGTGTCACGCATCTGCGTTATCCCGTGCACACGTCGTAGACGAAGGAGCCGGCGGCGACCAACCGAGTAGGCTCGAAGGCCTGTGTTCGATCACGTTGAGATCAACGTCAGCGACATGGATGTCAGCCGCCGTTTCTTCGAAGCGGCTCTCGCGCCGCTCGGCTACGAGATCTCGGTCGAGTCGCCCGAGTTGGTCGATATGCAAGCAGCCGGCCGAAGTGATTTCGGGCTCGTCCGCCGTGACCCGGTCGGGCCTACCGTGCACCTCGGATTTGAAGCGCCGAATCGCGCGGCTGTGGACGCATTCCACGGCGCCGCCCTTGCCGCTGGCGGCACGGACAACGGGACCCCTGGGCTTCGGCCCGAATATGGCGACAACTACTACGCCGCGTTCGTGATCGGCCCCGACGGACATAACATCGAGGCCGTCACAAAACGCGCCGTCTAGTCAGGAAGCTGCCGCGAGATCCCAGATCCGCAGGTCTCGCGCGGCGAGGCGAAGCAGGGTGCCGCGTGGAGATCGCCGAGTCGCGGCAAACCGACGACCGCGCTCTAGTCCGAGATACCGACCTGCGATTGCTTCTCGCAGGTTTGTGACGTCGCCGTCCACCAGTTCCGGCTCGCCCTTGACCTCAACGGCGCGGAAGGGCGGTACCGCCTCAAAAACGACCAGAAGACAACTCGGCGCCGTTCGAGATGCTGTCGCTTGACGTCGCCCTCGGCGAGCACGACTTCGAACGCGTCCTCGTGGAAGCGGAACCAGACCGGTGTGGTCAGTGCGCTGCTGTCCCTCCGGTAGGTGGTGAGGACAGCCGGAGAGGGCGCGTCCAGCAGCGACTGCACATCGTCCAGCGTCATAGGCGGCAGCCTTCTGACTACGGCGAAACCTCAACGGTAAAGACCACGATCCGACTGAACGTCGCACCGTCGATCTGCACTCCGTAGCAGCCGGGCGCGCGGACGCGCACGCTCGACGGCACGCCACGGCTTCCTGGCGGTTGCCCTTGCCACGTGACGCTGTCGTTGGGCTCGATGCGCAGCTCGGGCGGAGGGACCCTGCGACCGTTGAACCGGGGCCACTGCGGGCCGTCCAGTCGGCGACCGCGGATCAGCACCCGTCCGCGATAGCTCGGCCGCACGTACCAGAAGACTTTCCCTCCGGCCCAGGGACCGCCGTACTGAACGTCGGGCGTCGCATGCAGCATCCCACCCGATCCGCCGAGGCCGGGATAGACCGGCCCGCGCCCGGTCCCGGAGCCGCCGAAGATGTTGATCGGCTTCCAGTCGATGCGCCGATCGATTCGGCTGACCGGGCACGCGGCTCCCGGCGCGAGTCGCGGCAGGTGCAGGGGCCGGTGAAGTTTCGCCCAGGGAGTCGGGTCCGCGGCGACCGGCTCGATCAACGTCAGCGCCGTCGCCAGCAGAACGCCGATCAGCAGAGTTGGTCTTCGCATTTCCGGAGTCAGAAGGGCTCAGGCGCATCTTGGCAAACTGGCCCACCAAGAAGGGCCTGTCCCTCGTTAGGGCCTGTCCCTCGTTAGGGCCTGGCCCTCGTTAGAACTCGTACCGCTCTTCCTTCCAGTAGTCCGCGTCGTTGTGGTACCCGTAGCGCTCCCAGAAGCCGGGCTCGTCCGACGGGACCAGCTCGATGCCTCGCAGCCACTTGGCGCTCTTCCAGAAGTAGCGGCTCGGGATCACGAGCCTGAGCGGCCAGCCGTGCTCCGGCGTGAGCGGCTCGCCGTCCGCCTCGTACGCGATCAGGGAGTGCTCGTCCTCGAGCGCCGCGATCGGCACGTTCGCCGTGAAGCCCTGCTCCGCGTGGGCGACCACGAACCCGCCGCTCGGCTTCGGCTTCACGAGCTCGGCCAGCGTCGCCCAGCTGACGCCGCGGAAGCTCGTGTCGAAGCGACTCCACCGCGTCACGCAGTGGATGTCGATCGTGACCTCGGTCGCGGGCAGCGCCCGGAGCTCGTACCAGCTGAGCGTGACCGGATTCTCGACCTCGCCGAAGACCTTGAAGTCCCACGTCGCGAGGTCGATCGCGGGCACATCTCCCGCATGTAGCACCGGCCATTTCTCGGTCAGATACTGCCCAGGCGGTAGCCGCTCGGGGTCGTAGCCGGCGTCCGCGACCTTCTGCTCTGCTTTCGACCGGAACACGATTCCTACACTAGTGACCATGGCGACAGTGACGCGCAGAGTCGCGACCCGGCCGCGAGACTACGTTCGCGTGGCGGGGCCCGACGCGGAGGACTTCCTCCAGCGGATGCTCTCGAACGACGTGACCGAGGCTCCGTGTCGCGCCATGCTGCTCACGCCCAATGCGCGGCTGATCGCACCGCTCGTCGTCGTGCGCCGTACCGATGACGACTTCCTGCTCCTGACCGAGCCGGGGCTCGGCGAGACGGTCGGCGCGACGCTGCTTCGCGCGCGGTTCGCGGCCAAGGTCGAGATCGAACCGGAAGAGCACACGTCGGTCGTGGTCTTCGGTGAGGACGGCGGCATCCCGAACGAGGAGCTCGGCGAGCCCGGCTCCGAACTGCTCGACGCCGACGTTGCACCGACGCTCTCGGCCGACGAGGTCGAGCGCGTCCGGATCGAGTCCGCGACACCGGCCTGGGGCAAGGAGCTCGACGACACGATTCTTCCGGCCGAGGCGGGCCTCGACGAGACGCACGTCTCGTTCACGAAAGGTTGCTATCCGGGCCAGGAGCCGATCGCCCGCCTGCGCCACCGCGGGAAGGTCAACCGAACCCTGCGGGCGCTCGAGGTCGACGGCGCCGACCCGGGCGACGAGATCCGCCAGGGCGACAAGGTCGTGGGCCGGATTACGAGTGCGGTCGCGGACCGGGCGTTAGGTTATGTCCGTGTCGAGGTTCCGGACGACGCCGAGCTCGCGGTCGGGGCAAGCGGGAAAACCGCTCGCACGCTTCCCGCGTAGGAACTACCCGATGACGCGAATCCAGGGAGTCGTGGTGATCGCTGGGCTGTGCCTCGTCTTCGCAGCCGCAGGGTGCGGCGGCAGCAGCAGTAGTAGCGGCGACGAGAGCGAGTCAACGACCTCGACGACGATCGGCGGGACGCAGGTCGAAAGCCACGGGACGAAAGACGTCTCGAGCGAGTCCGGCAAGGTCGAGATCGAGCTCTACGACTACTATTTCGAGCCGACGATCCTGAAGGGCAAGGCCGGCCAGAAAGTCGAGCTGGAGCTCAAGAACGAGGGCTCCGCAGCGCACACGTTCACGCTCGCCGAGCAGAGCGTCAACAAGGAGATCCAGCCCGGCGATGAGACCGAGACCGAGGTCACGTTCCCGCAGAGCGGCCAGCTGAAGTTCGTCTGCACGTTCCACCAGAGCCAGGGCATGATCGGCGCTCTCCAGACCTCGCCGGGCTCCTCGTCGCCCTCGACGACGACCTCGAAGTACTAGCGCCTAAAGAGGTCGTGGCCCGGGGAGGCCCCGGGCCACGATTGCTCACGAGACTGCCGGCTACGGGTTCTTCTGGAACTTGGTGAAGATGTCCGTCTCGCCGAGGCCGGTCTGGCCGATTGCGTCGTCGCGCCCATCGGTCCACACCGCGTAGACGGCCTCGGTGCTGGCGGCGAGCCCGTTGTAGTCACCGATGAAGGCGCCGCTGGTAAAGAATCCCAGGTTGGGGTCCCAGTCGCTGCTGCTGATCTTGGCGCTGGCGAAGCTGGCCGCGTCGTTGCTCGACACCGCCTGCCAGGTGTTGATCCGTACGTTGGCGGGATCGAGCCGGCGGTCGAACCAGATCACGTAGAAGCGCCCGTTTTCATCCGATGCGGCCCACGGGAAGAACTGGTCGTTGATCGCGGGCTGGCCGGATGAGTCGGTTGACAGGAACGCCGCGTCCGACCAGTGCAATCCACCGTCGGTGGAGGTCTGGTAGGAGATGTCCGCCTGCGAGGTCGGCCGGTTGACGTTGTTCTGGTAGACGAACAACAGCTTGCCGGTCTGCGGGCTGTAGGCCAGCGATGGCGTGTTCGGTGCGCGGAAATGCGTGGGCGGGATCGTGTCCGAACCCGTGCCGTCGTCGAAGTCCGCGTACTGCCCTGCCTTGTCGATCTGCACCGCGTTCGGCAGGAACGTCTGTCCGCCGTCGGTCGACCTCTGGAAGAGCAGGTGCGGGTCGAAGGAGTTGTTGCAGTTTTCGGAGACGAACCCGACGTCGAGCGTGCCGTCTCGTTCGACTACCGGGTCGCTGAACTGGTTGGCCGAGGAACCGGTGCCATCACCGCCGGGGTTGTCAGGTTGAACGGCCGTGTGCGACCAGGTCGACAGCACGGGGTTCTCGGTTGGGATCGAGTCCGTGTAGGAGAGCTGGATCGGGCAGTAGTCACTGAACCCGTCCGGCTGTATGTGGAACTTGGTATAGGTGACGTAGATCCGTCCGAAGTGCGGGCTGCTCGGCGTGTTGTCGACTGCGATGAGCTCCTTGTCGTTGAAGATCGAGGGATCGACCTCGCCCGTCGAATAGTCGAAGTTGGACGCTGCACGCGCAGCCTGGCGGCCGGGCGTCCAGGTCGCGCCGTCGTCGACCGATTTGTAGACCTGCACCTCGGAGAACGGCAGCGCGCGGAAGAAGCACAGCTGCGAGATGTAGAACGCGTTGTCCCGGCGGCTATACGCAACGCCCGGGTCGCCGCCGCTGCAGAAGTCTCCGGTCCCGCGAAACTGCGGGCTGACCCGAGTGCTGGCCCAGTTCCGACCGCTGTCCGAAGTCCGCATCACCACGACCCCGCCGCTGACGTAGTCGTTCGCCGCGGCGACCGCGATCTTCGGGTTGGTCACGTTGTACGCGACCGCGGTCTCGTTCTGGGGCATGGGTGGGTTGCTGTCGTCGTTCATCTGGACGTTCGCTCCCGCCACCTCCGGCTTGGAGCCGGCTTTCGCCGAGGCACTCACTGCGCCGTTCTGACCTCGGGCGGCATAGACCGCACGCACGGTGCCTGAGAGGCCGCCGGGGTAGCGCGCCGCGTGGGTGACCCACCGAGGCGTCGCAGCCGACGGAGTCGTCGGTGTCGAGCTTCCGATACCAGCGGCCTGGCCCACGATCACGACGACCAGCACGGCAAGGACCGCTGTTGCTGGGATGAGTCTTTTCATAGAGCCCTCCTTGGAGAGTCGTTCGATTGCCTCCGCATGTCTCTCCCCTCTGACCCCTGATGCTCTCTCGAGCGTACGGGACCCACGCCTCAAGTGCAGCCGAAAGCTGGTTTCAAATGTTGCTTTCGCGCGTAGGGGACCGCCTAGCCCGGCGAGGGTCGCGAGCGTCCCCCGACGTTTAGGGCATTAGTGGGGCACGCCCGACGCTCGCTGTGAGGTCAGGCGCGTAAGGGAAACAGGCTGTGTGCAGGGGTTCAGGAGGATGCGCCCGGCATGATTCGAACATGCGACCTCTGCCTCCGCAGGGCAGCGCTCTATCCCCTGAGCTACGGGCGCAGGGGCACCAAGTCTAGCGGCGGCCGCGTCGGAATCTGCTCAAGCGGGTACTGGCGCGTGAGGTGTTTGCACGCGCGCTCCTGATATCGGTCGTGCTTCTGGTTGCAGCCGGCTGCGGCGGGGGCGGCTCCGTCTCGCAGAAAGACATCCAGAAGCAGTTCGAGGCGATCCAGTCGCTCGCCGCTGAAGGCGCACTGGTCGCCGGCGGTGCGGCTGACGGGCGGACGACCGACGTCTTCGTCCGCGTCCACACCGGCTATCTCGATAAAGCTGCTCGGAAGGTCGAGGGCCGGCTGTCCTCAGCGCACGCGAGCGGCGCCGCCGAGCGCGATCGCGTCCGTGCCGCGAGGTTGGCGTCGAGCGTCGCGGACCAGCTCGCCAGGCTGGGCGAGGACCCCGGCGACCACGAAGCGGCGCATCGGATTCAGCGGCGACTCGAACGCGACGCCGCTTTGGCGGAGCGCGAAGCCGGATGAGCAAGGTCTTTCAGATCGCGCTCGGGATCCTGGCCGCGATCGGCGGGTTCGTCGACATCGGCGATCTCGTCTTCAACGTCGAGGCCGGCGCGACGCTCGGCTACCAGCTGCTCTGGGTGGTCGTCGTCGGCGTCGTCGGAATCATCGTCTACTCGGAGATGTGCGGCCGCGTCGCCGCTGTCTCGAAACGCCCGGTGTTCGACGCGATCCGTGAGCGGCTCGGCTTCGGAGTCGGCTTCGGAGCCCTTGTCGCGTCGCAGATCGTGAACCTGATGACCTTGGCGGCCGAGGTCGGTGGCGTCGCCCTCGCTCTCGAGCTCCTCTCGGGGCTTCCCTACCGCGTGTTGATCGTGCTCGGCGTGGCCGTGCTTGCGGTCGTCATCTGGGTTACGCCGTTCGAGTGGATCGAGCGGATCTTCGGCTACGGTGGGCTCGCCCTCCTCGTGTTCGTGGTCGCGGCGATCAAGCTGCACCCGGACTGGGGCGACGTGGCCACCGGTTTCGTCCCGCACGGGACGTCGTCCGACAAGCTCGTGTACGCCTACTTCGCGGTCGGACTGCTCGGAGCGGCCATGACCCCCTACGAGGTGTACTTCTACTCGTCGGGCGTCGTCGAGGAGGGCTGGACGCCGAAGGACCTCGGGCTGAACAGGACGAACGCGATCATCGGTTACAGCCTCGGCGGGACGTTGTCGCTTGCGTTGATGATCGGCGCCGCCGCCCTCTTCCTACCTCTGGGCGTCGAGCCGCAGTTCATCGGGACGGTTGCTCTCGGGGCGCAGGTGCCGCTGGGGACGATCGGCCTCCTGCTCGCGCTCGTTGGCATCTTGTTCGCCGTCGGCGGGGCGGCGATCGACACCTGCTTTTCCGGTGCGTACAACGTCGCTCAGTTCTTCGGCTGGGAGTGGGGCAAGGGCCGCCGCCCGAGTGGTGCGCCCCGGTTCACGCTCGCCTGGATGGTCCTTCTCTTCCTGGCGTTGCTCGTGATCATGACCGGCGTCGATCCCGTCCTGGTCACCGAGTACGCGGTCATCTTCTCCGTCGTCGCGCTTCCGCTCACGTACATCCCGATCCTGCTCGTCGCGAACGATCGCGCATACATGGGTCAGTACGTGAACGGCAGGCTCGCCAATGCCCTGGGCCTGTTCTACCTCGTGGTGATCCTGATCGTCGCGGTCACTGCGATTCCGCTGATGATCCTCACGCACCAGGGGCAGGGATGAGCTCGGCGCGCGAGCTCGACGTCGGCCTTGGTTTGCTCGACCATCAGCTCGTCGACTGCAAAGGCAGACGCTGCGGCAACGTCGACGACCTCGAGGTCGAGGGTCTTCGCGACGGCCGGCCGCGCGTGACGGCGATCCTCGTCGGACCGCCGGTCTGGAAGGGGCGGGGCTGGTTGGGGCGTCTCGCTGCGTTCATCGCTCCCGGCGGGACCGTGCGCGTGCCCTGGGAAGAGGTCGAGCGGATCGATGCGGCCGTGCACCTTCGGAAGACGGCTCGCGAGCTCCGGTTGGGTCGCGGTGACGACCGGGCGCGCAGGTGGGTCGAATGGATTCCGGGCTCCTGATGCGATTCACCGACCTCCTCGATGCTCGAGTGACCACCGAGTCGGGTCAGGTGCTCGGCCGGGTCCACGATCTCCGCGCCGAGCGCACATCGCGCACGCTGAAGATCACGGGGCTCATCGTCGGACCGAGTGGCTTCCTCGAACGCTTCGGGATCGGCGCACCGGAATCGGGCGCTCGGATCCGCACGAGGGACGTCGTTCCCTGGTCGGCCGTCATTCGCGCCGACAGCCGCAATGTCGTCGTCCGGGACGAAGCAAGGAAGCGGCAATAGGCTTCGTCTCCTGCCTCTCTACCTGACCGAAGCTCACATCGAGAAGCTGCTCACGCCTGCCGATGCCCATGCGGCGATCGAGGCGTGCTT